>WNFQ01003359.1_pt1 | contig 11665 bp, 10 predicted proteins | sample 5400171 | NCBI WGS metagenome assembly WNFQ01 (sample SAMN13153356, study PRJNA577476) | soil metagenome | isolation source: 20 cm soil under Madrone tree | place: USA:California | collected 2016-06-14
CCACCGTGCAGATCGTGCCGAACACCCCCTCCCGGCTCTTTTCAGCCGGTTCGAGCTGCGGGGTGTGCGGCACCACCGGACTCGACGCCGCCATCGCCCGCGCCGCCGCCACGCACATTCCGGACACCGGACACGTCCCATTGTCGCTGCTCCTGCAACTGCCGGCTCGCATGCGCGCGGCGCAGTCGAAGTTCGGCGACACCGGCGGCGTTCACGCCTCCGCGCTCTTCGATTTTCCGGGGACTTTGTTGAACCTGGCGGAGGACGTGGGCCGTCACAATGCCTTCGACAAGCTCGTGGGAATGAGTCTCATGTCGAACGAGATACCGTTGACCAATCGCATCGTGGTATTGAGCGGCCGCGCCAGCTTCGAACTCGTGCAAAAGGCGATCCGCGCCGGCGTGAGCGTGCTGGCCGCCATCGGCGCGCCATCCAGCCTCGCCGTCAGTCTTGCGGTGACATCCGGACTGACCTTGGTGGGATTCCTGCGCGAGGCCCACTGCAATGTGTATTCATACCCCGAACGATTGACGCTGGATTCCGCTCCGCGGTGACAGCCAATTCGATGCGCGCGCCGCGCCGTCCAGCCAGTTCGACGCGCGCGCCGCGCCGTCGTTGAACCAGGCCCGGCTCGACCGCAGCGCGCCCAAGACCATGGGGTAGGTCACCGTGCACGGGTACGTCACCGACTCGTGGACTGCGGCGATGAAGTCGCGCCACTGCCGGTGATTGCAAAACACGTCGTCGAAATTTGCCATGACTCTTCCCAGAAGGAACTCTCATAGTCAGACTACCCGGCAGCGAATTCGTTCACAGTCGGCGGCACGCGGCGCACCGCGTAGGATTGCGCTCACAGCGCCGACCGGCGGCACACGCCGTCGGCGTGTCATGTTGCGGCGCTGCGCTGCGTGGGATGTTTTTCCCGCAGCCTAGGGACGGATTCACGGCGATCCGGAAAATGCCTGCCCAATCCCGCCTTCGCGCACGAAAAGACTGATCGTTCGTGAGTAGTTCCGGCTAGTTGACTTGATAGCCTCGGCCCTGCAAACACGCGGACATCGCGCGATTGTAGTAGCTGCGAGACGAGTCGGGGTTGCCCGAGACTCCGCCTCCCGACTGCGTTGGATCGAAACCGGTTTGGCCCTTCGCCCAGGTGTAGCACTCGAATTGGTCTGCAGCCTGCTGTTCCCTGGTCTGACCATTCTTGGGATAAATGATCAGATCGGCCTGCGCGTTGTCGGGCGGCGGCGAGGGAGCATCGGCGTTGTCGGGCGGATCGACCACGGCATAAGCGTTTTGATCGGGCTGCCATGAGTAGTACACGTCGTCCGCATAGTAGTAGGGAACGCCGCCGATCCACACCGTGGAGTAGTAAGGCGGCAATACCGAGATCACGAGGCCGGGCGGCGGGCTCACGACGACAAATCCGGGTCCGCGCGGTGCATACCAAATGCCGCCGCTGAAATAATAGCGGCTGCCGCCGCGATAGTAGGGGTGATAGCCGTCCGGCAATGAGCGCAGAGCGGTACCCCGGGGCGGATAGTAGCGGCCGTGATTGTAACGGCTGTCCAACACCTGTCCGCGTCCGTCGAACGCCGCTCGTCCCTCCGGTCGGGGACCGGGCCGTGCGGGAGCGCGCGCCTCCGGCCGCGGCTCGGCACGGCTTCGATCGCGCTCGTCGGCGTCGGCGTCCGTGCTCGCCTGAATCCCCCACAGGAACATGCATACCGACAACAATGCGATCTTCGCTGAGTGAGTCATCCTGGGCTATGCGTCTTTAGGTGACGGTGTAGCCGCGTCCCTGCAGACACGCCCCAATCGCACGCCGATAGGAATCGGCCCGTGCCCGCCCCGCAGCCGCGCTCTGATTGAACTGTTGCTGGGTCTGTTGCGCTTGCGCCTGCGCATTGGCATCGGAGGCAGAGCCGATGACCGCGCCCGTGGCGCCGCCGATGATTGCCCCGGCGCCGGCATTGCGTGGACCTCCGATGATCGAACCGACGATGGCGCCGCCGATCAGTCCGGCCACGGTGCCCGATCCGGGAGGATTGGCGGGCTGAACGACCACACGCTCATACGCGCCGGCATCCGCGCGGCTCGGGTCCACTCCGGTTTGCTGGACCGCCCAAACATGGCATTCGTAGCGGTCGCGCTCCGTTTGTTCCGGACCCTGACCGTTTGCGGGATAGACGAATACTCGTTGCGGCGGAGGCGCCGGAACACTGTAGGTGCGGGGCGGTGGAGCCACGCAGGCGGCCACAAGTACGGTGACCGCAACCGGGACGACCAGCCTTGCTCCTAAAAACGAGCCGGGCGAAAAATGCACGAGCTTCATAACCCAATCCCTCAATCCTTCAAGCCTTCCTGGTAATGAACGCAAAAGACCCGTTTCAGTTGACAGCAAAGCACCCCCGGAGTTCGTGGCCGCAGTCAGCCTCAGGGCTTGCGGAACTTCAAAATGAACTGATCGGTCTTCCCGCGGACCGACGGGTCGAAAACTTTCACCGAATGGCTGTCGTCGGCCCGGCGCAGCAGATCGCTGCTCCCCACGAACACGAAGCCCGCCGCCAGAACCTCCCTTTTCACGGTTTCCGGGTCGATCCTGTGCAGAGTATTGGTGTCCCGGCCGCCCGACCCCGCTTCCGCCATGTGATCGAGAACCAGGTAGATGCCGCCGCGCTTCAGATCGTCGAACACCATTTTGTTGAATATGCCGACATCCAAACCGGGGAAGTTGTGCAGGTCATGGTAGTTCTGAGAGGTCCACACCAAATCGACGGGCGCCGGCACCGAAAGCTGGCTGAAGGGCTCCACCACCACGCTGACATTGGCGTAGTTCGGGTCGGCGGCAATCGCCTTCGCGAGCCCCACAAAATCCGGCACGTCCGCGGGTGCATCGGGCATGGGCGCCGGCACCACCGCATACACATGTCCCGAGCTCCCGACGGCCTTGCTGAACAGGCGTGTGAAGTAGCCGCCGCCCGGCAGCAGCTCGGCTATTTGCATTCCGGGCTTGACGCTCGTGAACGCCAGGGTCTCCGCCGGCTTGCGGTTCACGTCGCGCGCCTTGTCGGTGGCCGGCCGGCTGCCGTCGGCGACGGCCGCCGCGATGTTGGCGGGAATGGATGCGGCGCTCGCACAGGTGGCGGTCAGCATCAGTGTGACCGCCAGGGCGGCCGCGAGAATGCGTGGATAGCGGATCATGGGATACTCCGTTTCGAGGTGTAAGGCCTGCGCAAGGTTCATCGTCGTCGCATTCTACCACTTGAGCGTCGGGGTTTTGACTGCCGCGGCCGCAACGGCGGCGTATCATCGGCTGCCCGGGTAGCCGCAGGTTCAAGCGCATGATTTTGAGCGTCTTCGATATCTTCAAGATCGGCATCGGCCCTTCCAGTTCGCACACCATGGGGCCCATGAATGCGGCGCGCGGCTTCGTCCAGTTGCTGTCGTCCCGCGATTTGCTCGATCGCACGACCCAGGTGTCCGCGCAGCTCTACGGCTCATTGGCGTTGACCGGACGCGGTCATTGCACGGACCGCGCCATTCTCTTGGGTTTGGAGGGTATGAGCCCCGATACCATCGATTCGGCGGCGGTCGAACCGGCCTTGCGGAGGATACGCGACGAGGGACGCATCCGCTTGCTGGGCCGGCATGAGATTGCCTTCGACGAGCCTCTCAATCTTCTGTTCCACACGGATCAAGTGCTGCCCGGCCATTCCAATGGCATGCGCTTCACGGCACATGACGCGGCGCTGCAAGTCCTGGCGCGCGAGGAGTACTACAGCATCGGCGGCGGTTTCGTGATGCAGGCCGGTGCCGAGGCGAACGTCGGCGCTGCGCCTCCGGAGCCTCCGTACGAGTTCGGTTCTGCCGCGCGCCTGCTCGAGCACGGACGGAGCCAAGGATTGGAGATTCACGAGCTTCTGCTCGCCCGCGAACGAACGTGGCGCAGCGATGCCGAGATTCGCGCCGGCCTCATGCGCATATGGCAGGTCATGCAGGATTGCGTGCGCCGCGGCTTCGAGGCCCAAGGCCTGCTGCCAGGCGTATTGGGCGTGCGCCGGCGCGCGCCGAAACTCTATCGGCAGCTCATGAGCGGCAATCCCTTGAGCCCCATGCACGCTCTCGATTGGGTCAATGGCTTCGCGCTGGCCGTCAACGAGGAAAACGCCGCCGGCGGCCAGGTGGTGACGGCGCCGACCAATGGCGCGGCCGGGATCGTCCCGGCAGTGCTGCACTATTACCGGCGCTTCGAGCCGGGAGCCGACGACGACGGCGTCATCCGCTTCCTGCTCACCGCCGCCGCCATCGGCATGCTCTACAAGCAAAATGCGTCGATTTCCGGTGCCGAAATGGGCTGCCAGGGCGAGGTCGGCGTCGCATGTTCCATGGCCGCCGCCGGTCTGGTGTCGGCGCTCAACGGCAGCAATGAGCAGATCGAGAATGCCGCCGAAATCGGCATGGAGCACAATCTAGGCTTGACCTGCGATCCGGTCGCCGGATTGGTGCAAATCCCCTGCATCGAACGCAATGCCATGGGCTCGGTGAAAGCGATCAACGCCGCGCGCCTCGCGATGCGCGGCGACGGCTCGCACAAGGTATCGCTCGATCAAGTCATCGCCACCATGCGCCAAACCGGCCTCGACATGTCCACCATCTACAAGGAAACCTCGCAAGGCGGCCTCGCCGTCAATGTCCCCGAGTGTTGAACGTCGGAGCTATCCCGCACCACTCAACGCTCGAAGGAGACTGGATCGGGAAGGCATTTCCCGGAGCGTGAAAAACAGGATGTTTTTCCCGCAGCTTCCAGGGGTGCGACGCATGCGTCGCACGGGTGGCCAGGGATGGCCGCCCCGGGCTTGCGCGCAGCAGGGACTGCGCAGCGCAATGGATTCACAGCGGTCCGGGAAATGCCTTCCCGATCCAGTCTCCGTGCACGAGAAAGCTAATCGCGGACTCGACTAACCGGTGGCCTGCAGCCCCTGCGCGATCCCACCGATGGTAGCCCGCAACGCCCCGAACAGATCCTCATCCTGCCGCCCCGTCCTGCGCCAACGCTGCAACAGGTCCACCTGCATGAGGTGCATGGGATCGATATAGGGATTTCGCAATTTGATCGATCGCTGAAGGGTCGGATCGCTGTCGAGCAGGCGCGCTGAGCCGCGCAGCCGCAGCACGTGCGCCACCGTCAACGCGTACTCCCTGCGGATGGCATCGGCTTGGCGCAGCAGCGCATCGCCGGCCAGGGCATCGTAGTGACTCGCAATGTCCAGATCGGTTCGTCCCAGCATGGCTTCCACGTCGCCGAGCAAGTGGTCGAAGAAGGGCCATTGCGCCACCATTTGGGCCACCACGTCATCGCCGTGCTGCTCCAGCACGGCCGACAGGCCGCTGCCGAAGCCGTACCACCCGGGCAACATGTGGCGGCTCTGCGTCCACGCGAATACCCACGGAATCGCCCGCAGCGCGGGGACACCGTCGCCCCCGGCGCGCGCCACGGCACGCGATCCGATGTGCATGCGTTCGATCACATCGAGCGGCGTCACCGCGCGGAAGTATTCGAAGAACTCGGCGCTGCCGAAGACCAGTTCGCGGTACGCCTGGAGACTGCGCGCCGCGATCGTCTGCATCGCCGCCGTATGCGCCGGCGGTATCGGCGGCCTTTTCCCGACATGGGCAGTCGCCAAGGCCACGGTCGCGAACGTGCGCTCGAGCGTGCGCATGGCGATCGGCCGCAGGCCATAACTCTGATTGACGACTTCGCCCTGTTCGGTCAAACGCAGCACGCCGCGAATGGCCCCGTCCGGCACCGCCTCCACCAGGTTCTCGGTACGCCCGCCGCCGCGCGCCGGCGTGCCGCCGCGGCCGTGAAATATCAGCAGCTTGATGCCGGCCTCGCCCGCCGCTTCCAGCAGCCTGATCTGCGCCACCTGCAAGGCCCACCGCGATGCTGCGATTCCGCCCTCTTTGTTGCTGTCCGAATAGCCGATCACCACCATCTGGCGACTGGCGCGTGCGGCGAGATGGCTCCGGTAGGCAGGCTCGCGATGCAAGGCAGTCAGGATATCGCCCGCCCGCTCCAAGGAATCGATGGAATCTATCAAGGGGGCGACATCGAGAGGGCATTCGCCGGTTCGTTTGTCCGTGATATCCGCCCATCTGGCCAGCAGCAGCACCGCCAGCACGTCTTCGGGACCTTGCGCGCCGCTCACGATGTATTCGCCTATGGCACGGCCGCCGAATTTATGCCGCGCCTGTGCGATGGCCTCGAACACCCAGAGGCTCCGCCGCCCCATGGCATCGAAAGCCGACGTCGGCCCCAGATCGCGGGCCAGGAGATCACGCAATTGCCGCAGCCGCTCCTCGGGCGCCAGCGACGGCCAATCCGCCACGCCCAAGCCTTGCGCAATCACCTGATCGTGCATGTGCGCGTGCTGAGTGACGTCGAGCGTGGCAAGGTGAAACCCGAAAGTCCGTACTCTGCGCATGAACCGCCGCACCAGGAAATATCCCGCGTGGCGTCCCCGGTTCTCGAGCAGGCTTCCGGCGGCGAGCCCTACATCGGCCAGCAATTCGTCGGGATTCTGGTACGCGTTGGGCCGGCCCTCGTAAGTCGCCTTGAGCCGCTCGCTGATCTGGCCGAAGAACATGCGGTAGGGCATGCGGTCGTGCCGCGCCGGTGCGAGCGCCTGGGCGCCCGGCAGTATGGCGCTGTAGGAATCGATGCGTGCGGCAAGTGCGGCGCTCACGCCGACCCGGTTCGCGCTCTGACTCAAGGATTCGGCGAGCTGGCCGCATTCTGCAAAATAAGTCGACACGATCACCTGGCTGTGGCGATGCAAGGTCTCGCGAATGGTCTTGCCGTGCACATCCGGACTGCTGTCCATGTCCCCGCCAACCCAGGAACCGAAGTGCAGAATGCTCGGCACGTCGATCTCTTCCGCGGGAACGGAGAAGGCGTTGGCCAGGGCCGCCTCGATTTCTTCGTAAAAAAGCGGCACGACGCGGTAGAGGATGTCGATCAGATAGAAGAGCACATGTTCACGCTCGTCGGCCACCGTCAAGCCTTCGCGGGGATGCTCCTCGGTCTGCCAGATGCTGGTGACCTCGAGTCGCACGCGCGCCCACAAGGTGTCCAGTTCGGCGGACGTCGAGGCCGGATTGAGCCGATCGAGCAGGTCGTGCGCGATGTGCTGCTGCTTGCGCAAAATCGTGCGCCGGGTGGATTCGGTCGGATGCCCCGTGAACACCGGCTCGATGCTCATGGAGGCAATCAATTCCAGTGCTTGATCCAGCGTCACTCCCTCGCGCTGCAGGCGCCCGATGGATTCCGCGATGCCGCCCGGCTGCGCCGCGCTCGAATCGTTGAGATATTGACGGCGCCGGCGAACCCGATGGACCTTCTCCGCGGTGTTCACCGCCTGGAACCAGACGGAAAACGCGTGCGTGAGGTCGGTCGCCGCCGACGGCGATCGGTTCATCGTGCGTTGCCGCAGTTCGGCTCCGTCCGCGGCATCGCCTTCGCGCCGGTGAATCGCCGCGATCCTATCGCCTTCCACCAGCGCGAAGAATTCCTCGCCCCCCTGGTCGCGAAGCGTCTCGCCGATCAAGGCGCCCAGGGCGTGCACGTCCTCGCGAAGCGCGGAGTCCTTGATCGGAAATTGGATGCTTTGGCGATACATAATGCTAGGCTCTGGACGATACACGGAGTGAATATTATGAGCTTGTTGGCGCAGATCGCTATATTTCTCTCCGCGGCGGTCATCGCGATCCCCGTATTCCGCTACTTCAAATTGGGCTCGGTTCTGGGCTATCTGGCCGCCGGCATCATCATCGGTCCCGCCGGCCTTGGGTTGATCAGCAAGATCGATACCACCCAGCATATCGGGGAGTTCGGCATCGTACTCCTGATGTTCGTCATCGGCCTCGAACTTCAGCCATCGCGCCTGTGGGTGATGCGCAAACCCATCTTCGGATTGGGACTGGCCCAGGTGCTGGTGACGGCTCTGGCGATCGGTTCAGCCGCATACTTCTGCTTCGAGCAGACGAGGGGCTCCGCACTCGTCATCGGCTTCGGCCTCTCGATGTCGTCCACGGCGCTGGTGCTGCAGGTATTGGCCGAGCGCGGACAGCTCAACTCCCAATTCGGACGCTCCGCCTTCAGCATCCTGCTGTTTCAGGATATTGCGGTACTGCCCGCCCTCGCCTTGCTGCCGTTATTGGGAGTCGCCGCGGCCAGGACCGGCGGCCCGGACGGCTGGCTGGCGCTCAAGTTCGTCGCCGTGCTCGGCGCAGCCGTCGTCGGCGGCCGCTATGTGCTGCGCCCCATGCTGAGGATCGTCGCCGCGACGCGTGTCGCCGAAGCGTTCACGGCCGCGGGACTGCTCGTCGTGATCGGAACCGCGCTGCTCGTCAGCCAGGTGGGACTGTCCTTGTCGCTGGGGGCCTTCCTGGCCGGCGTATTGCTCGCCGACAGCGAGTTCCGGCATGAACTCGAGGCCGACATCGAGCCGTTCAAGGGCCTGCTGCTCGGCCTGTTCTTCATCACGGTCGGAATGTCGGCCAACCTGAGGTTGGCGCTCGAGAAGCCGTGGCTCATCGTCGGCCTCACCTCGAGCTTCATGCTGTTGAAGATCGCGGTGCTGCTCTGCATAGGGCGGCTCTCGGGGCTCTCTCCCACGGCCAGCCGCGGCCTCGCCTTCAGTCTGCCGTCCGGCGGCGAATTCGCGTTCGTGCTCTTCGGCCTGGGTGCGACGCTCGGCATCATGGACACCGAAATCGCCGAACTCCTGGTGCTCGTGGTCACCGGCTCGATGATTCTGAGCCCGCTGCTGCTCGCGCTTCACGATGCCCTGTTCAAGAGAAAGGAACGGGACGATCGGCCGTTCGATACGCCGGAAGAATTGTATCCCAAGGTGATCATCGCGGGCTTCGGCCGCTTCGGGCAAATCGTCGGCCGAATCCTGCGCGCCAAGAAGATCTCGTTCACCGCGCTCGAAGCCAATCAAACTCAAGTCGATTTTCTGCGCCGTTTCGGCAACCAGGTCTTCTACGGAGACGCGTCGCGCTTGGAATTGCTGCGCTCCGCGCACGCCGAAAACGCCGAGGTCTTCGTGCTCGCCATCGACGACGTCGAGGCGTCGGTGAGAACCGCCGAATTGATCCGCAAGCATTTCCCGCACTTGAAGATCTTTGCGCGCGCGCGCAATCGCCAGCATGCGTTCCGGCTGATGGATCTGGACGTGCGCTACACGATTCGCGAAACCTTCGCGTCCAGCCTCGAGATGTCCGAAAAGGTCCTCGAGACGCTGGGACTGTCGAAGTCCAGGGCGGTTGAAACGGTGCGCCAATTCCGGGCTCACGACGAAGCGACCATGGCAAAGCAGCAGGCGGTGAAGGATGACGAAAGCAAGATCCTGGAGACCACGCGCGAATCCGCCGAACAGCTCCTGCATCTGTTCGAGACCGACGCCGATCAGCCCGAGGAGCCCGTCCTCAAGCGCCGGGCCGCGGCCCCTCAATGAGGGTTGAGCAATACGGTCGTATCGAAGCTCTCGAAGCCCGTGACGACGCGGCGGTAGGCGTTCTGGATGATGCGCTCCGCGTTCTTGTCGGCGCGCGTGCCCAGCAGCATGCGAATCACGACGTCATCCTGCGGGCGTGCGGGATCCTCGCCCAGTAACTGGTAGGCGAAGCGCGCCAGGCGCTGATTGATTTCATTCGCGAATTTGAGACGCACTGCGTCCTGGCCGTCGCCCGCGCCCACCTTGGCCTCTTCGGCAACCTCGAAAATCAGGCGCATGACGAACCGCGCCTTGTCGACCAGGCCCAGGTCGCTGAAGAACTCGATTTCAGATTGAATGTTCATCCTGCCGGGAAGAAGTCGATGGGTTTGGTGGCCGTCAGTATCGCAACATCCTTCGCTTCGAACTTGAACAAGCGGATACGCGCCAGCAACTTGCTCTCGAACTCCTTGTCGTCGAGATCCGAAGAGACGATGCGCGCCGCGGTGATGTCGCCCGACGGGGAGATGGTGATTTCCAGCACCACCTTGCCTTGCAATGCAGGGGCGTCGCGAAGGGCGCGCGCATACATGGCGTCGATCGCCCCCTTGTTCCGGGTGAACACCAGGGCGATCTCGTCCGCGCTGCGCGACGCCTTGCCGCTGCCGCCGGCCCGGGTGGCCTGGCCGGATGCGCCCAAGCTCGGGTCCTTCACCTGCGTCGTGGAGAAGCCGCGCAGCGACCCTGAACCCGCCGCGAGGCCGTTGCTGGTGGGCCCGCTGATGCCGCCGCTGGTGCCGCCGACCTTCGAGGAGATGATGTTGCGGCTTACCACGCTCACATCCCCCGGGTCGGTCGTCTTCGGCTGGTTCTTTGCGAATTTATCCATGTCGACATCGCGCAGTGCGGCGAGCTGGTCGAACACCTGCAGGCTCTTCTGCGCCTTGACTCGCGGATCCACGGGCGTCGTCGGTTTGGGCACGGCCGGCGCCTTCTCCGCGGGCTTCTCAGGCTTGGGCGGCGGCGGAGGGGGTGGAGGGGGCGGCGGCTCCATGACCAATTGCACCACTCTCTCGGGCAGAGATTCGGTGTTCACGACGATCTTGTGCCGCGGCAGAAAGGGCATGATGACCGCGATGATGGCGAACACGATGGCGAGATTGCGCAGAATGGCGCGGAAGCGCCGCTCCATATCCTCCGACGGAGACCATGGCAGTTCGTAGCGCCGGTAGTACGGCGGCAGTTCCGTGGGAACGCGTTGCGCGGCGGGGTTTGCGGCTGCCATTCAGGTCGCCGCCCTATCGCGCTCGACCACGGCGAAGGACACCTTGCCGTATTCGGCTTCGCCGCAAGTGAGCATGATCTTCTTCAACAGACTGTAAGGCGTGCTCTTGTCGCCCATGATGGTGACTTCGCGCTTGGCGATGTCGGCCTGCCCCGCGGTCTTGAGACTCTTGTCGCTTTGTGCCATCAAGGCGTTCTTGAGCGGTGCGAAAGAAGGCCCCTGGTCGGCGGCGATATCGTTCACCGACCCCACCAGCTGCCCGTCCACGTACACCGAGTCCTTGGTGACCATGACGACCACGGCGGCGCTGGGCTTGCGATCCGACAGCGACTGCGGAATCGAAATGTTCTTGGTATTCGGCAGAATGTCCACCTCCGCCGTGTGCGCCAGCAGGAACACCACGAGAATGGTCATCATGTCGATGAATGGAATCAGTGCGAAATGATTCGCGCCGTGGCGCCGTTGACGATGACGCTTGATCCGGTAAGACGTCATATGGGCGCATCCCCGATGGAGATATCCGGAAACAGCTCCGCCTTCGAAAATGGCGCCACCGGCAGCTGGTAGATGCGCACCGTGTCCATGACCTGCACCAAGGTGTCGTAGGTGGTATTGGGGCTGGACAGAATGGTCGCGTCGCTCATTTGCGGAAACTGCGACTTGATCCCGCGCATGAATTTCGACAGGTTGTCCAGATCATAGCCGCTTGCCGTATTGGCGAGGACCTTGAGCGGACCTGAGTTGCGGTCGTTGACCACGATGTCGTCGGTGCGAATGATGACTTCGAGCTTCAGGTCCTTGGGCAGGTCGAGCGGAGAGGCATTGCTGCTGTTGGGCAGGTTCATCTGAAGGATGTTCGTCTTGGAAAACACCGCGG
>WNFQ01003360.1_pt1 | contig 11665 bp, 8 predicted proteins | sample 5400171 | NCBI WGS metagenome assembly WNFQ01 (sample SAMN13153356, study PRJNA577476) | soil metagenome | isolation source: 20 cm soil under Madrone tree | place: USA:California | collected 2016-06-14
AGACGGGCACCACCTCGTTTCCGCGTCTGTTAAAGGGACGCGTCGACGATCTCTCTAACTCGCTGCAACAGAAATACGATACAGCGATCGTGCCGGGCCGCTTCTTTGAATCGCCACAGCACTTTCGGATAGGCATGTGCGCTGAGCCGGAGCTGTTTAAGATCGGAGTCGAAAGACTGGGCGCGGCTCTGGATGAGTTAGCCTAAGTGGAACTGCGGTGAATTGTCCGACAAATTGAAGGAACGTCTTATCTTCGACGCGTAGCGGCGGTGAATTTAGCCCGGCGTTTTAACGCCGGGATCCCGTTATAGCGGTTCTCGTCGCGTAGCGACGACGGAATCCAGTTCTCGTTTCAGCCGTCGCTACGCGACGAGAACAACTTGTTGTTCCTTCCCGGCCTTGAAAGGCCGGGCTAAAATCATATCGACGCTACGCGTCGAAGGTACTTGATTCAGCGCATCCTCCCGTCCGTAAATTCTTATGCGCATAGCAAGACAACCGGTTAGTTTTGTCGGGACACCAATTTCCCATTGACGACCTGAAATGAAAATCAACATCATCGGTGGCGGCCCCGCCGGCATGTACTTCGCCATCCTCATGAAGAGTGGCGGTGCCACACACGACATTACCATCTATGAACGCTCTGGTCCCGACGATACGTTTGGGTGGGGAGTCGTGTTTTCAGGAAAGACTCTGGCGAATTTACGCGCCGCTGATGAGACCTCGCACGGTGAAATTACGAGGAACTTTGCAGCCTGGGACAATGTCGACGTAGTTCATCGCGGTCAGAAAATCTCGATACACGGCAACAGCTTTACCGGGATCGCCCGTCTGCGCCTGCTCAAGATCCTGCAGCGCCGCTGTCAAGAACTCGGCGTGGTTATTAAATTCCGGCACGAAGTTGCGGATATCAATTCGCTCAACGCAGATTGCGATTTACTGGTGGCCGCGGACGGTGTCAACAGCCTCGTCAGACAAGCTTTTAAAGATCAGTTCCGGCCCGATCTCAGCGTGCGCCCGAACAAATATATCTGGTACGGCACGAAGCAATTGTTTCATGGCCTGACGCTGACATTTCGCGAATCCGCGGCGGGTGTCTTCGCGGCGCATTCGTACAAGTTCGATCAGACAACCAGCACCTTCATCGTCGAATGCGATCCGCAGACCTGGAGCAAGGCTGGCTGTGCCGAAATGTCCGACGTACAAACTCGTGCCTATCTCGCGGAAGTATTCGGGCCGGACTTGAATGGCCGGCCTTTGCTTTCAAACAACTCAAAATGGATCAATTTTCTGCTGGTGAAGAATGGGCGCTGGAGTTTTGAGAAGGCCGTGTTGCTGGGTGACGCGCTGCACACGGCGCATTTCTCCATCGGGTCAGGCACCAAGCTGGCGATGGAAGACGCAATTGCATTAAAGGAATCTTTCGATCGAACGCCTGAGGTGGGCGAAGCTTTGCGGCGATTTGAGACTACGCGCAAGCCTGTGATCGAGGAATATCAGGCCGCAGCCTACGAAAGCATGATCTGGTTTGAGAACGCGAGAGATTACGTGCACCTGACGCCCCTTGAACTTGCTTATGTGTTGATGACGCGGAGTGGGAAAGTCGATCGCGAAAGTTTGCGGAGGCGCGATCCTGAATTTGTGGCGCAGTACGAAAGTCGATCCGCAGATTACGCAGATTTCACAGATAATAAGCTAGACGGCTAAGACGCCAACCATCGACTGCCGGCTGACTCGTAGTTGCTGACTTCTTGTCGAGTCTCTTCTGTGTAATCTGTGTAATCTGCGGATTACTATTTCCATTTCGGCGGCAGGAGTCGTCTGCGCCCATCACTCGCTATTGCGATTCCCACTTCATCCAATTCTTTCCGATCCCAAAGCTTACAGGTCACCTGCTTATGCGTCTGATCCAGAGCTTCGCAGTAATTCGTGTAGGTGCAGCGGCGAATTTCATCACCGCGACCGAGCTTCACTTTTATGAACCAATCAGGATCGGCCAGAGCCTGGCGCGCGAGTCCGGCAATGTCAGCCTCGCCGTTTTGCAGAATCGCCTCGGCTTGTTCGAATGTTGTTATTCCGCCGGTCGCGACAATTGGCGTGGTGAAACCAGCGGCGTTGACCGCGTGTTTGACCCTTGCGACCAGCGGCACTGTGCGTCCGAAAGGTCCTGTCTCATCAGATAGAGTGGTGGGCATGCATTCATAACCGCTCTGGCCGGTATATGGATAGACGGCCTGGCCGATCTTTGGTTGCTCTGCATCTTCGAATTTTCCGCCTTTCGAAATCGAAAGATAATCCATGCCAGCTCTCGCGAATTCGACGCCGAAATAAACAGCGTCTTCGATCCGATTGCCGCCGGCGATCACTTCGTCGGCGAGAAAACGCGTCCCAACTACGTAGTCGTTGCCTACTGCCGCGCGCACGGAGCGGTAAACTTCGAGCGGCAGGCGCACGCGATTTTCAGGTGGCCCGCCATACCCATCTTCACGATTGTTGAGCGCGCTGAGAAAGCCGGCCATGGTGTACGCATGCGCGTAATGCAGCTCGACACCATCGAATCCGGCCATCCGCGCGCGTCGCGCGGCCTCGGCAAAGATTCCCGGCAGGGCCTCTGGCAGTTGGCGAACGTGCGGCAGGTGCGTATCGGTAACGCGTTCGCGATAGCCGAAGCGCAGCGATTCGAGTTCGCGTTCGCTGAGCACGCGATCGATGACCGCGTCGGGCGCGTCTGCGAGAAATGCGCGGACCTCTGCATCGCTTTCGCTGATCCAATTCGAATCTTCGGTGATCTCGGCAATCATCCGGCGATGATCTTCGGTGATCTCAAGAAAGCGTTGGAAATATTTTGCTGGATCGGGCCGGCGCTTGACCGCCAGGAAGTCGATGATCTGAATGAAGAGTCTGGTGTGACCCTGGCTCGCGTCGCGCACCGTGTCGACGAGTTGTCGCAGTCCGGGCAGGAACCGATCGTGACTGATTCGCAAGAGGGGACCGCTGGGAATATCGCGAATGCCGGTGGCTTCGACGACCAGCGCGGCAGGCTGGCCTTCGGCGAACCGCCGGTACCAATCCAGGTTGGCCTGGGTGATGAAACCATCTTCAGTGGCCCGCCACGGGACCATTGCGGGCACCCATGTGCGAGCAGTCAACTCGAGCGAGCCGATTTTGATTGGTTGAAATAGCAGAGAGTTTGCGGCCTCTGCCGCAGAGGGCCAACGAGTGTCAGGAATCTGATGCTTGATGGGATTTGCGAACTTCCACATTGCGGACACTTTAACATGGGGCGACTTTTTGGAGTGCGCCGGCAGAGCGCAGCGGCGACGGCGCTTTGGATTGTTTGTCGTCTGTTATTGAGAATCCAAGGCGTTACTCTCAACCATAGCGCCGTCGCCGCTACGCTCTGCCGGCGCACTCCAAATTACGAATGTGGTAAATTAACAAGACCAAAACGGAGCATTCCTTGACTGACGAACTTCTTAAATGGCGTCCTGAGTTTCCGATCTTGGAAAGAGCGGTCTATTTGATCTCGCACAGTCTGGGCGCGATGCCGCGCGCCACTTACGAACGGCTGCATGAGTATGCCGACATTTGGGCCACGCGCGGAGTGCGCGCCTGGGCCGAGGGTTGGTGGAACATGCCGGTGACTGTGGGCAACGAAGTCGGGCGCATCATCGGCGCCGATCTTGAAACGGTCGTGATGCATCAGAACGTTTCGATTTGTCAGTCGCTGATTCTGTCCTGTCTTTTGCCGCTGCCGGAGAATTCGAAACGCCGCAAGATTGTTTATTCCGCACTCAATTTTCCTTCCGTAATGTACGTGTACGAGGCGCACGCGCGCGCCCACGGCCTGCACATCGAAACCGTAAAATCCGACGACGGCATCTCTGTGCCGCTGGAGAGAATGCTCTCTGCGATTGATGAAGAAACGCTGCTGGCGCCAATCTCGCACGTGCTGTTCAAGAGCGCGTTCCTGCAAGACGCGGAGGCGATTACTCGACGCGCGCACGAAGTTGGGGCGATGGTAGTGCTGGACACTTATCAATCCGCTGGCACCGTGCCGTTCAGCGTGAAAGACCTGCAGGTTGATTTCGCGACGGGTGGTTCGGTGAAGTGGCTGTGCGGCGGGCCGGGCGCGGGATATCTTTACGTGCGACCGGATTTGATTGAGCAAATAGAGCCAAAGACGACGGGATGGATGGCGCACGAACAACCGTTCGCGTTTGAGAGTGAGCTGCGTTACGCTCCGAATATCACACGGTTTCTGCACGGATCGCCGGCCATCCCGGCTCTCTATGCGGCGCAGTCCGGCTTTGAAATCATAAATAAGATCGGCGTAGACAAGATTCGTGAAAAAAACATGCGGCAGACTCAGCGTCTAATCGAGCTGGCCCAGGAAGCAGGTTTTCGGGTAACCAGCCCAAAGAACCCGGAGCAGCGCGGCGGCACGATAACGGTTTGGGACGACAACGCGGCCGCGATCACGAAAGAGTTGATCCGCCGCGAATTCATTGTTGATTATCGTCCCGGCGCGGGCGTGCGCATCTCGCCGCACTTTTACACGAAAGACGAAGAACTGGAATTGGTCATCGCCGAGATGAAAGCGATTCGGGACGCGAAGTCTTTTGCGGGAAGCGAAAAGGTCGGGGCGGCATTTTGATAACTTTATGGAGCGCGGACATCTTGCCCGCCGTAAGCGCGAAGCGCGAACCATAATTCGTTTAAGATTAATTTGAAAACTAAGCGTGCTGCGAACGCTGTGCGGGCAGGATGCCCGCGCTCCATACACATGCCACACAACCAAGATAAAGAGGCGCCCCTTTCTTACAACAAATATCTGCGCGTGCCCGAACTCATCGACTTGCAGTCATGCCTGTCGACTCCGGCGCACCACGATGAATTACTTTTTATCACGGTGCATCAGGCTTATGAACTCTGGTTCAAGCAAATCCTGCACGAGATTGACGCCGCGATAGCGCTGATGAAGGAAGACCGGGCCGTCGAAGCCGCACACGCGCTCAGACGCATTGTGGAAATTGAAAAACTGCTCATCGCCCAGATTCACATTCTCGAAACCATGAAGCCGGTCCGCTTTCTTGGATTTCGAGACGAGCTGAATCCCGCCAGTGGTTTTCAGTCGATGCAATTTCGCGAAATTGAATTTTCTTCCGGTCTGAAAGACAAAACGATTTTGCAGGCGTTCGCCGGCGACGACTTCGCCTTCCAGCGACTGCAGGCGCGTATGAATTCGCCTTCGCTGTCCGACGCGTTCTTTGCGTTGCTGCGCCGCCACGGCTTCGACAGTCCCTCGAGTGAATCGCCGCGTGACGCCGAGGAGCGGCGCAGCAATTATGGTAAGCGGCAACGCGCCTTGGTCGAGTTGCTGACGCACGAAGAGCAGTTCTCCAAAGAGTCACAACTTGCCGAAGGATTGATCGAGCACGACGAATACTTCTCTCTCTGGCGATCGCACCATATCAAAATGGTCGAGCGCATGGTGGGCGCCAAACCCGGCACCGGGGGTTCGGAGGGCGTCGGATATTTGCAGAAAACGCTCAACAAGAAATTCCTTCCCGAGCTGTGGGGCGCGCGTACCTACCTGAGCAGCAAACACGAAGCCGAGGGCTGTCCGTTCGCGAAGACCTGAAACGCCTCTTCGGGACAGAACCCGGAGCGGTAGCGACGGGATGCAGCCCTTCAATTGAGTGGGTCGAGCAAACAGTGCCTCCTCATGCCATGCTTCAAAGAGGCCCCCAGCCGGCGAAGTCGATGATATATCACTAGCAACTATCTTAAAGATCAAGGTCCTGGAACGAGCCTCGGCGGGCTGCCAGGAGGTTGGGTCCTCTCTACAGTCTTTCAAAGAGAAAGGTTGATATGATCGGATTCCCCGAACGCTTCAACATGGCCGACTACTTCCTCTATCACAATCTGGAGGAAGGCCGGGAAAGCAAGGTCTGTCTCTACTTCAAAGATCAAACCTACACCTACGGCGATGCGGCGGGGATGTCCAGTCGCGTTGGCAATGCACTCCGCGCGGCCGGCGTCGCGATGGAGGATCGGGTACTTATCGTTCTGCCTGACTGTCCGGAGTTTGTCTGGTCATGGTTTGGCGCGGCGCGTATTGGCGCGGTGATCACAATGGTAAATCCGCTGCTGCCCGCCGACGATTACCGTTATTACCTCGAATATACGCGGGCTCGCGCGGCAATTGTCCACGAGTCGTTCATTAAGCCATTTGTTGAGGCTGCTCAGGACGCGACTTATCTGCGCGCCACTCTGGTGGTACAAAATGAGAACGCAGTTGATGAAGAACTGATCGATCCAAAACACAGTCGCACCAGGTTTTTCTCTTTTCGCGAGAGTGTCATGGCGCAGCCAGAGGTTTGCGCGCCGGCAAACACGCATCGAGACGACATCGCCATTTGGTTGTTCACTTCCGGCTCAACCGGACATCCCAAAGGCGCCGTGCACCTGCAACATGACTTGCCTTACAACACCGAAGTCTTTGCCAAGCGCACGATGGGCGTCAACGAAAACGATTTGACTGTTTCGGTCCCCAAACTCTTCTTTGGCTACGCCACCGGCACTAATCTTTTGTTTCCTTTTTCAGCGGGCGGCGCCACAGCGCTCTTCGCCGAGCGCTCGACGGCGGAGAAGATGTTTGAAGTGATCGAACGTTATCGCCCGACTATCCTGACGACCGTGCCGACGATGATTAATGCAATGCTCAACGCCGAAGACGCAGGCGCGCGCGACATTTCAAGCATTCGCTTTTGTTACTCCGCAGGCGAGGCTCTGCCAATCGAGCTTTATCATCGTTGGCAAGAAGTATTCGGCGTGGAAATCTGCGATGGCATTGGTTCGGCTGAGATGTTCCACATCTACATCACGAATCGGCCGGGTGATGTAAAGCCCGGAACGCTGGGCCGCATTGTCGAAGGTTACGAAGCCAGGATCGTCGATGCGGAAGGAAAGCGAGTACCGACGGGCGAGATGGGGACATTGAAGATCAAAGGCGATTCGGCTGCACTTTGCTATTGGAATGCGCATGAAAAATCGAAAGAGACATTTGCCGGTGATTGGTGCACTTCAGGCGATCAATTTCACGTCGACGAGGACGGGTGCTACTGGTATCACGGGCGCACCGATGACATGTTGAAAGTCAGCGGTGTTTTTGTAGCGCCTGCCGAGATCGAAAACTGTCTGCTGCAACATGAAGCGATAATGGAATGCGCAGTCGTCGGCCACGATGACGGCGATGGGTTGGTAAAACCAAAAGCCTTTGTGGTGCTCCGTGATGGCTACGAACCAAATGAAGCCTTGGCGGAGCGGATCAAGCAGTTCGTGAAGTCAAGAATCGCGGTTTACAAATATCCTCGGTGGATACAGTTTTCTGACTCCTTGCCTAAGAACGATCGCGGGAAAATCGATCGGAAGCTTCTCAAGAGCTAGTTGTAATCCCTGCCGCTCGGCTTTTGGAAATCAGTTTCTTAAATATGATCCCCCTTCGGAACGCGTGCGCGAACGCGGTTTGCGTTTGAGGCAATCCTGTCTCTTGAGCCGCGTTCACGCGGCTTGCCCGGAGGGTTACTAGACCGGGCGTTTGACGCCGGGTAAAACGGATGGATTTCTTTAGCTGTTTCAACGGGCTTGCCTCGACGCTTTTAGGCTTTAGCCCGGTAGTTTGGGATAAGCACGCTGAAGCGTGCTAAACGATAAACATCCCCTGCTGGATCCAGCCCTAGAAGCGCTGGTCTATTAACCCCTTCGGGAAAGCCGTCTGAAGACGGCTGGGCTGACTTAGAAAACCGCGCTCCGACCTCGTACCGCTCACACCGATTCCCAATGCTAGCAGCGCCGAGCCCAAGGTCAGAAGAGCACACTTCATCATAATCCTCGATTTGAAGTATGGAACAGACGTTTCTTATTTTGAGGCAAACGAGGCGGAAGAAGTATTCCCGAAGAGTGCTCTTAGCGTAATCGGCTTTCGAGGTTGTAATCGCGCAGCCGGCGATAAAGTGTAGAGGGCGAGATGCCGAGCATCTCAGCAGCTTTCCCTCGATGCCAGCCGGTCTGTTCCAGCGCCGAGATGATTTGTTGTTTTTCAGCGTCGCGGAGCGAGCCCGTGCCCGACTGAGCACTGGTATCGCCTGCGTTCATGGGAATGGCCTCGCCAGGCGATGCAGCAGGCGACAGACCGGGAGCGAAGGGCACGGCGCCATTGGTGCGCGCGACTTCCGGCGGTAACTCGTTCGCGGTGATACGCCCTTCATTGGACAGGAGGACGGCGCGCTCCAGACAGTTGCGCAGTTGTCTCACATTCCCCGGCCACGTGTACGATCGCATTCTTGCCACTGCGTCTGACGTGACCTCGGGAGGATTCGCGCCTCCCAGTTGTTTCAGAATGTAATGCATCAACGGCTCGACATCTTCGGGTCGCTCGCGCAATGGCGCCAGGTGAATCTGAAAACTGTTGATGCGATAGAGTAGATCCGCGCGAAACGTTCCGTCTCCCACGACCGAATCCAGGTTGCGGTTGGTCGCGGCCACGATGCGCACGTTCACCTCAACTTTGCGCACGCCGCCCACGCGGAAAAAGGTGCGCGTCTCGATCGCTCGCAGCAGTTTCGCCTGCAGGCTGGCGGGCAATTCGGTTACCTCATCCAGGAAGAGCGTACCGCCGTCCGCCAACTCAATCAGTCCCAGTTTGCGCGCCTTGGCGCCGGAGAAGGCGCCGGCTTCGTAACCGAACAACTCCGACTCGAGCAGCGTTTCCTGAAAGGCCGCGCAGTTCAAATCAATGAAAGACCCATGGGCACGATTCGAGAGACGATGGACGGCATGCGCGATCAATTCCTTGCCCGTGCCCGATTCGCCGGTGATTAAGACCGATGCTTCTGACGGCGCTACGCGCTCTACCAGACGAATTGCTTCATTCATTGCCTGTGACTGGCTTACTATTTCGGGCATGGCGGATTGCCGGTCGAGTTGCGCGCGCAATCTTACATTGTCTACCCGCAAGTTTCGTTTTTCGGCCGCTTGCCGCACCCGCACATCCAGTTCGTTAATGCTATATGGCTTTGTCAGATAGTCGTAGGCCCCGTTCTTCATCGCCTCGACGGCGGTTTCGATCGTGCCCTGACCCGTGAGCATTATTACTTCAGGTGGATTAGGCCGTTCGTGAACGCGGCGCAAGAGTTCCATGCCGTCCATGCGCGGCATATTGATATCGCACAGCAGCACGTCAACGTTGCTTTCTTCGAGCTTGCGCAGTGCTGCCTCGCCGTCAGCCGCAGCCTGCACGCGATAACCCAGGCGTTGCAGTTCCTTCTGCAACACCAGGCGCAGATTCGCTTCGTCTTCCGCGATCAACAACCTTGCGTCACGCTGTTCGTTCACTGCTTAAGCTCCGCACTCAGGAAGATAGGTTTATTCATCCGCAATCGGCAAGGTAATAGTAAACGTTGTGCCGACTCCGACAGTAGACCGCACATCCAGACGGCCACCATGATCAGATAAAATACCATAACAGACGGCCAGCCCCAGACCCGTGCCGCGGCCCACGTCTTTGGTGGTAAAGAACGGGTCGAAAATTTTAGTCATGTTTTCAGGCTCGATTCCGATACCGACGTCTATGACCTGGACGAGCACGCGAGAATTGGAATGAATCGCTCGCAGCGTCAGCGTTCCACCCTCGGGCATCGCGTCTATCGCGTTGGTAGCGAGAGCGATCACTGCCTGCTGCAATTGGCCAATATCACCGGAAACATTCGGCAGGCCGGCGGCGGCCTCGATCACAATCTGAATGTTATCGCCGCGCTGCTGGTGGGTCACCAATCGCGCGGTGGCTTTAAGTACTTCCCTCATATCAACCGGCTCGCGTTGGCCGGCGCGCAGGCGGCTGAAATTAAGCAGCCCATTGGTAATCGTCTTGCAGCGAAATGCTTCGTCGCGAATCAATCCGAGATATTCGCGCAAGTCTTCGGCATCAGGCGAGTCGCTAAAAGCGCCCTCCTGAATTCGCTTCTCGAGCGACTCTGCACAAGCGGCGATAGTTGCCAGGGGATTATTGATTTCATGTACCACGCCGGCAGCCAAGCGGCCGACTGCGGCCAGCTTTTCAGCACGCGCCACGGCCCGGTGAGCCTTAACGCGGGCGGTGATGTTTTCGCCTACCGTGATCACGTGCGAGACCTGGTCTTCTTCATCGGCGCGCATGGGAATCTTGCTAATCAGCCAGTGGTTGGTCTCTCCTGACTCAGTAATGCTTTCCTGTTCGACGCGATGAATCTCGCCGGTGGCAAACACTCTGCCGAATTCCCGTTCCAGCAGTTCCCGATTCTGCTTGGTTAGGACCTCAAAAATATTTCGTCCCAGGACTTCTCCGCGCGGCAGTCCGAGTTCGCCCAATTCGCGATTTCGGTTCCAGGCGACAATATTATAATCGCGGTCGATTGCGTAGAGAGACAACGGCAGCGTGTCGATAATCGCTTCGGTGAAGCGTTGCTGCATTTCGGATTCGGCCGTACGGCGGTCTACTTCGCGCGCCAGAGTGGCCGCCGATTCACGCGCGCCAAGGTACAGCGTCGAGATGTGCGCTGCCAGGGCCGCCTGTTGGGCGGCGGCATTTATCAGGCGACGTTCATCCTCAGTGCAATCTTTCGCGACCGCGAAAGCCACAGCCATCGCGCCAAAAATCGTCTCGCCGAAACGAATTGGGACCAGGTATTCCGTCTCGTGTTGTGCGTCGCGAAACAAGAACTCCCGGTTATTGGTGAGCCAGGCCGGAGTGTTTGCGCGCGAAGAGGCCAGCCAGTGTTCAAGCCGATCCATCTTAATCAGAGCAGAACCGCCGGCGCTGCCTTCTCGATCAAAGACACACACCGCGAGTCCCTGGCCGTTGCTTTTTATCGCACAGGCACTCTGCGCCGCGTTCGTTCCTTCGTAGATGGCTCCTGCGACCCGACGGGCCACCTGTTCCGGAACGATCGTTCGCAAGAGGCCGCGGCCCAGGTCGGCGAGAAAGCTCAACTCGCGATTGCTGCCAATCAATTCCGATTCGCGCTGCGCAAAATTTAGATGAGTGTTGACTCGCGAAACCAATTCGCCCGGCGTAGAGGGCTTGACGATGTAATCGTCGGCGCCGGCGGTGAAGGCTTCGACTTTGCGTCCTTCGCTGCCGTCGGCGGAAAAAACAACCACCGGCAACTTTGTCATCGCCGGCTGGGCGCGCAGGAGGCGGCAGAGCGCCAGACCGTCGACCTCCGGAAGCTCTACGTCGAGCACCACAAGGTCGCACATTTGTTTGTGCAGCAGACGCAGCGCCGACGGCGCATCCGGAACCCCGATAGTATTGTGGCCGGCATTTTCGAAAACACTTCGTAGACCTTCGCGTGCCGATCGGTCGTCATCGACGATCAAAAGAGTGGCGCCGGTTGTTTGTGGTATGGGCGTAACTGACATTCTTCGTTGCACGGGTTTGTGGCAGTCCTTCGCTTTGCGAGGTTGTTCCTGAAGATGAGGAGGCGTAATTAGAGGACCGTTTGCTAAAGCTAACGGTCAAGAGCCTGGGACAAAGGCGTTGGATTCAGCCGGCCAGTCAGAACGCCGGCCGGTCCGCGGGTAAGGCAGAACGTGGACCCGCGTACCACTCTTCCAATTTGAC
>WNFQ01011970.1_pt1 | contig 11664 bp, 20 predicted proteins | sample 5400171 | NCBI WGS metagenome assembly WNFQ01 (sample SAMN13153356, study PRJNA577476) | soil metagenome | isolation source: 20 cm soil under Madrone tree | place: USA:California | collected 2016-06-14
ACGTGACGGGAGTGGCGCACTTGCCTGAGGGAGTCGAGATGGTGATGCCGGGCGACAACGTGGAGATGAACATCGAGCTGATCGCGCCGATTGCGATGGAAAAGGGTTTGCGCTTCGCAATTCGTGAAGGCGGAAGAACTGTCGGCGCCGGGACAGTCAGTGAAGTAGTGGAATAGGGCCGATAAGTCCTATAGGACCTATATAAGATGCTGAACGAAAAAATAAGAATCAGGCTGAAGGCCTACGATCACCGAGTGCTGGATCAGTCCACGACTGAAATCGTGGAGACCGCGAAACGCACTGGAGCGCGCGTGGCTGGCCCGATTCCGCTGCCGACGGTCAAGAACAAATGGACCGTTTTGCGTTCGCCGCACGTCGATAAGAAATCGCGTGAGCAGTTTGAGATCAGAACGCATAAGCGCTTGATGGACATTCTCGATCCCACGCCACAGACAGTCGATGCGCTGATGAAGCTGGATCTGCCGGCAGGTGTGGATGTGGAAATTAAGGCGTTCGGAAAAAGCTAAAAGGGATTTTTGATTTTAGATTTGCGATTTTGGCTTGGCTGAAATTCTAGGGCCCTAAATCGCAAAATCAACAATCTAAAATCAAAACTCGAAAATCATGATTAACGGAATCATCGGCAAAAAAGTTGGGATGACGCAGTTATTTGCGCCCGACGGGACGGTCACCCCGGTAACTGTTATTAAGGCGGGGCCGTGTGTCGTGGTGCAGAAAAAAACTGCCGGCGGCCGCGACGGTTACGATGCGGTGCAGATTGGTCTGGTCGAAGATCGTCCGATCAGAATGAAGAACGTCAACAAACCGATGCGCGGTCATTTCGAGAAAACCGGCGGCGGCATTCCGCCGACTCGGGTGCTGAAAGAGTTTCGCCTGGAAGCCTCGGACGACGCCACCAACGTGGGCGATAAGATTCTGGTGGATCAGTTCGCTGACGGCGACATCGTTGACGTCGTCGGCAGGTCGAAGGGGCGTGGGTTCGCAGGCACGATCAAGCGTCATAATTTCAATCGCGGTCCTGAGTCGCACGGCTCAATGAACGTGCGCGCACCGGGATCCATCGGCCAGTCGGCTTATCCGTCCCGAGTGATGAAGGGGATGCGATCTTCCGGCCACATGGGCGACAATCGAGTGACGATAAAGCGTCTGACGGTCGCCCGAGTTGATGCAGAGAACAATCTTTTGATGATTCGCGGCGCGGTGCCCGGTGCAAACGGCACCGTCGTCGTGGTGAAGAAGGCAGCGAGACAGGCGAAGAGATAGCGAGCTACAGACCACTGGTCTGGTATCTGGGGCGGAGGTTCGGTTATGCCAACAGTCAAAATTATGGACTTGACCAGCGCGGAAGTTGGCGAAATCGAGTTAGCGGACGTGGTGTTCGGCGTGGCCCTCAATGAGCCTTTGATTCATGAGGCGGTGCGCAACTTTTTGGCTAATCGGCGCGCGGGCACTTCGGCAACTAAGACGCGCGGAGATGTTTCAGGCTCGGGACGAAAGCTCTGGAAGCAGAAGGGCACGGGCCGGGCGCGCATTGCCAGCTTGCGTTCGCCATTGTGGAAGGGCGGCGGCAACGCGCACGGACCGCAGCCGCGGGACTGGTCGTATAACTTGCCGAAGAAGATGAGGAAGAGAGCGATCTGCTCGGCGCTCTCCGAGCGCTTGCGCGAGGGCAATCTGATCATCGTCGACGAGTGGAAGTTCGATCAGGGGAAGACTAAAGAATTTATTAATGCGCTGGGCACTTTGAAGTTAGACGGGAAGATCCTGATCGTGGATTCGCTGAAAAATACCAAGCTGGTGCTGGCATCGCGCAACGTGCAGACGGCCAAGGTGGTCAACAGCTATGGCATGAACATCTACGACCTGATTAATCATCAGAAGTTGGTGCTGACACCGCAGGCGGTCGAGGAATTAACCGGCATCTTGCAGCCGCGCGCCAGGGACGACGAAGAAGAGCGCCATCAAACACACTCGAGCGAAGGCGAAACGGTCAAGCCGGCCCGCCGGGTATCGAGGGACAGGGAAGTGCAGGCTTAACCAATGCGAACCGTTTGGGACATTATCAAGTCGCCGGTCATCACGGAAAAAGCCTTGGTGGCCAAGGAAGAGACGCAGGATCGGCGTCAGTTGCTGACCTTTCGCGTCGATCGTCGCGCGACCAAGCCGGAGATTAAGAAGGCGGTCGAGTCGATTTTCCAGGTCAAGGTTGAGGATGTGCACACCGCCAGCTATCTCGGTAAGATGGCCCGGCGGGGACGCCATGAAGGCCGCAAGCCATCCTGGAAGAAAGCGTTCGTGACGTTGAAGCACGGCGAGAAGCCGGTGGATTACGGGGAAGCGATTTAACATTGCCGATTGCCCATTGCTGATTTTTGATTGGCGTCTAAATGAAGACGATCTTTCCAAATCGGCAATCGGCAATTGGAAAGATTTTTGATTGGCGTCTAAATGAAGACGATCTTTCCAAATCGGCAATCGGCAATCGGCAATTGGAAATCGGAAATGATCAGATGGGCATCAAGAAACTAAAACCGACATCGCCGGCGCGACGCTATCAGACTTATCTGACGCGTGACGAATTGACGGCGGGCGCAGTGCCGGAAAAGTCCCTGCTGGAACCGAAGACGCGCATCTCGGGGCGTAACAATGACGGCCGAATCACGGTGCGCAGGCGCGGCGGCGGACACAAACGCTTCTATCGGATAATCGATTTCAAGCGCGACAAGGACGGCGTGCCCGGCCGGATAACTCAGATCGAATACGATCCGAATCGCTCTTCCAACATTGCGCTGGTTTCCTATATCGACGGCGAGAAGCGTTACATCATCGCTCCGGTCGGACTGGAAGTTGGTAAAACGATTACCAGCGGAGAAGACGCGGACATTCTTCCCGGAAATACTTTGCCGATCCGGAATATCCCTTTGGGTACGCAGATTCACAATATCGAGATGCGTCCCGGCAAAGGTGGACAGATGGCGCGCGCGGCCGGATCGTTCGCGCAGTTGCTGGCCAAGGAAGGCGCTTACGCGCAGTTGCGCATGCCTTCGGGTGAAGTGCGGCGAGTGCCGGTGGAATGCCGGGCCACAGTCGGCCAGGTCGGCAATGTCGAGCATGAAAATATTTCTTTGGGTAAAGCCGGACGCACCCGCTGGCGCGGTATTCGGCCGCACGTGCGCGGCGTGGCGATGAATCCGGTCGACCATCCGCACGGCGGCGGCGAAGGTAAGACTTCTGGCGGTCGCAATCCGGTGACGCCCTGGGGCCAGCCGACGCGCGGCTACAAGACGCGGCGGAATAAGCGGACGAAGAAGATGATTGTGAGAGATCGGAGAGTCAAGTAATTTCGAAATTCGGATTTCGAAATTCGAAATGGAAAGCCTATGCCACGTTCAGTAAAAAAAGGCGCCTGGATCGATAAAGGCATTGAGAAGGTTGTCGAGCGGATTCGCGCGGGCTCGCAAAGGCCGCAGGTGATTCGCACCTGGTCGCGGCGTTCGACCATTACGCCCGAGATGGTGGGGCTGACCTTTGGCGTTCACAACGGCAAGCGGCACATTCCGATCTATGTCACTGAAAACATGGTCGGTCACAAGCTGGGCGAGTTTTCGCCGACGCGGACGTTCAAAGGGCACTCTGGAACCAAGGCTGAGAAGTCGGAGAAGACCGCCAAGATGTCGGGATCGTCAGGCAGTTCGGCGCCGCCGCCGGCGGCTTAATATAGGTCGAATGGATCCGATAGGACCTATCGGTTAAAAAGAAGATGGAAGCAAGAGCAAGCGCAAAATATCTCCGCGGGTCGGCGCAAAAGGCGCGTCTGGTGATCGATATGATCCGAGGCAAGAACGTCAATCAGGCCCTGGCGATTCTGCGTTATTCCAACAAGCGCGCGGCGCTGGGAATTGAGAAATGTGTCAAGTCGGCGATTGCCAACGCCAACGAGGCGGCCGAGAAGGCGAACATCGCAGTTGACCCCGACGAGCTTTGGTTAAAGGCTGCGTTTGTCGATCGAGGACCGACCAAGCATCGCAGCCGCATGCGGCCGGCGCCACAGGGTCGGGCCTTCCGCGAGCGGCGCCACTTCTGCCACGTCACCGTGCTGGTTTCGAGTGACAAGCAGGATGGTGAAGCGAAGCAGGCTGATAAGTTAGGAACGAAGACAGCGCTGGCGGCGAGCAAGCGAGCGAAGCGCGGTGGAGCTGCAGCGGCACCCCGTGCTAAGCGGGTGGCGCCTAAGACTGAGGCCGAAAACGCTGAGAAGAAAGCCGCTGCACCTAAGCAGGAAACAAAGGGCGAGAAGAAGGCACCCAAGGCTGCTTCAAAGCCTGGCAAGGCGGCAGGGCGCAAGAAGACTGAGGAATAAATTTGCAGATTTGAGATCTCAGATTTCAAATCTGAGATTCCGAAAATCGAGTTCTCGCACAGCGCAGTTCGGTTTTAGGTGAGATTCGAGATCTCAGATTGGGGATCTCAAAAGAGCGCAGAGTTTGAGATTGGAAAAAGTGGAGAAATAAGTGGGCCAAAAAGTTCATCCATACGGTTTTCGCCTCGGCTATAACAAGGACTGGCATTCGCATTGGTTTGCGAAGAAACAGTACGGCGATTTTCTGATCGAGGACCTCAAGCTCAAGGCCGAGTTGAAGCGGCGCTTTACCGGCGCGGGCGTCTCGCACGTGGACGTCGAGCGCGCGGCGAACCGTTTGAAGATCATTATCTATACGTCGCGACCGGGCATCATCATCGGGCGGAAAGGCTCGGAGATCGATAAGCTGAAGGGTGATATTTCTTCGCGCACCGGCCGGGAAGTCCTGGTTTCGATCCAGGAGATTCACAAGCCGGAGCTGAACGCGCAGTTGCAGGCTGAGAAGATTGCGGCCCAGCTCGAGAAGCGAATTGCGTTTCGTCGCGCCATGCGCAAAGCCGTGGAAGAATCGCTGCGCTTTGGCGCGCAGGGAATTAAGGTGAAGGTCAGCGGCCGTTTGAACGGGGCTGAGATTGCGCGCAGTGAGTGGCACCTGCAGGGCCAATTGCCGCTGCACACTTTGCGCTCGGACGTTGACTATGGGTTTGCGGAAGCGCACACGACGTTTGGCGTGATCGGAGTAAAGGTTTGGATCTATCGCGGCATTATTCTGGATCCAAATGCGGCCATGGCGCGCGGGACCGGCACCGACCCGATTAATGACACGCGACCCGGACAGCGCGAGGGCCGCCCACGCCCGCAGCGCCCGCGCAGAGATCGCGAGAGGACGGAGAGATAAGTCGCCATGTTGATGCCGAAAAAAGTTAAGCATCGCAAGCAGATGCGCGGTCGAATGACGGGCATGGCCACTCGCGGCAGCATGATCAGCTTCGGCGAGTATGGTTTGAAGACTCTCGAGGCCGCCTGGATCACCGACCGTCAGATCGAAGCAGCGCGCATTGCCATGACGCGTCATATTAAACGCGGCGGTAAGATCTGGATCCGTATGTTTCCCGATAAACCGGTCACAAAAAAGCCGGCTGAAACTCGTATGGGAAAAGGGGCAGGATTCTTTACGAGATTGAAGGCGTGGACGAGAAGACGGCCCGTGACGCGATGAAGCTGGCGTCGCAAAAACTGCCGGTCAAGACCAAGTTCGTAACACGCGCTGAGCAGGAGGGCGGGGCCCTTTAGATAAGTTTTAGGTTCCGAGTTTAAGGTTTCAAGCCAAGCGTTAACTCAAACTTGAAACCTGGAACTTGAAATCTGAAACGGCGAACAAAGTGAGTTATGAAAAGAAGAGAAGAAGTTGACAAGTATCGGGACATGCAGGGCGAAGACTTGCAGGCAGAAGAAGCGCGTCTAAAAGAATCGCTCTTTCGCTTGAACTTCAAATTGGCATTGGGCGAAGTCGACGCCATCAAGAAGATGCGCGAGGAAAAGAAGTCGCTCGCTCGCCTCCGCACCATGGTGCGACAGCGGGAGATTCAAGCTGGTAAATAACGTCCGGCGTTTGAGTCGCCGACTGAAGCAGATACGAGTAACAAATGTTTAGAAGGAAAAAGAAGGAAGAAACGGTTGAGCCCCTCGCAGGCGAGGACACTGCGGTCGCTGACGCCGCAGGTTCAACCAGTCCGATTGTTTCGGAAGCACTTGCCGCCGACCAGGCGACGGAGTCTGCCGCGGAGGCGGCAACGCCAACCGGAACTGCCAGTGCCGTAAACGCGGCGAAATCTGTGCGGGCTCGTGGGAATCGGGTGCAGAAAGTGGGCATCGTTTCGTCCGACAAAATGCAGAAGACCGTCGTAGTCCGGGTGGACCGCCTGGTGCTGCATCGAAAATATCGGCGCTATGTGCGACGGACTTCGAAGTTCATGGCGCACGACGATTTGGGTTCAACTACCGGCGACCGCGTGCGGATAGTCGAGACCCGGCCGCTTTCGGCACGGAAGCGCTGGCGAGTGGTGGAAATTGTGCAGAAGGCCGCCAAGTAAATTCGAATTGCGAAATTCGAAATTCGCAATGGGTTAAATCATGATTCAAATGCAGACCTCTCTGGAGGTCGCTGACAATTCAGGGGCGCGCCGGGTCGAGATGATTATGGGCATCGGCGGGGCGACTGGGGCGATTGCCGGGCTCGGCGATCGAATCAAGGTCACCGTGAAGGAAGCCTCGCCTGACGGCACGATCAAAAAGGGCACGGTGCAGGACGCGGTGATCGTGCGAACGCGGAAGGAAGTGCGCCGGCGCGATGGTACCTACATTCGGTTCGATCAGAACGCCGCGGTGCTGATCAAAGAAGATGGAACCCCGATCGGCACGCGTGTTTTCGGTCCGGTGGCGCGCGAACTGCGCGACAAGAATTATATGAAGATTGTTTCATTGGCCCCGGAGGTTATCTGATTGTGAAAGCCAGCAAGCGAGTCAAGATAAGAAAGAACGATCAGGTGATCCTGATGGCCGGGCGCGACAAGGGTAAACGCGGCCGCGTGCTGGCCGTGGCGCCGATTCGTGGCAAAGTGAAAGTTGAAGGCGCGGGAATGATCAAGCGTCATCAGAAGCCGGCCGGGAATCGCGGCGGCGGGATCATTGACAAGGAAGCGTGGATCGACATCTCGAATGTGCAGATCGTCGACCCGCAGTCGGGCAAGCCTTCGCGCGTTCGCTATAAGATCGAGGGCGACGGCACAAAGTTCAGAGTAGCCACCACGAGCGGGCACTCTCTGGAGAAATGAAATAGGCCCTCCAGGTCGCATCGGTTCTATTAAAAGATTATGGCTAGACTGAAAGAGCGTTATCAAAAGGAAGTGGCTCCGGCCATTGCCAAAGAATTCGGGATCAAGAATCCCATGGCCGTGCCGCGTCTCTCGAAGATCGTCCTGAATATGGGCATGGGAGAGGCGGTCGCCAACGCCAAGATTCTGGATACGGCGGTGGAAGAGCTGAGGGCGATTGCCGGGCAAAAGCCGGTGATTACGAAAGCCAAGAAGTCGATTGCGAGTTTCAAGTTGCGGCAGGGCATGCCCATTGGAGTAATGGTCACTCTGCGCGGCGAGCATATGTACGAGTTCTTTGATCGGTTGGTATCGGTGGCCTTGCCGCGCGTGAGAGACTTTCGCGGCGTCTCGCCGAAAGCATTCGATGGACGCGGCAACTACACAGTGGGAATTCGCGAACAGTTGATCTTTCCGGAGATCGATTTCAATAAGGTCGACAAGCTGCGCGGGTTGAACATTTCTATAGTGACTACGGCGCGCGACGACGACCAGGCGCGCGCGCTGCTGAAAGCTTTGGGAATGCCGTTCAGGCAATAGCAGGATTTTGGAGTTTTGATTTGCGATTTTTGATTGCCGGTTTGCGATTCGAGTCTCCGGACAGCAGTTTGGTCCGAACTACAAATCTAAAATCTAAAATCTGAAATCTAAAATGAGCTGATATGGCAAAGAAATCATTAATCGCGAAAGCGAATCGCACACCGAAGTTCTCGTCCCGGGCCTACACCCGCTGTAAGAGGTGCGGCCGCCCGCGCGCTTATTTGCGCAAGTTTCATTTGTGCCGGATTTGCTTTCGCGAGTTGGCGCTGCAGGGACAGATTCCCGGCGTGGTGAAATCGAGTTGGTAGAGGTAATTTGCGATTTTAGATTTTAGATTTGCGATTTGAAATGCTCGTCCCGAGTTTCTTTCAATCGCAAATCGGCAATCAAAAATCTGAAATCGCTTTACGGAGTAAAGCATGACTGATCCTATTGCCGACATGTTGGCGCGAATTCGGAATGCCGTTTCCGCCAAACACTCGCGTGTCGATATTCCGGCGTCGAAATTGAAGCTGGAAATCGCCCGCATTCTTAAAGAGGAAGGCTACATCAATAACTTCGTCGTCAAAGGCGAAGGCCCGAAGAAGGTAGTCCGCATTTTTCTCCGCTACGACGCACGGGGTACTTCGTCGATCACTTATCTGGCGCGAGTGTCGCGGCCGGGCAGGCGGGTTTATGTCGGCTCGGGTCAGATTCCGCGAGTGCTGGGCGGCTATGGCGTGAATATTGTTTCGACTTCGCGAGGATTGATGAGCGGCAAGACGGCGCGGAAGGAAAATGTCGGCGGAGAGCTGCTGGCTGAAATCTATTAACAGTGCCCGATTGCCAATTGCCGATTTGCGAATGAGACGCTCTCTCAATCGGCAATCGGCAATCCGAAATCGGAAATTGGAAATGAAATTATGTCTCGTATTGGAAAAAAACCGATTGCGATTCCCAAAGGCGTCACGGTAGCTATTCATCCCAGCGAACTTGAGGTAAAGGGAACGAAGGGCGTGCTCAAGACTCCCGTTCCCGAAGGGATTTCTTTCAAGCTCGAGGGTGAGGATCTGGTGGCTGAGCGGACCTCGAACGACCTCGCGGCCCTTCATGGATTGGCACGCGCGCTGGCGAATAACGCGATTCAGGGAGTCACCGAAGGCTTTTCCAGACAGATGGATGTGGTCGGCGTTGGTTACAAGGCCGACGTGCAGGGACGCAAGATTGTGTTTGCCCTGGGTTACTCGCATCCGATTGAGTTTCCGCTGCCGGAGGGCATCGAAGCCAAAGCCGAACGCATGACGACCAAGGGAAGTATTCAGCAATATCAAACGACACTGACGGTTTCCGGAATAGACAAACAGAGACTCGGGCAGGTGTGCGCAGACATGCATAAACTGCGAAAGCCGGATGCCTACAAGGGCAAGGGCGTACGTTATGCCGATGTGCCGCTCAAATTGAAGCCGGGCAAGACGGGTAAATAGCATTTGCGATTTTTGATTGCCAATTGCCGATTGAAGTCTCCCTGTAGTTAGAATTGGCAATCGGAAATTGGCAATCGGCAATGGAATAAAATGGCCAAGAGAATCAGAGCAGAAGTTCGCAACGCGGTTCACCGCCGCATCCGGCGCAAAGTTCGTGGTACGACTGCACGTCCGCGGTTGGCGGTCTATCGCAGCTTGAATCACATTTACGCGCAGGTAATCGATGACGAGAAGGCACAGACCATCGCGGCCGCGTCCACTACGGAAAAGTCTTTAGAGGCCAAGACTGGTGGCAATATCGACGCGGCGAAGCTCGTGGGAAAGACCATCGCCGAACGAGCCCTGGCCGCCGGCGTTGACCGGGTGGTTTTCGATCGCGGCGGCTATCTCTATCACGGCCGGGTCCGGGCTTTAACTGATGCGGCGCGCGCCGCCGGACTTAACAAAGACGAGGTCGTTGAGACAGAAGCAGTAAATGCTGAAGCAGCCGGCCCGGAAGCATCCGGCGCCGATGAAGCTGAAGCGAAACCAAAGCGTTCCAAAGCCAAGAAGGCTAAGGAAGCGACCGTGAAAGAAGAGAAATGAGACAACCCAGGCAGCGAATATTAGCTCAAGGACTTGACCTGAAAGATCAGGTCATCTCGATCAACCGGGTAACCAAGGTTGTGAAGGGCGGAAAGAATCTGTCGTTCGCCGCACTGGTTGTCGTTGGAGATGAATCTGGCCACGTCGGCTTTGGCACTGGTAAAGCGCGCGAAGTGCCACTGGCGATCAAGAAAGCCGTCGAAGCGGCGAAGAAGAGTTTGATTCGAGTGCCGCTGATCGAAAACACGCTGCCGCACCAGTTAATCGGAAAGTTCGGAGCTGGCCGCGTCATGATGAAACCAGCGTCGCCCGGGACGGGCGTGATTGCCGGAGGCGCCGTGCGCGCCGTGATGCGAGCTGCGGGTGTCCATGACGTGCGCACCAAAGTGCTCGGCTCAACTAATCCGCATAACGTCGTGCGCGCGACCTTTGATGGTTTGCTGAAGATGAAGGATCCTTTCGAAGTGGCGCGCTTGCGCGGCAAACAGGTTGAAGAACTTTAATTTCAACGGATCGCGTTGCGAGTAACGATATGCCCAGGAAACCAAGAACCAAGACGGCCGAGCCGGCCAAAATTCGGATCCAGTATTACCGTAGTACGATTGCGTGCCCGGTGAAACAAAAAGAGATAGTGCGCAGCCTCGGGTTGACGAAGCTGAACCAAATCGTGGAGCGTCCGGACACGGCGTCGATGCGGGGTGCGGTTTCGAAGGTGCCGCACCTGATAAGAATTATTGAATAGGAAGAGGGAGGATCATTTTCCATTTTCCATTTGACATTTATCATTGATCGTTTAAAACAACGGTCTCCCGGGACCGCTGTTCAAATGGCGGATGATAAATGTCGAATGGCAAATGGAAAATGATTGTGAGCAAGCCATGGCACTCAGTCTTAATAATCTACATCCGGCCAAAGGTTCAACCCACCGGAAGAAGCGTCTCGGTCGAGGGCCGGGCACCGGCCTGGGCAAGACTTCCGGCCGCGGTGAAAAAGGACAGAAGTCGCGTTCCGGCTATTCAATGAAGATCGGTTTCGAAGGCGGCCAGATGCCTCTGCATCGCCGTCTGCCCAAACGCGGCTTTACCAATATCTTCAAGAAGAAGTGGATTGAAGTCAGCCTGGCAGCTTTGGAAAAGCAGTTTGCGGCAGACGATGAAGTAACCCCTGAAGTTATGCACCATCGCGGGATCATCAAGAAAGCCAAACACGATATCGTAGTCCTCGGCAATGGCGAGGTTTCCAAGTCGCTGAAAGTCTCGGCGCACCGCTTTACCAGGAGCGCGCGCGAGAAGATTGAAAAGGCCGGCGGCACTGTTACCGTTATTGGCTCTTAGTTGCACAGACTTCAGTCTGCGCTGATCATTCAGATCACAGACTGAAGTCTGTGCCACTTTTATTATGGAAAAGTTTCTAGCTGCCGTTCGTAATATGTTCAGTGTGCCGGATCTGCGCAGGCGGATTCTGTTCACGCTGGGCATTCTGGCGATCTATCGCCTCGGTGCGCACGTTTCCGCTCCCGGCATCAATAAGGCCCGTCTGGATCTGGTTTGGAAAGATGTCAGCGGGACTTTATTGGGCGTGCTCGATCTTTTTTCAGGCGGAAACTTCCGTTTGATTTCGGTCTTTGCGTTGGGCGTTACTCCCTACATCACCTCTTCGATCATTCTGCAATTAATGACGGTGGTCTCGCCGCAATTGAAGAAGTTGCAGGAAGAGGGCGAGATGGGCCGGCAGAAGATCAATCAGTGGACTCGTTATCTGACGGTGGCCCTGGGAGGTCTGCAGACTACGTTCGTGGCCCACTGGCTGCAAATCAACGGCG
>WNFQ01003361.1_pt1 | contig 11662 bp, 13 predicted proteins | sample 5400171 | NCBI WGS metagenome assembly WNFQ01 (sample SAMN13153356, study PRJNA577476) | soil metagenome | isolation source: 20 cm soil under Madrone tree | place: USA:California | collected 2016-06-14
GCATCATGTCACCATAATGAAAAACATGCACCTATGACGGAATCCATGAGACTTCCATCACAAGTTATGGTTTAACCAAAGCTATACAATCGCCTGCGCCGCTACACTCTCCGTCCGACCCTGCTTGTCATTAGACAACCGAACATGCCCAATCCAGCGATACACGGTCATACAACTCACTCCTCAGCCGCTCATCTATTATGCACAGGGTGGCTAATATCCCAGCCACCAACACTGTGAAAGAGGGGATCGAATGAGGTAAACTCGTTCTTTCATGCAAACCGTCGAGATCCTCCGAGAGAATTTGCAGTGTAAAATGGATAAAAGGACCGTCCCTACGCGATGATCACGCCGTTAGACGCAGACACATTATATTTTAATGTCAACGCATCCACACACACAAAGACGTATGGGGCAACAAGTGGGGAAAAAAGTGGGGAGGGCGTGCACTAAATAAGAAAGCACCTTGAACTTGCTGTTTGTCTTAAACGAGCTCACCCAGCACCTGTGTGCAGCTCTACGGGTGTTGTTGAGCAATGGCAAGCCCCAGAGTGCGTAATCTACAGGGTGAAACAACTGTTTTGTTCTAGAAAGGTACGACATGCGCTCAAGCTGGTGGCCCCGGGGATGGGGGAGTCCAAGTATTGCTATGACGCATGGGAAGGGATTGGGTGGTTTTGCGGGCTCAACATATTGTAATGCAGAGGATGTCGTGGAGTATGAGTGATTCTCTGTGATGTCTGGTTGGTGTCCTTTTATCTCTTGGAGGTCAGTACTATGCGCGCACAAAAATGGGGCGCCGGTAATTTCCTACCATGTGTCAGTGGAATAGTGGGGTAAATTAATTGTCGGAGGTGTTAGATAAGCCCAAGGGCAAGTCGTCCGCTCCCACTTGTCGGTTTGTTGGTCTGCCGCTTCAGAAGGGCTTAGATAAGGTAGGTGTAAGAGCCAGCAGAGGGGAAATGTGATGAGGGTAGTCGAATAACAATTTCAGGATGCGAGACGTTCAGGAGAGGTGATGGGGGAATGATGAGCATAGTTGAATGATGTTTTCTGCGCAAGGACACCACAATGTGGATCGATGTTTACAGGTAAATGAATGAAGGGCCCACCTTTCTCCATCGCTTTAAAACGCACGGTCGGGCTCCTCGCCACACAACGTTGTGGTAGTATGGAGCCGAGGAGTTCGTCTGACTCAACAGTAGAAGAGGGGTCGGAGGAGGGGCCGGGGAGGGAGTAGTGGCGCAGAAAACACCAGTAGGACGAGCAGGACAATGACGAACGCGTCGAGCAGAGCAAGAGTGCCGATGCGAGGTGAGCAACGACAAGGAAGGGAGCGACGTGAGGAGGAAGAAGGCACACGAGAGAGGACTTCGAGAACACAACTGGATGACATTCACTAGAGTGCACACCGCGCTATTTAAGTGTCCACAGGCTGTACTACAAGTATGGTAATATGTCTGCGTTGGTAGTAAGATGAGTAGATCATAAGTAGATAATATATCGGATCAGTAAAGTAATGAAAGCGGATCAGTAGATAATAAAGTGAAGTGAGATAAGATAAGGCAAAGCAGCTGTAGGCATAGGTCATGCACGAGGTGCAATGACGATCGCGCGGGCATATAAAATGGTATAGTGGAGTAGCTATCGTAGGCGATGGAGTACTATGGTCAGGGGGCATATCAATACGGTCAGGGGAACAGGGAAAACGATGGGAGAAATAAAATAGAGAGATCAGGAGATAGATGATGGTATCAGGTGTGAGCACGAAGCCCACGAGGGTCCAAAAAGTATTGGGAGACTTAGGAGATCGCGCGGAGCGTGTCTCGTCTCGGAGGTGAGGCGCTGAGGGCTGATAAGCTGCAAAACAGCAGACCATACATTTCATTTCCGACTCGACCAGAGTCACGGTCATCGTCATCCTAAGCTACGAAGAAACGCACTCCCTACTACATTCTTCCTCTGAGTTTGCTGAAATGTTGACAGTCGTGACATCGTGACCAACATGCGGCACACTGGAAAGCACTTACCATTGGTAATAATGGGCGTATCACAAGACGTGCCGTCCCCTGACTGTAGTGACACCACCCCTTCCTAAAGTTTTGGCGAAAAAAGGTCTGCACACTATCCAGGGTCATCCCATCTGGTAAGTAGGTGCCGACCCTGTTATTCGATCAACCGTGACCTTCCTCAACTTTGAATCTCCGCAGTAAATTTTTGCACCTCGTGTCTTCACTTTCCTGGCGTAGAAGTTCATACGACTGCTGTATTTTGGGGGACAAATGTTTCTACCCCCTCGCGAAATAGACTTTGGTTGTTGAGCGTACACGGGTTCATCCCTGGGTTCGAATCGGTTCGATCCCAGGAACTTCATGACACTGCATCAATGGAATCGCCACCTTCGGTGTGGAGGCTGTTCTACATGAGGGTCGACCCGAACAGCTTGCGCGAGGCGCTCAGTTCTGTCTATGATTCTCGAATATTTCTGGCACAATGCTGTAAACGTCAAGCAGTGGAGAGAAAAGAGAATCACCCGGACAACGTTTGCTAAGAAAGCGGCTACCAGTGACGGATGAGATGGCGTGAAGAAATGTGAGATGGGGTGTTGAGACACGCAGAACCACCAGAAGCACAATAAGAATTCGAAAGGAAGTACGCACGCAACCAGGTGACACGTATTGCAGTAGTATTCGTAAGGATACACGGGTTATCTCATGAAACTGAGGCGCAACACGAGCGGTGCACAAGGTATGAATCCATACAAAACGCGCGTTCTTGTTGCGGATCCCGAAAGCAATCCACATGATCTGAAAGAAGAACCCTCAATTATCAACGCCAATCAGTTACAGCGCATTGACCAACGGAGGAAGGAAGTACTGGGTCCACTCGGGCGTCATCCATGTATCATATGAACGGCACGGGGGGGAGGGGCATGAGTCAGCCAGAGATGGTGGTGCTGGCGTCCTAGTTCCCCTCACGAAAAAAGGGGGAAAGAAAACAGCCACCTCCGATTCAGAAAAACTTTCGGGAGATTTGGGTAAGCGTCCAGAAATTCTCGAGAGATCGAAGGCCTGTAGAGTGATAGAGGGCAAAGACTGGCCCGGGAGTGCAACATGTAGCGGATAAGCGACTTGTTCATGCGATGCGGGCGGGGGCTGTGGCACGCTAGCACATGTATGCCACACATCATAGTACAGTAGTAGGCTTAGACTGAAATGAAGGCACTGGAACCACTGCCGTCATCCCAGTCACTGGCACTTGTAAATCAAGGATGCCTGTGCCCAAGTTTATGCAAAATCGAGGTTCGCCCCCTCTTGTAAGGATCAGTTTACGTATCTTTTACCTACAGCAGGATCCCAAATAGGTTTTGGTTATTTGTCTCTTATCTGCTTCATGCAATGCAGGCACTAAACACACCGGCCATTGTGCTGGTATGATGGCACAGCCCGGCGTGTGCCGTGAGGGGACCCTGAGGTGCAAGAATTCTCGAATTCTGTTTGGAAACGGTGATCTACGAGAGAGCGAGCGCCAGTCCGACGAGACCACAAGAACAAGTCAGACGAAAATGCTCTCTAAGGGTTTCTCTGAGGATGTGGGCCCAGGCGATGGCCGGGTGATCAGCCCCACGCTGTAGTTTTCCCTGGGCCCCACGGTGATTACTTCCATACCCTAACGCAGAACCGTTCATTTGACTTAACCTTGCAGGCAGTTCCCTGGCGTCTTATCGGGCGTTGCACGTAATCCATTCGATGCATCGTTTTCCCTAAGAGGGTTCATGAAAATGGTCAGAACTGCTCACAGATCACGCAAATGCTATACTTGCACTGGTGTAACTCGACTAAGATGAACGTATGGCACTCGTACTGCTACTACAGTAGACGTGTCCGTGTTCAGGTTGGTCCTGTCTCAAGTCCGTCATGTCAGTCTGCAGCGCGCCACCATTCGGACGTACTTTTCTCTAGGCAAAATTGCACCCTTACCGTACAGTAGTAACCTTTGTTCATTCCTTTCCCGGATAAGTGGTTGTAGATCGGAATGACTAAAAGCGTAGGTCACATCGCCCGTATGGAGGGGGGTACAACTTGTTGTGGAGGTCATGCAAGGAATGTGAAATGGGGTGTTGATGAGGCTCGAGAACAACGCCAGAGAGGCCCAAGACGGACACAAGGGAAAGGTGTGTCATACATGCTCTCACTGGCGATACTCGGATTCCGTGGAGCTGTTCCAAGTAACATTTGTATGAGTGCGTGAGTAGTTCCAGAAAGGAGAGGCGCAACATGGATATCTGGTACTAAGTGTACCGCAAAAATGCGGTATACTCATTGCCTTTGTACACGGCACTAGAACATGAGGACTCGCCAGAAATGCGGCTCAGACGCCACGCCTCCGCCACTGTAGAACGTTTCAGGGTTCTCTCTAGAAGGTACTGGTGGTCTCGTTGTATATGTCCCGTTGTATATGTCCATGTTTACGATTCGGTCCGAACACAATTTCTGCAGAACAAAACAAAACGTACGTTTTCCACTGCCGCCGCCACTTGTGCCACGTGGGATCCCCGTGATCCGACGGGGAAGGACGGGCCGTTAGTTATCCCAATGGCCGCCGCCGCCGCCGCCGCCCAACATCATTCACAGCGTTCAAACAGTGGAGGCCGACTCTCACTACCACAATTCTCATCTTCAATGACAAAGGAGCCGGGATGCAGGAGATTGCGTACCTGTATACCCAAGATATGGATGTCATCATCGTCTTTGTGCTGGTTAGTACAGCCGCTCCCTGAGCGGGGCTCGGGGGAGTGAACACCAGATTTACTTTGCAGTCTCCACTGTCTCCCAAAGAGGGATGGCAGCTGCACATGGTGCGTGTACTTGGTGAGAAGGTGACATGTGCAGATGCAGACTTGGTTGTCGTCAAAGGATCAGATTCCCACCGACAAACCTTGCCAGTTGACACCAGTCTCAATTCAGAGCAACCCTTCTCCTTCTCCATTTGCAATATCGCATGAGGGTCTTGGTCTGACGAGCCCCACGTGGTCCCCACGAGGTGGCTGGATGAGTGGCACGCCGCGCAGTACGTCCCAAGTCTATTTCACCCTTCAACCCGAGTTTACCGAGGGCTTTGTTGACACTCCTCGTGCCTGTGTCATTTTCACAACGGATCACAGTAACTACATACGACGTTACCACTCCAAGTCCGACGATCCCCACAAATGACTCTGGGGCTATCCCACCAAACCAGTGCGACACGTAAATGCGCCGTACCCGGTAATCATTGTATGCCGCCGTCCTGTGCGCACAACTCCACTGGTCCTCTACTAATCGGATACCCTTCTCCCACATATTCAAAACAAAAGCAGGCGGGAGGGCCCTATAACAACGGTCTTGAAAACGACAAAAATGAGGAACACAAACCCTCGACAAGCATGGCTGAAGAAGAATCTCACGCTTTTCCTGGGATGCACATACAACAGCTATGCAATCTAGCTGTAAAGCCACAAAGCACCTTTAACCGTCAGGCCTTGCTACTAAAGCGCGTGTTTGTAGTTACATACACGTATTGCGCCATACTGTATGTCTGGTGTCGAAAAAAATGCATATTGGTGCCTTTGTGTGACCCATAACTTGCGCCATCTGTTTTTACTATAATCCCCACCACTGTGGGTCACCGCCCATAAGGCTGGCAAGGGCGTGCGTATACATGGTTCCTGGGTAACTCGTGACGGTACCAGTCCAGTAAATGCAGACTCGATTGAGGCTCAAGGCACTCAAACTCCGAATCACCCCTATGCCAAGTCGTCCAATCTCCAACTGGCCCGGTTGCGACTCTCCCTTCGTGACCATGACTGCGGAATCCGAGCTGTTCTAGTGTCCACAACAATGGAGGATCACTCACATAGAGTTCGGTTTCTGCGGGCCCGGGCAGGGGCGTTTTCAGCATCTACTGCACGAATCAACCACCACGTTCGAGGCACAGGTCCTAGGTGATGGTTCAAATTCCCACGCCTAGAGCTGGGCTGGGCTGGTATGAAGCGATCTAGACATCTCACTTCAAGTTGCCAAACTATCTGCATATTTGTTGACGTAACTACTTGTAAGTTATGATGGTCTGGAGGGCTTCCTACGCATTGCCACTTCCCTTTTGAAGACAGCCATCTGCGCATCATGTTGATTCTAGCTATGGCTCGGACCTGTCTAGGATATTCCCTACCTTCGCCAATTTCGCAATGGTTTCTAGTTCTCTTCTCGTGCCGATTTTGCTACTGCAGTCAACTTGGTGCCCTCGGTCTGCTCTTCACCTCTCCTCCAGTGGAAATGGTATCGCTGGCTTATGGAGCTAGAACTACTTTTGACACGGATTAACTGCACGCGTGTACCCTACCACAACTGTTCTGCATTGGAAAATAGACAGCCATATCGCGAGCAACTTGTTGGATGGCACGTGAGGCAAAGACGGATTACCGTGTCACGGTGCGGAATCTCGATCGACGGACACTTTTCCTTGTTCAGTAATTCATTTGTTTCTCTGAGAAATCCAGATCTTCAGATCTTCAGCTTCAGGGCTTCATACTGTTACGTCATCACTCTCATTAGATCAGGTCTGAGGCCTGAGGCCTGAGGGGCGACTCAGAGGTATGAATGATTTCAAAAAGAACGGGTAAGCAAAACCGTTTTCTAACTCCTAATTCAGAATTGGTATGGTGCCGGCACCGGAGTGAGGAGATTATACTCGGTGGGGACAACGAAGAAATGAAAATCAGGGGCGTTTACGTCGCGGTACAACTCTAGGCGACATGTCCCCTCCACGTGGATCACGGACAAGAAACATTCCCAGGAGGCCTCCCCCTTCCGCACTCGTCCTAATGTGCTCCGCTTCTACCCGTTGGCCCCGTCTTATCCATAGGAAAATAGAAAAGAGGCGCACAGCAAAAGGAACCATGTGGCTCATGGCTAAGAAGATTCCAGACTGAGATGCCGACGCCACCGCAATCGCGACTTTATTCCCGAAGGTCCAAGTTCGGAAGTTGCCGCAAGAAGCCTCTTACGCCTGAACATTCGACTGCTGGAACAATGAGGGACATCTGAATTGCCGCGATTGTTCTTCCTTGGGTATATGACGAGGAGTTCAAGGCAGTCCTAGAATAGGACGGTATGGGCGATGTGGCGTGCACTACTTCTCCGCCGCGTCACGCAGCTTCCTCGTTCTCCTGCAGAATCCGCAGTCACCTGAAATTCCAGGATTATTACTGCTGAAGACTGGATCCGCAAGTTATACCCCCTGGGCTGTAGAACCGTGGTTACACCGAATTTATTCGTATGACTCGGGGTGACCGCAATGGACATTTTAGGATTCGAGCGTGATCAGTGACTGGGTCGGGGCCATTGTCTTTCTGGGGGTTCTTCATTGTGACCTTTCCGTAGCTCGCCACACCTTTATAACCGGTTTTACTTACGCCGATATATCTCTATCCCCGAGGAGATCGATCACGCGCCCATTTCATAGATAACTTCTATGACCGTTGCGTTGAGATTATCGACAGAAACCGGCACCTTCTGAGATATGGAAGCTGTAGAATACGACTCAGAGCCGGCTCACGGCAAAAGTCCCCCACACCCGAGTCCAGGTCTGTTTTTGATGGCCCAGGGAATTCCCGGTTCTGAATTGTTTATTACCCGTGCTCAGTTTCACGTGCCCCGCCCGCGGTTGTAACATAAAAGTACAAAATGAAGTTGGCGTTTCTGGCCCCGTCGCCACCGTCACCACCACCAGAGTATGGTACTGTATGTGCAGTAAGTTAGCTCACCCACAACGACATTTTCTTTCCGTGGTGCTTCGTGTGCCCAGGCCCCAGGGGATTCGATCGATCAGATCCATCCACTCACCCACAAAATATTCCCAGGCTTATCTGGCCATCTCTATCTTGTGTTTTACGTCCGATCGATGACTACCAGCGAACGGGCACAGTACCAAATTATTGAGCCAGGGTTCGGCGATTTCGTCACTAGCAGACCCAAAAGAGGCCGTAAGCACAGAGCACGGAATATTTGACAACAAGTCCTCGTGGAAAGTGTTCGTTGCGATAGCAAGGCATAAAACCCGGAGAACCTCGCCTACCTATGTAGCGGGGTTGTCCTGAAGAAGACCCGCATCATAATTTCCAATGTCGGAAGGTGTGTTCAGAGGTTAGAAAGATTAACGCCCGCTCGTGCCTGTTGAAGATGTTCATCAGTCTCCGAGGTGTTAACAGCCAACATGTCGGTATAATTTTTTGCGATCACTAAGGACAGAACAATAACTATTGAAGGTCACAGAGGGCTATTGTGAAGCAAAATATGATGCGAATGCCATTTGTACGGTGGCGCCCAAAGGGTGAACGCCACAGGATAGAATGCCACTCGCACAATCAGCACTCAGAGTGAAATACCAGAAATAGAATAAGGGGTAGCTAAGGCCAAAGGGGCACTGCCAGGGTGAATGTGAAAAGTTGAAAACGTTTGATCATAGCACAAATGTCATTCGTTCTGACATTCAGCGCCGCATCACCAACCGCTTCAAAGAAGCACTACATAAACGCATGTTAACGGCCATGCAGAAATCGTCACGTCAATATACACGTACGGTATTTTGTGGCATACTTGACACTTGTAGTATCACCGGGGTTACACTACAGAGAAAAAATATTACGTTAATTGAATAGGACAGGTACAAGTTGACAGAGGAGCTTACAGAAGCCGGTGGCTGGCCTTGCACTGTATTCACACGGTAGATTGTGTCAGCCAACGCCCCCGAGTCCTTCTTTAGCTCCACCCAGGCGATATTATTGGAACCATCGGGCGAAGGAGCAGTTTGAATCTTATGTGCAAAGACAATGGCACCCGGGTTGCCATTAAACTGCCCGGAAGACGTGAGATCCCAGACAGCTGAGAGGGCACCATTTAGGTTAACGAAATAGTGTTGGCCGTCAACCGCAAGGTTAAACTGATTTTGCATGTCTTGCGCCATTCCTGCGTCGTACGGATCCATGCTGTTGCAGTTGCTCCAGAGGTTGAAAGCGTCATTCTGAATGGTCGCGAACTCTGCTGTGCCAAACATACAAGAGATGTCGAACATTTGACCAACGGCACCAATAGAGCTAGTAGATCAACCTCATTCAGTAGCCTGCCAAAACACAGCCCGGTGAAACTCACTCAAAAGTACCGCTGGGGTTGCAAGTATAGTTTTGCACGCCGAAGCCCACTAAGACCAAGTTAGGCGGGGATGGTAGGGCATCGAAATTTGAAGGGAGAGAGAAGGCCGATTGGGGAACAGAGCAAGGGCCTTTAAAGCCACTATCTCTACGCGACGGTGCAGCGAAGGCCGTGGTGGCTAGGAGAAGTGAAAGGAGGGACAGAGCAACCATTCCGAACTGTACTTGGGATTAGAAGAAAGATTCCAGGCAGGAAGTTAAGAGGTATTTGATGCTGAGGGTGTTGCACATCACCCGCTTTATAGCAATTTACTTCCTGCCAGGTAGCCCTTGACGGCGCCCAAGAATGGGGTTGGGGTACCTCAACAAAGAGGGGAGGCGCCAGAACAATAACTCCCGCCGATTGATCGGCCGCATGGCCATTGGCAGCTTGAGGCAATGCAACAAGCCCCATCCGATCTCTTATGTCTCCGTATAGGAAGTGTGTCGTGTAATTCACGACCGCATTCAGCGGGAGGGCATAATAATGTGTGCCCATGGCGTAGCAGTAAAAGAAAGGGACACGTTAGGTGTCAAGACAACGATGGGTAATGCTGGCGCTTCTGAGCTGAGCCGATAAGTTTATTTATCGCACCATCTGAACACGGACTCGGAGTTATCTCTACATCTGGACGGAATCATAATGCTGCCTCTTTTATTCCATCTACTATACTCTTGTAGACTCAGATGAAAATACGATTGGCATTGTCCCCGTCATCCCGTGATGCAATTGCGACGGCCAAAGGACTCTTACCGGGAAAGTGTGACTGGACCGTCGTTGCGTTGTTCTCTCCATACGGCTAAAGGGATATCCAATAATACATGTGTTGATACACTCGTCATCCAATCTACTGCCATGGTGTCTGAGCTATTTGCGGGAGACAAAGCATGTGTGATTCCCAATTTCATATCACATCGCCGATATTAGGGTGCAGAGCAGAACATAGCTTCGGTTGAACTTGAGAGTGCGCGTGAACAGGTGCTGGAGTGCCAGTGGGTGGACTCGGACGCGTCAGCCCCCTGAGATGAGACGATTCGATTCGATCTGCCCCCTAACCATCTGTACGTGCCTACAACATGTCCGTACCTCGCATGTTCCAACACCCACTCAGCGCCACAGGGGATTTTAATTCATCAATGCATGCCAGTAGCGCACGATTTCTATGTTAGAGAATAGTACTATGTTGGAACACATGACGCAGTGTTGAGGGAAGTTTATAGTACACGTCCACCATAAGCATACCCGAATGCCAGTCACGTATTTGCGGTCCCGTCGACTATACACAGTGCTACTGACGGTACTGTATGGAAAAGGAAATTATGAGCACCACAGTAGTGACAGTAACTCACAGTCAATATTCCAATATTCGTTGTCTATTATTGTCTCAAACGTTCGACTTTCTATGGGTTCCCTTGGCAGTTATGGTCTACACTTGCACAGATATAAATAGCTGCTCGGGAAGCAGTTACGACATAGCGATGCTGCAGTTGCTCGAGCTTGGTCGTCTAACCCTCGAATCGCTTGTTGTTCTTTTGTTCAAAGCCACGTTTCTGCCAAACCTGACGCCTACCCGTCATGTGTTGGCGGCACTGGAATCTATGAGCTCTATGGCAACTCAATGGGTTCATGTAGGGAGGCGCGTTGCCACACACAAGGACGCGGGTCAAGAGAGAGGGAACAAATAATGTCCAAATAAGTTGACAGAAAAATTGAATTGAAAAATACATAATCAACCCATTTTTGATTTTAGGAAAATTTCAACCTAATATCGGTTATCGACATATTGGACACCATTTGCCAGCGATCCATCATCCATCAGTTTTTTTTATTTGAATCTGCGTTTATATTCCGCCGCGCGTGCAACTTGGCACAGAGGCGGTCGCGAAGAGTACCTACGCGTCACGACTGAACGTGTATGTATTAGGGAAATGAGATGCTGTAAGCTATCCATGTGTAGCTCTTTAGTCCGCTGCAGAAGGAAAGAACCTGTCCCTCAGTCTGGCTCCCAGACTAGTGATCCATCAGTCAACCTGCCCGTCGTATCACTGGAAAGATGACAATAGACGCGCGAAATTTTCACCTAGCGCTCAAATCGGACGCAATTGAACCAGAGGAGACATTAATTCAAGAAGCCTGAGGGCCACATAGATCACGGTCACGGCTCTTCTGGCTTTGCTACATGTAACCTAGCGCGGGATAACTAAATGGGGAAGTCGTGCTAAGCGTGCACGATGAAGATGAGAGCGCGGGAAGGGGGATGTCACACAGGACACACAGAGGATAGAAGAGGATAACACGGCTCTAATCTATTCGGGGCGAGACTACAAGATCTTAAGTACATGAAGAAGCCTTTGTACCTACAGATAGAGTATAGTATATAACGAGGCTGCTGACAGAACAATAAGGACACGGAAATTAAGCAAGCGAGGGGAAGTAAG
>WNFQ01004327.1_pt1 | contig 11662 bp, 10 predicted proteins | sample 5400171 | NCBI WGS metagenome assembly WNFQ01 (sample SAMN13153356, study PRJNA577476) | soil metagenome | isolation source: 20 cm soil under Madrone tree | place: USA:California | collected 2016-06-14
CACCTGGTGTTCCAAACAAAGCGGTGGAACGAAGCGATTCATATGGCCGACCTCAAGGCGCAGTCGCCATCGCTCGCCATCACCATGCGGGTTTCTGTTCGGGCGGACGACATCAAGGCGACTGGGTTTTGAGGCGAGCCGGAACGAGCCGCTCCGTTCGGATTTTGAGGTCGGGCGGAGGCGGAGATCCTTCGCCGGACAGTCGCCGCTACCGTTATGCGGCGCTCCGAGCTTTTTCCCGCACTTGCCCAAGCTCGCCCGGTAGCGGCGACTGTCCGGTTAGGTCACCTGGTGTTCCAAACAAAGCGGTGGAACGAAGCGATTCATATGGCCGACCTCAAGGCGCAGTCGCCATCGCTCGCCATCACCATGCGGGTTTCTGTTCGGGCGGACGACATCAAGGCGACTGGGTTTTGAGGCGAGCGGTTGGGCGAGGCGGGGTCCCTTCGCCGGACAGTCGCGGCTACCGTTCTGCGGCGTTGCGGGCAGTTTTCCCGCACTTGCCCAAACTCAAGCCGCTTTGTAAGATCCGAACCATGTCTCTTACGCCGATGATGCAGCAGTATCAAAGCATCCGGCGTACGCTGCCACCAAACACGCTCCTGCTGTTTCGCCTCGGCGACTTCTATGAACTCTTTTTCGAGGATGCGAAGCTGGCGGCTGAACTTCTCAACGTCGCTCTTACCAAACGCAACGGCATGCCGATGTGCGGCGTACCTTTTCATGCGGCGGAAGGCTACATCGGGAAGCTGATCAAAGCCGGTCACCGAGTCGCGATTTGCGATCAGGTGAGCGAACCGCAACCCGGTAAGATCGTTGAACGCCAGATCTCCCAGATAGTGAGTCCGGGCACAATCAGCGATTTCCAGTTGCTGGAAGCTCGCCAAAACAACTTCTTGGCGGCAGTCAACCGAACGAAGAATCGCTTCGGATTGGCATTAATCGACGTGAGCACCGGCGAGTTTCGAGTGGCCGAGCTGCCCGGCGAGTTGGCTGTAGAAGATGAGTTGGCGCGATTCGCTCCGGCCGAGACTATAATCTCCGATGCCGCAGATTTCGGGGTGCCGCGAGCGTCGCCGTACGACGGTTACACGTTCGAGCCGGAACAAGCTGCTGAATTGCTTCGCGACCACTTCAAGGTGCAGTCGCTCAATGGTTTCGGTTGCGGACAAATGCCAGCTGCAATCGGTGCTGCCGGCGCGGTGATCCACTATCTCAAACATCAGCTGCGACGCTCCGTTGACCATATTCGCAGCCTCGGGGTCTTTCTGCCGGACGAGGCCGTCGCACTCGATCTTGCGAGCCAACAAAATCTTGAACTTGTCGGATCTCGCTCTGGCACGCGCGATACCAGTCTTCTCCGAGCTTTAGATCGAACAGCTACCGCTATGGGCGCGCGCCTGCTTCGGCAATGGATTCTGAAGCCGCTCAGAAATGTGTTCACTATCCGACGACGCCAAGATCTGATCGGCCTATTGCTGGACCAGTCCTTTCTCTTGAACGCCTGCCGGGAAACGATGCGCGCAGTACGCGACATCGAACGCACGCTGGGCCGCATTAGCCAAGGTAGTGGAAACGCTCGTGACCTCGCCGCCATTCGGAGTTCACTGGAAGTGCTACCGGACCTTCGGCAGCATCTCTCAATGTTGAATCGGGCGGCACTGGCTGGTGATGGGCTTTGCGCCGAGCTGGAAGCGCAAATTCATCTTTTACCCGATCTCTTGGAACTGCTGACCCAAGCGATAGTAGACGAACCGCCGGCTTTTCTGAAGGAGGGAGGAATTTTCCGAGTCAGTTACGATTCGGAATTGGATGAAATGCGAAGTGCATCCACGAGTGGCAAGGAATGGGTTGCAGCACTCCAACAACGCGAAATCGAGCGGACCGGGATTAAGTCTCTGAAAGTCCGCTTTAATTCGGTATTCGGATACTTCATCGAGGTCACCAACACGAATCTTTCCGCGGTCCCGGCCGATTATGTTCGCAAACAGACCACGGTGAACGGTGAACGTTTCATCACTCCGGAGTTAAAGGAATTTGAAGCAAAGATTCTCGGTGCGGATGAGAGGTCAAAGCAGCTTGAGTATCAGCTGTTCTTGAAGCTGCGTGAGCAGACCTTGGAACGGTTAGGTGAACTTCAGGAGACGGCGCGCGCAATTGCTCAGCTCGACGTATTATCTGCGTTCGCGGAAACCGCCCGTCTCTTTGGCTATTGCCGTCCGGTGCTCACCGACACGAAGCGTATCGAAATCACGGATGGCCGGCATCCGGTTCTCGACCAGAACCTAACCGACGAAAAATTTGTGCCGAACGATTGCTTGCTCGACGGCGGTGAACACCGATTGATGCTGATCACCGGACCGAACATGGCCGGTAAGTCCACCTACATTCGCCAGATCGCATTACTTGTGTTGATGGCGCAGATTGGGAGCTATGTCCCGGCCAAATCTGCCGAGATCGGGATGGTCGACCGAATTTTTACTCGGGTCGGCGCTTCCGATGATCTAGCGCGCGGCCTATCCACTTTCATGGTGGAAATGAATGAAACTGCAAACATCGTCAACAATGCGACCGATCGCAGCTTGGTGATCCTGGATGAGATCGGCCGTGGGACATCGACTTTTGACGGTCTTTCGATTGCTTGGAGTGTGGCAGAGCATCTGCACGACATCATTGGCGCGCGTACGCTCTTCGCGACCCACTACCATGAAATGACCGACCTCGAGACGGTTTGTTCCGGGGTAAAGAACTACAATGTGGCGGTTCGCGAGTGGAACGATCGCATCATCTTTCTGCGCAAGATCCAGCGTGGTCCGGCCGATAAGAGTTATGGAATCCAAGTAGCTCGCTTGGCCGGATTGCCCTCCAGCGTGATCGATCGCGCCAAAGAGATTCTCTCGAACCTTGAAGCCAGTGAGTTGAACGCTCAAGGAAAGCCGCGACTAGCCGAAGCCAAAAGATCCCGGTCGAAACCAAAGTCGTCGGACGAACCGAAGCCGCAGCTGAATTTGTTCGACTATCAGCCGTAAAGCCTGGTAGGGGACCAGCGCTCCTGGACTTGTTCTTAGAATGGGTTGGGGGATCAAGATCTTCGCCCACAGTTTCCGGGATTTTGATGCCTCCCAGTCAGGGCTGATCCTCTGTCAAACAACATGTCTGTTCTATGTTATGATCGATCTTGCCTTGCTGCACAAGATGATTAAGATTGCCAGCGTGATTGCGGATATCCGAAGACTGCTAGCTGAGAGGCCCTTCGTTCCATTCTCGGTCTACTGTACAGATGGGGGAGTCGTTAGGATACCGACGGTTGACCACGCGGTCATCTCGCCCACCGGGCGACGGGTCATTGTCTTCTTCGACGACGACACAGCCCAGTATCTTTCGCCTCTTCACATCAGCAGAGTTGCAGTTGGCGAATCGCCTGGCGGGTAGGGCGATACACGTCACCGAGCGCGAGCGAGGTCGGACGTGTGAGCCATACGAGGAGAGCGAATCGCATTTTGCACGCGTTTGGCGGGTCGGTAGATGCGGTCTTGAACTTGAGCGGCGTTGAGCACGCTGACGCCAGTCCGCTTGGATTTTTAGGTTCGCCGCGACAAGGTAGTTGGTGGGATCCGACGTCGTCTCAATGCAACAGCCCGCCAGCTGAAAGCCAGACTATGTCGGACAAGCTAGTCGCCGCTACCCCTCTCTTACCGATGAAACAAGGCGATGAGCTTCGGCAGAAACAAAAAACACCCGACTAAGACGGAGATTGCGGCAGCGATGAGCACCGCAGCGGCACCGATATCCTTCGCGGTTCGAGCCAGCGGATGAATCTGGCGAACGGTCAGATCAATGGTGTGTTCTATCGCGGTATTGATAGCTTCCGCGACCAGCACCAAACCGATCGTCACTACCAGGATCGCCCATTCGACGCCAGTAAGCCCCAAAATCAGGCCAAATAAGGTTGCGGCCACCGCCGCCACGAGATGCAGTTGAAAATGCCGTTCACTCAGAATCAGCCAACCGAACCCGCGCAGTGCGGCTCTAAAGCTCCGATACCGATTTTGAATCTCGTCTCGCCAGCCACCAATGACTGATCTCGTTTCGGACAAATTTCCGGGTCTTTCCATCGCCTAGAGAGTTGCTGATTCCATCCAATCTAGCGCGAAACTCAGGAATCACGAATGCTGTGGAAAATAAGTCTTCGGCGTAGCCGAGGGATTAGCGGCGGCGTTCGCTGTTTTTTTGGCTTCCGGTTTGGCCGATGGAGCGGGTTGCTCTTCGAGTTGGCTGGCCGGGTGACGTTCGCAAGCGGCTAAGCTTGCGCCTAAGAGCATGAGAGAAATCCAAACGCGAATGTCAGAAAGGTATCGCAACACCATTCGTGGCTAGCCGCGAATGAAAAAATGTCAAACGCAGAGCAAACGGTGGCTAGGGTTCGACAGTGATTCAGAAGCTACTCCTCAGCGGTTGCCGATGATTAATGACACCTAATCATTTTTCTCTCGGAATTTATACCTTTCTTACCGGGGTATAAAATCTAATCTCCCTAGGGAGAACGGCGCTTATTGAGAATAATTCTTGATATCATTCTCGTTGCGGGCAATGCTGCTTCAGTGAAGCTTCCTGGCCAAATATTCCAGCGACTGGCAGCCAGCGGTATCCGGCTCACCAAGCAGCGCGAACAAGTATTAGGCGTGCTGACGCAGAAGCCGGATCATCCGACTGCCACGGAGGTTTTTTTGCGCACAAAGAAACATGTCCCTTCGATCTCGCTGGGCACCGTTTATAATTGTCTGGAAGCACTGGTCGCAACTGGTTTGGTGAAGCAGGTGAACCTGGATCGCGCTCCTACCCGTTATTGCGCAAATCTCATGGAGCATTCACATTTTTTCTGTGAGCGATGCGGTTCGGTTCATGATGTAAACATCACTATGGGAAATGGCTGGGATCTCCCGCCCGGGTTTAAAGTATCACACGCAGACGTAAATTTGCGGGGTACCTGCCCAAAATGTTCGGAATGAATTTATGAGTTCGATTGTAGTCAAAAATCTGCATGCTTCGGTCGACGGTCAGGAGATCGTTCGAGGAGTGGACCTCGAGTTCAGTAAAGGAGAGGTGCATGCTGTGATGGGCCCGAATGGGTCCGGCAAGAGTACATTAGCCAAAGTGATGGCAGGTCATCCGGACTATGAGGTCACGGAAGGCGACATCCTTTTAGATGGCGAGAGCATTCTGGAGATGGAGGCAGATGAACGCGCACGAAAAGGTCTGTTTCTGGCCTTCCAATATCCGATTGAAATCCCCGGCGTGAGCAATGCGAATTTCCTCCGAGCTGCATTGCAATCTCGGTTGCCGGATGGGGAAGAACTGGATGCTACCGATTTTTATCAGCGTCTTTATCAGAAGATGGATCTTTTAGAGATCCGCCGCGAATTCACAGCTCGATCGGTGAACGAAGGGTTCTCCGGCGGAGAAAAGAAGAGAAACGAAATTTTGCAGCTGGCGATGTTGGAACCTGCTTTCGCCGTACTGGATGAAACCGATAGCGGGCTCGATATCGATGCCTTGCAGGTGGTGGCCAAAGGGGTGAACCAGCTGCGCGGTCCGAACCTCGGCATCCTTTTAATCACGCACTACCAGCGGCTCTTGAATTACATTATCCCTGATTTTGTTCATGTAATGGCCCGCGGCCGCATCGTACGAAGCGGCGGCAAGGAATTAGCGCTCGAGCTGGAGGCCAAGGGTTACGAATGGCTCCGCGAGCCCGACGAAGCCGTGGCGACCAATTAGGAGCGAGGGATTTTCAGAGTTAGTAAAAGCAAATAGCACTATGAGTACAGCGAACAACACGATCGACGTCAATCGCGACATCGGCGACTTTTCCTACGAGGTAAAGCATGTACGAGACGCCGGCGTTGGTCTGACCGAAAAGACCATTGATTACATCGTCGACGCCAAAGAAGAGCCGGACTGGATTCGCGAGTTCCGCAGGAACGCTTATCAGGTTTTTAAGAGCAAACCGCTGCCTACCCATTGGGCTGGCAACGAACTCAACGAAATCAATTTCGATGTCATCCGGTACTATCTGGCTTCGGGCGACGCGCCCAAGCGTTCGTGGGAGGATGTACCGGAAGAGATGAAACGGACCTTCGAACGGCTGGGAATTCCGGAGAGCGAACGAAAGTTTCTGGCTGGAGTAGAGGCACAGTTCGATAGCGAAGCGGTTTATTCCAACATCAAGAAGGCGGTCTCGGACCAAGGCGTGATCTTTGTCGGAAGTACGGAAGGATTAAAAAAATATCCCGAGATCTTCCGAAAATGGTTCAGTAAAGTCATTCCGACTGCAGACAATAAATTTAGCGCGCTCAACAGCGCCGTCTTCAGCGGTGGAAGCTTTATCTATGTGCCTCCGGGCGTGAAGGTGAAGCATCCGCTTCAGGCCTACTTCCGGATCAACGCGGAGAATTTCGGGCAATTTGAACGCACCTTGATCATCGCGGACGAGGGTTCCGAGGTGATGTATATGGAAGGCTGCACCGCGCCGAAGTTTACTACTGCCACTCTCCATTCTGCGGTCGTCGAATTGGTCGCACTCAAAGGCGCAAAAATTCAGTATGTGACGGTGCAGAATTGGGCTCCGAATGTTTTCAATCTGGTAACCAAACGTGGTTTGGCGATGGAAGAAGCGGAAATCAAGTGGATCGATTGTAACATCGGGTCGCGATTGACGATGAAATACCCTGGAGTGGTCTTGAAAGGTCGCAAGGCGCGTGGAGAAGTCATCAGCATCGCACTAGCCGGCGACGGACAACATCAGGATACCGGCGCGAAAATGATTCATGCTGCTGACGAGACGACCAGCAACATCGTATCCAAGAGTATCAGTGTTGGGAAAGGACGTGCGACCTATCGAGGATTGGTTCACGTGCCGAAACATCTGAAAGGATGCAAAAACAACACGGAATGCGACGCGCTGTTAATCAACGCTCGAAGCCGGACCGATACCTACCCGGCCATTAGCGTTCGCGGGACCGGTAACGCTACCCAACATGAAGCGTCGGTCAGCCAAATCAGCGCCGAGCAGATCTTTTATATGCGGCAGCGCGGCCTGAGCGAAGGCCAGGCAATGAGCCTCGCGGTGAATGGATTTGTCAACGATCTCGTGCGCCAGTTTCCGATGGAATATAGCGTCGAACTGAAGCGTCTGATCGATCTCGAGATGGAAGGTTCAGTCGGCTAAAAACCGCTGGTCCGGAAAAGGGATACTGGATGCTGAGCACCTCTGCTGACGTTTCTACGATTGTATCTGCGCCGCGGGACTGGACCGCGGCGCCTGAATGGTTCGCCAAACTACAGGCCGATGCCTGGAAGGAGTTCGAGTCCGAACCCCTGCCGGCTCGGACCGATGAACTCTGGAGATTCTCTTCCATCAAGAATCTCGTGCTCAATTCGTACCAGCCCGCTTCCGAATGGAGTGAATGGGATCCTCAGTTCCTGAGCGGACGAACCTTTGGCGATCCGGCTGGGCGTCTGATTTTTGTGAACGAACGGCTGATCTCCTGCGAAGTTTTTGATCGTCAGCTCCTCGATCGCGGGGTCCTGTTTCTCCCCTTGGAAAGAGCCTTGGAGGAACATCCCGAACTCCTGCGCGAACATTTCATGGCTCAACCCGTTCGTCTCGGTTCCCGCAAATTTGCTGCTCTACACAAAGCTTCTGTGCGATCCGGATCTGTCGTTTTAATCCCGCGTCATGTCGAGGTCGCACAGCCATTCGAGGTTTTTCACTTCGTTGGCAGTGATCATGTTGCGGTTTTCCCGCACACTTTGGTGATTGCCGAAGAGGGGAGCAAAGTCACGCTTTTAGAGAATTTTGTTTCCATCGGCGAGAGTCGGGAAGGCTTTGGCTGCGGCGTCAATGACCTCGTTGCCCGCCCAGGCGCTCATCTCACGTATATCAGCACTCAGGACTGGAGCCGTGATTTTGTTTCAATCCAGATTAATTCCACCGCCGCTGACCGCGACTCCTCAGTACTTAATCTCTCGCTCAATTTCGGAGGGAGGTATTCGCGTCTGGAAAGCGTCAGCCGGATGATCGGCAGCGGCGCCCGAAGTGACATGCTCTCTATCTCTGTTGCCAGTGGAGATCAGGAGTTCGATCAGCGCACGCTCCAGGACCACCTCCAACCGAACACCACCAGCGATCTGCTTTACAAAAACGCATTGAGCAATCGAGCCCGCACGATCTTTTCCGGATTGATCAAGGTCGAGCCAGGCGCACATCGAACCGATGCCTACCAAAAAGTCCGAAATCTGTTGTTGAGCGACGAATCCGAGGCCAACTCGATGCCTGGTCTGGAAATTCTGGCTGATGACGTGCGCTGTACGCACGGCGCCACCTCTGGTCAGATCGAACCGGAGGAACTTTTTTATCTGCTTAGCCGCGGTATTCCGGAGCGAGTTGCAAAAGCTCTGGTGGTGAAAGGATTCCTTAATGAAGTCGTCGATCGACTCCCTGGCGCGACACTAACGGAGCATTTGCACGAGCAGATTGCTAGTCACCTCGGGACGCTGCGGAACAGCTAGTGAAGATTTTCGTTGTTGCCGGGGAATCGACCTAACGATTCCACAGTCTCAGTCGATCGTGCTTATCGTTTCAAACGAACTCCTGGTCTAACGCTTTCGATCCAATTTCGAGCCGAGGTCAAAAAAATAGTTGCAGGCTGGTCGAAAAGAGTCACTTTGACGGCTTACGTGTTCAAGGATATCGTACGGTTACGTCGTATCCTGATGGCCTGCAAAATGCGGATACTTCCCTGTAATGATCCAGTTGGCTCAACCGGCGCACGCGCAAGTAAGATTGGCAAGCATCCTGCTTGTAAACGACGCCTGCCAAATAGACAAAGCGAATAGCTGTATTCGAAGCGCAGGGTAACTCAAGTCTTCTACCTCAATCAATCAAACTATGGTCAGTTTTCTAGTAAAACTCGCTCCCTTCGTCGTTGCCGCCGGCGATACCCAGACCGTCGTGGGACGCTTCGTTCCCGGGTGGGCTAAAGGTAATTTCCTGTTGGAATGGTTCTTTAAGGGCGGCATTGTTATGTACCCAATCGTGGCCGTGCTTATTGTCGCGATCGCGGTAATCTTGGAACGTACTGTCTTCTGGATCATTGAAGGCGCCCGCCGCGATCCCAATCGACTCGATCAGATGTATGCGGCGCTCGAGCAAGGAAATATCGCCGCGTCGGCTAATCTCGGACGTACGTCCAAAGATCCGCTGGTGCGTACCGCGTGGAATGGTCTGAACCATGTCCATACCTCAATCGAAGGAGCGTTGGAGGTGGCTCGCGGAGCGGAACTTCAACGAGCTGGCCGTTTCATGTCGGTCATGGATACCACGATCACATTGGCTCCCTTGCTTGGGCTACTCGGTACGGTGACCGGTATTATGTCGGCGTTTAATGCGGTGAACGAAGGCGGGCTGAGCCCGGCTGCGGTCTCCGGTGGTATCGGTGAGGCGCTCATTGCTACCGCGTGCGGTCTAGGAATCGCCATTTTCACGCTGATTTTCTTTAACTTTTACAACTCCAAGTTGGTCAAGCTTCAGTTCGAGCTCGAGTCGACGTGCCACAACATACTCATCATGATCAACTCGCTACGGCTCAAGAACGCCAACCTCGACGTCGTCCCAGATGCACGGGAGCAGTCACAGTTCGCCAGTTCTAATTAATACGGTTCAAGAACGCCAACCTCGACGTTAACCAAGATGCACGGGAGTAGTCACAGTTCGCCAGTTCTAATTAGGAAGGCTCGGCTCGAGATCATTCCGCTGATCGATATCATGTTCTTCTTGCTCGCCTCGTTTATGTTGGTGAGCTTGACGATGATTAATATGAAGGCGATCGACGTCGCGTTGCCGACCGCCACCAGCGCCCAGCCAAATACGAAGCCAGATTTCATTATCGTCAGTATCGACGCGCTGATGGATATCTATTTCGAAAAGGAGAAGGTTCCGCGCGAAGAGGTCCTATCTAAATTCCAAGATCTCTACAGCAAGAATCACGAGGTCCGGATCTATCTTCGCGCCGATAAGGGTGCGAATTATGACACGGTAATGTTTGTGTTGGATTCGCTTCGCACCGCCGGTATCCAGAAGGTTGGTCTCGAGGTCAAACCGAACGCCGCCGCCGGAGGTGGAGCTCCGACTACCGGTGGAGGTGCCCCTCCGCCACCGAGCAAACCGCCTGGCCCTTAGTAATTCTGAATCGACGAGAGGTGTTGTATGCCCAATAGCATCCGACGAAGTCGCCGCGATGGCGCGCCGATCATCTGGTTTCTTCTGTTTTCACTTTTCCTGAACGTGGCCGCCGGGGTTGCAGGCTTTTGGATTCATCTGCCGACTAACAGCACGCCCATCATGCTGACGGAGGCCGATATGAACGACGCGCCTCCGCTCGGGAGCCCGGACGCGCCGGAAGAACAACCGCCCGATGCTCAGCCAACACCGCCGCCGGAGCCGGAACCGACTCCGCCACCGCTTGATAAGCCGCCGGAATTTGAACTACCGGAAGCGAAGCCTAAATCCAGCCCCAATCCGAACGCCGCTGCCACTCCTGGTCTGCAGAAAGGTTTCGCCAACGGAGTAGTCGGCGGAACGGGTAACGGTGGGCCACGCAGTGGCTTGTGGATTCGCAATCCGAAACCGCAGTATCCGCCGCAGGCCTTGCAACTGCATATTAGCGGGAATGTCACTGCCACGATCGTGGTATCAAACGGCACAATAACCAGTGTTCACGCCAATGGGCCGAGCCTCTTGGCTTCGGCGGCAGAACGGTGGATTCGCGGTAACTGGCAAGCTGCTCCAACGACTAACGGTACCTATAACCTACCGGTCGCATTCGTTTTGGCGCACTAATCCCTAAGAATAGCATTTGCAAACAGCCGGCCAGGACGACCTGAGCCGGTTTTTTGATTCCGGTAGGTACGCCCTGGGCACGAACGAGAAACGCGAAATTTCGGATTGCGAAATCCGGAATCTATTCGAGAGGAATCCCTTATGACGAAGGGTGCGTCGCTTGCGACGCCCGGAAGCAATCCAGCGTGCACCGATGACTCAAGGAGAGCACGTTGGAGAAGAGAATTGCGGTAGGGACTTGCTCCTGACTTCGTCTGGCGGCTGCCGAATCGCGACTACCTCTGTGATTTTTTCGTATCTAAATGCTCTACGGCGCGCTGCACGATCTTGCTGACCAGTCGATCTTGGATCCGAGCTAGTCTTCTCACCTGCGCTATAGCCGCCGGACGTGAGAAGAGGATCTGAATCTTCTGCATTTATCAATAGGTTATTTGGAGAGGCCGTGGCGCTCCACCCGGTTGAAAATCCCCTTCCATACCCACCCGAATCAGAAGCTTCGTTTCAGCCGTCGCAATAGCTGCCCAATTGTTCACAGTACTGTAGGTCTTTTTTGACCAAGTGACGTTTTTTTAACAGAACGCGTGATTAGCTTAAAGACGTTAGGCTAAAACGATTCCTGGCAATGCAATCCAACGATTCTTCTATTTCAAAATAGACAAGCATTTCTAGGCTGTCCTCAACCCCTTAGCGGTCTCTTCGCGACTTTAAGTGTTGTACGGCTGATGAATCCTTCGCGTGATCATTCGGTCCTCGCGCGCCGCT
>WNFQ01003366.1_pt1 | contig 11660 bp, 11 predicted proteins | sample 5400171 | NCBI WGS metagenome assembly WNFQ01 (sample SAMN13153356, study PRJNA577476) | soil metagenome | isolation source: 20 cm soil under Madrone tree | place: USA:California | collected 2016-06-14
TTGTCGATTGGAGCGGAGCCGAAATCGGCAAGTTCTATCGACCAACGAAGAAGCCCGTTACGATGCGTCTGGATTCTGACGTCATCGCATGGCTCAAAGCCGATGGCCGCGGTTACCAGACCAAAGCGAATGGGCTGCTGCGACACGCCATGCTTCACTACACGAGAGAAAAGGGTCTTAGCAAGCGTGAAGGCTTCCGCCGGAAGACCGCGCAACAGAAAGGAATGGTTTGATCATGTCGAGCCAGAGAAGCATGAGAGCGAGGCGGGGCGGTTTCAAGAATGAAGGACTGGCAGCGCCACTCTGTTCGACCGATCTCTAGCCGCACCGGTTCATCCTGCGACGCGTAACGACTTCGCGAAGCTCTGGATGGCAGCTGATTCGCTGTCGTAGGTATCGAAGACAGTCAATAGTCTCGTCATCTGCAGTACTTCGCGAAATCTTGACCATACGTTCGCCAGCTTCAACGCGGCGTCGTGCGAGCGTGCACTGTTGAAACAAGCCACCAGCACGCCCACACCGGTACTGTCAATGTAGTTGACATTCGCCACGTTCAAGACGATCTTCTTTTTCCCCGCCATGAGCAGCTCTTTGATCTTGTCGCGGAACGCGTTGCTTTCCTCCCCCAACACGATCTCGCCTTTCATGTCCACAACAGTAATGCCGTTCAATTCTTGCTCCGTCATTATGAGTGCCATGGTCTGTCCCCTTTGAGAAGTTTTCTCTTCGTTGGGTGGATTCGCCCCACCAGGGGGGCACTTCGGCCGAGAGCGTTTGAGGCACGCATCGCCCTTGCGGGCCTCACAGAGGTAGTTGATAAGTTGCCTACCCCGCGATAGTGCACGGCGAGAACGGCGATGTCATCCGATTGCGGCGCGCCTTCCGTAAAGGCCCGCACCCCGGCACGGACGGCCTCGGCGAGGTCATCCACCGTCTGGCCAGGGAACTCCAGCAAAAGCCGTCGAAGCCCCGCCTCTCCGAAAAACTCACTGCGCCTGTTTTTTGCATCGGGGATACCGTCCGTGTATATCAGTAGGAAGTTGTCTACCTCGATCTGAGTCGTTCCGCGAGTATACCGAGCATCGGAAAACATGCCGACCGGAAAATTCGATGATTCAAGGCTTTCAACCTTCCCCGAGCAGCGGCGAATCAGGGCCGGTACGTGACCTGCATTCACGTAATCCAAGCGCCCGGACGAATCGAGGATGGCATAGAAGAGGGTGGCGTACCAGTCTTCGGGACTGCGCTCGCACAGATACCGGTTCACCCGCGAGACGACTTCCTCCGGTGGAAGATCCAGAGCACCGATGGTCACAAATAGACCCTGCAGTAAGCTGGCAAGTAACGACGCCGGAATTCCCTTGCCCGCAATGTCGCCGACAAGCAGTCCATGGCACCTGTCTGAGAGTTTGACAACATCAAGGCAATCGCCGCCGACCGCGTGACACTCGACTGTGAAGCCAGTGATTTCGAGCTCCGGGACCCGAGGAAACTGGACTGGTTGCATCTGTCGTTGGATTTGGCCTGTAATCTCGACCTCGTGATCCAAACGAGCTTTTTCGCACAAAGCTGCGAAGAGCGCTGCGTTCTCGACCACTATGGCAACCTTGCGAGCAAGCATACGCAGAGCCTCGCGGTCGAGATGGAAGAACGGCCAGCAACTATCCAGATAGAGGACGGCAAGCAATTCGCTTTGGCGTCCTGCGACGGTCGCATCGAGTGACTCAGCGAGAGGCAGCTTGTCAACCGGAATCACCAGAATGGTGTGTAGTCCGGGCGCCCCGATACTCGCCTGTCGAGCCGTAGATGAGCCTTCCTCGGCTTCAGTGACGATGAGTTCTCGACGGGAACCCATCGCGCGACTCAGGACGCCCGAGGAGATCTGTACCTGATGCAGCGGAAGTGACACGCGCTGCGCGTCACGCGCCACCGTGAGCTCGAGATTGCCGGAGGATTTCGCGAGTAGCAACACTCCTTGCTGCGCGTGCGTAAGCTCAATTGCTGCGTCAACAATGGTAGTCAGTGCATCTTCAAGTGCCGGGCGTGCAACGCCTGTACGCGCCAGCACACCGAGATGATGTTCAACTTGAGTTTCAGGCGAGCGACCCATTATCAGCCTCACGGATTTGTCTCCTCCAGCTAAGCATTTTGGCAATTTCAGATTCAGTTGCCTCGCTGGGTCTTGAGTCTGTCTCGTGACCGCACGGAATTGAGTGCTTACTTCTGTCACGGACATCATTTCGAAATTCCAAAACATCGTTGGTTGCGTTTCTTCGTGGGCCGGCGAAGGAGGCTAGGAGATTAAGCTGGGGGCAACTTCAAATAATGCTCTAAGTGCGTGACCTTAACGCACGGGAGGGGCTCAAGTCAACCAAAAACAAGCGATCAGAGGAAAGATGGCTTGTTTCGCCCCCCAATCTCTACCGCAAATCGGATGACAACGCGTGAACAGAAGGCTTGGTGTCTTTGGTGTCTGTTTAGGCCCGAAATTGGTGCTATTTAAGCGGAACAGTTTAGAGAGTTACAGTATGCGAGATCATGGAAACAACCAATGTCCATGCGGATTTCATGCAAGTTGCTGAAAACATGGTAGGATAAGCAAATAGGCCAGAGTGAGTATCCCACCAATCTCACGCAGACCGAAGGCGCTTCAACAGTAAAGAGTTACTCGTTCAAGTCGGCAGTCAATAGAGAGTACGTAGGTCGCGTTTTCGTGTGGGGCTTCGGAAGTGAGGCGCGCCGATGGAACCTCCGGCGCGCGGCAAATCCAATTCGGCATGAAGCTCACATTCTGAAAGCCTTTGACATCGAGGGCAGCCAAGCAGGAGGATTATCTAGCTTCACAACGGAATTTTGCACGCCGCGCCGTTCCTGCAATGGCGAGGATTCAATCACAGGACCGGCCTGACATGGGGAGTTGCCCTGTGGCGGGTCAGCTTCGCGGATCCAACGCAGTGAAAGGATGAGGATAAAACTCCCCGTGCCTTCCACGAATGTTACTCGTCGAGAATTATTGAAAATTGGCGCTGCCACGGCCGCAGCAGAGCTCGCGGCCATAATGCTGCCTGGATGCAGCGGTGGAGGTACTTCCCCCGGTCCGTCCGTTTGTTCCAAATTGACTGACATCGAGCACGTTGTCATCTTCATCCAGGAAAATCGTTCCTTCGACCATTATTTCGGAAGCTACCGCGGCGTACGTGGGTTCTCCGACCAGAGTCCGGCATTCCAGCAACCCGACCCTGCAAATACTACGAACCCTCCGGCCGGCGTACTGCTGCCATTCCATCTCGATACTTCCAAGACGAACGCAGCATGCACCCACGACATCACGCATGACTGGGTGCCACAGCACCAGAGTTGGGACAGCGGCGCAATGGATGGCTTCGTGACCTCTCGCCTCGCGACCAATTCCAATGATGCCGTACTCACCATGGGCTACTACACTCGCGCAGACCTTCCTTTTTACTATGCCGTCGCCGACGCCTTCACGATATGCGACAACTATTTCTGCTCGGTGATCGGCCCCACGGATCCCAACCGCCTTTACACCATGGCGGCTTCCATTGATCCCGCTGGACAGAACGGCGGCCCCCTACTTCAAACGCTAGTCGCAAATCGGTCGTCGTTCTTCGGCAAACTCACCTATACGACGATGCCCGAACAGCTTCAGGGTCGCGGAATTTCGTGGAAGGTTTACTCGTCACCTGACCAGAATATCTTGAACATTTTCTCGAACAATGTTCTCTCGTACTTCAGGAATTTCCAGGACCCCGCATCGCCGCTCTACCAGAACGCATTTGGGCCCCAGTTTCCGGTTGATTTTCTGGCGGATGCGTTGTCGGGAAACCTGCCACAAGTCTCCTGGGTGCTTGCCTCGATCGTTGACTCCGATCACCCCCCAGCGCCTTCACTCTTTGGGGAGAACACTTTGTCCGCGATTATCAGTGCTTTGACTGCGAATTCAGCACTATGGGCGAAGACGGTCCTATTCGCCACTTACGACGAGAATGGCGGCTTCTTTGACCACGTTGCGCCGGTGACAGCGCCGCCAGGCACGCCCGGCGAATACGTCACTGCGCCCGCAGTCCCGGACCCCACGGTGGTTGGCAATCCTTCCATTCTCGGCCCCATCGGCTTGGGTTTTCGTGTGCCGATGCTTGTGATCTCTCCGTTTAGCCGGGGTGGGTTTGTATCGTCGGCTCTCTTCGATCACACCTCAGTGCTGCGATTCCTCGAGACGCGTTTTAGCGCCGAAGTGCCCAACCTGAGCGCATGGCGGCGTGCCACGGTTGGCGATCTCACGAGTGCTTTTAACTTCAGAAAACCCGATCAGTCAGTTCCCGCTCTGCCGTCCACGCTCCCAGCCATTCCGCAGGTCCTTTCGGAGTGTGCCGCCAGTCTAGCCGGCACAACGCCATATCAAGTTCCGAACCCGCAAAGCTCTCCGACGCAGGAAGCTGGAACGGCGGCTCGACCAAGTGGTCCATGTTAGGCATCCGCTTTTTGCAAGTGAAGTGGCCAAACTTTGGGGGGAGCGCTGTTGAAAACAAGATCGGCGTTAGCGTTGGGCCTGGGACAACTTTGCTGACTCGCCAGGGCAGCCGAGCATGCTTCCCGAAGTTGCGGTCACCTGCATGGCGTCCGCTCTCAGAATTTCGTAGTCCCGATAAACGATTGTCAGCAAAGAACTCCCCACAATGCGCACTTGCGTATTGGTTTCATTCCGCGCCGGTAGCCAGAATTCGCCTATCTTTTCATAGGTGACGTGGATGGCATTTCGCTTCGTCCACCACGAGGGGTTTTTGGCTGGTTCGCCTTCCATGCGCGCCACGGCGAAGTCCTGTCCATCTACCCAAATCCGGCCGCGGAACAGGAATTTGTTCTTGATTCGCGGCGTAACTTCCAGGACATAGAAACCCTGATCATCTGTCCGCTCATAGGGTACCAGGCGGAATTCGTAGTTTTTTGGACCCATCGCCGTCTGCCGGCGTTGTTCCTCCTGCATGGCCTCAACTTCTGCTTCGAGAAGTCGCTTCAAGACTCGCCCCTGCAAGAGTTCTGAGCCGCTCTCCGAAAGGATGCAGAATTTCTTTTCGCCAGGCCGCCGGTAGGTCATCGTCACGACCAGTGTGGCGCTCTTACTCGCCAATCCGTGATATTCGAGATTGTAAATGCGCGTCCCGCGGTAACTCTCCAGGGCCTGGGCGCGTTGTTCGTTCCTTTCCACCATTCTTTGCACGATCTGATCTGCCGTGAGCGGAGCCACAGATGTCTCTTGAGCGAAAGAAACATTTGCCGGGGTTCCGGCAAGGAACAGGCAAATCACCAAGCCGATCGTAGACAGCAGTTGTACTTTTCCTTGTCCGGATGTCATCGCGTGCTCCGCGTTCCCAGGTTGTCGTGCGCCGGCTTGGTGGGCCGGCTTGTACGACAATCCTCCAGCTTCACCAAGGTAGCATCCTAGAGGCCGCGAAGGCGGTTGCGTGTCCCTTTATGCACACCTGCATACCTGTGCCGCGGACCAAATCGCAATTCGCCAACCGATCAGAAGCTACCGCAAAGTGGCCGCCTTCTATATTGCGTGCTAACGCCTGTTATCGGCGACCCTGTACACGATAGAGCCAGGCACCGAGTTCGCGCTCCGACCCTCCACCCGATTCTTGCACGGGGCGACCTCTAGGATTGCGTTGTCCTGGGCGATTCTGTTTGACGCCGCGACCTCTGCTTTCCGTATTCGAGCTAGGTGAGAAAAATGACGACGACATCGAATAACGTCAACAGAATCATCAAAACGGAATGGGAGAGAGCGAACCTATAGATCTGATAGCAAACAAACACCGCTAAAGTGACAATCATCAATGGATATGCCCAAAGTTTGTTCCTTAGCAAGGCTACAACGAGCACGAGTTTGACGGCGCCGTGTGAAAGAAGATACAAAGAGGCGAAGTACTTTCTGCTCCCCGCAAAATAGTGAGACGCACGGACTAGCTGTGTGGCGACGAAATCCTGCGGATCTTCGGAAAGCTCTTGATGCAGAACAGCCAACACGACCCGATTCATCGTCTGCGGATCAATCTTAAGAGCGCAATCCCGACGATCGTCTCCAGCAACGCATGTAGCCCTTTGAGCGAGATGCTAACGCGAAAGCTCGATCGAGAAGCGGGCCACTCCAGAGGTCGCGAATGCTGGGCGCCTTGCGTGCCAGGATGAGATTTCGCATTGTCGTTCTCAGTCTTTCTGGCTGATCGCTGTACTCAACTCAGAAACTCAACATCCCATGGGGCAGGTTATACCGATTCTGGCAGTGCGAGGCGTCACTTCTACTCGGCTATCGAGGTTTGCGGGCAGCTCAGGAGAGGACAGACAGAAACTATTTGTCCTTCCTAATACATCTCCCAAGCTTGTAACTTTGCGCGCCGACCCTGCCGCGATTCAGGTTCGGTTCGTGTTGCTCTTGAATCTTTGCTCTGACATAATTCGACTCATGCGCACAAAAATGTCGCGCGCTGCAGTGATGATTGTTCTGCTGACCTGCCTTGTTTGTCCGCTCGTTGAGATGTTCGACAACTGGGATCACACGATTCAAACGGGGAGTGATATTGAGTACGCCTTGGTTGTTGTTGCATTGTGCGTGGGAGTGGCGTATTCGTTTGCGCGCTTCATCTTCAAACCCGCGCTGACTAGTTTTGTTGCAAACAGCCTCTTCGCTTCTTGCACCCAGAAATCTTTCTTTTCCATGCCATGCAGTTTCACGTTACTGCTTTTTGATGCAACAAGTCCTCCTCCCCTCCCATTGCGTATCTAGAACTTTGCGATACCTGATCCTAAAACGCTCTCAGACGTAGCTCCGTCTGTCGACGGCGTCGTGATGGGCCGTCCTTGCAGTTCAACCAAGACATATTTCTTTGTTTTTCCAACATTTATTGGCCTGGGTGACTCAAGATGATTCTTGCTTGCCGTTCGTTTTCCGTGCGTCATGTTGCAATCGGGATTGCCGTATCGTTTGCCTTGTTGTTTTGCGCGGCTGGCGCTGCCGCTCAAGCGTCGCGAGTTGGAGCAACTCTTGAGGGCATTGTGCGCGACACCAGCGGCGCTGTCATTCCCAACTCGACAATTACGCTGCACAACCCTTTGACCAATCAATCTCGTACTGTAACAACTGATGAGCAGGGTTTCTTTCGAGCCGAGCAGCTTGCCGTTGGCACCTATGAAGTACGCGTGGAACAGACAGGTTTTGCACCTTATCGGCAAGCAGGCGTAGGAGCGAGTCTCGGACAAACCGTTCATCTCGACATCGTGCTAGCTCCGGCGTCGGCTTCTGAACAAGTGACGGTCAACGCTCAGCCCTCATTACTTGATCCCTCACAGTCAGCAGTCGTTTCATCTGTAGATCAAGAGAGGATAGAAGAATTGCCTGTGCGGAGCCGAAATTATTTGGATTTCGTTCTACTTGCACCAGGCGTTTCGAGTTCACCGACAGCCTCCGGCGCGAGTGGTTCGACGCCACTTGCCGGCAGTGGCTTCACTTTCGGTGGACTAAGATCGCGGAGCAACAATCTCTCCATCGATGGCCTGGACAACAACGACGAGTACACGGGCGCGAGTCGAACCGAGCTTTCGCCGGAAATCGTGCAGGAATTTCAAGTGGTCAACAATGGCCTTTCCGCAGAGTCGGGCGGAGCCTCTGGAGGTTCGATCAATGTTATCACTCGTTCCGGTACAAACACGGTCCACGGCGACGCGTTCCTATTTACGCAGGACGGCGCACTCAACGCACGCGACCCGTTCGAAGCGGAGTCCGGCAAACCATCGTTTCGACGGTTCCGCACTGGCTTCGCTCTGGGCGGACCTGTCATCAAGGACAAAACGTTTTACTACGCCGCCCTCGAACAAGAACACAACCGGGGGCAAATCGGCTCGGATATTGACCCTACCGTGGCATCAAGCATAAATGCCTTCCTCGCGACGGGAGCATTTCCAGGGTTAGCAACGCGCCAGATCACGACAGCTTTCTCTCCGATTGCGCGCGCGGAAACGGAAGCTGCGGGCAAGCTCGATCACCAGCTCACGAAAAATACTACTCTGATGCTGCGCTACACCTTCACAAACAACAAAGAATCAGGCGATGCGTTCAACACCAACGGCCTCATAGGCGCAAGTGCGCGCGGCAGCAGCTTCACGAGCGACAATGCTGTTTCGGGATCACTCACAACGATCTTGAGTTCGGAAGCGGTTAGCGATCTGCGCTTTCAGGCTGCCACGCGCCATGCTGTCCTGCGCACGAATGAGCCTTTCGGCCCGGAGATTGACATCGCTGGACTGGTCACCTTTGGACGGCCCTATGCTGGGAACAGCGAACGCCGCGAGAATCATTATCAAGCGAGCTACACGTATTCTCGCACGCGGGGCAAACACCTTTGGAAAGTCGGCGGAACAGTGAATCGCATCAGACTGCGCGCCGACGTACCGGACGGCTTCGACAGCGTGTATCTCTTTGGCTCTCTCGGTGACTTCCTCGCGGGGAATCCTAATCAGTTTCGACAGGCGTTCGGGAATTCGAACGTGGATTTCCCGGTGACAAGCTTCGGCGGATTCGCGCAGGATCATTGGTCCCTCTCCCGCCAACTCACAATTGATCTGGGTATCCGTTACGATTTCGAGCGTCTTCCTGCTGGGTTCAATCAAGACACGAATAACGTCAGCCCGCGAATTGGTCTGGCTTGGAGTCCGTCTCCTAAATGGGTTTTTCGTGCAGGGTTTGGAGTTTTCTTCGACCGTTACGTGCTTGCCAACTTAACGCGAGCCATCGAGAAAAACGGTTCACAGGCGTTCGAGCAAGTAGTGGATGGAAACGCAGCAGCCAGCCTTTTCCTGACAGCGCAAGGCGGGCCAATCGTTGCGCCCGCAACCGGGATAGCCCCATCCATCTTCCGACCCGATCCGCGTATGGCGACTCCCTACAGCCAACAAGCCAGTGCCGGTGCCGAGTACTTGCTCGCGAAGAATCTTACGCTGCGCGCTGACTACTTGTTTGTTCATGGAGTTAAGCTGCCTCGAACGCTTAATGTCAATTTGTTACCTCCGGTTGTCCTCACTGCTGCGAACTCCTCTAGCCTGGGTGTTCCAAATCCAACGCCACAGCAGATTGGACGAGAAGTTTTTTCGCCCGGTCGTCTCGATACCCAGTTCGGCGACATCTATCAGCTCCAGAATTCCGCGAGTTCGACCTATAACGGCGTTTCATTCACGCTCAACCGGAGGATGAGCGATGAGCTGGCGTTTTCGGCGAGCTACACACTGTCGAAGACATTCGACGATGCTTCAGACTTCGACGAGCAACCGCAAAGTCCTTTCGATCTTCGCGCGGAGAATGCAGTATCCCGCCAGCATCAGCCGCAACGCTTTGTTTTCAACGCGCTGTGGGAGTTGCCTATCGGTGACGAAGAGGAGAGGGGCGGGATGTCAGAACAAAACACCGGATGGCTCACGCAAGCGTTCAGTCATATTGAAGTGGCACCGATTCTGACACTGGGGAGTGGCCGGCCTGTGAACCCGTTGACGGGTCTAGACTCAAATCAAAGTCACGCCTTTCCCATTTCGGCCAGACCGCTCGGCCTCGGCAGAAATTCTCTGAAGACGCCTGTGCTGGCCACGATGGACTTCCGCGTCCTGAAGTATTTCCCGTTCGGCGGGGCGAAACGCCTCGACGTGGTGGCGGAATTCTTCAACCTGTTCAACGGCGCGAACGTCTCCCAGATCAATGCAGTCTTCGGCTCAGGCTTGGCGCCAATACCCGGATTTAGAGAACCAGTTGCCGGAACCGGCGCCCGCCAAATCCAGTTCTCTTTAGATCTTGAGTTCTGACGATTATCCGTTCCGGCGCTTGCGATTCAGAATGCATCTGAGTTCGATAGGAGTTTTGAAGATCATGGCGATTCACCGAATCACAAGTGCTTTCCGGCTTCTCGCCGGTTCTTTTCTCATCTGTGCCGCCGTAGTTCATGGCCCAACTACATCATTCGCTCAGGCGGCCGACGCATCCGATGAACGGACTCAAAACGCTGAACCACCCTCCGGCGCGCTCGGATTCTCAGAGCAGGCGCTAGAAAATGAACAACAACCACTCGCACAAGAGGCCGCCAAAGATTCGCGCTGCAGTATCCGCGGGTTCTCCCGCGAAACCTGGACTGAAGCTTCGCAATTCGGGCATGGATTGAAGGCCGTTCCCCGAAGCGCTGTTCGTCCCAGCAATTTGAAGTGGGAGCTGCCAATCTTGGCAGCCACCGGTGTGATGATCGCAGAGATAGACCGGCCTGCTGACAATCGCATTCAATCCAAGTCCTTGCAGCAAACCGCAGGGCGGTGGTCAAACGTCGGCCTCGGCCTGGAGCTTGGATCAGCTGCTCTCGCGTATGGCATGGGGTGTGGCAAACACCATTCCTATTTGCGCGATACGGGATTCAATGCACTCGCGGCAATGGGAGCGGCTGGCACCGCAGATTTGGTTCTCAAGCTCGCGTTCGATCGTCAGTTTCCTTACACACCGAACAGCACGGGAAAGTTCTGGGGCGGCGGAAGATCTTTTCCATCCGGGCATTCAGCCACAAGTTTCGCATTTGCAGCGGTGGTCGCTCACCGCTATCCCAAAAACAAATGAGTGAAGTGGGGAACGTACGAGCTTGCTACGGGAGTCAGTCTCTCGCGATACCCGGCAAAAAAGCACTATCCCTCGGACATCCTCATAGGCGCAACTTTGGGTATGTAACGGGAACCTATTTGGCTGGGCATTGATACAACGGCGAACAAAACGCCAGAGCACGCCTTCGTTCACAGACGGAAGGCTCGATAGAGCGAAGAGCCTTTGTCACTCCTTGAGCGGCCCAAAACGTCTTGGTGTCTTTGGTGTCTGTTTCGGCCCGAAATTGGTGCTATTTATGCGGAAGGATTGAAAGAGTTGAAAAAGGCGAGACCGTAGAAATCGCCAATGTTCATGCGGGTGTCATGCATGTTGCTGAAAAGATGATAGGATAGGAAAAGCGGCTGGGTGAGTATCCCACCCTCTCCGCCACTTCCTACAGCACGCACATCAATCACCGCAAAGAAAAAAACCGAGCAGCCTCGCTCGGTTTCTCGCATTTCCTAAATTGAATTCCAGCTCAGAAGTGGCAGCTCGCTGCGCCGCGTTTCTGTAGATATTTCTGGTGATATTCTTCTGCGCGATAAAAGGTGCCTGCCGGCGTGATTTCCGTTGCGACGGGTCGCTTGAGCTTTCCGCTCGCCTCCAGCGCTGCCCGCGACTTCTTGGCCATCGCTTCCTGCTCCGGCGAATGAGTGAAAATCGCCGTGCGGTACTGCGTGCCGAAGTCCGGCCCCTGGCGGTTCACTTGCGTCGGGTCGTGCGCTTTCCAGAAAACATCGAGCAGCTGTTCGTAACTCACCTTTGCGGGATCGAACGTCACCTGCACTACTTCCGCGTGTCCGGTTTCGTCGGTGCATACATCTTTGTAAGTCGGGTTCGGCGTCTCTCCGCCGCTATACCCCACAGCCGTGTCAATCACTCCGGGAACTTGCTGGAACGCCGCCTCGACGCCCCAGAAGCAGCCCGCTCCGAAAGTCGCAATCTCTGACATGTTTTCCCTCGCCTATCCATCTGTGCCGTG
>WNFQ01005735.1_pt1 | contig 11659 bp, 10 predicted proteins | sample 5400171 | NCBI WGS metagenome assembly WNFQ01 (sample SAMN13153356, study PRJNA577476) | soil metagenome | isolation source: 20 cm soil under Madrone tree | place: USA:California | collected 2016-06-14
GACTGCTGGGCGCTGGACGATTGCTGGCCTGCTGGCTTGGAGACGCTTACGCCTTTTTTTGGCGCGAGCAATGCCACCAGGACGTTGCCTTCCATGCGCGGCATGGTTTCGATCTGGCCCTGGTCGCCAATTTCCATCAGCAGACGGTTCATCTTGGCGCGCCCGACTTCCTGGTGAGCCATCTCGCGCCCGCGATGAAAAATCATCGCGCGCACTTTGTGGCCTTCACCGAGGAAGCGGATAATCTGGTTCTTGCGAACCTGATAGTCGTGTTCCGCGGTGGCGGGCCGAAACTTGACTTCCTTCAACTGCGAGCCGCGGCTGCTTTTGCGCTGCTCGTGAGCCTTTTTGTTGGCCTGGTAAAGATATTTGCCGTAGTCGGTAATCTTGCAAACAGGCGGATCAGCCGTGGGCGAGATTTCCACCAGGTCGAGCCCCTTCTCCTTGGCTAGCTTCACGGCTTCAAACGGCTGCATGACGCCGAGCTGGCCACCCTCTTCATCGATCACCCGGATTTCGCGAGCCCTGATTCGTTCGTTGACGCGAATGCGGTCGCTTTGCCGGAAGCTGCGTTCTGCGATAAGTCCCCCTCAAGCACTTCGTTGTTTGCGGCCGCGATGCGACCGGCAGGCACCAGCTCCCCGGAAGATCCAAGGGCGGCCCCGAATTCATAACCCGTCCCACACAGCGCAAAAACGCCTGCGGACGAGCTTCAAAGTATAGCACGTGCCAGCGGCTGCACGGCAAGAGGCAAAAAGGGGTAAGGCGCCGGGATTTCGGAGCGGCTCAAGAACCGGGGAACCGAAACGAGAGGCTCAGGTGCTGAGCTTGGCGTCGCCCTTGGGTCCGCTGATGAGGGTGTGGAGGCGGGCTTTGTCGCTGCGCTGGACCGGGAGGTCGAGGCCGATCCGTTTGAGGACGGAGGAGAATTCCTCGGGATCGGCGCTCAGGATTTCAAAATAATCGAGGTCGCAATGCGCGGGAACGTCTTTGGAAGGGTGGACGGAGTCGGCGCTCCATTCGATGAAAAAGGGGAGGAGGCCGCCGCGGTCGTCGGCGAGGTTGATGGTTTTCCAGTTGAGGACGCGGCCATCGGGGCGTTTTCGGGAGCCGTCGTCGGGGCCCGTGAAAGCGATCTTGTTTTCGCTGAGCTGCTTGGCGACAGCGGCAATGTCCGGAGGATGAACGGCCCAGCCGATGAGGCGCGGCTCCGTCATTTGGCGGATTTGCGGAAAGTGGACGATCTTTTCCTGCGCAGGATCGGGAGCCATGATTTCCAGATAGCGGCGTTCGCCAAGCGAGAGAAGAGCATTTCGCGTGCCGCGGCCGGGATGGACTCCGCCGATGGCCGGGCGGACACCGGTGGCCTCTTCGACTGCTTCGATGCCGCGATCGAGGTCGTTGCAGCCAAGAATGATGTGATCGAGCAAGGCGGGCACGTCATCGTCCGCGTCTTCGGCGTCTGCAGCCAGGGCGAAGGACGGCACGGCTAGTGCGCCGCCGGTCAGCGCGAAGAAAGTTCGGCGAGAAAAAATTGGCGACATTCATATTCTCCAATGAAGCGTGCGCGATTGCCGGCTAGAGCGAAATCTCCGATGTGCGCTGGCCGCGCTTGCTCAAGTAATGATGCCAGAAGAGGCGAGCGGCTACGGCGCGCCACGGACGCCACGGCGCGGACATTTTTTCCAGGCGCTCGGGCGACGGGCGCTGGCGAAGGCGCTTCACTTCCTGTACCGCGGTGGCCAAGGCCAGATCGCCGGTCGGCCAGATGTCCGGGCGGCGGAGCGCGCTCAATAGATAGATGTCGGCGGTCCACTTTCCGATGCCTTTGAAGGCTACGAGCATTTTGCGGGCGGCATCGTCGTGCAGATCATGGAGATAGCGAAGATCGAAGTGGCGGCGCGAGAGCGATTCCGCGAGAAGACGTGTGTACAGAGTTTTCTGGCGGCTGAAGCCAATGCGCAGCAGCTCGGTGTCGGTGAGCTTCAGGAAGCGGTTGGGGGTGAGCGGGCGGACGGCGGCTTTGAGTCGATCGAACGCCGCTTTTGCGGAGGCCAAGGAAACTTGTTGTTCGAGGATGATGTAGACGAGGGTTGGAAAGCCCGGCTCGCGTACCCAGAGCGGAGGCGGACCGTACTTTTGCACGACTTCAGCCAGATGAGCGTCGCGATCGACCAGGAGACGCATGCCTTGAGCGAAGACGTTTTCGTTCAGGATGATTTGTGAATTCTGCACGGCGCCATGGGAAAAAGTCGTGACGATAATTCAGCTTGTCGCGCGGGAATCGACTTCGCGCTGGAGCGATTCGACGAGTTCGGCGAGAGGCTTGGGGCCGAGATCGCCTTTGCTGCGATGGCGGACGGAGACGGTGCCGGCTTCGGCTTCCTTGGGACCAACGACGAGCATGTAAGGAATCTTCTGTAGCTGCGCGTCGCGGATTTTTGCGGGCAGCTTTTCATTGCGGTCGTCGAGATGGACGCGGAGGTTGTGGCGCTTCAGCGTCTCGGTGACGTGCTTGGCGTAATCAGCCACTTTTTCGCTGACCGGGCAGACTTCCACCTGCACGGGCGCGAGCCACAGCGGAAAGGCGCCTGCGTAATGCTCGATCAAGATGCCGAAGAAGCGCTCAACGGAGCCGAGCAGCGCGCGGTGGACCATTAAAGGCTGATGCTTCGAGCCGTCTTCGCCGACGTATTGCAGGCCGAAGCGCGCGGGCAAGTTGAAATCGAACTGCACGGTGGTGAGCTGCCAGGAACGGCCGATGGCGTCAATGAGCTTGACGTCGATTTTCGGGCCGTAGAAGGCGGCTTCGCCTTCCATTTTTTTGAATGGGATGTTCATGCGCTTCATGGTGTCGGCGAGAGCGGCGGTGGCGCGATGCCAGTCTTCGGGCTTGCCGGCGTAATTCTCGGGACGCGCGGGATCCCAGTCGGAGAGCTCGACTTCGAATTTATCAAAGCCGAAATTTTTCATCACCGCGAAAGCAAAATCGACGCAGGCTTCCACTTCGGATTCGATTTGCGAGGGCATGCAGAAAATGTGCGCGTCGTCCTGGGTGAAGCCGCGGACGCGGAGCAAGCCGTGCAGCACGCCGCTGCGCTCGTAGCGATAAACAGTGCCGAGTTCGGCGAGGCGGACGGGAAGATCGCGATAGCTGCGGAGCTTTGACTTATAAATCAGGATGTGGCCGGGGCAATTCATGGGCTTAAGCTGGTAGTCGGCTTTTTCAACTTCGACGGCGCCGAACATATTGTCCCGGTAAAAATTGGTGTGGCCGCTGGTCTTCCAGAGGTCCAGGCGCATGATGTGCGGCGTGTAGACAAGGTCGTAGCCGCGCTTGAGCAACTCTTCGCGCAGCCAGTCTTCGACAATCTTTCGAATCAGGCCGCCTTTGGGATGCCAGAAAATCAGCCCCGGGCCGGCTTCTTCCTGAATGCTGAAGAGGTCGAGTTCGACGCCGAGCTTGCGATGATCGCGGCGCTTGGCTTCCTCGATGCGGCGCAGATGCTCGTCCAGCTCCTTTTGGGTGAAGAATGCGACGGCGTAAATGCGCTGAAGCTGCGGATTGCCTTCCTGGCCCTTCCAGTAAGCTCCGGCGACGTTCATCAGCTTGAACGCCTGAATACGTTTTGTGGAAGGAATGTGCGGGCCGCGGCAGAAGTCGATGAATTTTCCCGTGGTGTAAAACGAAACCATCGGCTCGGTGGCTTTTTCTTCGACCAGCTCGCACTTGAAAATCTGGTTGCTCTTTTTGTACAGGTCGAGCGCTTGGGGCTTAGGAATGAGCTTGCGCTCGTTCGGCAAATCTTGCGCGGCAAGCTCGTGCATCTTTTTTTCGATTTTGGCGAGGTCTTCCGTCGTGAAGGGTTCTTCGCGGAGGAATTCGTAGAAAAAGCCGGTGTCAATCGGCGGGCCGATGCCCAGCTTCACGTTGGGATACAACTCCATCACCGCGGCCGCGAGCAGGTGTGCCGCGGAATGGCGAAAAACAAAGAGCGAGTCGGGGTCTTTCTCGGTGAGAATCTGGAGCTTAACGTCGCGATCGAGCGGACGCCGTAAATCGACAAGCTCGCCTTCGCCGTCGTTCGGAGCGGCCACTCGCGCCACTAGCGCGGCATCGGCGAGCCGCGGAGATATGCTTCGCGCGACGTCGGCGGGCGTCGTGCCTTTGGGCACGTCTTTGACGCTGCCGTCCGGCAATGTGATGTGAATCTGTTCCATGTGCGTGCCCCGCCTCAGCGGAGAAACAACAAGCTTATCGGCGGCTACCCCTTGGGTCAAGGCGAGGCGGACTTTTCTTGATCGCGGTCGTCCTGCCTGGGGCTGAGGACGCGAGTGCCAAGGCGGTGCCCGGCGCGGAAGCGGGCTAGCTTCCGATTAGTACGTAGAGCGTTTAGACTTCTGCTTATGAGAACTGAAACAGCAGTGGCTGTGCTTGTAGCGGTGTGTTCCGCAACGCGGCTTGGAGCGCAGTCCCCTCCAGCTGTGAGTCAGCAAGATATGGAAAACGCGGCCGTGAAATACCTGCGAGCGGACGCCGCGTTAAGGCAGTCGTATGCATTGGCTCCCGATGCGGCGGCGAAGCTTGAAAAATCGCTGGCGTTGCCATTGGACGGGGAAGACGAGAAATTAGTGGCAGCTGCAGAGGATGCCCTTGTTGAATTCCACCACGGAGCTGCTATCAAGCGGTGCGCTTGGATAATAAGTGATGAGGACGGGGCCCTCGCGAATACAGCACATCGCGGTGCGATTACAGAGCTGGTAGCTGTTTCCGGACTTCGCGCACGGCTGCGTTTTCGCGATGGGGACACGCCAGGAGCAATGGGTGATGCGCTGGCGGCGATGGCTGCGGCACGACACTTGTCGGTTGATGGCAGCCTTGCTTCCGTTCTTTTTGGATACAAACTGGAGAGGGAGATCACTGGAGTTCTTGCCCAGAACCTGCTTCGATTCTCTCCCGCACAACTGAATGGGCTAGCCAACGGCCTTGGCGTCTTGCCGAGTGGTTTTAGCCTTAGTACGGCCTTCGAATCAGAGAAGGTGCGCCGAAACGACTTCCTAGCTATCGTTCAAATCGCAAAAACCCGCGACGAACTGATCGCGCAACTCCTAAAGAAAGTTCCGGCATTGCAGTCAAACAAGGGACTAGCAGGCGAAATCGTCGATGGCTGCGGAGGCTCTGTCAAAGGATTCGTAAACTGTGTCGGACAGCAGCAGTCTTTTTATGCATCGTGGGCTCCCCGCTTTGCTCTGCCCCCGGAGCAGTTCGAAGAGGCATACCATGCCGAGATTGAAGAGCTCGCAAGGGTGAATCCGGTCATTCGGCAATTTACCCCCGCTTTGCCGCGTTTTCGCTGGGCAGAAGCATACAACCAGACTCGTCGTGCGCTACTGCGCGCCGCAATTGCCGTCCGGCTAGACGGACCAAAGGCACTGAGTCGACATCTTGACCCGTTCGATCAAAACGCGTTCTCTTACATTCCCGTCGATGGGGGCTTTCGACTGGAATCTCGGTTGAGGGAAGTCGGAATTCCAATTTCGCTTTCAATCGTGGCGAACTCTGAAGATCGGAAACCGAGTCCGAGATAGTTTGTGCCCGCGATCAGCGGCGGCACCCCGTAGCGTCAGAGCCGAATCCTTGCAAAAACACTTCAGCGGGCGTTAGGTAACGGTTCTTTCGAGCGGCTGGGCGAACCGGTTTTTTCAGATATTTTTTGCGAGTACCACGTTCCGCCTGCGAGCGACTCGACGAGTATTGTGCTTTCGATCGACTACCAGCTTGTAAGGTCCGGCCTGATTGGAGTTGGTTGCGATGCGTACTTTCGCGGGCTTCTTTGCCAGTGGCTTCTCCACCGGGTAAACGTCTTCGACGCCCGTTTGCGTGAAATGCGCCGGACTCACCTCCTGCGCTTTGCAGGACGGCGTCCAGCATAGCAGCGTCGCCGCAACCCCGATTGTCCCGAGCCACAGTGTCTTGGGTAACAAGAATCTCATCGCTATTCTCCTTTCCTTTTCAATGCTGCGCGGCTATTCACACTGGTTACCGACTGTGTTCATCCGGCGTCGAATGCGCGTGCAAAGTGAGCGATTTTTCGCACACTCCGCTTTTCCTGCCAATGCACGGCGTCTGGAAAACGAATGAACAAAAGGTGAACGCCTAGCTCCCACATTCCGCAGGAGATTTCAGCTTGCAAGGTCGCTGACACGGGGGCTAGGGAGCGGAAGCCAACTTTTGTTTAGCGACCCATTCGTGGATGCGCTTCTCGAGGACGTCCAAGGGCAGGGCGCCACCGTTGAGAATCTCATCGTGGAAGTCGCGGATGTTGAACTTGTCTCCGAGTTGATCTTTGGTGTATTGCCGAAGCTTGAGAATTTCCAGCTGTCCCAGTTTGTATGCGAGTGCCTGGCCGGGCCACGCGATGTATCGGTCTACTTCGCTCTGAACATTAGGCTCATCCATGGCAGTGTACCGATGAAAGTAAGCCACCATCTGTTCGCGGGACCAATGCTTCTCGTGTACGCCAGTATCGATGACCAGGCGGATGGCCCGCCACATTTCGTTTTCCAGGCGCCCATAATCGCTATACGGATCTTGATAGCCACCAACTTCTTTGCCCAACCTCTCTGCGTAAAGGGCCCAGCCCTCGACGAAAGCTGTGTAATTCTCATGTTTTCGAAAGGAAGGCAGATCAGTGAGTTCCTGAGCGAGCGACAGCTGAAGATGATGTCCGGGAATCCCTTCGTGATAAGCGATCGCCTCAACGTTCAGCTTGAGGCGGTGCTGGGGATCCCATTCGTTGACGTTGATATGTCCTGGGCGCGAACCATCCTCAGCACCGTCGGTATAGTCAGCGGGGACGGCATTCTTGGAACGCGTGACGTCCATCGGAATGACAGCGAGCTTGCTCTTGGGAAGATGGCCGAAGAGTTTAGGCAGTGCCGGCTCCATTTCGTGCGCGTAGTTCGCGTACAAGTCGAGCAACTGCTGGCCTGTGGATGCATAGAACCGACGCTCGTTCCTAATGTGGTCGTTGATGCTGGCCACGTCTTTGAATCCAAGTTTGTGCGCTACGCCAACCATGTCGGCTTCGATCTCGTCCACTTGCTTAAGCCCGACTTCGTGAATCTGTTCCGGTGTCAGGTCGGTGGTGGTCATGCGTCGGATTGCCAGGCGATACCGCGCTCCTCCCTCGGGGAGAGACCACACGCCGAGTTCGCGGCGGCCCTTCGGAACGTACTCATCACGCACGAACTTGGTGAAGCGCGCGTACGCCGGTAAAACAGATCCCTTAATTGCGGAAAGGCCGGCTTCCCGCAGGCGCTTCTGATCCGATTCAGAGATGTTCTCGGGAAAAGAGGAAAAGGGCTGGGCGATGGACGACTTCTCTGGTTCCTGGGCAGCGATTTCGCTGCACTGGTCCACGACCTTCTCCAGCAGGAAACGGGGCGGCATCAGTTTGTCGCGCACGCCCTTGCGCATCTGGACTGTGGTTTCGTCAAAGAGACGCGGCGCTTGGGTCAGCCGGGAGATGTAGTCCTCATAGTCTTTGACCGACTGGAAAGAGAGCACGTTGACAACGTCGGGTAATAGAAGCTGCACACCGTTCTGTTGGTCCACAGGCATTTCCCAGGGTTTGAAGCGGGCGTCCTCTAAATCCATGCGAAGGTCGCGAACGATCAGCGCTTTGTTCAGCGCCTCTTGCTCGGGGAAGCCGGAAGTGTCGATGGCTTCGAAGCGAGTTAGGAATTTCTGAGTCTCCTGCAGATCCTTGTCGATGGCTTCCTGAGAGAAGTCGTCGAGTTTGTCATTCCATCGCTTGTCCCCCAGGAAGGATGCGAAGAGGGGGTGGGTGCGCAAGTTGTATTCCCACTGCTCGGCAAGTAGATCGTTGAGTGCTTTGCGGCGTGATTCAAGAGAGGACGGTGATTGCGTGGCCGCCAAGAGGAAACAACATAGGCCGAAGAATGAAGTCAGATATATGCGGAGATTAACGAGGCGCATTTCAGGCCCTTTGCGTTATGGCATCAACATTTGGACGCTCTGGCCACGTCGTAACTACCGGTTAGTCGCGTTGCTGGATAATGTCCCGCTTCAGTTCGCCGGAACGTGGCGTACCGGTGCAGCCTGCGATCCCGGTCCGGGTTCCGGCACCGGCTTCGGCATCTCCTCGGGCTTGAACCGCGGCACCATCTGGTCGGCCATGGCCAGCGAATACACGGCCGAGGCAATTTCCACGGCTCCTTCTCTCACGTCCTCTTCATAAATCCGCTCATAGGTGTCCAGATTCGTGTGATGCGTAAACGAACCATAGTCAAATGCATCCTGTGCCAATCCAACTCCCGGCAATCCGGCGTTGTTAAAAGAAGTGCTGTCCGTGCCGCCGGTCCTCCGGCTGTCGCTCGCCGCAGCTCCCATGAATCCCCAATCTGCAAACGGCATCATGGCATCGCGAACCATGTCCGCTGCCGGCGCTGGCCCAAATATGCTTGCGCCTCGCGGCTTCCCGGTGCCGGAATCGATGTTGAAATACGCGTCCAGTTTCGAGTACTCCGGCTTCTGGCTCTCAAAACTGCCAAAATGCTGCTGCACGTACGCCAGAGAACCGAGCAACCCCTGTTCTTCGCCGCTCCACAGCGCAATGCGAATCGTGCGCCGTGGTTTCACGTGCAGCGCCGCTAGAATCCGCACCGCTTCCAGCATCATCGACGAACCGATGCCGTTGTCGGTAGCTCCCGTCGCGTCATGCCACGAGTCGTAGTGGCCTCCCAGCATGACGATCTCGTCTTTTTTGTCCGTGCCGGGAATTTCTCCGATCGCGTTATAGGCGGTCGTCCCCTCGGGATACTCCTTGTTATGGATATTGAGACGTAGGGTCACGGGAGTCCCATCGCCAAGAAACCGCGAGATTCGTCCATAGTCTTCATTGCGCATCACCAGCGTGGGCACAGCGCGCGTCCAGTCGTACGTGCCGTTTTGCTGCGCGATGATGACGCCGTGCGGGCGCCCCGCGTCGTTGATCCGTGCCAGCGCTCCGTTGCGTGCGGCCGCCCCGCGTCGTTGATCCGTGCCAGCGCTCCGTTGTCCACAAGGAACTGGTCCACTTGCCGCGAAACTTCCCCGCGCGTCAACTGGCCTTCCGGCAGCTTTGGCTGCTCGGGAAAGCGGAACGGGCGCGGGTTCTTGGCATCGAATCGCGACTTCCATTCGTCTTCGGGACGCCGCATCGGAGCCGGGTTCATCTCCTCGGCCACCTCCACGTGCTTTCCCACGAGGACAATCGCGCTGCGGACCTTGCTCTTCACGGAATTCAAGTACGCATCCAGCTCTGCCTGTGTCGGCTGCTTGGGCTCCGCCGGCTTCGCTTTTGCGGGCATCGGCGGCGCCGTCCATTTCGGTTCCGTTGGCGGTGGCGCGCTTCCAAAAAAGTTAAATCCGCCGCCCGTCGGCGGCGCCAATCCCGGCGGGTCCAGCAGTACCACTTGTGCTTTCACGATTCCCTTGGTGCTCGGCGTCCATGCCAGCGGCTTCACCATCAGTTGCCCGTGGAACGGCGTAACGGCTTCCGCCAGAAGCTCCATGTTTTCCCAACCGGGCACTGGCGTCGCCGCGCTTGGCGGCTGGAACGTCCACGGCTCCAGGTGCGCGTTCGTCAATCCCCACGACGTCATCGTCTTGACGGCCCAGTCGTCTGCCGCCTTCAAGTTTGGTGTGCCCGTGACGCGCGGACCGTATACATCCGCGACCTCGTGGATGATCCACATGATCTTGGAATTGTTTGTCTCCTCTGCGCGGATTTGCCCATACATGTCCGACAGTCCCGGAGCCTGCGCAGGCAACGGCATCGCTCCCAACACTAAGAAGCACAGCGCACGTCCAAGCAGTTTCACCACGGTACCTCCAGGATTCTTCGGGAGTTTGGAGCTCGCATCGGGGAGCCGGACGCCAATATACGCTCCACCGCACCCCGAGGCAACGCAACCACTGCACTTAACTTAGATGTTCAGACGGGCTCAATCCAAACGAAAGCGCCTGGCTCTTGCGAACCGGGCGCTTTCTCAGCCTTTTCGCTAGTGGATGTGTTGTTTTCTTACATCACGGCTGCGACGGCGACTTTGGCTTCGCAGCTTCCATCTTGGTCTTCAACTCGGTCTGTTGATCTGGCGTCAGAACTTCGTTCAGCTTGGCCATTATGCTGGTGTGGAGCTCCTTCATCTTCGCTTTTTTCTGTTCTTCGCTGAGCGAAGCATCACTGGACACCGCCTGCTTCTTCGTCTTCGCGTCCGCAAAGATATCTTTTACCTTTGCCTTCTGGTCGTCGGTGAGATTCAAGCTCTCCACCGAGGCCTGTAGTCCGCCGTGCATTCCCATTTCCTTACCGCCGGCTTGCGGCGCGGTTGCAGCTTGTGAATTCGCTGGAGCCAAGGTTACGGCCAGCGCCGCAACCAGGCACAACGACACCAATCCTCCCAACAGTCTTTTGATTTTCATTTGCGGATCTCCTCAGTTTGATCTCTGGGCTGAGTTGCGGGCAGGGGACCACTACACTCCTAACACATTAATTAGGCCTCGGCGAGAAGAAAATACTACGACTCGAAGGTCCAGCGGCCGCCGGCCATGGTGCGCTCAACGGGAATGGTGACGAGCGTCGAGGGGTTTTCCTTGAGCGGATCGCGGCCGAGGACGACCAAATCTGCCAGCTTGCCTGCTTCGATGGAACCTTTCAGATTTTCTTCGAAGGAAGCGTAAGCTCCGTTGATGGTTCCCACGCGAATCGCTTCTTCCACCGTGATTTTCTGTTTCGGCCCCCAAGTGTTGCCCGTCGTGTCGGCGCGCGTTACTTCCGATTGCAGCGCCATCATAGGGATGAATTCTCCGGGCGGATAGTCGGAGGCTTGCGTCGCGCGAATGCCGGCATCGAGGAAGCTGCGCAGCGCGAACATGTGGTTTAGGCGCTCCGCACCGTAGTAGCGCATTTTTTCGCCGTGGTAGTAGACGTAGGTTGAAAACGGCGTCGGAATCGCCCCCAGCGCTTTGATGCGCGCGATCAAGCTGTCATTGACGACCGTGCAGTGTTCGAGGCGGAAACGCGGATCGCGGCGCGGGCTTTCACGTTGCAGGCGCTCATAGACACGAAGAGTGGTGTCAATGCCCACGTCGCCGTTGGCGTGCGTGCCGATCTTCCAGCCGGCGAGATGCTCTTTGCGGCCATGGGTGTACAGCTCGTCCTCGGTCATCACCAGGATGCCGTAGTCGTTTGGGCGGCCCTCATACGGGACAGAGAGCGCGCAGTGCGCTCGGAAATCGAGCCGTCGCAAACCAGCTTCATTGCGCCGACGCGAACCCATTCGTCGCCGAGCCCGGTGCGAACGCCGGCATCGATCATCGAATCGATGAACCGGTAGTTGATGAAGCAGTACGCGCGATAGAACAGGTCGCCGGAATCGCGCGCGTCCTGGTAAGCACGAAGATCGGCCGGAGTGCCCTGTGCTTCCGTTGCGGACGTGATTCCGGTCTTCGCAAGCATTTTGGAGATGAGCTTCACGCCCTCGCGATGATCATCACGCGTGAAATTTTGCGGAATGACCTTTTCGAAGAAGGCTAGAGCGCTCTCGGCGACACGGCCGCTCAGTTTTCCCGTGGCCTGGTCGTGATCGATTT
>WNFQ01004807.1_pt1 | contig 11658 bp, 15 predicted proteins | sample 5400171 | NCBI WGS metagenome assembly WNFQ01 (sample SAMN13153356, study PRJNA577476) | soil metagenome | isolation source: 20 cm soil under Madrone tree | place: USA:California | collected 2016-06-14
CGAAGAGCTTGTCGGCGCCCGCCATGATGAACATCACGGCAAGCGCGATGCGGCCGCCGACATCGGCGATGTCGCTCCAACGGTCGGCGGCAACGCCGGCGAGAGGTTCAACGGTTGAAGCGGATTGCATGGCTTTTCTCCTTGAGAGAGTGAGAGCGAGGTTGATCAGAGACCTGCAGCAGCAACCACAGGAGCAACGCCAGCAGGAGAGCGACCGAGGCCATCACGACGAAAGCCGCGTGCACCGTGATGCGCAGGAAGCCGAACAGGAAGCGCATTGCCATGACGTCCCCCGGCTTCTCATGCCACTGCCGGCTCGAACAGCTCCAGCCGGTCGATTTCAACCTTCGCTCTGGCGAGGCTGGCGACTTTCACCGCCGGGCTGATGTCCAGGCCCTCGGCGTAGGTGAATCGGACGTCCTCGATGCCGAGGAACCCGAGGAACACGCGCATAGAAGGCGTCTGCGTGTCTTTCGGCGTGCCCGCGTACAGGCCGCCGCGCGCGGCGAAGACATACGCCTGTTTTCCCCCGAGCAGGCCGACTGGGCCGGCCTCGGTGTGGCGGAAGGTCACGCCGGCGCGCGCGACATGGTCGAAGTAGGCCTTCAGCATCGAAGGCACGCCGAAGTTGTACATCGGCAGCCCGATCACGATCACGTCGGCGCTCCGCAGCTCGCCGATCAGCTGATCGGAGTAGGCGACGACCGCCGCCTGCGCCCGGGTGCGCTCCTCCGGCTTCGCCAGGAAGGCGCCGAAGCGCGCCGCATCAAGATGCGGGACCGGCTCGAGTGCCAGGTCGCGCAGAATCACCCGGCCGTCGGGATAGGTCTCGCGCCAGTTGCCGACGAAGCGGTCGGCGAGCTGGCTCGACGGGCCGTTATCGGAGAAGAGGCTCGCCCTGATCTGCAGGAGCGTTTTCATGGCTTGTTCCTTTCCCGCGCGTGCGCGGTTTCGACACACACACACACGATAGGAGTTGCAGGCCCGTTGCAGAAGCCGCGAAAATGGGAATCACTCTTCCACTGCCGCAAAGATCGGCCGGATCCTTCAGCGCGTGATGCAGCTCGAACCGAACGACCTTCTACTTTTCGCTCGCGTCGTCGACGAAGGCAGCTTCTCGAAGGCCGCGCAACGCCTTTCCGTCCCCGTCTCTACGGTGTCGCGGCGGATCACGGCGCTCGAAACGGCGCTCGGCGAGCGGCTGATCCTGCGCACGACGCGCAAGCTGACGGTGACCGAGCTCGGCCAGGCGGTCCTCGAACATGCGCATCAGGTGCAGCAGAGCGCCGAGGCGGCCGGCGCACTGGCGGACAACCGCAAGCTGGAGCCAGGCGGGCGCCTGCGGGTCACGATGGCGACGGACCTCGACGTCATGGCGCCGTTCCTTGCCGAATTCCTGGCGAGGTACCCCGCGATTGTTCTGGAAGTCGACGTGTCGGCGCGCTTCGTCGATCTCGTCGGCGAGAACTTCGACGTCGCGCTTCGCCTCGGCCCTCTTAGAGACGATGCCACGCTCGCGGCGCGGCACGTCTGCGACCTGTGCGGCGGTCTGTATGCGTCGCCTGCCTACTTAAAGGAATGCGGGACTCCTCGCGACCCGGACGCGCTCCTCGCGCACCACGCGGTATACGCCCAGAGGCGCACCGGGCAGCCTGTCGAATGGCTTCTACAGCGCGGTAAATCCCGTTGGCAGGGTCTGCCGGCGGCAAGAGTCATCGGGAACTCACCTGACCTGCTGCTGCGAATGGCAGCGAATGGGGCGGGCATTGTGCTCGCCGAGCACAACAGCACGCAGTCCTACGTCAAGGCGGGCCAGCTCGCCCGCGTCCTCCCGGAGTGGGAGATCCAGCCGACACCGCTCTCGGCAGTGTTTCCCGGGCGCCGCCTGATGCCCGCGCGTACGCGCGTTTTCATCGATGCCCTGACCGCCAAGTTCGGCATTTCAAGAAAAGCTTAGTCTTCCTTGTCCCGCCGGGATGTCACGCGCTCCTTGAGATAGGTGTGCAGCTCCTGGAGCTCCAGCAAAAGCTCTTGAGAGATTGGTAGGTCGTGGCGGATTCGAACCGCCGACCAACGGATTAAAAGTCCGCTGCTCTACCAGCTGAGCTAACGACCCGCGGGAAAGGGCGAAATTTTATCAGCCCTCGCGGGCCATTCGCCAGTATTGGAGCTTCATCGTCGCGGCGGAGCCGAGCACGATGAACGCGAAAGTGATGATCGAGCCGAGCGCGAGGGTCGAGACGCCGGTGATCGCCTGGCCGATGGTGCAGCCGAGCGCGCAGATGCCGCCGAAGCCCATCAGCATGCCGCCGATGATGTGGCTCGCGGTGTCCTCGGCGTCGCGGAAACCTTCCCAGCGAAAGCTGTGCGTGGCGAGCGCGTACGCGGCGGAGCCGGCGATCACGCCGGCCGCGGAGGCGATGCCGTAAGTGATGATCCTCGACTTGTCGGTCCACAGCATCAGGTAGTCGAGCGTGTACGCCATCGGCGAGACGAACGAGAACGACTCCATGCGCCCGGAATTGGTGGCGACGAAAGCCTCCTGCAGCGTGTTCGGGTCTTCGGCGAGGTGGCCGATGTGCCCGCTGACATACCAGCCGCCGACCACCACCAGCCCGGTGACCACGCCGCCGAGCGTGTAGTCGAAACTGGAGCGGAATTCACGGCTCGCATAGACGAAAGCGAGGATTGCCCCGCCGACGACGGCAGCCAGAGCCGCCGTCCAGGCGCCCTTCGACAGACCCAGCCCTGCCGATAGCAGCGACGGCAGGTCCTGGCCCGGCGCGAGCGTAAGCGATGCCTTCTCGAGCACGCCGACGCGGAACGCGCCGAGCAGGCCGCGCAGGGTCATGTAGGCCGCGATGCCGAGAAACACGTAGACGATGACCGACTTCAAGCTCCCGGCGCCGATGCGGATCAGCGTCTTCGAGCCGCAGCCCGAGCCGAGCGTCATGCCGACGCCGAAGAGAAACCCGCCCACGACGTACGACAGCCAGGTGAAGTTGGGGCCGGGGTAGATGGACTTGGAAAGGTCGACGACGCCGGCGACCTGCAGCGCGCTCGAGCCGAGCAGCGCCACGGCGATCGCGAGCAGCCACATCCGCATGCGGCCGAGGTCGCCCATGTTGACCCAGTCGGAAACCGCGCCCATGGTGCAGAAGCGCGTCTTGTTCCCCACCGCGCCGAAGATGAAAGCCAGGACAAACGCCCCGCCGGTGACCAAGCGGGCGAGTTGCGCGGCGTCGGGCTCGTTCAACGCTTCGGGTAAGCGGACAGGCGCTGCTTCGCGCTCGTCGCGGCGCTGCTCGAGGGATAGCGCGCGATCAGGTCTTCGAGAGTCTTTTGCGCGGCGCGGCGGTCGCCCATCGTTTCCTGCGCGCTTGCGATGCTCAGCATCGCATCAGGCGCCTTCGGGCTGTCGGGCCACGCCGCGAGGAGCTTGCGCTGCGCGGCGATCGCGCTTTTGTAGTCGCGCTGCCCGGAGTAAGCCATGCCGATCCAGTACTGCGCATTGGGCGCGAGCGAGCTGCCGGGATAGGTCACCAGGAAGCCCTGCATCGCCGAGACCGCCATGGGGTAGTTGCCGAGCTTGAACTGGTCGAGCGCCGCCTGGTAGGCCTTCGCCTCGCCCGGGGTAGCTCCTTCGACCTCGCTGGAGGCCGCCGGCGGCTTGTCGGCGCTCGCCGCCTGCTGCTCGCGCGCCTGCTCGAGCTTCCTCAAGCGCGTGTCGATGTCGACGTACAGGTCCTTTTGGCGCCGGTCGGCGGTCTCGATCTGGTTGGCGAGGACCTCGATCTGCCCGCGCATGCGGGCGATTTCGGAGCGCAACCCCTCCAGCTGCCCGGCGAGATCGAGCAGCGCGCTGCGCTCGCCGGTCGAGGACTCGAGCTTGCCAAGACGATCTTCGAGCGCCTTCTGGCTCGCCTCGACCTGCTGGCGCAGCAGCTCGACGCGGCGACGCGCTTCGTTATCGTCGAAAAGCCCCTGCGAAAGCGCGGGCCAGGCGAGCGCGCAGCCGAGCGCGAAAGCAGTCGCCTGCCGTGCCATTGCCCGGCGCATCAATACTCGCCGCTGTAGAGCATGTCGGCGCGGCGGTTCTTCGCCCAGCAGTCCTCGGCATGCTCGGTGCAGACCGGTTTCTCCTCGCCCAGGCTCACCGACTCGATCTGGTTCTCCTTGGCGCCGAGGAGCGTCAGCGCCCGCTTGACGCTGTCGGCGCGGCGCTGCCCGAGACCGAGGTTGTACTCGCGGCTGCCGCGCTCGTCGGCATTGCCCTGGATCAGCATCTTCGCCCCCGGGCTCTCGCGCAGGTACTTCGCATGCGCCTCGATCAGGGAACGGAACTCGTCCCTGATGTCGAACTTGTCGAAGTCGTAGTAGATCGAGCGCCTCGACAGGATGTTGTTCGGGTCCTTGAGCGGGTTCCCCGGCGCCGGCTTGCTGGTCAGGTCGACGCGCGCGATCGGCTTGGTCTCGACCGCGGCGGGGGCGGCCGGCTTGGCGGCCCGCTCCTCCACGCTTGCGGGCGGTTGCTGCTCGGGCGTGGTAGCGCAACCCGCGGCTACCGCGGCCGCGGCAAGAATGGCGATGATGGCTAGGCGCATGGCATCTTTCCTTTCATTCTGTGAATGGTCCCCAGGCCGGCTCACGCACGTCCCCCGCCGTGACGCTGAGGCGCTGCTTGACGCGGCCGTCGGAAGACACCGCCGAGAGCACGCCGCGTCCGCCGATCACGGTGGCGAGCAGGATCATCCGCCCGTTGGGAGCAAAGCTCGGCGACTCGTCGCGATCGCTGTCGGTGATGATCTGCACCTGACGGTTAGAGAGATCGAGCAGCGCTACCTGGAACTTGCCTTCGTTGAGCGTGATGTAGGCGAGGGTCTTGCCGTCTGGACTCAGGCGCGGCGTCACATTATAGCTTCCCTCGAAGGTGACGCGCTGCGGCTCGCCGCCGGCGGCCGGCATGCGGTAGATCTGCGGGCTGCCGCCGCGATCGGAGGTGAAGTAGATCCACTGGCCGTCGCCCGAGAAGCGCGGCTCGGTATCGATCGCCGCCGAGCTGGTGAGGCGGCGCAGGCTGCTGCCGTCGGCGTTGAGGAGGAAGATCTGCGAGCCGCCCTCGCGCGACAGCGTGACGGCGAGCCTGCTGCCGTCGGGCGACCAGGCGGGCGCCGAGTTCGATCCCCTGAAGTTGGCGATGACGCTGCGCTTCCCGTCGAGCAGCGAGTGGACATACACCACCGGCTTCTTGTTCTCGAACGAGACATAGGCGAGCTTGCGGCCGTCGGGCGACCAGGCCGGCGAGATGATCGGCTCGAACGAGACGAGCGCGGCTTCCTCGCCTGCGCCGTCGGCGTCGGCGATCTGCAGCTCGAAGCGGTTGCCCCGCTTCACCACGTAGGCGATGCGCGTGGAGAACACGCCCTTCTCGCCGGTGAGCTTCTCGTAGACGAAGTCGGCGATGCGGTGGGCGGTGGCGCGCACCTGCTCCTTGCTCAAGGTGTAGGCGATACCGCCGAGCGAGGCCTGCTTCACCACGTCGTAGAGGCGAAACCGCACTTCGTAGCGGCCGTCGGGCCGGGTCGCCACCGAGCCGAGCACCAGCGCATCGGCCAGCCGCGCGCGCCATTCCGCATAGTTGACCGGGGACGCCTCGGTCGGCGCGGGCGACAGCGGCGGGACCTCGAGGCCGCGGAACAGCCCGCTCCTTTCGAGATCGGCGCGCACGATCGAGGTGATGCCGGGCCCAAGGGCCCCCTCGCCGGGGAAAGGGGCGACGGCGATCGGCATGCGCGGGGCGCCGGCGCCGGTGATCTCGATCGAAAGCTGAGCCCCGGCGAGCGGCGTGGTCAGTAGAAGTACGACGCCGAGGAAAGCGCGCAAACGCGTCAGCAAGGCCTGCATCCTCCGGATGTTCTTGGCAAAGCGGCGATTATAGGCATCCGCCGCTTCTATTGGTCCTGCGGCCGGAAGCGAAGTTCCAGCTGCCGCTCGAAGAGGTTGGGCTGGTCGGGCTTGGGCAGCGGCGACGACTTAAGGATGGCGCGTTCCACGGCATCGTCGTAGCCCTTGTGCCCGCTGGACTTGCGCAGGCGGATGCTGATCACCTCGCCGGTCGGCAGCTGGGTCACATCGAAGATCGCCTCCGGATTGCCGCTCAAGTCGCTCGGCAGGCGGATGTTGCCGCGGATCTTGGCGCGGATCTTGTCCACCCAGGTGGCGAGCGCCCGGTCGCGCGCCGCGGCGGCGATCGCCTGCTGGCGCGCCGCAGCCTCGCGCCGCTCGGCCTCGCGGCGCTGCTCGTCGATGGCGCGCTGCTCCTGCGCCAGCTGCTCGTTCAGCCGCTTCTTGAAGTCGACGTCCTTTTTCGGCGCCGGCTTCAGCTCGGGCTTGGGTTTCGGCTTCGGCGGCGCCTTGACGGCGATGTCCGGCTTTTGCTCCGGGGGCGGTTCAGGCTCCAGCTTCGGCGGTGGCGGCTTGGGAGCCTCCTCCACCGGAGCCGGCGGCGGCGGTGCTTCCCACAGCTCGACGACTACCGTCTCGGGGCGATGGCTTTGCCAGCGCACGCCGAGAAACATCACGGCGGCGAGAAACAGGTGCACCAGAGCCGCGAGAACAAACGAAGGCAGGAGCGCCGGCTCGCGGCGCGCCCCGAAGGGAAGAGCCTCGGCGCTCACTGCGTGGTCTTCACCTGCAGGCCGACCTTCTGCACCCCCTGCCGGCGCAGCTCGTCCATCACCGCCAGCACCGATTCGTAGCGCGCGCTCTTGTCGCCGCCGATCAGCACCGGCAGGTCGCCGCCTTTGGATCTCGCCTTCTTTATGACATTCGCGAGCTCGGATTTGGTGACGTCGCGTTCATCGACGATCTGGCCGCTGGCGTCGCGCTGCCGGAGCCTCAGCCCCTGATCGGCCTTGACGAAGATCTCGATCGGCACCACGCGCGGCTGGCTCGCCTTGTCGACCGTCGGCAGGTCGATGATCGCCGGCGTGACCAGCGGCGCGGTGACCATGAAGATCACCAGCAGCACCAGCATGACGTCGACGTACGGCACGATGTTGATGTCGTGCATCGGCCCGCGCCTGCGCCGCAGGGCCGGCATGGCGCTACTTCACCGCCTGGCGATGGAGGATGTTGGAGAACTCCTCCATGAAGCTCTCGAAGCGGTTGCCCAGGCGCTCGATGTCGTACGAGTAGCGGTTGTACGCCACCACCGCCGGGATGGCGGCGAACAGGCCGATCGCCGTGGCGACGAGCGCCTCGGCGATGCCGGGTGCCACCTGCGCGAGCGTCGCCTGCTGAACGTTCGCGAGGCTGCGAAAGGCGTGCATGATGCCCCATACCGTGCCGAACAGGCCGACATAGGGACTCACCGAGCCCGTCGAGGCGAGAAAGGCCAGATGGCGCTCGAGGAAATCCATCTCGCGCTGAAAGGTGGCGCGCATCGCGCGCCGCGCCCCGTCCACCATGTCGCTCGGGTCGGTGCTGCCGCGCTGCCCGCGCAGCTTGGCGAACTCGCGGAAGCCGGCCTCGAAGACGCGCTCCAGGCTGCCGATGGTGTGGCGGTTGTTGACCGCGCCCTGGTAGAGCGCGGTGAGCTCGTTGCCGCTCCAGAACTCGCGCTCGAACTGCTCGGTCTGGCGGCGCGCGCGCCGGATCGCGAACCACTTCTGGAAGATGAACATCCACGACAGGAAGGACACCGCGATCAGCAGCGCCAGCACCACCTTGACGACGACGCTGGCGTTGACGACCAGGGTCCAGATATCGAGGTCCTGCGTCACGTTCATTTGAGCGCCTGTTCGAGTTCTCGGGGCATGCGCGCCGGCTTCATCCGGTCGCGGTTCACCAGCGCGAGCGTAATGTCGGCTTCGACCAGGAGCTCGCCGCCGCGTTCCACGCGCTGGCGGAAGACCAGGCTCGCGCGGCCCATTTTAACCACTTCGGCACTCACCGATAGCAGCTCGTTGAGGTGCGCGGGTCGATGGTACTTCACGACGATCTGGTGGACGAGGAACAGCACGCCATGCTTGCCGAGCAGGCGCGCGAGATCGATGCCGGCCGCATTGAGAAGCTCGCTGCGCGCGCGCTCCATGAACGCGAGGTACTGGGCGTGGAACACGACAGCGCCGGCGTCGGTGTCCTGGAAGTACACCCGGACCGGAATCCGGAACGGGCTCTTCAATGGTCGGACAGCAGATCGCGCGCCGCCGCCGGCGCGACGATGCCGAAGTGGCGGTACGCGGAGAGCGTGGCGATGCGCCCGCGCAGCGTCCTCTGCAGGTAGCCTTGCTGGATGAGGAAGGGCTCGAGCACGTCCTCGATGGTTTCGGCGTCCTCGCCGATGGCGTGCGCGAGGTTGTCGAGGCCGACCGGGCCGCCGGAGAACTTCTCGATCACCGCGAGCAGCAGCTTGCGGTCCATGAGGTCGAGCCCGAGCGCGTCGACGTCGAGCATCTTGAGCGCGGCCTCGGCGACCGGCTTGGACACGGCGCCGTCCGCCTTCACCTGCGCGTAGTCGCGCACGCGGCGCAGGATCCGGTTGGCGACGCGCGGCGTGCCGCGCGAGCGGCAGGCGATCTCGACCGCGCCGTCGTCGTTGAGAGAGACCTGCAACAGGCGCGCGGAGCGGCGCACGATCGTCGCCAGCTCGTCGTGGCTGTAGAACTCCAGGCGCGCGACGATGCCGAAGCGGTCGCGCAGGGGGTTGGTCAGCATGCCGGCGCGCGTGGTGGCGCCGGCGAGCGTGAACGGCGGCAGATCGAGCTTGATCGAGCGCGCCGCCGGGCCCTCGCCGATCATGATGTCGATCTGGAAATCCTCGAGCGCGGGGTAGAGGATCTCCTCGACTACCGGCGACAGGCGGTGGATCTCGTCGATGAACAGCACGTCCCTGGGTTCCAGATTCGTCAGGATGGCGGCGAGATCTCCCGGGCGCTCGAGGACCGGCCCCGAGGTCTGGCGCAGATTGACCCCCATTTCGCGCGCGATGATGTGCGCGAGCGTGGTCTTGCCCAGCCCCGGCGGGCCGAACAGCAACACGTGGTCCAGCGCCTCGCCCCGCGCGCGCGCCGCCTGGATGAAGATCTCCAGCTGGCCGCGGATCTTCTCCTGCCCGACATACTCGGCGAGGGTCCCGGGACGCAGCGAGCGCTCGAACTGCTCCTCCTGCGCGGAGGTCGGCTTGGCCGAGATCAGCCGGTCGGTTTCAACGCTCACCCCGGCATTTTGCCCTAGAACAAAAAAGGCGGCCTTCTCAATGGAAGCGCCAAATGAGGCCGATGCTGATGACGTCTATATCGTATTTGCCGCCGGTATCGTCGCCTCCGACATTCTTGTAGCGCTGCCATTCGGCCCGAACGCCCGTTTCGCGCGTCACATCGTATCGCGCACCGAAGCCAAACGTCAGATCGGTGGTTCTGTCCTTGAGGCTACCACTTCCCGATCCCGCCAGTGACGCGCTGAGTTTGGCCTCTGCACGGTAGGCGCCGAGTTTTCCGTAAACGGAAAACCGATTGGCAAAGGGGTAAGCGCCAAGGCCGACGAGCTCCGCAGCGCTCGCTTTGATATTGCCGCTCACGCCCGGTGCGCTAAACGTCACCCTACCAAAATCGTGGTAGCCGAGCTCCGCGGCGAAGTTGCGGTTGATCTGGTAGCCGCCAAGAATCCCGAACGCGGCAGCTTTGCTGTCGCAACTATCAAAACCGGCGCAATTGACATGGCGAGCTTTGGATTGTCCAACCGAAGCGCCCAGGTACCAGCCGGTGTCGCCGCGTGCCTGCGCCATGCTTACGGACGGCAGCGCCAATACGATCGCTCACACCGGCATTTTGCCTCAGAAAAAAAAGGGCGGCAGAGCCGCCCTTTCCTAGGTACCAATTGCTTATCAGCGGAAGCGATAGATCGCGCCGATGCTCAGCACGTCGATGTCGAAATCGCCGCCGAGGTTACCACCCCCCAGCTTGCCATAGCGCTGCCATTCGCCACGGATGCCGAACTCGCGGCTAATATCGTATTGCACCCCTAAGCCATACGTCAGATCCGTGTTTGTTTCCTTGATGCTGCCAGATCCGACTCCGGTCAGGCTGGCACCGGCTTTCACCTCGCCACGGTAAAGCCCTAGCTTGCCGTAAACGGAAAACTGGTTCGCGACCGGCCAAGCGCCAACGCCGACAAGCTCCCATGCGTTCGCCTTGACATCGAGGCTGGCGCCCGGCGCGCTTGCCGTCATCTTGCCAAGATCGTGGTAGCCGAGCTCGGCAGCGAAATTGCGGTTGATCTGGTAGCCGCCGAGAATCCTGAACGCGGTGTCCTTTTTGTCGCAACTGAAACCCGAGCAGTCGATGTTCTTGAAATCGGACTGCCCGAGCGTAATGCCCGCGTACCAGCCAGTCTCGCCGCGCGCCTGCGCCATGCTCACTGCCGGAGCCGCCACCACTGCGGCGCCCAGCATTGCTGCCAGAAGAACTTTCTTGTCCCTTCTCATGGGTCACTCCTTCGTCTTTGTTATGATGAAAACAGCCCCTAGAACTGCAGGAGTAAGACTAGAGGAATTGACGGAAAAACAACGTAACGAAGGGCACCTCAGCCCAAATTGGGGCCGAATTCCCTCGCTACTGTTGTGCCGACGCTACAGCGGAGCGCGGTGGAAGCTCAGTAGCGGTACTGGATCCCGAGCGAAAAGAAGTCGATCCTCGAGTCCTTGATCCGCTCTAATTCCGCGCGCACATCCCACTCCCGGGTCAGGCGATAAGCGAGCCCTAGCCCGACGTGCGCCTCGTTGTCGTTCTTGCCAAGCTTGAAAGTGGTTCCTGCAAGGCTGGCCTCGTGGCTCTCAGCCTTGACCTTCGCGATCCCGACTTTGCCGAAGAGCTCGAGGTCCCACAGTGGAATGGTCGCGACCGCGGCGGCACTCAAGGCGGTTGCCCTGGCGCTCACCGTGGTCGTTTCGGTGCTCGAGGTCGCCGTGAGCGAGGCCTTGTCGAAATCGATGAACGAGCCCTCGAAACTGAAAACCCGGTTGAACCTGTAGCCGGCGAACATCTTCCAGCCTTTGCCCCGGGGATCGCACGCTGCGAGCGCCGCGCCCGACGGCAGATCGCTGCCGCACCAGTGTTTTGCCTTGGATGGCCCAATGCTGAGGCCGAAATACCCTCTGCCATCCTGGGCCAGCGCGAGCGCCGGCAGCGTCACCGCGGCCGCCGCGATCGCGGCCAGGAACATGTGCTTCTCCCTTCTCATCGAGCGTCTCCTTTCTTCGTTTTTTGACAGGTACGCCACTAGCTTACGGACAAGCTCACGACTTCGCCAGAGTTTTAAGCGCGGCGCGGATGCCGTCGGCCACCGCGACGCCCGCGGGCAGCCCCTTGACGGCGGCGAGCGCTTCCTTCTCGCTGTAGCCGAGCCCGACCAGCGCGTGGACCACGTCGGAGGCGGATTCGCGCGCCGGGGCGGCGCTCACCTCGACGAGCCTGCCCTTCAGCTCGAGCAACAGCCGCTCCGCGGTTTTCTTGCCGATACCGGGCACTTTGACCAGGCGGCCCGCTTCCTGCATCGCCACCGCCTCGGCCAGGTCGGCGACCGACAGCCCGGACAGCACCGAGAGCGCGGTGCGCGCGCCGATGCCGGAGATGCGGATCAGCTGGCGGAACGCCGCGC
>WNFQ01003369.1_pt1 | contig 11654 bp, 13 predicted proteins | sample 5400171 | NCBI WGS metagenome assembly WNFQ01 (sample SAMN13153356, study PRJNA577476) | soil metagenome | isolation source: 20 cm soil under Madrone tree | place: USA:California | collected 2016-06-14
GTTTCGATTTGTCGTTACGCGTCAGGTCCTGGCTGATTTGCGTCCAGCTTTGTCCGTGATCGCTCGATCTAAAAACGCACTCGGCAGCGGTGTAGAGCACATCTGGGTTATGCGGCGAAAGCATGAGTGGCGAGACCCATTGAAAACGGTGCGCAAGATCGACAGCGCCATGCCCGGAATTGTCGAGTGGAACCGGACTAACGTCGCGCAGTTCCTCTTTATTTTTGTTGTAGCGAGTGATGTTCCCTTCGTTGTTTGAGTAGATGATGTGCCAGTCGCGCGGGTCAGGTATGACAAACCCGCATTCACCGCCACCTGCGACGAACCAATCTTCGCGTCCGATCACGCCGGAATCGCTGCGGCTGGCAATACCGACATTCGAATTGTCCTGTTGCGCGCCATAAATGTGATAAGGGAACGCATTGTCTACAGCGACGTGATAAAACTGCGCAGTGGGCTGATTGTTTTGAGTCGTCCAATTCTTTCCGCCGTCGGTGGTGATGCTCGTGCCACCGTCATTCGCGTTCGCGATGCGGTTTGGGTTCGTTGGATCAATCCAGAGTCCGTGATGATCGCCGTGACGCGCAGGAAGCAAATTGAAAGTTTTGCCTCCATCGACTGATTTAAAGAGTCCCGTGTTTAACAGGTAAACCGTGTCCGCAGATTTCGGGTCAGCATAAACTTTGCTGAAGTACCAGGCGCGTTGACGAAATCGGCCGTCCTCATTCACGCGCGTCCAATGTTGCCCGGCATCATCGGACCGGAACAGGCCGCCGTCCTTGGCCTCGATAATTGCATAAACGCGATTCGAATCCGCTCCGGAAACAGCGATGCCGATTTTGCCGAGGATACCGCCCGGAAGTCCGTTTCCTTCCAGACGCTTCCATGTGACGCCGTTGTCTTCCGACCGATAAAGTCCGCTGCCCGGTCCGCCGCTGGAAAAGAACCAAGGCTGTCGACGCGCCTGCCAAAGTGATGCGAACACAATGTTCGGATTATGCGGATCGAAAACAATGTCGATGCCGCCAGTGTTTTCGTCTTTCGACAGAACTTTCGTCCACGTTTTGCCGCCGTCGGTGGTGCGAAAAATTCCGCGCTCCTGATTTGGGCCAAACGCATGACCTAACGCCGCCATGAGAACTACGTTTTCATTTCTTGGATCGACAATGAGCGCGCCGATCTGCCGCGTATCTTTCAAGCCGACGTTTTCCCATGTCTTGCCGCCATCGATCGATTTGAAGACTCCGGTGCCGTACGTGGTATTGCCGCGGATGGCCGCTTCGCCTGTGCCGGCGTAAATCACATTGTGATCCGATGGGGCTACCGCAATCGCGCCAATCGAAGAAATCGGTTGCTTGTCGAAAAGCGGCACCCAGTTTGCGCCGCCATCGGTCGTCTTCCACACTCCGCCCGCGACCGCTCCGAAATAATATGTGTCCGGCTCGCCCACGACACCTTCGACTGCGAGCGCGCGCCCTCCGCGAAACGGACCGATCTGTCTCCAACGCATTCCATTGAACAATTTTTCATCGATTGCCCCGGCCGGCGACGGGGTAGGGGATGGAGCGGTTTGAAGAGAAGCTGGGAAAAGGAATACAGAAGCAGCGAAAACGACTCCAACCAGGCTAAAAGAACGGTAATTCGGCGTAATCATCCGCCTAAAGTGAAAAGCTAGCGGTTTGGTTCAACTGGAATTGCGCGAAATGCTCATAGGTCGGAGCGCTGCGCTGACCAAAGCGTTCGAAGCAGCTATGGCATCCGGTCGAAGCTGATCGCGCTTGGTTTGGAGTCCCGCCTTTAGGCGGTTTCTCTTTTTGGACCGCGTAAACACGGAACTCCAAACTTTGCAAAAGTTCGTTTTAAACGGCCTGTTTACGCGTTAATCGCAGTCATCTCGGCCGCATGGGCTTCAGGCGCCGACCCACTGGGGGACCCGCCGCCGAAGTGCTTTGCAGCGTAATACGAACCAATTACCAACACTGCTGCGACAAGCTGGGCGACGAGCGTTTCAACTGTTGGGAACACCGCAAACCAGAGTCCCATCCACGGTGGCAAATAATCTTTCAGGGAATTAATTGGAGTAGTGGAAATCCAATGTGCCAGTTGCATTTCCTGCGCTTGCTCGCCGACCATAACCAGCAACACGACCCCGAGAAGAATGCCGGTGGTGATTAACATTTTGCGGTACGGTAGACGTTGTTGGAGAACAAAAGTCAGCACGGCCACCATTCCCGTCAGCATCATTCCCAGCAGCGCACCTTTCAGTACCACGCCGCCGCCCAGCCTCAGATGATAGCTCTGTAGAAAGAGGACGACTTCGAATCCTTCCCGATAAAGAGAAGTGAATCCGAGCAAGACCAGTCCACCCCATAGGCGCCACTGTGAACTCTGCACGCTGCGCGCATTGTCGAGTAAAGCTTTGCGGCGCCGATTGTGCGCGCGAATCCATCCGCCCCAGTAAATCTTGTGGAAGAACCAGTTCATAATTACCAGAAGAACAATCACGGCCAGAAGCCCGGTGGCTGCCTGCAGATCGAGTGCGGACACGTTATCGCTCAGCGAGCCGACGATGTGCACTGCGATAACCCACGAGATTAACGTCGCGACAAAAGCGAAGCCTGCGCCAAGCGCGACCGGTTGGCGATGCACGCGTTTGGCGCCAGTCATACTGGCGGTGATGGCGGCCAACACGAGAATGCATTCTAAGCCTTCTCGAAAAACGAGAATGCCGATGTCGAGGAACGCCACGGTTGGGCTCGTGTTCGGGCGCATCGGATCCGGCGCGCCGTGTGCGTTAAGTCCCTGCCAAACGAGCATGGCGACCACAAAAAACGCCGCTACGATAACGCCGATGCGCACAGCAGGCTTCATTTGCGCTTAAAGTTTATCACAGGCACAAGGTCACTGCTGCCGATTGATTGCTTTTTTTTAGCGGCTGATTGCTGGCGGGAAATATAGTGGTTGCCGATTGCCAGCTTGAAATGTTCAGGCTTGCTAAGGGAGCTCGGCAACTATCGTCGCCTCTCCCTGCCGAGGGAGAGGGAAGGTGAGGGTGGCCGCAAACGCTCGCACGTTTCGACCGCTCGGCCTTCATGTGCGGTAGGGCGCGCCACTCCGTGCGCGCCGCTCTGTGAATTGCGAGTGCTGCAGCCTTGGACATTGCTGCTCCTGCGACGCCTCGTTAACATCGCTTCTGGATGAGCAAATATGTTCTCGGTCATGATTTGATAGGCGAAGGGAAGCGTCTGGCGCTGATGTCGGAATTGCTCGACCCGATGCATCGTCGGCACATTGAGGCGCTCAACGTCGTTAAGCCCGGCGTGCGGACGCTCGATTGGAGTCGTCAGGCGTCTCTGTCGCCGAAGCGCTGATCATTTGTGGCCGACCATTGTGTCAATAGTGAGGACTGACCCCTATTTCTCCACTATTTCTCCAAAAACGCGTCCTGAGCGATCCTGCGCAGCGTGGCGGTCCGATGCCGCTTTGAGTCCCTCATCCGCTGTCTTGACCCTATGGCGACCGTTGGCCCATCACTTTTTCGCGTAACCTCGCGCCGGATTTTACGCACTACCTCAGTGAACGGCCAGAAATGAGTTCTCAAGACGAGAGTTCACCGAAAGCCAAAACCTCCATTGAACACTCTCTTACACATACTGATCGCCTTTAGTCCGTTGGCACTGTGCATAGTGCTTATTGTCTTAACGTATCGGTCCACAAAATAAAGATAACTGTGCTGGATGGCGTGAGCACCCACGAGCCGTGATGCGGAACCTGGACTGGTGGGACTGCCGTATCGGGAACATGGTGGTTTGGGAACGGAGATCTCTTGCAAGCGCAATCTTGTGTGGATCGCCCTTACGCCTAGCCACCAGTTCTGTTTTTCCCCAGCCAAGCTCCTTTAACCGTGCCAAGATGATGGCCTCCGCCTTCTGCTCATCAGTTTGCTTCCGCTCGCGAGCATGATGGTGCTCGCTTACCGAACCTGGTATTCGGTCAAGCAAGCGTGCGATAAAATCCTCCGCTCCAAAAGACCAGCCTCGACGAATCTGTTGAGCGCTCGGATCGTTGGGTTCAACGCGGCGGTGCTCCATTCGCCGAGCAAATTCCACCCGCGAACGCCGGCTCTCCTTCCTCAGGCCGTGCTCTCCGAACAAGCGGTCACAACGCAGCCAAGGCTCCCGTTTTTGTCTGGCTCGCAAATAACTTGGGTAACTGCTCCAGCGGTACTTGTGCAATCGCTCCCGCCTTCCCAGCAACTTTGCTCGCACCGGATTCAAGTGCACGTAATCGCATACCGTGCGCAAATAACCAGGTGTCGCTCCATCGACCAACAGCGACTTGTAACGCCCGGCAAAAAGATGCCCGCTCAGTTTGTGTCGGCGATTAAAACGCATGGTGTATGTGCCCAGTAGCCATTTCATTCCCTCGACCAGATTTGCCCGCGGTGTCTCGACCACCAGATGAAAATGATTGCTCATTAAACAGTAGGCGTGTACTTGCCATCCCGTCTTTTGGCAGGCAGCGCCCAAGGTCTCCAAAAAGTTCTTTCGATCTAGGTCATCCCGAAAAATCTCCTCACGCCGATCGCCCCGGCTCATCAGATGGTAAATAGCCCCTTGGTATTGAATGCGCAGCTGGCGCGGCATCGCTACGTTTTAATCCAAACGATCAAGCAGTGTCAATAGTGAGGACTGACCCCTATTTTCCTATTTTGGGTCTAACGCAAATCGGTGGTACTGCGGAAGCGGCCATCTACAACGGCGGCTCGCAGTGGGCCAATTACTGGACGCAGACGATTACCGAGCTCCGCGATGATCTGATAAGTTCCGGCAAACTCAACGACGCGCTGGTGGACACATTTCTTCGTTATTGTGCCGACTCGACTTGGTGGACCCAGACTATCGCCTTCACTGCGGTGCACGCCCGCGCGCCTGGCGCTTGAGCAACATCATCACGCGTGGCGTGGTTGTGATTTTGCGTCGATCGAGTAACTTCGGCCGTGCAGCGTTTTCGGGCGTTTACATTAGTCGAGATTGCCCTTGCCATTTTCATCCTGATGCTACTGCTGATGCTGGCGGTGCCCAGCTTGAGCGGCGTGATCGCAAGCAGGCGACTGAAGCAATCTCTGGATGGGTTTAATGATCTCGTGCGCCAGGCGCATGAGCGCAGCGCGACTGAGCGTCGCCCCTACTTGATTGTTTGGGGCAAAAACGGCGTCCTGGTGCGTCCGGAAGTTTTTGCAGAAGGCGAAGAGGCCAAAGCGGTGGCGCAACTTCGGCTTAGCAAGGGAACGTCGCTGAGGCTCTCGCTGCCAGCCGCATTGGTGGACAACCATCCGTGGGAGTGGATATTCTGGCCATCGGGAAACTGCGAACCGGCGACCGTTCAGTTCAGAGGCCCGCCTGGTATTTGGACGGTGAATTACTCGCCCCTGACGGCGCAGCCCGAGGTTACCCAGTATGCAACAAGGTAACAAAACCAAAGCTCGAAATTCCAAATCAAAAATCCGCCACGTTTGTCGGGCTTTCGCGTTGTACGAAGTCCTGATTGGCGTAGCGATCTTTGCAATAGGTGTGATCGCACTTGGACGCGCGGTACAGAATTGTCTCAATGCAAGCACGATCAGCGCGGAAGAAGGCGTCGTGCGACAGATTTTATCCGATCGAATGGCGGAAATTCAAGCTGCGGCGATTGTGCCTGACGCTCAAAAGGAATTCAAAATCAAAAGCAGCTACGGCTTGGTGAGGTTGATCCAGAAAAGCGGGCCAGCGAATCTGACTGAACCGGGTAACACGGTGTTAACCGGGATTAATCTTGTGACGTTGACTGCTCGCTGGCAACACGCGGGCGTCGTGCAGTCGAAACAGATTCAGTTTTATGTTTACCGGTCCGGATAGAATGAAACTGAAAATTCGAAATTCGAAGTTACCGCCTTCGCAGCGCTACGGCGTGGCAGGCGAAGTTCGAAATTCCATTGGGTTCACATTGTTCGAGATCATGTTGGCCGTGGGAATCCTCGGGATGATGTCGCTGGCGATTTTTCGCTTTGTGCAATCGAACATGATTGCGTTGAATCTCTCATCGGATACAGCCGCTGCGGATGCCCAATATGACGGGTTGCGTGACCTGCTCACCATGGAATGGCAAAGCTTAAGTCCTTTTCGTGCCAACCTCACGGGAGAGCCATTCAAGTTGAGCGATCGCGAGCGTGACGAGATAAAGTGGAATTGCAGCGGTGGACCCGCACTGCTTACGCGCTATGCACCGGGCAACTTTACTGTTGTGCTGCGGTTGCAACCGGAAAACAACAAGGGCGGCCGACTGGATCTTGGTTTTTTGCGAAAAGCGCAAGCCACTTCCGACACGGCAGAGGCACGCGAGACTTGGGTGCCATTGATCAAAAATGTGACGAGCCTCGAAATCAGCTATTTCGATCCGAATGCCAACACGTGGTTGCCTCGATGGCCGGGGGGCCGGTTGCCATCGCTGATCAAGATTGCCGTGGGACGCGCGGACGTGGCCGTGCCCTGGGAAACAGTTATTCCGCTGCGACGAACGCCGTATTGACCCAAGGTCAATCTTATGAAGAAAACTTCTGCAATATCGAAACCAGATGCGGGCGCTGCGCTGTTGTTGGCACTTTGGGCGCTGTTTTTGCTTAGCGCGATGGTGATCGCGTGGGCGCTGAATATTAATTCGCGCCTCGCGTTTTCCGGCAACGCGAACCGCGTTGTCGAAGCCGAAGCGATGGCGTCTTCAGGTGCGGACATTGCATTGAACCCTATAATTCAGCCGGACTCGCCAAACTTACATATGAAATTTAGGGGAGGGGGAAGCTTTGACGTCCACATGACGGGTGAGTGCGGCCGTTTAAACTTGAACTTCCTTACGCAACAGGAAGATCCGACGAAGTTAGCAATTTTGCGCCAGTACCTCTCGCTCAAAGGCGTCGAGCTCAATGACCTCGATGGGATGATGGATTCGTTGCTCGATTGGGTATCGCCAAACAGGGGACTTCACCACTTGAACGCGCCGGAGGAGACCGACGACTATCGTCCGTCCCACGCGCCGCTGACTTCTGTCGATGAGCTTAAGAAAATCTTTGGCTGGGCCGAGTTTACTTCCAAGCCCGGCTGGGACCAGGATTTCACCGTAGTAGCCAGCTGTGGTCCCATTGATCTCGCCTGGGCATCGCGCGACGTGTTGCGCGCCTTGCCGGGGATGGGAGACGATTCGGTTGATCGTTTCCTTCAGTTGAGGCAGGGGCCCGACGGAATCGATGGAACGGCTGATGATTTTCAATTCTCCGCAACTGCTGGAACATCGGTGCCACCTGAGGTCCAGGCCGCGTTAGGTTTGAATCCACAGCAATTTCAGCAAATTCAGCCAATGGTTCAATTTAAAGGTCCTGTGCTGCGCATTGTGAGTATAGGAAAATCAGGGGACGTTACGCGTTCCGTGGAGATGGTAGTGCAAAAGCAGATGTCATTAGGTGGCCCAGTAGCTGCCATCGCAGTTGGTCGGCCCCAAGTACTTAGCTGGAAGGAGCTTTGATATCGAGCACGGGACTCCAACTATTTTCATAATTCCAACCGCGAACGGCTGGAATTTTCTCCAGTCGGCTGCGCAAAACGGCTCATGGAACGTACGCAAGCTACAAGGGTTGGAAGAAGCAGTGCCGCTACTTGCTTCGACCGACGATTTTGTCCTTGGATTGCCTGTGTCAGTCGTGCTTGCCCAGCGATTTCGTCTGCCCAGTGTGGATCCGACAGAGTTTCCGGAAATGCTTCGAATCCAGATCGAGAAGCTGCTGCCATTCTCGGCCGATGAAGTGACGACCGATTTTGAGCTGATCGAGCAAAACGAAAGCGAGAGTGTGGTTTCAGCTGTCGCAATCAGAAACGAACAGCTTGCTGAGATGGCTTCGCCGCTATTGGAGCGCGGTTACATTCCGCGACAAATTACAGTGTATGCCGCACAGCGCGCGAGCACCCATGCTCCCAGTGGCAGCGCTGTTCTTATTTATCCAGAAGGTGACAAGCTCGTTTACGCTGTAACAGAGAACGGCAAGCTCAGCCTGGCACGTGTGTTTGAAGGCGGCAATGGCGACCAGCTTCAAGTTGAGTTGCCGCAGCTGCGATTGAGTGCCGAGCTACAGGGGATAGATGCCACTTCGCCGAATGTGTTGTTGGACGAGACCTGTTATGAAATGCGTGACACGGTGGAGGGAATTTTGTCCAGCCCAACTGAGATAGTTGGAATCGAGCTGCCGCCCGCGCCGGTCAAACTGAACCTTCTGCCGGAAAGCTGGCGACGGCGCCGCTTGCAATTGGTAAGACAAGCTGAATGGCGAAGACGACTGCTTTGGATCGGTGGCGCTTATGGCGCGGTTGTCTTGCTCTTGCTCGTGTATCTCGGGCTGTTGCGGTTTCAAATAGCGCGGATTGACCGGCGAATAGCGCACGATGCGCCGGGGACCGAATTTGTGCGCGCGACAGAGGCTAAATGGAAAGCACTCGCACCGGCTGTAGACGCGCATTACTATCCGGTTGAAATCCTGCTGCATCTTTTTGAAAGTCTGCCGTCCGCCGATGTGCGGATCACAGCGTACAACCAATCCGCGCGGCAGGTTTCCGTCGACGGCGAAGCCAATACGGCTGCTCTGGCTTACCAATTCGTTGAGAAGGTAAAGAAAAACCCCGACTTGCGATCGTTCCAATTCGACATGGCCGCGCCCCGGATTTTGGCGAATGACCATGCGCAGTTTCGATTGGAGGGAAAAGCAAAATGATGCCAGCGTGGTACCACCGAATGAATCCACGCGAGCGCGTGCTCTCGTGGGTAGTCGCCGGAACAATCTTGGTGCTGCTGAATCTTTGGATTTTGAGCCGGGTCCTGGGCGCGCTCAGCGACGCGCGCAAGGAAACGGCGACACGTCGAGCCAAGTTTGCAGAACAAGCTCTTTACGTGAAAGAGCGAGATCTGTGGACGAAACGCGAGGAGTGGATTCGGAAACATCAGCCTGTTCTCAACAATCCTGCGGAGGCCTCCGCGCTGCTTGATCAATTGAAGCAGGTGGCTGGCAAATACAACGTCCTGGTCGAGAATCCTGCAATAGGGACTGGAGAGACCACCCCTTATCATCAGACAGTCTTTGCGTCCATTGAAACTAAAAGCCCCTGGCCGCCATTGGTGCATTTTCTGTACGACGTTCAACGCCCGGACGCTTTCATTGTGTTCGAAAACGTCAATCTGGCCATCGATGGCACCGATCCTACAATGATGCGCGGCAAATTTAAAATCGCCCGGTGGTTTGCGCCGGCGCAACAACCCAAGTAATAATTAGGAGGTTAAACTTATGAAATATTCCGTTACCGTAACGTTGGTTCTCGCTCTTCTCGGGGTGATCCACAGTCACGCCGAGGAAGCTTTGCCGCCACAGCTCAATTTCGACCGCTATGCAAAGATGGTCGATCATTCGCCATTCGCAATCGCCACCGCAGTCGCAGCGCCTGCGGCCACGCCTGATTTTGCAAAAGACCTTTACATCGCGAACGCCGCGCGTTCGCCCGACGGCGACATGGTGACGCTTGCTTCCACTTCGGACCACAATTTCAAAAAATATCTTACGACTAAAGAACCGGTGGACGGCTACAGCGTCGCCAATATCGAATGGTCGGACAAGGTCGGTGCGACCAGGGTGACAATCAGCAAAGACGGAAATTTTGCGACTATCACATTTAATCAGGCGCTCTTGTCGCAGACCGGGCCAAGTGCAGGCCTTGCTGCCAGAGGATTGATGCCGCCCATGCCTGGAATTCCTAACCCTGCCAACGTCCCTAACCCGGCCGCACCGAACCTGCCTGCTGGGTTACCGCCGGAAATGCAACAGTTGATTCCCCCTCGAGACGCCGCTCGGCCACATTCGCGTGGGTTGATTCAGCGGAACCCAAGAACATCAAAAGGTGCCTACCAAGCACCGGCCGCTGCCACCAAGGGCTCTTCTCAGGCAGCGCCCGCGAAGCAGTAGACCTCACGGGTCTGCTGCACCGCGGCTAACCGCCACCCCAATCGTCGTCTCCTGTGTCAGCTTGCCGGTCAGGCCCTGCCGAATACAAATCGTAGCCGCTTGGGTTCTTCACACCAGGATTGCGATAAATATAATCGCTACCCCAGGGATCTTTTGGCAGTTCTCTGAATAACTGATACCAGCGAGTAGGATGCGGGTCGTTCGATGGTTGGGTTACCAGCGCCTGCAACCCCTGTTCCGATGATGGATAAAAGCCGTTCATGCTTTCGTAAAGTTGGAGCTGCGTCTTGATCGCCTGAAGGTCGGCTTGAACGCGCATGGTTTTGGCGATGGCAGTCGTATTGCCGAGTTTTGAAATCGCTACTCCCAGGATGATCACAATGATGCTCACCACGAGCATGATCTCCAGTAGCGTGAACCCCTGTTGCTTTCTTTTCGTTCTCATCTCAAAAGATACGTGACCCTCCGTCCTTATGCGCGATTACACTACGCGGGTCTTGAAGAATTGCTAGTGGCTGGCGCGCAGAAGATAATCGGACTTGTCCCAAACGTACTTTAATTGAATCTGCGTCGCGCGGATGGCGGAAGATCCGCGTCCAAGTGCATTGGCGACAACCAGATCATTGGCCCCCACTTTTAGAATCGTGGCCGGCACAATTTTCTGCGCCCGCAGCCAACCCGTATAACGAAAATGCATTTGAGGCGTAAGCGCTTCCATTTCGCCGCGGTAACCTGGATCAGCCAAGTCCGGCAGCGTCAGAGAAACCGGCCCGATGTCCTGGCTGTTAACATAAACCTCCGGCGGAGCATCAATGCTAGGATTGACGATTTCGAAAGTCAGCAGCGCCGTTAGCGGTTGCGCTTCAATTGGAAATTGAAACGCGGCGGTTTCCTGAGTTTCCGCATTAATGTGAATTGGTTCGGCGGACAGAGTTGCGGTGACGGTTCCGAAGTTCTCAACGTCCTCGGGAGGCGGGTGCAGACTCGGTACCGATGAGAACGGCTCGGGAATGATATCGCGATGTTCTGCGTTCACTGGATGCACTACTTCGCTCATTGTCATCCAGTCGAGATAAGCGCCCCGGATCGTCTTGCCATCGCCGGGCACCTCGATATCGATAGCAGACGCGCCGGTCATCGGGATGAGCACTGAATCTGAACTCGGCAGATTCATTCCGACACCAAGAGTTCCTGAGCGCAAAATGTGTGTGCCAGATTCATCCCACGCGACCAATTCAGGCTGCTGATTAGCCTTGTCGTCGAAGAACAAGCGGAAAAAGAGAACCTGATAATCGGGGCTTGGTTGCATGACGCGGATGCGAAAAATGCTCTTCGATGTGGCACCGCCTTCCGTTGCCTGGCCCGGCAAAAGAGTGAGCGCTTCCACCCAAGCCGGCGTGTTTTGCGTTTTGGAATTTCGAGGCACATTTTGGCGCAGATCAAGCCAGGCGCTTTCAGGGAATGGCGGCGCAATCAGATCAGCCGGAGCCGGCAGCGCATCGCTCAAAGCTTCCTGCGCGTATGCGCGGCAAACCGCAGCAAAGAAGATCGCAAGAATAGCGCGAACTAACATTGGGCTGGCGAGATTATTCGCGCACAGCGTGCTTTGCAAGCTTTCAGTTTT
>WNFQ01011182.1_pt1 | contig 11651 bp, 10 predicted proteins | sample 5400171 | NCBI WGS metagenome assembly WNFQ01 (sample SAMN13153356, study PRJNA577476) | soil metagenome | isolation source: 20 cm soil under Madrone tree | place: USA:California | collected 2016-06-14
TGACGCCGGGGGAAAGAGTGGCCAGCGATGCCCAGTCGCGGCCATTCAGGGGCAACTCGCGCACCGTTGTGGCTTCAACCTGGGAGCTGATCGTTGACGTGCTGACTTGCACCATCGGGGCGACCTCAGTCACCTCGACGACTTGATTCGTTTGTCCAATTTGCAGGGAAATGTTGAGCCGCTGTTGAGCCCCCACCGCCAGTGTAATGTTCGATTGCATCGCCGTGCCGAATCCCGGTTTCGAAACGGTGACGTCATAATTGCCGGACAGCAGATTGGGGGTCGAGTAAAAGCCGGCCTCATCGGTCGTAACATCGCGGACAACGCCAGTGGCCCTGTTCTTGATGGAGACCTGCACACCGGGTATTACCGCGCCGGAAGAGTCCGAAATCGTGCCGAAGAGCGTTGCGCCGGTCACCTGGGCATGCGCCTGACCGGCGGAAAAGATGGTGAGGGCCAGAACAAAGAAAACTGTGACACTTATACTAACGCGCTCTGAAAAACGTCTGACTAGCATAGGAGCCTCCCACATTCGACGAAGAGTTGGCTCCTCGGTGCCGCCTGTCATCGGCGACTGAAGCGGGGAACCAGAGTTTAGGTGCACATCTGCTTTATTTGGGGCGGAGTGTACACGACTAACTATCTGCCAAGGTTAAAACAGAATTAATTTTCATTTATCTTGGCTGGTGCGATCACCAACGTGTGGGCTTCCAGTTGCCTTTTGCGACGGCAGGGATGAACGTATCGAGACCCGCAGGCGGAAAGTCGACCGAGCGGCCTTGTTCGGCGCTGTAATATCCGGCCATCAAGAGTTGTACGACTTCCAGGCCGTCTTCGAAAGTCAGCGCGGGCTTTTCGTTTTTCAGGAACGCCTTGACGAAGTGGCGGTCTTCCGCCTCGTATCCATAAGCCGCGGCCTCATTGGCGACGACCGGCATCTGTCCCACTTCCGCGTTCTGTTTTTCGACGAGGTCCTCGCCGGATTTTCCTTTTACTTCACGGCTGAAGAACAGCTTCAATCCACTGTCGAGCGAGTTCCACGACATCGAGTATTCGGGGCCTAGCAATTCGGCTGAAAGGCGGAGCCCGGCTCCCACGAAGCTCCACGACGTGGTCGCTTCACCGATGGCAAGCATTCCGTCTTCTGTTTTGAAATCGATCATCAAGCTGGCGAAATCTTCGGCGGGCTGAGTCCGATAATTCACGCCGTCGCCCATGACTTGTTCGAGCCGCGCGGCGTATTCCGGACGGGTCCACTTCAAGCTGGCGATTTGTCCGCATACGCGGACTGGCTGGAGAGAGGAGTACGGAACGCCGGGCGCCGTTAGAAGATGTCGAACGAGCATGACCGAGTGGCACATCATGTCGTTCAGCACACCGCCGCCTTGCAGCTCACCGCGCCAGATAAGGACGCCCTGTGGCAGGAACGCCTCTTTTCCAGACGATGTCGCGGCCGATTTCGACCGAAGGCGCGAAGAGTTGATTCTCGAGATATCCGTGACGCAAGCCAACCCGCCCCACCAATTCCACGATCCGCTTCGCCTCACCGACATTCCGGGCGAGAGGTTTCTCGCAGGCCAGGCCGTTCAAGGTCCCGCGGCCGCGCTCGATCGTACTCACGATCTCTTCCACGTTTTCGACGCGAGTGTGATTCGGACCACAAAGCCAAATGGCGTCGATGGCGGGATCGGCGGTCATGTCGGCAATAGACCGGTGCAGCCTGGGCTTCCCCACACCCAGAGATTGCGCCAGCGCTGCCGCGTCGGCTGCGTTCTTTTCGTTCGGGCTCCATAGACCAAGCACGTCCGCGTCTCGAACGCCCACAAATGCCTGCAGGTGAAACCGGGCGTTGAAGCCGCTTCCGATAATTCCAATCCCGAGCCGGTCCTTACTCATCTTTTTTCTCCTTCACCGGCTGGGTCTGCATCCCGCCCATTTCGCCGGTATCGTAGGTCCATGCGACTTCAAGCTGCCGCACGTTTGTACGATTGATCTGCCGGAGACTCGAATACCGGATCTGCTCCGGCCCTCCGCCATACGCGGACCAGCTCCGCGGTTGTCCCTGAGCGAGAAATAGCACCGGAAGAATCGCAACGGCTGTGATTGATAGAATGACCTTGTTCATCGATCTAACATTCCAAAACGCGGGCTGAAGCCCGCGACTACATTGGGCGAACCGATTTCGTCCTAATGTAGTCGCGGGCTTTAGCCCGCGTTCAGAACAGGAGTTTCAGCGCGAACTGGATCTGGCGGGGCGTGTATGGCCCGGCCATTTGAGTGACCTTGCCGAAGTTGGCGTTGCCAAAGATGTCCGTGTTCGGATTCCCGAAGTTCGGATGATTAAGGACGTTGAAGACTTCCGTACGGAACTGAAGATTGGCTCTCTCCGTCATCTTGAAGCTCTTGAAGAGCGACGCGTTCACAACGCTCTGGTTCGGCCCATACCCGACATTGCGGGGCGCATTACCCAGCTCGAAATTCGCAGGCATTGCAAATGCTGCCGGATTCAGCCACTGACCGCCGCTGCCGACAGTCGGAGTCGACATTCTGATGTCGCTGTTCACCCGGTTCGGACGTTCGGCGCCGCCTCCGATACCGATAACACCGCTCACCGCATTCTGATCCCGAACCGTGAAAGGCAATCCGGTCTGCCAGATCACACTGCTGTTCAGTTGCCAGCCGCTCAACACCAGTGCGGGCACACCCGTGAACGATTTACCGAAAGGCAGTACGTAGTTTCCGCCGAACGACCAGCGATACTTGATGTTGAAGTCGCTGGTGGCCCAGTCGTAGCTTCTCACATTAGCGACAGCCTGCGACAACGGTCCGATTCGATTCCCGTAGCCGTTGGTGCTGGTGCCGAGGCCGGTGACATCATCCAGACCGTGAGCGTATGTGAAGCCGGAAGTAAGACTGAGACCCTGTGCGAAGCGGCGATTGAAAGTCAGTTGGAGCGCGTTGTAGCTGGCCTCGCCCTGTGTCGTGAAATAGGCAATGGTTGCCACTCTCGGCGCAGAGGCGGCATAAGGCCGTGGACTCGGAGTCGCGGTTCCGGTGGGAAGAGCCCTATTGATGTCCGGCAGGGCCATCGGAAGGTTCCGTCCCCTGGTTCCGATGTAGCCGGCGCTCGCCACGTTGTTGCCGAACTGCTTCTCCAGCGTCAGATTGAATTGATAGTTGTAGCTGGTCTGGAAATTGAGATCGACGGCATTGATGGTGCTGGACGGAATCCGAGCCAGATCCAGCACACCACCGGACGTGGTCGGAAAATCGCCCGGCGCCAACGGAACAGGGGCGCCTTGCGACAAGGTGCCAATGCCTGCCGGACATCCGGTGTTGGACATGCTGCCGGTCGTGGACGAACCGCACGTCAGCGCGCTGGTGAACGGCGGATTCTTGAGCGCCACAGACGAAGTGTAGTCGCCCGGGAAGAAGCTCAATCCGAAACCGCCGCGCACCACCATCGAATTCCCAAGGCTGGCGGCGAACCCCAGCCGGGGCGCCAGGCTGCCATAATCCGTGGTGATGTTGGTGGTGGCGCTGCTGTTCTTTCCGGCTACCAGGATGACGGAATTCACCGGATCAAAATTGGCCAGCCGCGCATACTGCTCGGTCTTGGGTGTATAGATGTCGTACCGGACCCCCAGATTGAGGGTCAGCCACCGGTTTGCACGCCAATCGTCCTGCACGTAATAGCCTGTCTCCCACGAGCGATAGCCCGGCTTATAAAGGCTCGCCTGACGGGTGATCGTCACCGGTGAGCCGACTATGAAATTGGCCAGGCCGACATTGAGGGGAGCAGGCGCGGCGGTGGTGGAGGCGTTGAATGTAAACTGGCCTCGCGGCGTGGCGCTCTGGACCAGTGAGAACTGGCGCCGAATCACATTCGCCCCGAATTTGATGTTGTGCGCGCCGCGCGTCCAGGTGACGGCCCCACTGTATTGAAACGTGTTGTCGAACTGCAGGAGGGGTACGAAAGTGGCGTCACCGAGACCCTCGAAACTCTGAATCACCAGGCGCGGCACTCCATAGGTCTGAGTGTCGCCGGTGTTCACGCAACTGATCGCGTTGCATGGAAAACCCAGGTCATTGGAAACATTCTTGCCATCATTCACTGTCCTCGATTGAATCGACGAGCGCCAGGCACCGGCCTTCAATTCGAGCAGAAGGTTTGGCCGCAGCGTGTGGACCAGGTTGAGTTGTAGATTCTGAGCCCGCGTTGCATTCGGGCCTGCGAAGCTGAACTGCCCGCCGGGATTTATGCCGTTCACATCCGGGAAGCCTGTCGGCTGAACCGTGGTGATGTCATTGAGGGAATACCTTCCGAAGAGGTTCCACGTAGCGGAGAACAGGTGGTCGATCCGCCCGTCCAGTGTCGAGGCATCCTGCGGCCGGACCGGAGAGGAAGCGAAGTTGGTGACATTGATACCCGGACCGTTCGGCAGCGGATACAACGCCGCAATCTTTCGTGCGAGAGGATCCAGCAGGCTGCTGTAGGGCGCCAGATCCAGCCGGTTGAACGGCACCGCACCGGCCGGTACCCCGCCGACAGAGTTCGCGACACTGAGTTGTTGCGCCGCATCGGCGCAGATGCCGCTGCTATTGAAGCCTGTCGAGCAATTCTCCGAGAAATCACCAATACGCTGCTTCGCGGTCGGCACAACGGCCGTAATCGGAATACCCTGCCGTATTTTCAGCCCTTCGTAATCGCCAAAGAAAAAGGTCCTGTTCTTCGCGATCGGCCCGCCCAGACTTCCTCCGTACTGATTCTGCCGGAACTTCTGCTTGGCCAGCTGCGTCCCGCCGGTGAGGTTGTAGTTGCCATTGGCGTCGAGTCGATCGTTGCGGAGGAATTCAAACAGCGAGCCGTGGAAATCGTTGGTTCCCGACTTGGTCAGAATGTTGATCACACCGCCCGATGTGCGGCTGATTTCGGCGGTGTAAAGATTGGTCTGCACCTTGAATTCCTGAATGGCATCAATAGAAGGTCGTACTCCGATCGTGCCGATGAAGCGCTCGTTGTTGTCCATGCCGTCGATCATGTTGTTGTTGGCGACCGGGTCTTGCCCGTTCACCGAGTACGATGAGTTCAAGCGGCGGTCGTCCGGACGTGTACCTGTGGCAAGACCATTCGGTGGCCCGGGACTGACACCGGGAACGAGCTGCGCGAGCTGAACGTAGCCAAGCGTAGAGCTGTCGGTCTGCAAAGCGGGCAACTCTGCGGTGATCTGCACGGTTTCGGAGGTCGTTCCAACCTCCATCCTCGCATCCACTCGCGCGCGGTCGCCGGCCACCAGCGTGAGTTCGGCAGTAAACGTCTTGAAGCCCCCCACCTCGACGCGCACGGAATAACGGCCGATCGGCAGCAGGTTCACGACATAATCACCCCGTTCGTCGGCCGTGACCGCGCGGGCGATATTCGTCCCGAGATTGGTCACGGTCACCATGGCGCCCGGGACCACGGCTCCGCTGGCATCCGTTACCTTACCGACGACGTCGGCGGTGGTCACTTGCGCTCCTGAGGCCGGAGCGAGCAGGAACATCAGAAGGCTGATAAGCATGGCAATGGAAGCTTGTCGCGTGAAAGTCAAAGTCATCATACTTCTCCTTTCGGGGGAGGGGATGCAATCGTTTTCATCGTGGGTGTAAACGGTTACAGATCCTATCAACAGGGGACGTTCCCGACAAGGAGAATGGGGTCCAACGCGGGCTAAAGCCCGCGACTACATCTGGGGCAAACGTTCCGGCCTGAAATGTAGTCGCGGGCTTTAGCCCGCGTTCGATATGATGAGCGCGCAAATGCGCGAACCTTCTGTTCCCAATATCTATGAAGTTGCAAAGCGCGCGGGAGTCTCCACGGCAACGGTATCGCGCGTTTTGAGCCGGCCGGACGTGGTGGCGCCGAACACGCGTCGAAAGGTCATGCGCGCGGTGGAGCTTCTCGGTTATGTGCCGAATTCTGCTGCGAAGAACTTACGCACGTTGAGATCCGGCAAACTCCTCGTGACCGTTCCCGATATTTCGAATCCTTTTTTTTCTTTGATTATTCAGGGTATTGAAGACATCGCGCTGCGCGAGGGCTACGCTGTGCTGGTGGGCGATACCCAGCACGACCTGAAGCGCGAAGAGCGCTACGCGCAAATGCTCAAGCGTAAGGAAGCCGACGGTCTCATCTTCCTCGGCCATCGCCTTCCAAAGGAGGTCGCGACTCTGGTGCGTACGATGGCGCCGCGATGCGCGCCTGTGGTGAACGGTTGTGAGTTCAGTCCAAGCCTCGGCGTGCCGAGCGTTCACATCGACAACGCGAAGGCGGCTTACGAAGCGATGGATCATCTCTATCGTCTTGGACACCGGCGCATTGGCGTGATCACAGGCCCGCTTGTGAGTCCCCTCAGCCGCGATCGGCTGCAAGGTGCAAAGTCACGCGCCAAAAGGCAGAGGGCCGACGACGCATGTACCGTCATGCAAGGCGACTTCTCGATCGAATCCGGCGCCGTCGCCGCCGAGCGGTTGCTGGCATCTCAGGGCTCTCCCACGGCAATATTCTGCTTTAACGACGAAATGGCGATGGGAGTAATTCAGACTGCGAAACGGCGTGGGTTGCGGGTGCCCGATGAGCTTTCCGTCATTGGGTTTGACGACATTCGCTTCGCGCGTTGTATCGACCCGCCCCTGACGACCGTCGCTCAGCCGATGCGCGCCATTGGAGAAGGTACTGTGCGGTTGCTTCTGGAGATTCTGAGCGGACGCGCGACTCCGCCGGAATCGATTACGTTACCGCACACGCTGATCGTTCGCTCCACCACCGCCCCGCCACAATCCGCGTGAGGCCCTGGACGTGAAGTAAGTCCCCGGATTCCGCAAGACGGAATGATTGTCATTCAGAATCGAGATCTGAGAGAATCGGCGCACTTCCGAAAAGACATCAGGGGGAAAGAGCTATGAAACCGTATTGGATACCTCTACTTTGTGTTGCCCTGTTGGCGATCAACGCGAATGCCCAGACACCGGCAGGCACGGCCCAAACCCACGTGGCAGCGGCAAAGGCGGCTGCGAAAGAGGACTTTTCCGGCGTGATCAATCTCTGTAATGAGCCCCAGCCCGCAACCGGCCAGCGAGCAAACGCTCAACAGGCAAACGCGCCTGCGCAGCGGACGATCCCTCCTGTCTCGCAGTGGTATGCGGAGCCGGCGAAGGTGTTTGACAACCTGTACTTCATCGGCAGCAAGGATGTCTCGGCGTGGGCGATAACGACGTCGGAAGGGATCATCCTGATCGATTCGCTTTACGACTACTCCGTCGAAGAACAAATCGAAAACGGACTCAAGAAGCTGAGCCTCGATCCGGCCAGAGTCAAATATGTCCTCGTGAGTCATGGACACGGCGATCACTATCTGGGCTCCAAATTTCTCCAGGACCGTTACGGCGCCCACATCATCTTGTCGCAGGCGGACTGGGACCTGATGGCGAAAGACCGCACTGCCGCGCAACTGAAGCCCAGGAAAGACATGGTTGCCACCGATGGTCAGAAGCTGACGCTAGGGGACACCACGCTTACGCTGTATGTGACGCCCGGCCATACTCCGGGCACCATTTCATCACTGATCCCGATCAAAGACGGAAACCAGCGGCACCTTGCCGGCATGTGGGGTGGTGTGGGCTTCAATTTCCAGAGGTCGCCGGACGCTTTCAAAACCTACGGCGCGTCGGCCCGGCGTTTTCAGGACATCGCCGCGAAAGCCGGAGTCGATGTTCTTCTTACGAACCATTCGGGCCAGGACAAAACATTGGATAAGATCGCTGCACTCAAGGCGCGCAGACCCGGTGGTCCTCATCCTTTCATCGTAGGTAATGATAGCGTGAAGCGTTTTCTGACCGTTGTCAGCGAGTGCGCGGATGCTCAGTACCTCTGGATGACGGCAAGCGCGGCGAAGTGAAATGGGAAGGAAACACAAAGACACAAAGGGCACAAAGACACAAAGAAGGCCGCCATCAAAGAATAGTTTAAGGCGGCCTTCTTTGTGTCTTTGTGCCCTTTGTGTCTTTGTGTTTCAGCCGAGCTTACCCACGTGCCTCTCGAGCAGCGTCCAGGTCTTCTGCCCGATCTCCTGCTTCCATCGGGCGTAGTAACCTCCGAGCATCGCTTTGAAGGATGCGGCGTCAGCCGTATTGAAGATCATGCCTCGGTCCGCGAGCCGAGTACGGAGCGTGTTGTTTAGCGCCTCATTGTCCGCCCGTTGAAGCCTGGCAAACCGGGCGGCGTTCCGCTGAATCACAGCCTGCACATCAGCAGGCAACCGTTCCCATGCCTTCAGGTTTGCGATCAAATTGAAGCCGGACCACATGTGGCTGGTCAGACTCTCGTACTTTTGCACTTCATAGAGCTTTAGCAGCTCCACCACGTTGAGGGGGTTGTCCTGTGCATCGGCCGCGTGGGTCTGCAATGTCTCGTAGAGCTTGTCGAAATTGGCGATGACGGGAGTAGCGCCGAGAGCCCGCCAGCATTCGACGTAGATCGGCGCGTCGGGGGTACGCATCTTGAGCCCCTGCAAATCGGCGGCGTTGCGGATCGGCCGGGCGGAACAACTGATCTGGCGGAATCCATTCTCGAAGCAACCCTGCGGAACGGCGTAGATTCCTTTCGCGCGCATCTCCTGTCCCAGGTGGTCGCCCAGATCGCCGTCGAGCGCGCGATACACCTGCGTCTGCGTGCGAAAGACAAAGGGGATCCCCTGCACATTCACGGCCGGGACAACCGTGCCGATCAGTCCGCCATTCAAGTTGAAAAATTCGAGTCGACCGTCCACGAGCATCTTGAGGACCGCAGGATCGCCGCCGGGAGTCTGATTGTTATCGGCGAACGTCTCTACATGGACGCGCCCGTGCGTTTCCGTTGCGACCGCTGACCACATTTCGATCAGCCGCTTGTGCAGAGGGCTATCGGCGGGCTGATTGTGAAAACTCCGCAGGTTGAACTCGGCCGCCGGCAAGCGGCGCGGTAGCAGAATAGATCCTCCAGCCGCCGCGAGGCAGAGAGTAAAACGACGACGGGAAATCCTATAGTTCAACATCGATTAAGCAACTGTAGCGGCGGTCTATGACCGCCGAGGATCCCGATTGGTGATTGCTTAACGCGCCGAAGTGGTCGCCTGTCCCTTGAAAACCGCGTCGATCGCCGCCTGGGCGCATTTCTCGCCGTCGCCGCTTGAAACACCCATCGCGCCCACAACCTGGCCATTGACGATGATGGGTACGGCACCCGGCTGCGGGAAGTCGTTCATGAACGTTGGCGCCAAATTTTCACCGCTCCGCACCATCTTGTTGGTCTCCGAAGTCGGTCGCCGCCACCGCAGGGCTGACTTCGCCTTCAAGAGCGCCGTGTCGATGGCGTTCATGGGTGCGCCTTCCATGGCATGGGACTCGATGAGATTGCCACCCCAATCCAGAATTGCTATCGCCACGACCAGCTTGTTCTTCTCCGCCCAGGCAGCACATGCGTCCGCCAGGGCACGCGCGCCGGCGCTAGAGATGACTTTGACGTCTCTCGTCAATTGCATCGCGGAAGCATCGGCGGCGAAAGAAACCATGACCATTACGGAAAGCAAAAGCACACAAAGCCCAACGCGCATTTTCATGTCTCCTTGGTACGTTCGTTAGATTGCCGAAATGCTGAATTTAGTCCCCTCCGATACCAACATTGCAGATTTAAGTCAAGCGAAAGACTAGAACGCGGGCTGAAGCCCGTGACTACATTCAGACTGAATTTGATTCCAAATGTAGTCGTGGGCTTCAGCCCGCGTTGAGCCCCGACAGGAGCATAGCGCTTGCCGATTGATTATGATGTTTGACAAAGGAGAACCCGTGGGAGTCGCTTTGAGTTGGTTAGCGGTTCGAGGAAAGTCGCCCGAGAGCGTTCTGACCGAACTCGGGTTTCGCGCCACCGGCGAGCAGGAGGAGTTTCCGAGGTCGCCGGCCACCTGTTCACAGCTGCCGGCTGCATGGTTCGCAGTCATCATTCGCGGCCGTGCGGATGCCCACGAAGGAACGCTCGATCTTGCGCGTCTTTCGAAAAGTGCGGAGGCCGTGACATGTTTCGTGGAAGAACACGTGATGTTCAGCAGCGCCTCAACATGGATCGATGGTCAGCGGGCCTGGTGTGTAACGCATGAATCCGAGCGAGGACCCCGTCACCTTGCGGTCGTCGGCGATGCGCCATCGCACCTCAAAGAAGTTATCGAGCGGCGAACTGCCGAACAGGACGGGGAAACTGAAGCTGAGGTCGACTTCTTCTTCGAAGTTCCGGTGGACCTGGCCGAGCGCGCGACGGGATACCGCTACGATCAAGCTCGGATAGACGGGGTTGCCCTCAAATTCGACGTCCTGGAACGGCTTCCGAATGTACGGCCCGGCGCCGGCAGTTGGTTCAAATCGATCCTCGGCCGGGGAACGCGCTAACATGCATACACTCAATGTTGGAGGTGGCGATGCATCGTGACACGATGATTGTGCATGCAGGCTACAGAGCATCTCAGGAAACGGGCCCGTTTCGGCATGGTCCGCAATTCTCGTCCACATTCACTACCCCGGGAGACCCCTCGCAGCATCAATTTACCTACGGCCGTTTTCATAATCCCACCTGGACTGCCTGGGAAGAAGCGCTAGCCGCCCTCGATGGTGGTGAGGCGATCACCTATGCTTCGGGGATGGCCGCGGTTGCCGCGGTTTTCGGCGTTTGTCTGAGACCGGGCGATGTTGTCGTGCTCCCCTCCGATTCCTACTACACCATTCGGGTGATCGCGTCGAACTGGCTGAAGACGATTGGAGTTCAAGTTCGAATGGCCCCGACACGCGGCAACGCTCAGGCCAGTGCGCTCGAGGGTGCGCGGCTCCTCTGGCTCGAGACACCGACAAACCCGCAACTTGACGTGTGCGACATACGCGAGCTGGTCCAGGCAGCACGGGCTCAGAACGTGCTGATCGCAGTGGACAACACGACGGCCACGGCATACTTGCAGCAGCCGCTGGCCCTCGGTGCGAACTACGTGGTCGCCTCCGACACTAAAGCCCTGACCGGACACAGTGACCTTGTTCTCGGTCACGTGGCGACCACCGATCCGGAACAAGCCACGGCGCTACGTACCTGGCGCACTCAGCACGGCGCGATTCCGGGACCCATGGAGGTGTGGCTTGCACATCGCTCGCTCGCAACGCTGCCGTTGCGTTTGAATCACCAGTGCGCATCTGCGCTACAGCTCGCCCGCTTTCTGGCGGCCCAGCCTGGTGTCGAGGCCGTGTTTTATCCCGGGCTCCCGGACCACGCGGCTCACGAGATTGCGAAACGCCAAATGAAAGCCTTCGGGAGCATCGTCAGTTTCGACCTCGGCACGCGTGCGCGCGCCGAACAGTTCCTGAGCGGCCTTACAGTTGTACGCGAGGCCACGAGTTTCGGTGGCGTCCACTCCACTGCAGAGCGGCGAGCCCGCTGGGGCGGCGACGCGATCAGCGATGGTTTTATTCGCTTCAGCGTAGGCTGTGAGTCCGTCGAAGACATCCTCGGCGATGTTGCCGCTGCCCTTCGGCAGTAGGGCATTAACCACAAAGACAAGGGAAGTAGCCGCGGATTACGCGAATTACGCGGATGGGCGCGCAAG
>WNFQ01010728.1_pt1 | contig 11650 bp, 11 predicted proteins | sample 5400171 | NCBI WGS metagenome assembly WNFQ01 (sample SAMN13153356, study PRJNA577476) | soil metagenome | isolation source: 20 cm soil under Madrone tree | place: USA:California | collected 2016-06-14
ACAGAAAATCCCTTCGATTCCATGTTCAGGGCGAGGTTTTCACCCATCACAGCCAGACCGATTAGGCCAATATCACATTGATTCGGGGTCATTTTAGTATCTTCTTGTCTGACGCCTCAAAAGAGACGAGACCTCACTGTAGCGGGCATTTGGAGCGCATGGCAAATCCGGTTTGCAAAGTTTTATTGACGAAAGCGCCGCTTAAAGCGCCAGAGAATGATGTCGATCCTGCGGCCGGCGCCGTTGTGGTTTTTTGGGGCGTTGTTCGCGAGCTTGAGGATGGGCGCAAGATCGAGGGCATCGATTACGAAGCGCACCAGGCAATGGCCGAGCACCAATTGCAATTAGTCGCGGAGGCCGCGACGGAGAAGTTTCAATTGAAGAAAGTCATGATTCATCATCGGGTCGGTTTCGTACGCGCTGGCGAGCCATCGCTATTTCTTCGAGTCTGGGCGCAGCATCGCGAGGCTGCTTTCGAGTCGAGCAAGTGGATTGTGGACGAGCTGAAGAAAAATGTGCCAATCTGGAAGCGACCGCGATTTAAGGTCGAGAATCTGCGCCGCGTCTCGCAGAGCGAGGCGGCTACAGCGAAATGAATTGGGCCAATCGTTTAACCCTTAGCCGTCTGGCGCTGACGGTGCTTTTTGTTCTGGCGTTAAACTCCTCCTGGCAATATGCGCGCACGTCTGCCCTTGCGATTTTTCTCATCGCCGGACTGACAGATTTCATCGATGGAGAAATCGCTCGGCGCTACGGAGTCATCACGAATTTCGGCAAATTGATGGATCCACTGGTGGACAAGATCATGATGGCAGCGGCGTTTATTTCGCTGGTGCCTCTGAAAGCTGTGCCGGCGTGGGCAGCCACAACGGTGGTGGCGCGCGACTTTTTGATTACCGGTTTGCGCATGATGGCTAGTGCCGAGGGCCGCATCCTTCCCGCCGAGCGTCTCGGCAAACACAAAACCTCCTGGCAGATCATCACCGTTATATTTTTCCTCGGGCTGCTTTCGATCGCCGAGCTGCGATATGCGAACGCCACATCGACGTGGTGGCTGCGGGCGTGGCACGAAGCAGGACCGATCCTCGTCTGGATTACGGTGGCGCTGACGATTTATTCTGGCATCGGTTTTGCCTGGCGGAATCGCGAGTTGATTGCGCCGGACCAATAGCGGGCAACGGGAATCGAACCCGCATGGCCAGCTTGGAAGGCTGGAACTTTACCATTAAGCTATGCCCGCGCGGCATTAAGCTGCCGCGCTGCGCCACAAATGCCAACTCCCATTTTTCGAAAAGTCGGCGGTAATCGCCCGCCCACGCGCAATACCGGTTTCTTATTTCTCGAATGCGGTCGCGACCAGCGTGGCGTTGTGGCCGCCAAAACCGAACGAGTTACTTAACGCCACCCGCACTTTCTTCTCGCGAGCGACATTTGGCGTGTAATCCAGGTCGCATCCTTCTCCGGGATTTTCCAGATTGATCGTTGGCGGGATCACGGAATCGCGAATGGCGAGCGCGCACGCCGCAATTTCTATTCCACCAGCCCCGCCTAACAAATGGCCGGTCATCGATTTGGTGGAGCTGATGGAAACGTTGTAAGCTTGTTCGCCGAACACTTCTTTAATCGCCCGCGTTTCGCAAAGATCGCCGATGTCGGTGGCAGTTGCGTGCGCGTTGATGTAATCAACCTCTTCGGGAGAAACGCGGGCATGATCGAGCGCGAGCTGCATGGCGCGCACGGCGCCTTTGCCGTCCGGAGGCGGCGCGGTCATGTGGTACGCGTCTGAAGAAAGCCCGTAGCCTGTCAGCTCGCAATAAATCTTCGCGCCACGCGCCTTGGCGTGTTCGAGCTCCTCCACCACCACGATCCCCGCACCCTCGCCTATGACAAAACCGTCGCGGTCTCGATCAAACGGCCTCGAAGCGCGTTCGGGTTCGTCATTGCGCATGCTGAGCGCTCTCATAGCTGAAAATCCCGCAAGGCCAATTGCGACAATCGAAGCTTCCGAACCGCCAGCGAGGAAAATATCGGCATCGCCAAATTTGATGGTCCGCCAGGATTCACCGATGGCGTTGTTCGATGTCGCGCAGGCGGTAACAATACACATGTTGGGTCCTTGCAGGTCGTACTCCATCGAGATCAGTCCGCTGGCCATGTTGCTGATCAACATCGGAATCGTGAACGGTGAAGTTCGCGACGGGCCTTTCGTCAAGAGGATCGTTAACTGATCCTGCAGCGTTTTCAGTCCGCCGATTCCGCTGCTAACAATGACACCGAAGCGATCGCGGCGCCTCAGCTTCTCGACATCGATACCGCTGTCGTCGAGCGCCATTTTTGCCGCTGCCAACGCGAGCTGAGCAAATCGGTCCGTGCGCCGGACATCCTTGGGATTTTTAAAGAATGCTTTCGGGTCGAAGCCGCGTACTTCGCCGCCGATCTTGCAGTCGTAAGCGCTGGTATCGAACGCTTCTATCTTGCGAATACCGCTGACCCCGTTCTTCAGATTCGACCAAAACGTCTCCACGTCGTTGCCAAGTGGCGTGATGGCGCCCAATCCAGTGATGACGACTCTGCGATCGTTGTTCATTGAGTGGTTTAACGATTTAGCGATTTAACGCGCGAAGTTCTGGTGCTGATGGTTCGAGGTCAAAGCACAATCGCTCAATCTCTAAATCGCTAATGCGCTAACTATCTTAGCTCGTTCCCATCCCGACGCTTTGCACGGTCTGGAAGAGCTTTCCTTCGGTCTTAATAGAAGGCGCGATAATAATCTCGGTTTGCTGAAATTCGGCAATACTGCGAGCACCGACATTACCCATGCAGGTGGTAATTGCACCGACCAAGTTTTGGCTGCCATCATCAACTTCTGCCGGACCGAAGAGGATCTGCTTCAGTGACCCGGTGGTGCCGACTTTGATGCGCGTTCCTCGCGGGAGATTTGCGTGCGGTGTGGCCATGCCCCAATGGTATCCGCACCCGGGAGCTTCCTGCGCTTTGGCAAACGCGCTGCCCACCATTACAGCGTCCGCACCGCAAGCGAGAGCTTTGCAAACGTCACCGCCTCTACTCATCCCGCCATCCGTAATGATCGGCACGTAGCGCGAAGTTTTCTTGAAGTAAGCATCGCGTGCCGCCGCGCAATCGACTGTGGCGGTCACTTGCGGGACACCGAGGCCCAGCACGCCGCGTGAAGTGCAAGCCGCTCCTGGTCCGACGCCGACCAAAACCGCAGCCGGTCCGCATTCCATGATCTCGAATGTCACATCGTAACCAACCGTGTTTCCGACGATGACCGGGATGCGCATTTCGCGGCAAAATTTTGCCAGATCGAGCGATTTATACTCCGACGAAATATGCCTGGCGGTGGAGACCGTGCTTTGCACAACGAAAACGTCGGCACCTGCTTCTTGCGCGATCCTGCCGAATTCAGCGGCGCGCTGGGGGATGGAACTAACCGCGGCCAACACACCGCCGTCTTTGATCTGCCGTACGCGCCCCGCGATTAAATCTTCCTGGACCGGTTCCTGGTAAATTCTTTGCAGCAACGCAGTAAGGTCGGATTTGTCAGCTTCCACGATTTTTTGCAGCACTTCCTGCGGATTTTTATAGCGCGTTTGCACTCCTTCAAGATTCAGAACGGCCAGCCCGCCGAGCCTGCTCATGGCAATGGCGAAACGGACATCGACCACTCCGTCCATCGCGCTGGCGAGAATCGGAATCTTTAGCTCAAGCGGCTCCGCCTCTTTACGTGGCAAACGGAAAGTAATATCGACTTCATTCGGATTAATCGTCACACGGCCAGGCACGAGCGCGATTTCGTCGAACCCGTAGGTCACGCGTGCTTTGCGATTGCGGCCGATCCACATTCCCATGTTAAATTTGCTCCATCTTAAATCGTTCGTTCAAACTTCCACAGCGCGGGCACCGGGGAAGCAATGCGTCAGTTCGATCTTCAAATTCAAACGCGCAAATCACGCAGCGCAACCGGTGTTGTAAAGCCTGCCGCTCGCGCCGCCGGCGATTCCACTCTCCCACTATCCAGAGGAGAAAAACTGCCGCAAGAAAAAGCAGCAAATAAATCGTGACGAGGGCGGTGAGACTGACGCGGATCACGGGGTCGCGGTTTCTGTCGGCGTTGCCCGCGGGTGTGTGACATCACTGCCCCATTCGATCGTCGCGATTCCCCAGGTCAGAAATGGATCGACTTTCGCAGCGTTTTCCGAGCTTTGGGGAAAACGACAGCGCGTGAGATAGCGGCGAGCCTGTTCATCCAGCGCAGGATCGCCCGAGGAATTGAGATGAAAGCAATATCGAATTTCTCCGAGGTTACTCACGGCGACCCGAAAGCGGATCGTTTCCGGCGCTTCGTTGGTAGAAGCCGCAAAAACCCGATCTGGCAGCATTGGAGCGCCAAGAGAATCGAGCTCTTGTGAAAACGAGACAGACGTTGTGATCGGGCTAATGGCAGGGAGAGCTTGTCGATGGCCGAACGGCACGGCGCCTGGCGGCTGGGAGCTAGGGATGCGCAAATCGACATCCTGCGGTGGGACCTCTTTTAAGACCGGCTCCGCCGCGAGGTAAGATGGTATGTGCTCGACTCTGGGCGGGGCGCGGCGCGTTGCGTCGGGTGGACGCTGCGTTGTGAAGGCGAGCGCAGGATCTTCCGCATCGATCCAGCGAAGCAACGTGCGGCCTTCCTCGGAGGCGGGCGTGATCATATTTACCCGGGCCGGGGGTGGGAGCAGCGCTACTGTCGGCGGGTAAACAATTTGGAAAACATAGAAACAAAAAGCGTGTGCGACTAAAGAAAGCGCCAGAAAAGCGGAGATCGCCACTTTTCGGCGCCGAGGGGACTCCCAATTAAAAAGAAGCGGCTCGGCAGCAAATTCAGGAGTGGACGCGTTCATCGCGACGGAGTCGCAGCCAACGCGACAGATGTGATGCCGTGTTCAAGCGCGGCGTTTGTCACCTGTGCAACTATTTCATAGGGAGTCGAGCGGTCGGCCTTAATGATAACCGACAGGCCCTCACGCTTTGCAGCATCCAGTAATGGCCCGAGTGATGATTTGCTGGTTAGGCTGTGGACCAAGCGTAAAGCGCGAGAACGGCATCGAAACAGAAATGCCTTGCTGCAAAATAAAATTCGAACTGAGCAGCAGGAAAAAAACGAGGAGGAAGGTCACGTCCACCCCCGCCAGGAAAACGAGCCAACCGAAGTTATATTCCTTCGTACGGCTAAGCTTCATGAGGCGCTGCAGTGCTGATCGATTTACCCAAATCGTCGTTTAAGAATCAATTCGTGCCTCGGATTCGGCCATCTGTCCGGGCGGTTGGAAGCTGATGATGCCACTGATCGGCCGGCTCTCCGTCAACATATGGACGATCTCAATCCCCGCGCGCTCCATGTCGTGGAGCATAGTGTTCACGCGCGAAGAAAGATAACTATAAGCGACAAAGGTTGGCGTGGCCACGACCAGGCCCGCCGCGGTTGTCAGTAAACTCTTATAGACGCCGCTCGAAAGCTCAGTGACCGTCGCATAACCGCCGCTTGAGGCAATGGTGCCAAAGGCGTCGATCATTCCAGCAACAGTGCCAAGCAATCCGAGCAATGGCGCGAGGAAGGCGATCGTAGCCAGCACTCCGAGAAACCGTTCTAGCTTCGGTACTTCGAGTTGAGCGGCTTCCTGCACAATATCGCGCAATTCCGCTCGCGGCGCATCGTGCCGGATGATCGCGGCATGAATCACGCGCGCAACCGGGCCGGATGTCCCGGCTGATTCATGCAAGGCCTCAGCGAAATTGCGACGACGAATAAGGTTCGAGAGGCCTTTTAAGAATTCGCCTACGTGGATCGTAGCACGATGAAAGTAGAAGAGGCGCTCGGCAAAGACGGCGATCGAAATGATGCTGCAGGCCAGAATTGGCCACATCAATAACCCACCTTTTTGAATGTACTCAATCACGCCGGTTTTGTAGCTCTCTTTGGCAGCTGTGGCAAGCCAGCAACGAAGGTGATCTCGGCGGGACTCGCCCTACCGCGAGCTTTTTCCGCGCGATTTTGGTGAAACCGACGGGCCGGTGATTAGGGGAGTTACGCGGCCCAGCAATTTGCCGGACGCATCGAAAATGGAATAGCCCGTTCGTTTCCCGTTTTGATCGTAACTGTAAACGATCTTATGCAGAATGGTGCCGTCTTCCGCGCTTTGGGTTTCTTCCTGGAGATGGCCCCCGCTATCGTACTTGTACTGGCTCTTGAATCGAAAGCGCCCATCGGGTCCGAAAATTTGTCCGGTGGAGAAACGTCCCGCATCATCCAGTTCATAGCGAATTTTCTCACGAAGTTTGCCGCCCTGATCAGTGGTCGTCGCGACAGCCGTGCGCTGCGCATCATTGAATTTGTAAATGGTGCGTGAGCCATCCGTGTTCATCGATACAGTCACTCGGACAGCATCGCTGTCAGTTTTCTCTGGAGTCTGGCTACGTCCATCATTAACGCCGCACACAAGAACGGCGCAGATAATCGTCACCCCAGCGTGAGAAAATTTCATGACTTGAGGAGCTTACGGTTCAGGGAAGAGGCTGCAAATGAGCGTAAAATTTTTATTGACCCTGTGTCGCGGAAGTGGTTAAAGATGGGGGCAAGTGGGGTAAAATGGATGAATTCTCCACCGACGCATGGATTCCATTCCTCAATCTGAACGATTCTACGCCGGAGAGTTCCGCCATTCCCTTGATGAGAAGAATCGCGTTACCATCCCATCGCGCTGGCGGCGCGACCAGGGGGAAGAGTTCATCCTTTTACCTCAGGCAAATCAGCAATTTCTGCTTGTCATATCGCCGGAGGATTTTGCCCGGATGAGCTCAGCGGTGGAAACAAACGAGGGCGTTTCCGCACGCGATCGGCGCGTTTTCCTGCGCCAGTTGCACTCTCGCGCTCAGCACGCCATTTCGGATCGACAAGGGCGTCTTGTTTTGCCGGAAGAGGTTTGCAGAAAAGTTGGACTGAAAGGTGAGGTGGCCCTCGTCGGTGGCCGCGGGCGTTTTGAGATTTGGAATTTGCAACGCTGGAAACGAGCGCACGAGGAGGAAACGCCCACTTATGAGCACGTCGCCAACGTAATTGGTTTGTAAGCGGATGATTTGGTCAAAACGTTATGAACGCACTGTTGTTTGAGCGGCCCGTCTGGTTCGCCACGGATCCGCTGATTGTTGAAGAAGAGGCCCACGAAATGGAGGATTTTATTTATCATCGTCCAGTGCTCGAGAAGGAAGTGGTGGAGTTGCTCGAGCCGAAACCCGGCTCTCTCATCGTCGATGGCACCTGTGGCGGCGGTGGCCACACGGAAACGCTACTGGAAAGCGGCGCCAACATTCTCGCCCTGGATCAAGATCCCGATGCAGTCCAACATGTGAGCGAGCAATTGGCGAGCTTCGGCCGCCGCGTCACTGTACGGCAGGCGAATTTTCGGAACGCAGCCAAGGTTCTCGACGAGCTTGGGATTCGGACTATCGGTGGTGCGCTTCTTGATCTCGGCGTCTCGTCGCGCCAACTCGAAAATGCCGAGCGCGGTTTCAGCTTGGTGCGCAACGGACCGCTCGACATGCGCATGGATCCACGAACCGAACTGACTGCTGCTACTATCGTAAACGAGTACAGCGCAGAAGAACTGACCCGATTATTCCGCGAGCTGGGAGAGGAACCGGCTGCGCGCCGTATCGCGAGCTTGATCGTAAAGATGCGCAAAAGATTTCCGTTCCGCGAGACCCTTCCGCTGGCGCGTGCGATCGAAAAACTTGCCGGACGGCATGGTCGGCGACATCCAGCTACCCAGGTTTTTCAAGCACTGCGCATGGAAGTGAATGACGAGCTTGGTGCGCTCGAAGAGGGCCTGCGCGCATTGACTGCGCGACTCCAGCCCGGCGCGCGCATTGCCGTGATCGCTTTTCATTCACTGGAAGATCGGATCGTAAAGAACTTCTTTCGCAATCACAGCCGGGAATGGCTCGACCGACCAGAGTGGCCCGCGCCGCAGCGCAACCCTGACTACGACCTCAAGTTGATTACACCGAAACCTGTGGAGCCGAGTGAAGACGAGCAGCGCGCTAATCCCCGCTCGCGCAGCGCAAAGTTGCGCGTGGCTGAGAAAATTAAATGAACCGTTCGCGTCGAAGAAACTGGAATGCGGTAAACGCCGCCTCGCTCGCGCGCTGGATTGTTGTGACCGCGTTTCTCGCCCTCGCCGGATTGAGCTACGTCTATTTGACGCTGCAAATCTATCATTTGGGTGAGCGCAAGAAGGCGATCGAGAACGAGCTGGCGAGTCTCCGCACTCAAAATGATGTGGCTAGCGCGCAAATCGCGGCCCTGACTTCGCGCTCTGCGTTACAGCGTCGATTGAAAGAGGGCTACTTGAAAATGATCCCGATTTCCGAGAACAGCATCGTCCGGCTTACAATTCCTGCCCGATCGGCCGAGGAGAATGCAATTCAACCAGTGGCAAATCCGGCTGGCACAAGATGAACCCGAATAGCCGAACCCGCTGTGCCTTGGTTTGCGCCGCTTTTATCGCGCTCTTCAGCGCCTTTTCATTCCGCCTGATTTATCTGCAAGTGATAAAGCACGACGAATACGCCGGGCTTGCTGCTGAGAAGCACGTTTACAAACAAATTATCTACGCAGAACGCGGCACGATCCTTGATGCGAACAACGAAGTTCTCGCGCACAACATTCCTGTCGAAACGGTAGTGGCGGACGCCACGCATTTTAATAATCGGCAAGCAGTTGTCGATCTTGTCAGCAATGAACTCGGCATTCCGGCCGAGCAGCTCACGAAAAAATTAAGCAATGAACGCCGATACATCGTGATCAAGCGTGAAGTGCCGGGAGCGCTGGCAAGCACGCTGCGCGATAAACTGCGCGCCAGAAATTTGCGCGGAATTTATTTCGAGCACGACGCCACGCGCATCTACCCGAATGGCTCCATGCTTTGCCATGTTATCGGATTCACCGACTTCGAACATCACGGTATTCAAGGCGTGGAAGCGTCGATGGAGGAATACCTCCATGGGCAGGACGGCTATCGCTTCATCGAACACAATCGAGCTGGCCAGGAGATCGTGCCTTACCGAGGCCAGGAGCGCGCGCCGCGCGACGGTTACCAAGTCCATCTTACAGTCGATCTTAGTTTACAGAACATTGTTGAGAACGAAATCGACGCCGCGATGGAAGAGTACACCCCCCAAAAAGCGACGATTATTCTAATGCGGCCGCAGACCGGCGAAATCCTGGCAATGGCTACTCGCCCGAATTTCGATTTAAACCTCCGCTCCGAAGCAAAGCCCGAGGAAATGAAAAACCGCGCCATCATCGACATGATGGAGCCGGGTTCCACGTTTAAAATCGTGGCCGCGGCCGCCGCGCTCAATGAACATAAGCTCCGGCCTGATTCGACGATCTTTTGCGAAAACGGTCTGTGGAATTTCGCCGGCGCCGCCCTGCACGATCATCGCGCGTTTTCGTACCTGAGCGTGCGCGACATTCTCATCAAGTCCAGCAACATCGGCGCAGCCAAGCTTGCGCTGAGCGTCGGCGAACAAAAGTTTTACGAATACATCCGCCGCTTTGGATTTGGCGAGCGCACCGGAGTTGAACTTCCCGGTGAGATCAACGGGCTCATTCGTCCTCCGCAATCGTGGAGCAAAATTTCGATCACGCGTATCCCGATGGGGCACGAAATCGGGGTCACGCCATTGCAAATGACGGTGGCAATCGCGGCGATTGCCAACGGCGGCAAATTGATCACACCGCGCATCGTAAAATCGATTACCACCTCCGAGGGCAAAACCGTCAGCTCACTTTCCTCGGTAGTATTACGTCAGGTAATTTCTCCTGAAACCGCCAGAGAAATTGGGGATGCCCTCCGAGGTGTCGTAAGCGATCGCGGCACTGCGGCTGCCGCTGCTGTTCCAGGTTTTACGATTGCCGGCAAGACCGGAACCGCGCAGAAAGTTGATCCTAAAGGCGGATATGAACACGGAAAGTACGTCGTTTCTTTTGTCGGCTATCTGCCGGCCGAGCACCCCGAGTTTGTCGGTCTTGTTGTGCTCGACGATGCGCACACGAGCAAACCAGAGTTGAATTACGGTGGGCTCATCGCGGGACCGATCTTTTCCCGGGTCGCCGAAAAGGCTGCCCGATATCTCGATCTTGAGCCGCATGAGGAAATTCGCAAAGCGATTCCCGTACGGGTCGAAAAACCCATGCCGGCGGAGCGAGTTCGCAAGGCCGTGCCAGCGGAACGAGTCGCCTTAACCAATGCTCCACACCATTGAACGCCTTGCCCCGGTTCGCCGCAGCGAATCCGTCCCCTGGCGGACATGTTGAAACCTCATGCAGCTCAAAACTCTCGCGGCCGCGCTTCCAACTCGCCAGGTCATCGGGACACTTGATCGCACAGTGGAAAGCATCGCGTATGACTCGCGGCGAGTGCAAAGGAATGGCTTGTTCGTGGCATTGCGAGGCGAGAAAGCCGATGGCCACGAATTCATCGACTCAGCCATCGAAAAAGGCGCATCGGTGATAGTTACAGAACGCGAGGAACAACATCCGCGCGTTACCTGTCTTGTTGTCGAAAACACACGCGCCGCGCTCGCTGATCTTTCGGCAAATTTTTACGGACATCCCGCGTGGAAATTGAAACTGGCGGCGGTGACTGGCACGAATGGAAAAACCACCACGACGTTTCTGATCAAGCATATCTGTGAAAAGGCCGGCTTGCGTTGCGGATTGGTCGGAACGGTTCGCTACGAAATCGGTGAGCGCATTCTGCCTGCCATTCGTACAACGCCGGAATCACTCGATTTGCAGGAGTTGCTGGCGCAGATCGTTAACGCGGGTTGTCGGGCTGCCGCGATGGAAGTTTCCTCGCATGCGCTCGCGCAAGACCGCACGCGTGGGCTCGAATGGAACGTCGCTGTCTTCACCAATCTCACGCAGGACCATCTGGATTTTCACGGGACGATGGAAAGCTACTTCGATTCCAAGGCGAAACTTTTCTCACGACTTGGCAGTCAGGAAAAAAAGCGGAAGCCGGTCGCAATTGTGAACATTGATGACCGCTATGGCGAACAACTGCTCAAAAAGATCGACCAGCGCGTCGCCGTCGTCAGTTATGGCAGGAGCGTTCGCGCGGATTTTCGCGCTTCAAATTATCGCGTGGAGTTCAGCGGCACTTCCTATCAGCTCGATGCCCACGGCAAGAGTTATCTGGTTCGTGTCCCATTGATTGGCGGGTTTAACGTCGCAAACTCGGTGGCGGCGCTGGCAGCGGCAAATACTCTGGGAATCAGTCTGCGCGACGCAGTACTCAGTCTTGGTAAATCGCCGCAAGTGCCGGGACGCTTGGAATTGGTTCCGGCGAAGCGACAATTCCAGGTTTTTGTCGATTACGCGCACACACCGGATGCGCTCGGGAACGTTCTCAAAACTCTGCGGGAACTCGAGCCGCATCGATTGATTGTCGTTTTTGGCTGCGGCGGCAATCGGGACCGGGAAAAGCGTCCGCTGATGGGCGAAATAGTGGATCGACATGCTGATTACGCGATTGTCACCTCCGATAATCCGCGCAAAGAGGACCCGAACGCGATTATC
>WNFQ01016613.1_pt1 | contig 11650 bp, 11 predicted proteins | sample 5400171 | NCBI WGS metagenome assembly WNFQ01 (sample SAMN13153356, study PRJNA577476) | soil metagenome | isolation source: 20 cm soil under Madrone tree | place: USA:California | collected 2016-06-14
TACGTTAGGAGCGAGATTCAATTCCCATCTCCCACCCCAGAGTTCAGTTTTATAAAACAGGGCTCAGCCGATTTGCCGGGATCGTTGGGCCCCCCTTCGCTCTCACCACCACACCGGTGACGGGTTAACTCGCGAGATAACTGATGCGTGTGAAATGTTGATAACGTTGTAGATATCGTCCCAAAAAACGCAAACGGTGTGCACTTTGGTCATCTCCTTTGGGAACATTTTTTTCGCATCCGGCAGGCCCTGATCATATATGCTTGAGTTCGTCCAGTTCGTCTCATTCCTACGCCGATAACCTGGCCACGGCAGTAGCTGTTCTCTAAAAGGAATGCATCATAAATGTAGCGCTGGTTCTCCGGAGCCGGCGAGTTCTGGTGCGTATGGCACACGGTTACGCTATTGATGTCATGTCTCTGTTGAACCATAAAATCATGGTCGATCAGAGCCTTGAGCAGATGGCCGCAAAGTATAAATCGGCCGAGCCTTTCCCGCACATCGTCATCGACAACATGTTTGAGGACCGGTTGCTCGATCAACTGGTTGGCGAAATGCCATCGCTCACGGCAGAAAAATTCTTGTACTACGAGGATGGGCACCTCACCCAGTACGGTCTGCGCTCCGCGGTAGAACTTGGAGAAACCGGCTTCCAGCTGATTGCATTCCTGCACTCGGCCGCTTTCCTATACTTCCTTTCGGAGATCAACGGAATACGGGAGCTGTTGCCGGATCCATACCTGCAAGGCGGTGGATATCATGTGATGCCGCCCGGCGGCAAGTTTGACGTTCATGCCGACCGTAATATGGCTTACGAAACTGGCTTGACCCGGCGCCTTTCGCTCATCACATACCTCAACAAATCCTGGAAGCATGAGTACGGCGGACAGTTCGAATTGTGGAACCACGATGGAAGCCGCCGCGAGGCCGCAGTGGAACCGCTGTTCAACCGGACGGTGATTTTTGAAATTGCCGACCAGAACTTTCACGGCGTTCCGTCGCCGATTGCCTGCCCAGGAGGCCGGTGCCGTAGTTCTTTTGTGGTGTACTACCACACCGCGCAGGGCCTGAACAGTGTCGCTCACAGCTCGGTCTTTCCCTCCAGCCTTCGCAAGTCGAGCAATCCCCTGGGGGACAAGAGGACAGTGCTTCGAATCGCACGAGCTTTTTGTCCGCCGATTGTCGCGCGCGCTGCCAAGAAAGTTCTGCGCCGGAATGAACGGGCCATCCCGCTTTTCTCTAATTTCTCCCTTCCCCGCAGCCTGCCAAACGCGCGCTATACTTCGACAGCTCATGGCCAACATACTCTATGGGGTCAATGGCGAGGGCTCTGGCCATTCGACCAGGGCGCAGGAAGTTCTTTCTCATCTGAAAGCCAGGGGACACAGGCTACATGTGGCTTCATTCGATCGCGGACTGCATAACCTCCGCGACAACTTTGAGGTGACGGAAATCCACGGTTTGCGCCTGGCCTACGTGAATAATCAGGTGCGTTACCGGCGTACCGTGACAAAAAATCTGCTCGCCCTGCGGCAGCGTGCCAAGAGTATTGCGGTTTTGTCTGAGCTAGCTGAAGCCTGGAAGATCGAAGTGGTCATCACCGATTTTGAGCCTCTCTGCTGTCATCTGGGCCATCGCAAGCGTCTTCCGATTATTTCCATCGATAATCAGCACTGCCTGACCAATACCGAGGTTTCCTATCCCAGAAAGTACCGGCGCGACGCCGCGGTTGCGAAGCTGGTTACGCGGATCATGACGCCGCAGGCCGACGCGTATCTGGTGACGTCGTTCTTCACTGCCCAAGTCAAGCGGCCCCGAACGTTCTTGTTTCCACCCATTCTGCGCCACGAGGTCCTCGCGGCTTCGCCGACCGCCGGAGAGCATGTGCTGGTCTACGTGACTTCCCCGGCGCCAGTCCTAGCGAAGTTGCTGAATTCTGTGCACTGCCCGTTTATCGCCTATGGTTTCAGCCGCGAAGGGCAGAATGGCGATATCCTTTTCAGAGAGCCCAGCGTCAGTAAATTCTTGGAAGATTTGAGCGGAGCGAAAGCGATCGTCGCCAACGCCGGATTTTCTCTGATGACCGAGGCGCTTCACCTGGGTAAGCCGTACCTGGCGATTCCAATGAAGCATCAGTTCGAACAGATCTTTAACGCGTATTGGCTGGATAAGATGGGATACGGGACGTATTGGGAGGATCTGAACAAGGAGCGTGTCGAGTCGTTCCTCTATAATCTGCCGCGTTACAGCCAACAGTTAAGCGCGTATCCACGCAAAGGAAATGCGGCGCTTCTGGGAAAGCTCGATGCTCTCATCGCGGAGTACACATCGTCGAGCACTGCGCCCGCAGGGCGACGAGGAAAGTGACCATGGCAGATAGTTCCCAGTTGCCCGAACTGGAAACCGCCCCAAGATCTACCGCCGTGATTGAGACCGCCGTCCTCATTAGCCTGGCGGTGGCGGTGCTTTCGCTTTTTCTGTTTGCCTGGATCGCGGAAAGTGTTTCTCATGGCCAGACAGGGGGCTTCGATTTTGCCGTGCGGATGCGGATCCACGAGTACGCTTCTCCCGGTCTAACCAAGATAATGATTGCAATTTCCTTTTTGGGCGGAGCGGGGTTGACGCTTGGCGCCATCCTTGCGGCTGTTTTGTTTCTCTATTTTTTTCACTGGCGCCGTGCCGCGCTGTGGCTGGTGGTTACCATGCTGGGCGCGCTGGTGCTGGACCTGACTCTGAAATATGCTTTTCACCGTGCCCGCCCTACTCCGTTTTTTGCAGCCGTGCCGCGCTCGTATAGTTTTCCCAGTGGACATGCTTTGTTTTCATTTTGCTTCTATGGAGTGCTCGCGGGATTGCTGGCGGGGCGTACTCGCTCCCGGAAGGCGCGGGCTCTGATTTGGACGGGGGCGGCTGTTCTTGTGGCCAGCATCGGCCTGTCGCGAATTTATCTGGGAGTGCATTATCCCAGCGATGTGCTCGCGGGATATCTTGCCGCGTCTCTCTGGGTTAGCACCCTGCTCGCTCTCGACCGCATGCGGGTTGGCAGCACATCGCGGAAAGCCCCGCGATAGTACCGCACGGCTAACCACTCACCATGACATTCGTAGCAATTGGCCATTCTTGTTAGACTACCTCGCGACCTTTCAGCCTGCCAGGTCACATAGAGGAGCGGCTTGATGAATGCTAAGTTCCCGCTGGTGGCGGAGTTGATTGCCGAGTTTCTCGGAACGTTCGTGCTGATCTTGCTGGGAACCGGAGTCGTCGCCATGGTCGTGCTGTTTCCCTCTCACACGCCCGGCGAAATAATTCACGGCGGTTACACCAACATCACTCTGGGGTGGGGACTTGCCGTGACCATGGGAATCTACGTTGCGGGGAAAATTTCAGGGGCCGCAAGGTCTTGCCCTACTCGATCGCGCAAGTTGCGGGAGCATTCCTGGCGGCGGCGCTCGTGTATCAAAATTATCTACCGGCCTTCCACCAGGTCGACCCGCAACTGGAAAAAACGGCTGGAGTTTTCACGACGTTCCCTGCCTTTCCGTCCTTGCTGCAGGCAGGATTTCTGGACCAGGTGATCGGCACTGGCTTGCTGCTACTTTTCATTTTCGCCATCACCGATGAATTCAATTCGCCTCCGGGAGCCAACCTGGGTCCGCTAATGATTGGGCTGGTGGTGGTGGCGATTGGCATGAGCTTCGGAGGGATGCACGGATATGCCATCAATCCAGCCCGCGACTTCGGTCCACGCCTATTCACCGCGGTGGCCGGTTTTCGCAACAACGGCATCACGGACGGAATCCGGATATGGTGGGTTCCGATAGTGGCCCCGCTGCTGGGCGGGATAGCTGGCGCCGCGCTCTATGATCTCGGTATTCGCCGGTTCTTGCGAAGAGCATCGTGACAAGGCTGGCTCGGCGGCTGACGGTACCCCCAAAATGTACACCGTTCACGGCGGCGCTACCTAGAAACCCGGAGCGAAGGTGTAGCCCAGGGAGATGCCGACTCGCGTCGCCACCGGGGAGCTGAACTCTAGGTTATTTCGGATCAGGTAAAGGTGCGCTTCGGGGCGAACGAAGAAGTGGCCGTGAATGTAGTAACGGAGGCCGCCCCCGAAGTGACCCATGAAATGATTGCTGCTGACGAAGTCGGTGCAAGTGATGGCGCCGCAGGTGGTAAAGCCCTGGTAGAAGCGGATGCTCGCCCAACCAACGCCAGCCATGAGTTCAGCCGCTGCCTGCTTACCAAGTTTAGGGGCGTAGATCCCGTTAATGTCGTAAAAAAGTGGCCGCTCAGGCTGGAAACCCCCGTAGAGGTTGCGGCTGGCTCTCCAGGCGAGTTCGCCGCTCACGCCAAAGCGGCGCTTCAAAAGAAGATCTGCACTGAAGACTGGGTAGGTCCCACCGCTTAAGGTTACCGGCGCGTGGTTTCCGGAGGCACTGGAGGCCGAGGGCGCGATCATCGTGCCCGCGCCGATCGCAGCATCAAATTCCTGCGCATGAACTGCACTGTGGGTAAGGAAAGGCAGAACCAACGCCACGATTAGGCTGAACTTTCTCAAATGACCCTCCGCAAGGGAATGATATTAATGGTTTAGATGCAACGGCATCGCCCGGCGAAAAGCAAAATTTTGTGAACCCGTTGCGATGATCACCGAGCGCTCGCTACGCCCTGCAAGCAATGGTTTGCATCTATAATGCGACACCGGTAATCAAGATGACTTATTGCATTGACACCTTCAGCCCCTGTTCGATATGGAAGAACTGAACCCGAAGAGACCATCCCTCCAAAAACGAAGGCGGAATGCCCCTTCCGTCGCCGCCGTCCTGTGTCTGGTCGTGTTATCCGAACGTATGGTCGGCCAAAGCGGCGGTTACTCGCAGGCAACTTCGGAATCAGGCTCGGGCGCTGCCCAGATCAGCTTGCCCGCCGGCCAGAGCCCGTTCTCCGGCAGTGTTCCGCAGGGTAAGGCCACCCCGGAAGCGTTGCCACTTACTTTCCAGGATGCCATCGACCTCGGACTGAAGAACAATCTCGGCGTGTTGCTGCAGAGTTACAACACCATCGCAGCTCGTGGAGAGAAATGGAAAGAGTTGAGCGCCCTTCTCCCCAATGTGAACGGCGGGGTGACCGTAAATGTGGTGCAAGACAATCTGGCGGCCCGCGGACTGCGGTTTCCCGGATTTCCAACCATTGTTGGGCCCTACGGATTTAGCGATGCGCGGGTGTACCTCAGTCAATCCGTTCTGAATCTCAAGGCCCTGAACCGCCAACGCGGAGCGGCCGACGACGAGCGCGCTGCCCAATACAGCTACAAAGACGCCCGCGACATGGTGGTGCTGGCCACCGGCAATGCGTATCTTGAAGCTCTGTCAGGAGCGGCTCGAGTGGAAACCGCCGAAGCCCAGCTGAAAAGCGCTCAGGCGCTGCACGACAAGGCGGTGGATCAGCAGAACGCAGGTCTGAGCCCGGCAATTGACACGCTTCGCGCCCGCGTGGAGATGCAAAACCGGCAGCAGCAGTTGATCGTCTCGCGGAACAACTATGCCAAGCAAAAACTGGTGCTGGTGCGTGCCATCGGCTTGCCGGTCGGCCAGGGAATTGCGCTCACTTCCAAAGCGCCGTACGATTCCCTGACCGCGCTTGGAATTGAGGAAAGTTTGCAGCGCGCGTATGGGTCACGCTCCGACTATCTGGCCGCTGTGCAACAGGTGCGGGCGGCCGAGCACTATCGTAAGGGCGCGTCCGCGGAATACTTCCCCAGCGTTGACATGACCGCCGACTATGGTGACCTGGGAATTAACCCAGGGAACTCGCACGGTACTTTTCAGGTCTCTGGCCGGTTGAATATCCCCATCTTTCAGGGTGGCAAGGTCCACGCGGACGTTCTGCAAGCGGAGGCCACGCTACGGCAAAACCGCGCTCGGCTGGAAAATTTACGCGGCCAGATAGAATACGAGATCCGCACGGCCCTGTTGGATCTGGAAGCTGCTGACGAACAAGTACAGGTGGCGCGCAGTTCGGTCGAACTGGCGGAGCAGACACTCACCCAGGCTCGTGACCGCTTCGCCGCCGGGGTTACCGACAACCTGGAAGTGGTGCAAGCTCAGGAATCGGTGGCGGGAGCCCATGAAAGCTATATTTCCAGCCTGTATGCCCACAATCTGGCCAAAATTGAACTGGTACGAGCCATGGGCTACGCGGAGCAGGGCGTAATGCAATATCTAAAGGGCAAGTGATATATGGAATCCAGCACAGATACGAAAGTGAACGATACGCCTGAGATTGAAACCCGAGAACACCCTCCTTTGCCGGCTTCGGAGAAAGATCTCCAATGGAGGCAAGCCTCGCGGAATCCTCGTTTTCGCCTGGCGCTGATCGATGGGCACCTGAACGCCATCAGCGCCCGAGTCTCCGGGCACGTGGTGAAACTGCTGGTCAACGATAACCAGTATGTAGAAGCCGGCACGCCCCTGGTGGAAATCGATCCCAGGGACTATGAGGTGGCGGTGGCTCGCGCCAAGGCTGCATATCAGGACGCTCTTGCCACGGCAGAATCCACGCAAGTGAACGTTCCCATCACCACCGTGAACACGGGCAGTCAACTGTCCGCCGCTCAGGCCGAGGTGGAAAGCGGGCGGGCGGGAGTCGCGATGGCGCGCCAGCAACTGGAGGCCGCACGGGCGCAACTGGAGCAGGCCATTGCCAATGATATCAAGGCGCAAAACGATGTGGGCCGCTATAAACAGTTGGTGGATAAGCAGGAAATCTCGCATCAGCAGTACGACCAGGCGGTAGCTGCGGCCCGGTCGAGCGCCGCTGGTGTGGCTGCCGCCCGAGCTTCAGTGGCGGCGGCCGAGCAACAAGTGGCCCAGGCACAAGCCAAACGGGACCAGCTGGACGCCAACCTGCGCGCCGCAGAAACCGCCCCGCAACAGAATGCGTCCATGCGTGCCCGCGCCCAGGCGGCGCAAGCCCAAGCCCAGCAAAAAAAAGCCGAGTTGGAACAGGCCATGCTGAATCTGCAATATACCCGGCTGGTGGCGCCGGTCAACGGCATCGTCAGCAACCGCACTGTCGAAGTCGGCCAGAACGTTCAGGTCGGGCAGGAATTGATGAAGATCATCAATCTGGATGATATCTGGGTTACGGCCAACTTCAAGGAAAGCCAACTCCGGCTGATGCGGCCCGGCCAGCGGGCAACTATTTCAGTCGATGCCTACGGCAAGAAATACAACGGCCACGTGGAGAGCATCGCTGGTGCCAGCGGCGCGCTGTTTAGCCTGCTTCCTCCGGAAAATGCCACGGGTAACTACGTCAAAGTAGTGCAGCGGGTCCCGGTCAAGATCACCTTTGACCCGGGAGAGACCAAAGAGCATATTCTCCGGCCGGGTATGTCGGTCGAACCCAAGGTCTGGGTGCGATGAGCACCGCGGCACTGACCGCGGATGGCTCCGCCCTCCCGCGTCCGGCGGTTAATCCCTGGATCATCGCGCTGGCGGTCACCCTGGCCACGTTCATGGAGGTGCTGGACACCAGCATCGCCAACGTATCCCTGCCGCACATCGCCGGCAGCCTGTCGGCGGGCACCGACGAAAGCACCTGGGTATTGACTTCCTACCTGGTTTCTAACGCCATCGTGCTGCCGCTCAGCGGCTGGATCTCTTCCATCATCGGGCGCAAGCGTTTCTACATGAGCTGCGTCGCCATCTTTACAGTTAGTTCTCTGCTGTGCGGATTGGCGCCGAACCTGGGTATGTTGATTTTCTTTCGTGTGCTGCAAGGGGCAGGCGGAGGCGGGCTGCAACCCAGTGAGCAGGCTATTCTGGCGGACACCTTTCCTCCCGCCAAGCGCGGAATGGCCTTCGCAGTGTACGGCCTCGCAGTCGTGCTGGCGCCGGCCATCGGTCCCACTCTGGGTGGCTGGATTACCGACAACTTCACCTGGCGCTGGATTTTTCTGCTGAATATCCCCGTCGGCATTCTTTCCCTGATGTTGACCTCGCGCCTCATCCAGGACCCGCCCTACCTCAAGCGCAAGAAGCTTTCAGAAACCAAGATCGATTACATTGGCCTGGGCTTGGTAGCTTTAGGCTTGGGCACATTGCAGGTGGTCCTCGATAAAGGCCAGCGCGATGACTGGTTCGAGTCGCACTTCATCATTGTGCTCTCGGTCATCGCGGCCGCTTCCCTACTGTTTCTGATCTACTGGGAGTGGACGCGCGAAGACCCGGTGATCGACCTGCACCTGTTCACCAATAGGACCTTCGCCGCGGCCAATCTCCTGATGTTCATGCTGGGGTTCGCCCTACTGGGGAGCACAGTTCTGCTCCCGCTCTTCATGCAGACCCTGCTCGGCTATACCGCCGAACAGTCGGGACTGGCCTTGTTGCCGGGTGGATTTAGCTTGATGTTACTGATGCCGCTGGTGGGCTTTATGCTCTCCCGGTATGATCCTCGCAAAATGATGACGTTCGGGCTGCTAGCGCTTTCCTTTTCCCTGTTTCACATGACCAACTTCACCTTAGGAGTCGACTTCCGGACGGTGGTGTTTGCCCGGATGATCCAGACGATGGGTCTGGCCTTCCTGTTCGTCCCCATCAACACCGCCGCCTATGCATTCCTGCCCAAGGAAAAGAACAACGCAGCCTCGGGGTTGATGAACCTGGCCCGAAACATCGGAGGCAGTGTCGGCATCTCAATTGTGACCACCATGCTGGACCGCAGGCAGCAATTCCACCTGAACCGGATGTCGAGTCATCTGTCGGCTGCCAACCCCCCAGTGCAGGCCATGCTTCAGGGCACAGCCCGAGCCCTGGAGACGCGGGGATTGAGCGCCTCGGAGGCTATGCACCGGGCCTACGCGTTGTTGCAGGGCAGCGTCTTACGCCAAGCCAGCATGCTGGCTTATATTGACAACTTCTGGTTGTTGGGAGTAGCTATTCTGGTGATGGTTCCTTTGGTTTTCCTGATGAAACGACCGCGCACTGGCGGCGCAATTGCCGTACATTAGACTCTTCACTGGGGGCGCACCGTGTTTCGAATCATCACCGTCGAACGGGAATTCGGAAGCGGCGCCGCCGAGATCGCCCGCGAAATTGCCAGCCGCCTCGGCTGGAAGCTCTGGGATCAGGCCCTTACCGAGGAGATTGCCAGGGAAGCCAACGTAGACCGGTCCGCCGTGATGTGCTGCGATGAGCGACTGGACAGCACATTTCATCGTCTCGCCAAAACATTCTGGCGCGGTAGCTACGAACGCAGCATACCTCTGAAGGGTACTGAGCCCTTCGACGCGGATCGCTTCGTTTCGATCGGGCAGCAAGTGATGACCCGGGCGGCCGCCGCCGGAAATTGCGTGATCGTCGGACGCGGCGCTCCTTATTTCCTGCGCACACAGCCGGATGCATTCCACGTCTTCCTCTATGCCCCGCGGACCGAAAAGCTGCGACGCCTGCGGCTGATCGGACACAGTGAGAAAGAAGCCGAAGAATTGGTGGATACGGTGGATCGCGATCGTGTCGAATTTGTGAAACACTACTTCGGCGCTGATTGGCCCACCCGCTGCCTCTACCACATGATGATCAACACCGCGGTCGGGGATGAGAATGTCATTTCGATGATTCTGGACAGCAAGCACAAATTAGAAAGCAAGCCATTACGGCAATCTGAGCCTTGCCTCCCGCCTGCAACTGCTCGTAACTCTTAGGTAATATTGGGCTGCACCTTTTTTGTTGCACTTTAACACTCCTGAAATATCTTCGGATTAGCATTACAGACGGAAAACAGCTCGGCGGAGGCTTCGAAGATGGGTGCGGCACGGAATCCACAACGCGCACTTCCCCTGCAGGTGGCGGCTGTTTGCTACCGGCGGCGAGGCCCAGCCGTTGAGTTCCTGCTGGTCAACACGAACGGTGGAAACAAGTGGACGTTTCCCAAAGGTGATCCCGAACTGTCTCTCTCCCATGGCAAGGCTGCAGAACGCGAAGCCTGGGAAGAAGCCGGAGTCAGCGGCAGCATCGAGCCCCGCCACTTTTGCCTCTACCTTCACTCTAAGGGCGTCTTCTGGAAACCTCCAGGTGTGCGGGAGTATGTGATCAAAGCGTTTCTGCTGGAGGTGGAGCGGGAAGCGCATCCGCCGGAAACCGCGCGGAATCCCACCTGGTTCAGTCCCGACGAGGCCAAGAAAACCCTGGCCAAAGGCCGCGAGGTGAAATACGCGCGTGAGCTGCAAGCGGTAATTGACCGGGCCATGGAAAAGATTGGCGCAGCCAAGGTGATGGCTGAGCAATAGTCTCCTCGAAAAACGTAGCCCCGGCCGTCCCGCGCCCCCACCGGCGAGGCAAGATGCCCTCACCACGGCCGGCCACAGGCCAGCGCTACTGGTCTTCATCAAACCGCCCTTCTCATGAGACGATTGCATCTGTGATCCAACTCTCCTCAGCCGGCAAGCGTTATGGCCACAAGCTCCTGTTCGAGGGAGCCGACTGGATGATTACTTCCCGCGACCGGGTCGGCCTGGTGGGGGCAAACGGCACCGGCAAATCCACGCTGCTGAAGATCCTGACTGGGTCAGAAAGCCTCGACTATGGCTCGGTCAGCAGGGCTAAAGGCATCAGCGCGGGTTACCTGCCACAGGATGGGCTGGCGCTCTCCGGACGGACTGTGTTCGCGGAGTGCATGTCGGTTTTTTCCAAATTGCGCGCCATGGAACAGGAGATGGAAGAGCTGACTGGGCGCATGTCTGAGCTCGACCATTCATCTCCGGAGTATGCACAGGTCGCGGAGCGTTACCAGCGCCTGGAGCACGAATTTACCACCCGCGACGGATACGCCATCGAAGCGCAAGTCGGCGCCGTGCTTGCCGGGCTCGGCTTCCGCAAGGAAGACTGGACCCGGCAGACAGAAGAATTCTCCGGCGGCTGGCAGATGCGCATTGCGCTGGTGAAATTACTGCTGCAACAGCCCAATCTTTTGTTGCTGGACGAACCCACCAACCATCTTGATCTCGAAGCCCGCAACTGGCTGGAGGAATACCTCAGCAATTATCCCTACGCCTTTGTGCTGATCTCGCACGACCGCTATTTTCTCGACGTCACCATCAACAAGATTGTCGAAATCTGGAACAAGTGGGTTCATCTTTACCACGGCAACTACGAAAAGTATCTCGGCGCAAAGACACAACGGCTGGAGCAGCTCGAAGCGGCTTATCGCAACCAGCGGGAGCGCATCGAGCAACTGGAAGTCTTCATCAACCGCTTCCGCTATCAGGCGACCAAAGCCAAGCAGGTGCAAAGCCGGATCAAGGAACTGGAAAAGATCGAGCGAATCGAGCTGCCCGAAGAAGAGAAGACCATCCACTTCTCCTTCCCGCAACCCAAGCCCGGCGGCAGGATTGTCGCTGAGTTCGTCGCCGTGGCGAAGTCGTATGGCCATAAGGAAGTGTTTCGCGATGTCAGTTTCATGATCGAACGTGGTGACCGGATTGCCCTCGTCGGCGTAAATGGGGCAGGAAAATCTACTCTGATTAAACTGTTGTCAGAAACCGAACCTCTCACCAAGGGCGAGTACAAGCTGGGCCACAACGTTCAAGCGGATTATTTCGCGCAGGATCAATACAAGGAACTCAATCCGGATGCGCGCATCCTCGACGATC
>WNFQ01033007.1_pt1 | contig 11650 bp, 15 predicted proteins | sample 5400171 | NCBI WGS metagenome assembly WNFQ01 (sample SAMN13153356, study PRJNA577476) | soil metagenome | isolation source: 20 cm soil under Madrone tree | place: USA:California | collected 2016-06-14
TTGGGCTTCCCTTTGGCGGGCGGCGGCGCCGTTGGAGCCGGCTGCGCGGGGGCGAGAATGTACACCCGGACCTCGCCGCGCCCCGCCTCGTACAGGTTCACGCCCTCCCACTCGCCGCGCTCGGAGTTCTCGATGTGCATGGCCCGGACCGCGGTCTGGCTGTGCAGGGTCCGGCGGAGGAACTTCGCGGGCGGGTAGGCGCGCCGGTAGAACCGGACCGTCTCGTCCCAGGGGCTGGGCAGGCGGTAGCGATCGTCGTCGATCTTCACCGCCCCGTCCGGGAGGATGAATCCTCGGGCCTTGAAGCCCTCGGTGGCGGCGATGGCCGGGGCCGCGGCGGCGAGGATCAGCGCGATCAGGATCGATCTCATCTGGCCTTCTCCAGCGCGGCGTCGATGCGCCGCAGCGCCCGGTCCTTGCCGAGCAGGGCGACCGTCTCGAACAGCGGAGGACTCACCGTGGTCCCGGTGACCGCGACGCGGACCGGCTGGGCCAGCTTGCCGAGGCCCACGCCCTTCTGCTCGGCGAGGCCGCGGAAGGCCTGCTCCATCGCCTGCGGGCCTTGGCCAAAAGTAAGGTCGATCAGCGCGCGCGCCTCCGCCAGGAGCGGGAGCGTCTCGCGCGTGAGGTGCTTCGCCACCGCCTTGTCGTCGTAGGCCGGCAGCTCGGGCGCCATGTACGCGCGCCAGGCGTCGCGGATCTCGTTCAGGTGCCGCGCCCGCCCCTGCATCAGGGCGGCGAACTCCGGTGGAACGCCGACGATCCTCGCCAGCTCGTCAGCGGGCGTCTTCTGGATCCACTGCTGGTTGAGCCACTCGAGCTTCTGCGGATTGAACACGCCCGCGTTGGCGCCCACGTGCGCCCAGTCGAACTTCTCGATCAGCTCCGGCAGCGTGAAGATCTCCTGGTCTCCGTGCGACCACCCCAGGCGCGCCAGGTAGTTGAGCAGCGCGCCCGGCAAATAGCCGTCGTCCCGGTACTGCAGCACGCTCACCGCTCCGTGGCGCTTGGACAGCCGCTGCTTGTCGGCGCCGAGGATCATCGGCAGGTGCGCGAACGCCGGCACCGCGTAGTCCAGCGCCTGGTACATGAGCATCTGGCGGGGCGTGTTCACCACGTGGTCGTCGCCGCGGGCCACCATGGTGATCCCCATCTCGATGTCGTCGACCACCGCGCCGAAGTTGTAGAGCGGCACGCCGTCGGTCCGGAGGATCACCTCGTCCTGCAAGTCCTTGTGGGGCACGGTGATCTCGCCCTTCACCAGGTCCTTGAACGTGGTCGCGCCCTCGTCCGGCATGCGGAAGCGCACCACCGCCCCAGGCGTCCCCTTGGGGAGGTTCTTGTCCCGGCAGGTGCCCGGGTACTTGAACCCGCGCTTCTCTTTCGCCGCCTGCTCGCGCAGCCGGTCCAGCTCCTCCTTGGTGCAGTCGCAGCGGTACGCCTTGCCCTTGGCGATCAGCGCCTCCGCGTGCTTCTGGTAGGTGGCGAGCCGCTGCATCTGGAAGTAGGGCGCGTGCGGTCCGCCCACCAGCGGGCCCTCGTCCCACTCCAGGCCGAGCCACTGCATCCCCTGGAGGATGGCCAGCTCGCTCTCCTGCGTGCTGCGGGACTGGTCGGTGTCCTCGATCCGCAGGATGAACTTGCCCTTCTGCTGCCGCGCCCAGAGCCAGTTGAACAGCGCGGTGCGGGCCCCGCCGATGTGCAGGTATCCGGTGGGAGAGGGGGCGAAGCGGACGCGGACCATAGGGGCAGGCGAGATAGCAGAAGTTATAGTGCGCCGCCATGTGGATGCTCGCCCTGGTGCTCGCCTTCCCCGCCGTCTCGCCCCGCGGCGTGGTCGCGGCCGCCCACCCGCTCGCCGCGGAAGCCGGCGCTTCCGTGATGCGCCGGGGCGGAAACGCCGTGGACGCGGCGGTGGCGGCCGCCTTCGCGCTCAACGTGGTGGAGCCGAAGAGCTCCGGCATCGGCGGCGGCGGCTTCGCGCTCGTCTACACGGCGAAGGATCGGCAGGTGCACGTGATCGACTTCCGGGAGGTCGCGCCGCTCGCGGCCCGGCCGGACATGTACCTGGTGGGCGGCCAGCCCCGGCAGGACCTCGCCAACGCCGGACCGCTCAGCGTGGCCGTGCCGGCGGCGGTGAAAGGATACGCGGAGTTGGTCCGGCGGTTCGGCAAGAAGCCCCTGGCCCAGATCACCAGCCCCGCCGAGCAGATCGCAACGCGCGGCTACCAGGTGAGCATCAGCTATGTCGAGGCCGCGCAGCACCGCCTCGACTGCCTGGCCGCGGACCCGGAGGCGGCGCGCATCTTCCTGCGCCGCGGAGAGGATGGGGAGTACGAGGTCAAGGATCCGGGGGACAAGCTGATCCAGCCCGACCTCGCGCGCACGCTTCACGCCATCGGCGAGAAGGGGCCCGACGCCTTCTACAAGGGCAGGATCGCCCGGAGCATGGTCGACACGCTCGCCTCGCGCGGCGGCATCCTCACGCTCCAGGATCTCGCCCGCGTGCAGGTGCGCGAGCGGCGGCCGCTGGAGTCGACCTACCGCGGCCATCGCGTCGTCACCATGCCGCTGCCTTCCAGCGGTGGATTCATCCTCGCGGCGCTCCTCAACGTGCTCGAGCGCGAGGACCCGCGGGCCGGCGGCTACCGTCCCGAGCGGTTCCTGCACGTGATGGTGGAGGCCGAGAAGCGGCTGTACGCGCTCCGGCAGAAGATCGGCGATCCGGACTTCAACCCGGGCGTGGAGGACCGGGTGCGGGCCATGACCAACAAGGACTTCGCCGGAGAGATCTGGCGCCAGATCGGCGACCGCGCCACGCCGGCGGCGCAGGTGCTGGTGCCGGCCGAGCACGGCACGACCCACGTCTCGGCCGTCGACGAAGAGGGCAACGCGATCGCGCTCACCACCACCGTCAACGACGCCTTCGGCTCCTGCGTGGTCCCCAAGGGCACCGGCTTCTTGCTCAACGACCAGATGGACGACTTCGCGGTGGCGCCGGACGTCTCCAACGCCTACGGGTTGCGCTCCGGAGCCGAGAATGCGCCGGCGCCGGGAAAGGTCCCGCTGTCTTCCATGGCCCCGACGCTGGTGTTCGCGCCGGACGGTTCGCTCCTGCTGGCGATCGGATCCTCCGGAGGCGGAACCATCCCCACCACCGTGGCCCAGGCGATCGTCCACCTGGTCGGCCCAGCCCCGCCTGCACCACAACCTCTTCCCGGACGTGGTGCGCGTCGAGCCCAACGGCCTGGAGGCGGCGACCGCCCGCGCGCTGGAGGCGCGGGGGCACCAGCTGCGTTTCGGAGGCGAGCGGTTCCAGGACCATCCGGGCGGATTCTTCGAATCCCCTTGGGGAAAAGCCTGCGCGGTGCAGATCGAGCCGGACGCCGGTTGGCGCGTGGGCGCCTGTGACATCCGCGAGGACGGAGGCGGGGCGATTCCGTAGTAGCCTCCTTCCAGATGCTGATCGCCCTCCTTCTGGCCGCCACCGTATCGGGCCCCGGCGACGTCCGGTCGCTGACCGCGTCTTCCGACGCGGTGGTCCACGCGCGGGTCCTGCGCAGGTCGAGCGCATGGGCGCCGGGCGGGCGCCAGATCTTCACCACCGTGGTGCTGAAGACGCTGGAGACCTGGAAGGGAGATCCGGCGGCGGAGGTCACGGTGCTGGTCCCGGGAGGGGAGGTCGGCGACATCACGCAGACCGTGCAGGGCGTGGCCGCCTTCAGCGCGGGCGAGGAGGTGGTGGTCTTCCTGCGCCGCCGAGCCGGTTCGGTCTACGGCGTCGAGCGTTGGGCGCTGGGGAAGTTCAGCGTCGAGCCGGCTGCAGCGGCGCCGCGCCGCGCGCTGCGCGACCGGCGGGGTCTCACCTGCCAGGGATGCCGCGCCGGCGAGGTCGACGATCTGCCGCTCGACGAGCTGCGCGCGCGCGTGCTGGAAGGCGTCATCCGATGAAGCGGGCCGCCTGCGCGCTGCTGCTCTGCCTGGCGCTCCCGGCGCAGGCCTACGTACGCTCGAGGAACAACAACGGCCAGGGTCCCTGCATCTGGTGGCCCACGCACGGGCACAGCTTCCAGATCGACGCGCAGGGCAGCCCTGACGCGCCGCTGGACGCGACGTACGACGCGATCCGCAAGAGCTTCCAGACCTGGGCGGCGGTGTCGTGCAGCGATCTGAATTTCTCCGAGGAGCCGCTGTCGACGTCCGCGTCCAACCGGCTGGTCGGGTTCGAATCGGGCGGCACCAACCACAACCTGGTGCTCTTCCGCACGCGCAACTGCGCCCAGGTGGTTCCGGCCAACGATCCCTGCAAGGCTCAAGGCGGCTGCGGCAACGCCTATGATTGCTGGGAGCATGGCGACGGGATCATCGCCACCACCACCACGACCTCGAAGAGCTCGACCGGCGAGATCCTCGACAGCGACATCGAGATGAACGACGCGCCTTCGAGCAGCGCGAACAAGCTGACGTTCACCACCGTGGACGGGCTGCCTTGCACGAGGTCCGGCGAAACCGGCTGCGTGCGGATCGACGTGCAGAACACGGTCACGCACGAGGCGGGGCACTCGCTGGGTCTGGACCACACGCTCGATCCGGCCGCGACCATGTACGCGAGCGCGCCGTCGGGGGAGAAGAGCAAGCGGGTCCTGGGCGCAGACGACATCGCCGGGATCTGCGCGATCTATCCCCGCGGAGCGGCGAGCGTGACCTGCACGTCGGGCCAGGGCGGCGGGTGCTCGGCCGCTCAGACCGACCCGGGCGCGGCGCTGGCGGCCTTGGCGGTCTTGCTCCAGATCAGGCGCCGATCGAGGAGAAGGCCCCAGCTCCCCATGAGCAGCAGCACGAATCCCGCCACCGCCGCGCGCTGCCAGAGCGGCATCGAGAACTGAAACCAGAGCAGCAAGAACGTCGCGATCACGCCGGCGACCAGCGTGGTGGCCAGCCATGCCGTCTCGCGACCGGACAGGCGCGCCTCGTGCTTCCGCTGCTGCGCCCGGGTGACTTCCGGCGCCGGCGGATGTCCCCACTCGGGACCCTTCAGCGCCGCCCGCAGTCGATCCCACCCGCGCAGGGTCCATGCCCTTCGGAACAGGTCGACGAAGTGCTGGACCTGCGCGCGCAGCGGATCGAAGCTGCCCAGCGGCTTCACCAGGCCGTACACCGGCTGCTCCCGCTCCGGTTCGAACGTGCCGAAGAGCCGGTCCCAGATGCAGAGGGTGGCGGCGTAGTTGCGGTCCAGGTAGCGCGGATTGACCGCGTGATGGACGCGGTGCTGCGAGGGCGTGTTGAAGAAGAGCTCGAACCAGCCGAGCCTTCCCACCAGCTCGGTGTGGATCCAGAACTGGTAGAGCGTGCTCAGCGAGTCGACCAGGAGGAAGGTCGCCGGCGGGATCCCGATCAGCGCCAGCGGCAGGTGCAGCGGCCAGATGGTCCAGACGGAGAGCACCGCCTGCCGCAGCGCGACCGCCAGGTTGTAGTCCTCGCTCTGGTGGTGGACCGCATGCACCGCCCAGAGCACGGTCACGCGGTGCGAGAGCCGGTGCCACCCGTAGTAGGTGAAGTCCACCGCGAAGAAGGCGATCACCCAGGGCCAGATCGAGCCTTGCGCGAAGGTGAAGAAGCGGTGGTTCTGGTACAGCCAGACGTAGCCGCCGGTGAGCGCAGCCACCTCGAACACCAGGAAAATCTGCTGCGTCATGCCACAAGAGAGGCTCGCGACAGCGTCGGGGAAGCGGTACAGCGCCAGCCCGCGCCGCCGCGCCAGCCAGATCTCGACGCCGATGAGCAGGAAGAAGAAGGGGATCGCGAGCGCGATCGGGTTCGGCATGCATCTACTCCGGGAGGTCTTCCTCCAGGTCGTCGTCGTCGTCCGGCTCGGTGAGCGGCGAGGGCGCGATCTTGGCCGGCGGCCCCTCCAGCTTCTTCGCGGTCAGGCGGCGGTCCTCCTCGCGCGCGCTGAGCGCCAGGTGCCCCTGGCCGTCCACCTCGAAGGTGATCATCACCCGGGGCTCGCCCGCGCGCGCCGGGGAGAGGCCGTCGACCTCCCACCAGGCGTCGCTGTGGAGCGCGGCGGCGGTACGGCCCGCTCCGCGCAGCACGTGCACGTAGAGCCGCTTCTCGTTGTCCTTCCCGGTGGTGAAGCTCTCGGTCGCGCTGGTGGGGATCTCGCTGCCCTGCGTGAAGAGCTGCGAGGCCGAGCCGCCTGGCTGCTCGACCGAGATGGCCTCGCCCAGCGAGGGCGGCCGCGCCTCACGCTTGCAGGCGGCCAGCAGCAGGACCGCGAGCAGCGCGTGCCTCATGAGGGCAAGGCCTCTGCGAGCGCCTCGCCGAGGAGCCGCAGCGCGTCGTCGATCTGGCCCTTGTTCACGATCATCGGCGGGGAGATCCGCAGCGTGTTGCCGTAGAGGCCGCCCTTGCCGATCAACAGGCCGCGCCTGCGCGCCGCCTCCATCAGCCGGGCGGTGCCCTGCGGGTCCGGTTCCTTGCTGGCGCGGTCCTTCACCAGCTCGATCGCCTGCATCAGCCCCATGCCGCGGACGTCACCGATGCCCTGGAACTTCTGCTGCAGCCCTTCCAGCCCGTCGCGCAGTGCCTTGCCCATCAGCTGGGCGTTGAAGAGGAGCTTCTCCTCCTCGATCACGCCCAGCGTGGCGCTCGCCGCCACCATGCTGATCGGGCTGGCTCCGAAGGTGGAGATGTTGGCGTACTTCGACTTGTCCGCGATCGATGCCTTAGCCAGGGTCAGGCCGATGGGCTGCCCGTTGGCCATGCCCTTGGCGCTGGTGACGATGTCCGGCTCGACCCCGTACTGCTGGACGCCCCACCACTTCCCACCGGTCCGGCCCCAGGCCGTCTGCACCTCGTCGGCGATGAAGAGGCCGCCGTGGTCGCGGGCGATGGGCACCGCGATCTCGCGGCCATGAACGCGCCGATCTCCCCGTCGGTGGTGGTCTCGATCAGGGACTTGAGGTCCTTGGCGCAGGCCACTCCGCAGTCGGGGTACTTGAGACCGAAGTCGCAGCGGTAGCAGTAGGGCGCATGGGCGAAGCGGATGCTCGGGACCTCGCTCTGCGTCTTTGGGCGGTAGTTCTTGTTGCCCATCATGCTCAGGGCGAGCGTGCTGCGGCCGGCGTAGTTGTGACGCAGCACGACCAGCTCTTGCCGGCCGGTGGCCTCCTTGGCGAGGGCGACGGCGGTCTCGTTGGCCTCGGTCCCGGAGTTGGTGAAGAAGGCCTTGGCCGTCTCCTGCATCGGGCGGATCTGGACCACCTTCTCGGCCAGCTCCAGCTGCGGGAGGGTGGCGTAGAGGGTCGAGACATGCACCAGCTTCTTCTGCTGCGCGATCACCGCCTCGGTCACCCGGGGGTTGCAGTGGCCCACGCTGACGGTCAGGATCCCGCCGTAGAAGTCGAGATACTCCTTTCCCTCCACGTCCTTGAGGAACATCCCCTTGCCCGACTCGAGGGCCAGCGGCTCCTGGTAGTAGGTGCCGACGTTGGGAAAGAGCAGCTCGCGCTGCTTGCGCCGAATCTCCGCGCTTCTGGCATTCTCCATTCGGGTACGTCTCCTGCAGTCAGGGGAGGATACCATGGACCTGCGCGGCCTCCTCTTCTCGCCACCGATCCGCGCCCGGGCGCCGGACGTCGGCGGGAGTGCGCTTACCGCACAAGCGGGCGGTACCCGGCTCAAGCTGCTTGACCGCTCCGCGACGGCCGACCTACGCTGCCCCCACCCGCGCAGCTGGCAGCCGAAATGGTAGACAAGACCGTCGCCTCCCCCGAAGCCGCCGTCGCCGGGATCGCCGACGGGTCCACGGTGATGATCGGCGGATTCGGAGCCGCCGGGCAGCCCGGCCGCCTGATCGACGCGCTGATCGCGCAGGGCGCGCGCGATCTGACCGTGATCAACAACAACGCCGGCAACGGCGAGACCGGCCTGGCCGCGCTGCTCAAGGCGCGGCGCGTGCGCAAGATCATTTGCTCCTACCCGCGCCAGGCGGACTCCTGGGTCTTCGACCAACTCTACCGGGAAGGGGGCATCGAGCTCGAGGTCTCGCCGCAAGGGAACCTCGCTGAGCGTATCCGCGCGGCCGGAGCCGGGATCGGCGCCTTCTTCACGCCCACCGGCTTCGGCACGCTGCTCTCCGAAGGGAAGGAGACGCGCGTGATCTCGGGGCGGCCGCAGGTCCTCGAGTACGCGCTGCCCGCCGACTATGCGCTGATCAAGGCGCACCGGGCCGACCGGCTGGGCAACCTCGTCTACCGCAAGACCGCGCGCAACTTCGGGCCGATCATGGCGACGGCGGCGTCCTGCACCATCGCGGAGGTCGAGGAGCTGGTGGAGGTGGGGGCGCTCGACGCGGAAGCGATCGTGACGCCGGGCATCTTCGTCCACCGCGTCCTGCCGGTCCGGGGGAGGGCGGTATGAAGCGCCTGACGCGCGACCAGCTCGCGGCCCGGGTGGCGCGGGACATCCCCGACGGCGCCTATGTGAACCTGGGCATCGGCCTGCCCACCTTGATCGGCAACCATCTCCCCGTCGACCGCGAGATCTTCCTGCACAGCGAGAACGGGATGCTCGGGATGGGCCCCGCGCCCACCGCCGGGCAAGAGGACCCCGATCTGATCAACGCCGGCAAGCGGCCGGTGACGCTGCTCCCCGGCGGCAGCTTCTTCCACCATGCGGACTCGTTCGCGATGATGCGCGGAGGCCATCTCGACATCTGCGTGCTGGGCGCCTTCCAGGTGTCGGTCCGCGGCGATCTGGCCAACTGGCATACCGGCGCCCCGGACGCCATTCCCGCGGTCGGCGGCGCGATGGACCTGGCGATCGGACCTGACGCGCCAGGGTCAGAGCAAGATCGTCGAGCGCTGCAGCTATCCGGTGACGGCCCTGGAGTGCGTCGATCGGATCTACACGGACCTGGCCGTCATCGACGTGGTGCCCGAGGGCCTCCAGGTCCGGGAGGTGATCGAAGGGCTCTCCCTCGAAGACCTGCGGCGCATCACCGGAGTGCCTCTGCTCGCGCCCTGAAAGGCGGTCTCCCATCATCAGAATGTGTGCAGGATGCGGCGGATCAGGCAACCCCGACCAGCTGCCCGAGGGCTTCCGGATCCGCGATCAGCTCCTGGCTGCTGCAACGGTGGACGACGCGGCCGCGCTCGATCACCAGCGCGTTCCTCGTCAACTGCAGCGCCAGCCGCGCGCGCTGCTCGACCAGGATCACCGCCATCGTTCCCTGGCTCGCGAGCTGCCGGACGAGCCCGGCCAGCTCCTGCACGATCACCGGCGCCAACCCTTCCATCGGCTCGTCGAGCAGGAGCAGCCGCGGGTTCACCATCAGGGCGCGGCCGATCGCCAGCATCTGCTGCTCGCCGCCCGAGAGCTGGTTCCCGCGGTGGCGGCGGCGCGCCTCCAGCCTGGGGAACAGCTTGAAGACGCGGCCCAGGTCCCACTCTCCGGATCGGGCGACGACGCGGAGATGCTCCTCTACCGTGAGCGAAGGAAAGACGCAGCGCTCTTGCGGGACCCAGCCGATCCCGGCGGGCGCGCGGCGATGGGTGGGCAGCGCCGAAAGGTCCGAGCCGGCGAAGAGCAGGCGTCCGCGCTGCAGCCGGGTCAGGCCCATCAGCGTGAGCAGCAGCGTGGTCTTGCCCACGCCGTTTCGGCCCAGGAGCGAGAGGCTGCCGCCTTCCTCGAGCGAGAAGGAGACGCCGTCGAGCACCACCGACTCGCCGTAGCCGGCCACCAAGCCTTCCGCGCTGAGCAGCTCAGGCATCGCCGCCCTCGCCCAGGTAGACCTCGCGCACGCGCGCGTCGCCGGCGATCTCTTTCGCCGTGCCCTCCGCCAGGATCGAGCCGGAGGCGAGCACGGTGATGCGCTCGGCGAAGCGGAAGACGAGGTTCATGTCGTGCTCGATGAAGAGGATGGTCACCTCGCGAGGCAGGCCGGCGAGGACGCTGAAGATCTCCGCGCTCTGGCTTCCGGGGATCCCGGCGGCGGGCTCGTCGAGCAGGAGCACCCGCGGGCGTGTCGCCAGCGCGACGGCGATCTCCAGGACGCGCTGCTTGCCGTAGGGGAGCACGCGGACCAACGTGCCGGCGTCGCCGGCGAGATGGAGGTCCGAGAGGATCCGGTGGGCTTCCTCGATCTCACGGATGCGCCGCGCGACCGGGATCCAGAAGCTCGCGCCGAGGCCGTTGCGCTCGCACAGGGCCACCAGCACCGCCTCGAGGACGGTGAGGTTCGGGAACAGCGTGGTGATCTGGAAGGTGCGCGCCATCCCCCGGCGGGCGCGCAGGTGGGACGAGAGCGAAGTGACGCGCTCTCCCTCCAGGAAGACGTCGCCCCCGGAGGGCGTCAACACGCCGGTGATCAGGTTGACCAGCGTGGTCTTGCCGGCGCCGTTCGGGCCGATCAGCGCATGCCGCGCGCCCGCCTCCAGAGCGAAGCTGACCTCCCGCACCGCCTGCAGCGCGCCGAAGCGGCGGGAGACCCGATCGGTTCGCAGCACCGCGGTCACCGGCGCCCGCCCTTCTGCCAGCGCGCGGCGATGGCGCCCGTGATCCCTCCGGGCGCGAAGAAGACCGCCAGCACCAGCAGGAGCCCGAGCCAGAACTGCCAGTAGACCGGGTTCATCCCGGACAGGAGGTGCTGCGCGACCATGAAGACGGCGGCGCCGGCCAACCCGCCGTAGAGGAATCCGGTCCCGCCGAGCACCAGCATGATCAGGAGATCGGCGGAGCGGGAGAAGCCCAGGACCTCCAGGCCCACGAACTGCGTGGTCTGCGCCAGGAGCGCGCCGGCCATCCCGGCGATGGCTCCGGCCAGCGTGTAGACCGCGGTCAGCCGCCGGCGCACCGGCGTGCCGATCGCCGACATCCGCACCGGCTGATCGCGGATCCCGCGCAGCGAGAGACCGAACGGCGAGCGGACCACGCGCCGGCAGAGGCAGAAGACGCCGAAGGTGACGACCAGGCTGTAGGCGTAGGCGGTCCTGCCGCCGAGGTCGAAGGTGAAGACGCCGAACAGCTTTCCCACCGTCATGTCGCTCAGGCCGTCGACTCCGCCGGTGACGGGCGCGGCCTGGTTGGCCAGCTCGTACATCATCAGGCCGAGCCCCAGCGTCACCATCAGGCGGGTGAGGTCGCCGCCGCGCAGCGCGAGGAAGCTGGTTCCGAAGGCGATGAGCGCGCCGGCGGCGGCGGCCGCGATCAGGCCGCTGATCGGCTCGTCCCAACCGTGGTTGGCGAGCAGGCCTGCCGTGTACGCGCCGCCGCCGAACATGGCCGCGTGCCCCAGCGAGACCACGCCGGCGTAACCAAGGATCAGATCCAGCGAGAGCGCGAAGAGCCCGGTGATCGCGATCTGGCTGGCGAGCACGAGCTGTCCGGGAAGGACGAAGAAGACGGCCGCCGCGGCCGCCCAGAACGCGAGCTCCGCCGGCCGCCAGCGGAGATCAGAAAGCCGGTTCGCGAAAGCAATCGGCGAGCCGGAGGTGCGCGCGGTGGCGGCGGGGGGCGGCTCGCTCACCTGCGCTCTCATCGCGCCAACCGGCGCAGGCCGCCGGGAAAGAGCAGCAGCAGCGCAACCATCAGCCCGTAGATCACGAAGGCGCCGACCTCGGGCACGTAGTACTTGCCGGCCACGTCG
>WNFQ01003376.1_pt1 | contig 11644 bp, 13 predicted proteins | sample 5400171 | NCBI WGS metagenome assembly WNFQ01 (sample SAMN13153356, study PRJNA577476) | soil metagenome | isolation source: 20 cm soil under Madrone tree | place: USA:California | collected 2016-06-14
TCCGCGATCTGCCTGAGCGCTTCATTCCCCAACTGAACAAGTTCCTCGACGATTTCGGGCCGAGCCTAACCGAGTGCGACAGGCTACTGACCCGTAACAAGATTTTTGTCGATCGAACCAAAGACGTCGGTGTGATATCGAAGGAGCGCGCGATTGCGTACGCCCTCTCCGGCCCGAACCTGCGAGGCAGCGGGATCGATCACGATTTGCGCCGCAAACACCCGTACCTCGATTATGACAATTACGATTTTGACGTGGTGATCGGCAGCTCGGGCGATTGCTACGATCGTTATCTGGTGCGGATCGAGGAAATGCGCCAAAGCGTCCGAATCCTGCGGCAGGTGATCGATAAATTGCCCGGCGGCCCGATCAATGTCGCGGACTGGAAAAACATGACTCCTCCGAAATCGCGCGTGATGACAAAAATGGAAGAACTGATCCACCATTTCATCGTAGTAACCGAAGGGCTCGATGCGCCACTCGGCGAAGTCTATTTCGCAGCTGAAAATCCCAAAGGCGAGCTTGGGTTTTACATCAACAGCAGAGGTGGCGGCGTTCCGTATCGCTTGAAAATTCGCGCGCCGTCATTTGTGAACCTCAGTATCCTGCCCGAGCTTCTGCCAGGCTGCATGGTGAGCGATGTGCCGGCGGTGCTCGGCAGTCTGGACTTCGTGATGGGCGAATGCGACAGATGATCGGATAATGACGAAGGACGAATTTCCAATGACGAAGGAAACCAAATAATGAAAAACGGAACGATTAAAGAGCCTTCTGCCAACGTTTCGTCACCTGTGTTTCGTCATTCATTCGTCCTTCGTCCTTCGTCATTCGTCATTCTTTTGACGCGCCTCGTAGTCGTGCTTCTGATCGCGCTCTCCGTTTCCTGCTCCAGCAAGCGCATCACAAAGGCGAATGTCGATCAGATAACGGATGGAATGTCGAAAAAGCAGGTGGAATCGATTTTGGGCCCGCCGACTTCGCTTAGTACCGAAGATTTCGTGATCATGAAAAAGACGACGTACGTTTATCGGCAGGGGAAGGACACAGTCACAATCGTTTTCAAGGACGACAAAGTGCAATCGAAAGACAGCACGTTGTCCGACTAATCTGCTGTAGCGGCTTACTTTCTCAGGTGACAGACTCGACGAGCATGCGTATTCCCGCCGAGCTGGAACGGAAAATGGATGGGGCGATCGCTCGCTATCCGAGCGCTCACAAGAGAAGCGCGGCCATGCCACTGCTGCATTTGTGGCAGGAACACTTCGGGTTCATTAGCGACGAGGCCGTGTTGTGGATCGCGGAAAAGCTCGGCTTGCAGCCGATCAATATTCTCGAGCTGGTCACCTTCTACCCAATGTTTCGAGAGCACCCGCCGAGCAAAACCCATATCCGAGTGTGCCGCACACTGAGTTGTACAATGGCCGGAGGCTTTGAGTTGATGGACAAATTGTGCACGAGCTTTGGTATCCAACGCCCGCCTGACGGCGATGCAATGCACAATCCAATTACGGTCAGCGCCGACGGAAATTACAGCGTTGAGTTTGTTGAATGCCTTGCCAGCTGCCATACCGCGCCGGTGTGCATGATTGATGACGAGTTGCTTGAGAATGTCGATCCGAACTCCGCAGCCGGCCTGATCAAGGAAGAGCGGCCTCCAGACCGCCCACGCGGGAACGGCGGACTGGAGACGGCCGCTCCTTGGTGGCCTCCTCAGCCGCTCGAGCACCGCTTGATTTTCAAGAATATCGGGCGCCCAGATTGGACGACCGACATCGACTGCTACCTGCGCGATGGCGGTTACGAACAGTTAAAGCAAGCGCTAAGCATGTCTCGCAGCGACATTGTCAACAAAGTCAAAAACTCCGGCCTGCGCGGCCGCGGCGGCGCCGGATTTTCGTGCGGCTTGAAATGGAGCTTCATCAAACCGGACGAGAAACGGCCAGTCTATTTGATTTGCAACGCCGACGAATCCGAGCCGGGCACGTTCAAGGATCGTTACATCATCCATGAAGATCCGCACCAACTGCTCGAAGGAATTTTGATCTCGTGTTACGCGCTCAATGCGCGCACAGCGTACATCTACATACGAGGCGAATTCCCGCAGGGCGCGAAAATTCTGGAACACGCCATCGAAGAGGCACGCGCGCGTAATTTTCTTGGTCAAAACATTCTCGGCTCCGGGTTTGACGTAGAGGTTTACGTTCATCGCGGCGCCGGCGCTTACATTTGCGGGGAAGAAACTGGTCTTATCGAATCGCTGGAGGGAAAGCGCGGCTATCCGCGGATTAAACCACCGTACTTTCCAGCAGTGCTCGGCCTCTACATGTGCCCGACCATCGTCAACAATGTCGAAACGCTCTGCCACATAAAACACATCATCGCCATGGGCGGCTCGGAATACGCGCGCCTTGGCCGACCTAACAACACCGGCACGCGGATTGTTTGCGTGAGCGGCGACGTCCAGCGACCGGGCTACTTCGAAATTGAAGTCGGTGCGGTGACGATGGGCCAGCTGATTTACGAGATGGCCGGTGGCTTGAGACCTGGCCGAAAATTAAAGGCAGTCATCCCGGGCGGCAGCTCTGCGAAAGTTTTGCGCGCCGATGAGCGATTCAAACTCAAGCAGAGACAATCCGACGGATCGACAATCGAACGCGAAATGACGATCGATGAGATCCCGATGGATTTCGATTCACTCACAGCGGCGGGTTCCATGGCCGGTTCCGGCGGCGTGATCGTGCTCGACGATTCCCGCGACATGGTTTGGGTACTAAACAACATCAACGAGTTCTACGCGCACGAGAGCTGTGGCCAATGTACACCCTGCCGGGAAGGGTCGCTTTGGATGAAGAAAATCACCGACCGCATGTTGCGTGGCGGCGGAGTTGTGGAAGATCCGAAAACGCTCAAAACCATTGGCGACAACATTGCAGGTCGCACGATTTGCGCTTTCGGCGAAGCATGCGCGTGGCCCACGCAAAGTTTTGTCGAAAAATTTCCAGAGGAATTTGCCGCACGTGCGCAGAAACCCCTTCCCCCGCCGCTTCCACCGGAATACACGCCGGAAGAATTAATCGAGCACGAGTCGATTCCCACTGTCCCCATGGCGCACGATCCCGGCTGGGAAAAAGCTGGCGCCAAAGGAACAGTTTAGAATATGAATCAGGAAAGCAGGAAAGCAGGAAAAAATCTCAGAGACTCGAAACTAACCGAGCAAATTATTGCTGCGGCCATCCGGGTACATCGCGCACTTGGTCCGGGCTTTCTGGAATCAGTTTACGAGGAAGCCCTCGCAGTGGAATTTGCGCTCAGCGGAATCCAATTCATCCGACAGCATCCCGTGCCATTGTTTTACCGCGATCACCAGATTGGGGAACATCGTTTGGATTTTCTGGTTGAAGGCAAAATCGTCGTTGAGCTGAAGGCGATCAACCGACTGGAAGATATTCATTTTGCGATTGGGCGCAGTTATCTTAAAGCCACAAATCTCGACGATGGTCTGCTTTTGAATTTCGCGACTGCGCCCCTAACGATCAAACGTTTTTGCCGCGAGCGTCCACTCGAAACCGAAGATGTCGATGTCGTTCTGTAGTTCTGGTGTTTCCTGTTTTCCTGCTTTCCTGATTCAATAATGCCTAACGAATCCTCAGTCCCGCTGTTCAACATCCAGATCGATGGCGTGTGGCATCAATTTCCAAAGGGCACCCGCGTGATCGAGGCGTGCGAACAGGCCGGGAGCTATGTGCCACGCTATTGTTACCACAAGAAGCTCAGCTCGCCCGGTAATTGCCGGATGTGTTTGATCGAAATGGGATTTCCACGGTTGGGCCCGGATCGTACAGCTGAGTTGGGCGGTGATGGCAAACCCATCATCAACTGGATGCCGCGCCCGCAAATTTCCTGTGCTCAGGATGTTTCCGAAGGCATAGCCGTGCGCACCAACTCGCCGCTGGTGAAAGAATGCCAGCGTGGCGTCATGGAATTTCTCCTCATCAATCACCCGCTTGATTGCCCGATTTGCGATCAGGCCGGCGAATGCCGCTTGCAGGAATTCAGCGTCGATTTTGGCGATTCGAAATCGCGTTTCCTCGAGAACAAAGTTAAGAAACCAAAAAATGTACTGATCGGCCCGCGCGTCACGCTTGATGACGAACGCTGCATCCTCTGCTCCCGTTGCATTCGTTTCTGCCAGGAAGTCGCACACGATGACGTTCTCGGGTTCGTTGACCGCGGCAGTTACACCGTGCTGACCGCGCATCCGGGCAAGCGGCTGGAAAATAATTACTCTCTCAACACCGTCGACATTTGTCCGGTAGGCGCGCTCACGTCCACGGATTTTCGCTTCAAAATGCGCGTCTGGTTCCTGAAAGAAACGAAGAGCATCTGCACAAGTTGCGCTACCGGTTGCAACACCGTTATCGGCAGTCGCGAGGACGTGATCTATCGCCAAACACCACGAGAGAATGATCACGTCAATTGCTGCTGGATGTGCGATTATGGGCGGCTCAATTTTTATTATCTGCAATCCGAGTCCCGCTTGCTCGAGCCGCAGATTCGCTATCAGGAAAAACTCATTCCCGCCGATTGGCCAATGGCGATTGGACAGGCGGCGCTCCAGCTAAAACAATTTTCTGGTCCTGAAATTGCGATCGTGGCTTCCGGACGGATGACCAACGAGGAACTTTGGCTGACATCGCAGTTGGCAAAATCGCTCGGGGTGCACTGGATCGACATCGTCCCACGTCGCGGTCCCGGCGATGACATCTTGCTGAGCAAGGACCGCAACCCGAATACCAACGGCGCGCGGCTCCTTCTTGGATCGGATTCTGAGCCAGGCGCAAAGCTCATGGCGATCGCTGATGCGGTGAAATCCGGACAAATCAAAGCGCTGGTAATTTTGAAAGAAAACACCATGCATCTGGGTATATCCGTTGAACAGCTCGCGCAGCTCCCGGTGTTCATCGCGATGAATATTTTGACGAACGATGCGACTGAAAAAGCGACGATCGTTCTGCCCGCGTGCGGATTTGCCGAAAAACGCGGCTCGATGGTCAACGGCAAAGGCCGCTTGCAACGATTGAATCGCGCCGTTCGCCCACCAGGGAATGCGCGGGATGATTGGGAGATTTTGCGCGATTTGCTGCAGGCGGTCGGTGGAGGCGATTCGCTTTCGTCGGTCGACGATGTGTTTCGCCGGATTAGCGAAACGGTCCCACAATTCGCCGGGCTAAGTTTGAACAAAATCGGCGATCTGGGGGTGCATATCCTCAAAATCGAAGAATTACCGCCCATGCATCCGAGCGACGAAGAAAACATCGAGCAAGCGGTCGCGGTCCAGGCATTACGTCGCGCCGAACGGCCGCACTGACATGGATTCTTTTTTTGTCATCACGTCACTGCTGAAAATCGTTGGCATACTCTTTCTGATTCTGACGATGGTTTCCTACGCAGTGTACGCCGAGCGGCGCGTAAGCGCGTTCATTCAAGACAGGCTCGGCCCGAATCGCGTTGGGCCTGCTGGTCTATTCCAGCCCATCGCAGACATGTTCAAGTTACTACTGAAAGAAGATTTCACGCCGCGCAACGTGAACACGTTTTATTACTGGCTGGCGCCGTGTCTGGCTGTGATGCCGGCCATCATCACGATCGCGGTGGTACCGTTCGGCAGTACGCTGTTCGGCGTTCCAATGGTAATCGCTGATGTGAACGTAGGAATTCTTTTCGTGTTCGCGATCGCATCGCTCGGCGTTTATGGGATTGTTATCGGCGGTTGGGCGTCGAATTCCAAATATCCATTCCTCGGCGGCATCCGTTCGAGTGCGCAAATGCTTTCCTACGAACTTTCGCTGGGGCTGGCAGTGATTCCCGTTTTTCTCCTAGTCGGAAATTTACGCCTGACCAGCGTGGTGCGTTACCAGATTGAGCACGGCTGGTTCATAGCGCCTTTTGTCGGCGATTGGATAAACCCGTGGAAATGGCTGCTCGCGATTCCCATGATCATTTCCTTCCTCGTGTTCATGATCGCAATCTTCGCAGAGACAAACCGCCTGCCATTTGATCTCCCCGAAGCCGAGCAGGAGCTCGCCGGCGGTTACAACACCGAATACAGCTCCATGAAGTTCGCCTTGTATTTTCTCGGCGAATACGCCGCGATGATCACCGGATCGGCCGTCATCGTTACATTGTTTTTCGGTGGCTGGCATTTTCCAGGAATTCCCGACGGCTCGCACGGATGGATCTTTGGCCTGATCAACATCGCGGTTTTCTTTGGAAAAGTCGCCATGGTGATTTTCATTTTCATGTGGGTCCGCTGGACGCTGCCGCGTTTTCGCTGGGATCAGCTGATGCGGCTTGGTTGGCTTTTCTTTTTCGAGATCGCGCTGGTTAACATCTTTCTGGTCGCGGCGATCTTGCGATTCACCGACTAACACTGCATTAGAGGAGCTACACATCTTGACATTTGGAGTCAAAACATCATGATGACAAGATGAGAACTACCTTGACGCTCGATCCTGATGTCGCGGCCAAAGCGAAGAAAAGCGCGGCCAAACTTCGCAAACCATTCAAGGACGTCATCAATACCGCCTTGCGTATTGGCTTGGACGAAGTGTTGAAGCCGCCGGCCGCCAGGCGGTACCGAACCAAAGCGCGCCCGCTCGGGCTTCGCCGAGGCTTTAGTTATGACGATGTCGCCGAGCTACTCGCACGCGCCGAGGGGGAGGACCACTCGTGATCTTGGTCGATGCGAATATTCTGCTTTACGCGGAGGATAGTCTTTCCGACCACCACGATGCGGCACGAGACTGGTGGGACACACAACTAAGCGGCCGAGAGCCAATAGCGCTGTGCTGGCCGGTGATAACGGCATTCATTCGTATTGCCACGAACGTTCGCTTGCATAAGCGCCCGCTCACCTTACGAGAAACTATCGAGCGCGTCCAAAGCTGGCTCGACCAGCGCTGCATCCGTGTTCTAACTCCGACAGAGCAACACTGGATTTTGTTCCAGCAGATGCTACGAACTGGCAACGCAACTGGCAATCTCGTGTCCGATGCGCACCTCGCGGCGCTAGCTGTGGAGCACAACTCCGTGCTGGCCTCCACCGATACCGATTTCGCTCGCTTCCGGGGTCTTAAGTGGCGCAATCCGATCGCCTCAGAAGCACATGACCCTCCGGCCACGCGAAAGACGCCCGAATTAATCGTGAAATGAACGCAAAACAAATGGCAAGGAGCCGCTGTTGATCTTGCTACCGATCTAATCCTGTAAACGCTCTCTGGAAATTCATGGCCGTCACTGTTCCACGACCGAAACTGAACTGGCGCGAACGATTGTATCTGCCTGCCATCGTCACCGGTCTTGCCATCACGTTTAAGCATTTTAAGAACATCCTGCTCGGACGCACCAAGGTTACCATGCAGTATCCCGAACAGAATTGGGACAGCAGCCTGCCTGACCACTACCGCGGCGCGCCTGCGTTGGTCCGAGACGAGGACGGACGTGTGCGTTGCGTCGCGTGCCAGCTCTGCGAATTCATTTGTCCGCCACGCGCGATCAAGATTATTCCCGGCGAAATCCCGTCAACAGATCGTTTCGCCAAAGTCGAGAAATATCCGGAGCAATTCGATATCGACATGATCCGCTGCATTTTCTGTGGGATGTGCGAGGAGGTTTGCCCCGAGCAGGCGATTTATCTGCGCAAAGATTACGCCATCACTGGCTTCACGCGCGCGGAAATGGTGCATCACAAGGAGAAGCTGCTCGAAATCGGCGGAGTAATGCACGGTGTCGTGCTGAAATGGAATGAAAAAAAGTAACAAGAGTCATCCCAAGCGGATGCGAGGGATCTCGCGCAAGACGAAGCGGTCACGCTCTGATTGTTTGAGTGCCGCAGCTTCGATGGCGCGATCCTTCACTTCGTTCAGGATGACAAAGCGATCGGCGGAGTGATGCATGGCGTAGTGTTGAAGTGGAACGAGAAGAAGTAAGAGCCACAAGACCGCCATTAACACAGATGGTCACAGATTTTTTTGGGTTCCGATTTTACATCTGAGTTTGATCTGTGTTTATCTGTGGCTTGAAAAATGTCGCCATTTTTATTTTGGGTCTTTGCACTGATGACGCTGATCTTTGGCGCAGCGGTTATCATCAATCGCAATCCTGTTGCCAGCGCCCTCAGCCTGGTCGTTTCTTTCCTGGGGCTCGCTGCGCTGTTCGTGTCGCTCGATGCCTACTTTGTCGGGATCATTCAGGTGCTGGTTTACGCAGGCGCTGTAATGGTGCTCTTTCTTTTTATTGTCATGCTTCTCAACCTCAAGGCCGAAGAACGGCGTCGCATCAATTGGGTCAGTGCTGCGGACGGCACCGGTGTGGCGCTCATTCTGCTCATCCAGATTTTTATTACGATCCGGCACTTCGAACCTGCGCGACAGACTTTTCCGCCGCTCCCGGCATCGACGATTGACGATGTGCGGAACATCGGCGCGATGCTTTTCAGCACTTATAATCTCCCGTTTCAAATCATCGGTGTCCTCGTGCTGGTGGCGACCATTGGTGTGGTCCTTTTGGGCAAACGCGAACCGAAGTAATGACGAAATCCGAATGATGAATGACGAAATAAGACCGAATCACGAAGCCCAAAAGGACGTGGCGCAGTCGTCTCTGATCAATCGTTCATTCGAGCTTCGACATTCCTTCGACATTTGTCATTCGTGCTTCGTCATTTCTGTAGCATGATCACACTCGGCGATTATCTCCTCGTAAGCGGCATTCTTTTTTCAATTGGATTCGCCGGAGTAATGTTGCGGCGCAATCTGATCGTCATTCTCATGTCACTGGAGTTGATGTTGAATGCGGCAAACTTATCGCTCGTCGCTTTTTCGCGATTCCGTGTCGATTCCAACGGCCTTCCCAATTACAACGCGCAGGTATTCGTTTTTTTCGTCATCACGGTCGCAGCGGCTGAAGTCGCGGTGGGCCTTGCCCTTCTTGCCGCCCTGTTTCGCGCAAGGCAGACGACGGACGTCAAAGACATCAGCAGCCTGAAATTCTAAGCCCGCGAATCACGCGAATTGACGCGAATAACATGACGGAAATCACTTACAAGACTCAGAGCTACGCGAACATCGGCGCCTGCTTCGAGGTGTGCAACGAGAAAGGCTGCGGCTTTTTGGAGCCGGTTTACCAGGAATGCCTGGGAATTGAGTTTGAATACCAACGGATTCCCGCAATCCCTAAACCATCGCTCACCCTTAGCTATCGGGGCCAGATCCTGACCCAGACTTATGAGCCAGACTACGTCTGCTTCGGAAAAATTATCGTCGAGCTGAAAGCCGTTTCTGCATTAAGCGACGAGCATCGCGCGCAGTTACTAAATTATCGGCACGCAACCGGATTCGAGCTTGGCCTGTTAGTGAATTTCGGCCATTACCCGAAACTGGAATACGAACGTATCGCAAAGACGCAGCACAAGAACGAAAATCGACTTTTACGATGTGTCTCTCTGAACCATTCGCTTTAATTCGCGTGATTCGCGGGCAGCTAATCTGATGACCTGGATCTTTCCGTGGCTCATTCTGCTCGCGCCCCTCGTTAGCGCGACTGTAATCACGCTGTTTACCCTTCGATGGAAAAGCTTGAGCAGCTCGATCTCAATAGCCGCGGTGCTCGTAAGTTTTCTCTGCAGTTGTTTGGTTTTTGCACACCGAACTGTCGCCTCCGCTGAGTTCACTTGGATCGGTATCAGCGGCGTCTTCCACGTCCCATTCGGCCTGACACTGGATCAGTTGAGCAAGACGATGCTCGTTCTGGTTTCCGGTATTGGCGCGGCCATACACATCTATTCGCTGGGGTACATGCGAGATGACGAAGGCAAGTCCCGCTATTTCGCGGCGCTGTCGCTCTTCATGTTCGCGATGCTCGGGATCGTTCTCTCGAACAATTTCGTTATGCTTTTTATCTTTTGGGAATTGGTCGGCTTTACCTCTTACGTCTTGATCGGCCACTGGTTCTATCGCGACGCTGCCGCAGATGCGGCCAATAAAGCGTTCATCACTACGCGAATTGGTGATTTCGGCTTCATGATTGGAATCCTGATGGTTTGGATGGCGACCGGCTCTGTCGTTTTCGCCGAGATCGCGCCGCGGATGTCGACACTAACGGGTCATCCCTTATTTCTGACAATTGCCGCCCTGTTGATTTTCTGCGGTGCAGTCGGCAAATCGGCGCAGTTTCCGTTGCACGTCTGGTTGCCGGACGCGATGGAGGGTCCGACGCCAATTTCCGCGTTGATTCACGCCGCGACGATGGTCGCAGCAGGTGTTTACATGCTGGTCCGCGTTGCGTTTATCATTCAAGCGTCGCAGACAGCGCTGCTGGTGATTGCATGGATCGGCACGATCACCGCGGTGATGGCCGCGTTAATCGCAACGCAGCAAAACGACATCAAACGGATCCTGGCCTACTCCACGCTCTCGCAACTCGGTTACATGGTGATGGCCGTCGGTCTCAGTTCTAACGACGCGGCCATGTTCCATCTTTTTACTCACGCGTTCTTCAAAGCGCTTCTCTTCCTCGCCGCCGGCTCGGTCATTGTGATGCTTCATCACGAACAGAACATCTGGAATATGGGAGGGCTTTCCCGGAAAGTTCCGATCACATTCGTTACGTTCCTTGTCGGCGCTTTGGCATTGATCGGCTGCCCGCCGTTTAGCGGATTCTTCAGCAAGGACGCAATTCTCGCGCTCGCCTACGAACGCAACATGGCGATTTTTGCCGTAGCATTGTTCACAGCATTCCTGACAGCTTTCTATGTGATGCGCCTGCTCGTGATCGTCTTCTTCGGGAACCCACGTAGCGACATTGCGCGTGCTAACCAAGAATCACCACCGGTAATGACGGTGCCGTTAATCGTACTCGCATTGCTCGCGACACTGGGCGGATTCGCATTCTTCGCGCAAAACTTCCTCACACTCCCAGTCGAAAAAGAAGTTGCAATCTTGGTACCCGCGCTTGCGATCGTCGCATTGGTTGTGGGAAGTGGGCTGGCGATTGCTCTTTACCGCAACCGGGCCACTGAACCGGTGGACGTCGAGCTGTTGCGTCACAAGTTTTATTTCGACGAGTTCTACAACAGGCTGATTTACTGCACCCAGGAACTCCTCGCACGCGTGTCGGCTTTCTTTGATCGGTGGATCATCGATGCTGGCGCGGTGGGCGGAACCAGCCGCGGAACCTGGGGCATCGGCGCTCTCTTGCGACTGGTTCAAGTAGGAAATCTGCAAGCTTACGTCTTCCTGTTTGGCCTGGGTGTTGTCGCTATCATCTACTTCGCCGTTTTCCACTTGTAGAATTTTAGCTCCTGAAATTTTTAGCCCACGAAACACGCGAAATGACACCAAAGGAAGAAAAAGCAGAATCGATTTATAAGGACGAAAGCTACGCCATCATCGGAGCCTGTTTTGCCGTCTATATGGATAAGGGGTGTGGTTTTCACGAACCGGTCTATCACGAGTGCCTGGAAATTGAGCTGGATCTCCAAGGGATTCCATTCCTCTCAAAACCGCCGCGAACCTTGCAATACCGTGGTCGCACTTTGGTCCAAACATTCAGTTCGGATTTCATTTGTTACGACAAGGTTATCCTT
>WNFQ01006086.1_pt1 | contig 11642 bp, 9 predicted proteins | sample 5400171 | NCBI WGS metagenome assembly WNFQ01 (sample SAMN13153356, study PRJNA577476) | soil metagenome | isolation source: 20 cm soil under Madrone tree | place: USA:California | collected 2016-06-14
CCGGTTGCCCTTGGGTGCAATGTGGTCGTAACACCACCGGCGATCCTCGAGCCTGATGCACCCGGTCGTGGCCCCTTCACGTTCGAGCCAGACGCGCTCGGTCTTCGCGCGATTTCTCGACAGACTCTCGGGGAACGGCATCTTCACCGAGGTCACGAGATTGATGGCCTTGCGCACGTCTTCGCGCTCCGCCGCAACGGTTGAAGTCAACGCAACGCCGAGCAACAGGCTCGCCACGAGGAGAGACTTAAATGGCTGGAACATGTGGGTGAAACCTTCCGTCGGTAAGAGTTTCCAAAGCAGGGGCGGGCCTCAAGTGTCGCTATTCACCCAGGTACTTGAGTGCAACCTGGATGCCTTCGTCATAGAGGGCCTGAAAGTCGCTGCGAAATTGGTCGCCGGGATTGGCAGCGCGATAGAAAAACTGGCTTATCCTGCCGACCGGGGCGTAAGGCTCACCTTCGAGGGTGGTCGTGCTCCCAATGTCGATCGTGCCATCGAGATCGAAATCGTCGACATATTGATAGGGCTGGCCGACCAGCGGCCCCGGCACGGGCTCCTTGCGGATGCGCAGCATCTCCGCGCGGTTGCCCACAGGGGCGATATGCTCATAGCACCACCTGATTTTGTCATCGAGCCGCAGGCAGGCGACAGTGGCACCATTGGTGTCGAGGTGGACCCGTTCGGTATGCGCCACGATATTCCGCAGGTTTTCCGGGTACGGCATTTTCACTCCGGAAATCAGATTGATGACCATCCGCACCTGCTCTCGCTCGGCGGCTGTTGCTGACGTCAGGCCCGCGCCGATCACAAGTGCGCATGCGCACGCGAGTGTCTTGATCATGTGGTGAACCCCTCCCGTGGAGCGGCAAGGCAACGCGGCGAACCCCGCTCGGTTCCTGAGGCCCCTGCACTTTGCTGTGGAAAAACATGTCGCTTACCGCACCGAAAACGGCGCGCTGTACGGCCGCCCGAACGGAATGCCTGCCGTCAGCGTCTGCAGCGGCTTGAGGTAGGCGCATCCCTCGCGTTTATTCTTGCGCGCGTCGCAGCATGGGCAAGAAATATCATTCGGCGTCGGGGATCGAATCCGGTTCGGTGGCCCGCAATGCGGCAGCTGCAATATGGTCAGCTACTTGAAAGTACCCTTGGGCAATCTCCAAGAGCTCGATGCGCCCGGTCGGGTCAACGACCTGTCCGGCGAGGACCTCATGTGCCTCAACGGGAGCTTTTCTCAATTGGCCGCTCGCGGCGCGGGGGCAGACCAGCGCAAAACTGCCGCGAATTGGTCTTTTGTGGCACGAAGCCAGCACTGAGGAAGCGGTCATCTACCTCGGCGCTGACCTAAGCTGCCGTCAGAACGCGACGCATAGCCGTGACATTGATTGGCTGTTAAACCATCCATTGGGCCGCCCGTGTCCATGATGGATTTTATCCGGGATCGGTTGAGCCACTCGTGAAATTGGTGGCGAGGAGCCTAGCAAGATGGTCTAGTAGGGAGCCTCCGTTCAAAGGCACTCGCGCTGAATGACTAGACTCTGCAACACGTCCAAAGGAGGAAACAATGAAAATGTTACCTCAAGTCTCGTTTTGGTTGGGACTAATTTCTATCCCGTTCGCATGGTTGCTATGGTACTTTGGGCCACAGCTTGAAGTCCTAAGGCCAGTCCTTGCCAGTATTAGCGATCCTGCTTTAAGAGCGGCTTTGCAAGAAGCCCACGCAGAGCGGTTGGGAATTTGGGTCGGTGTTTGGCCAGTAACACTCCTGGTATTGAGTCAAATCCTGGAAAAGAAAATGCAGGGATAAAAACGCCCTCGCCGCTGCTGACGAACGATTGGTTCTCGATTGGTAGAGTTGAACGATCTTCGCGTGGCTTGTCTAGCTCTTCATCGCCTCCGTAAGCGATCGAGTTCGCGCGCATGAGTCCGCTTTTGGCGGATAGTGTTGAAAAAGTCTTTTTGGGGCGACGAGCAAAATTTTCTGGGACCGCTGATGCATCTCGCAAGCGGTGACGTGAGGGACCACATCGTTTCACACAAAAACGACCACGGACCATCGTATCGGCGCTACGGGGCTTTGCTGCGGTAGAGACGTCAAAAATCAGCTTTCGCGGAATTTTTGGTCCCGTTCGATTTTCGACTTTTGCAACAGTATCGGCACCTTTGAGACATGCCGAATGCATCGAGCAATGTCCGAGTTTGTTGACCCTGGCGGACATTGGCTCGCTTGTGAGCGGCTGCCTGTGGCCGACAAGCGGTAGGCCGACGCATCCAGTACCCGCAATCAAGCCGCCAGAGGCTGCTCCTTGGCCCGTTCAGGCCCGCGGTGTAGTGTCGGACAAGCCTCCTTGTCGCCGTGATCCGGAAGGTCGGCGACGGCGTGGCATATCAGTCGCGAGGGCCGAGATGCAGCAGATCGCGCAGTGGCTCGAAAAGCTCGGCCTATCCGAGTACACCCAGCGGTTTGCCGAAAACGGGATTGATGTTTCGGTACTCCGACATCTGACTGATCAAGACCTCAAGGACATTGGCGTTCTGCTCGGGCATCGGCGGAAAATGCTCGCGGCCATTGGAGAACTTGCGGGAGCGGCTCCGTTACTTGCTGAACCTGCCGCCCGATCTGATTCGAAGCCCCAGGACACGGCTGAGCGCCGGCAAGTCACGGTCATGTTCTCGGACATGGTCGGTTCGACGGCACTCTCCGCCCGCATGGACCCGGAGGACCTTCGCGACATCATTTCGGCCTATCAAAAATGCGTAGCTGAGATCGTGCACCGCTTCGGCGGGTTTGTTGCCAAGTATATGGGTGACTGTGTGCTCGTGTACTTTGGCTATCCGGAAGCTCATGAGGACGACGCGGAGCGCGCAGCACGTGCGGGGCTGGAGCTGATCGCGGCAGTGGCCGGGCTCAACACACGCGTTCCACTGCAAACGCGTGTGGGCATCGCGACTGGATTGGTGGTGGTCGGCGACCTGATCGGATCGGTTTTTGAAGACCTTGGAGCAAGAGACCTCAAGGGCATCGCCGAGCCGGTGCCAGCCTGGGCAGTGCTACGGTCCAGTACAGTTGAAAGCCGGTTCGAGGCCCTGCACTCCGGCGCGACGTCTCTCGTCGGCCGCGAAGAAGAAATCGAGGTCCTCAAGCGTCGCTGGCAATCAGCAAGAGCCGGCGAGGGCTGCGTGGTATTGCTCTCGGCGGAGGCGGGCATCGGCAAATCGCGGCTTGTCGCGGCGCTCATCGAAATGCTTCAGTCCGAACCCCATGCCACACTCCAATATTTCTGTTCGCCCCATCGTCAAGACAGCGCGCTGTCTCCCTTGATCGCCCGTCTGGAACGCGCCGCGGGGTTTGAGCACAGCGACACGTCAGAGGCGAAGTTCGGCAAGCTTGAAGCGCTCATTACGGGAAACTCCGGGCTTGCCGAGGATGTGGTGCTCTTCACCGAATTGTTGTCGCTTCCGCTTTGCAGCCCGTATGCGCCAATCAATTATTCGCCGCAGCGCAAGAAGGAAAAGACGCTCGATGCTCTCATCCGTCATCTCGCGGGCTTGGCAGAACGTCAGCCGGTCTTGCTGATCTTTGAGGACATCCACTGGATCGACCCCACCTCGCACGAATGGCTCGACTTGGCCATTCAGCGGATCAAACAATTGCCGATTCTAGCGATCGCCACCTTTCGCCCGGAGTTTCAATCGCCCTGGGCAGGCCATTCGCAGGTGACGACGCTGACTCTGGCGCCGCTCACCCAGAAGGATTCGGCGACGCTGGTGCGGCAGATCGAACGCAACACCATTCCGCTTCCCGATGATGTAGTGGAGGAGATCGTCGCGCGCTCGGACGGCGTGCCTCTCTTTTTAGAGGAGGTGACAAGAGCGGTGCTCGAAGCGGCAGGCGCGGATGCCTTGCGCGCGCAAGATGGTGCATCAACCGCTGAGAAGCTGGAGCATGCAGTGCCTGCGACGTTGCACGCCTCACTGATCGCGCGCCTTGATCGCATCGGGTGGATCGCAAAGGAGATCGCTCAGGTCGGCGCCGCCATCGGGCGGGAGTTCTCTTACGAATTCTTGGCGGCGACGTCGCAACGTTCGCCAGCTCACCTGACGGAATCCCTTGCCCGGCTCGTCGAGGCGGGACTCATTTTCCAGCGCGGCACGCCTCCCCAGGCCACATTCCTGTTCAAACACGCTCTCGTGCAAGATGCCTCATATTCCACGCTGCTCAGGGGCCCTCGCCGGAATCTGCACGCACGCATTGCAGATGCACTACTGGCCGTGAGCCACGCTGAGAGTGTCGCGCCCGAGATTGTCGCCCTTCACATGCAAAGTGCCGAGCGGCCCACCGAAGCGATCGTTTATTGGCAGAAGGCCGGGGAGCGGTCCGTCCGACGCGCGAACAATCGCGAAGCAGTGGCCCACTTCCGTCGCGCTTTGTCTCTTCTAGAAGCGCAACCTCAAACGAGCGAGCGTTGGCGCACCGAGCTCGCGATTCTGTCACAACTCGGACCGGCCCTAATGAGCGTTCATGGCTGGGCGGCAGCTGAAGTCGGCGAGGTCGTCGAACGCGCCACAGCGGTTGGAAGCCGGCTCGAGAGTTCGCAGGAATTGGCACCGTCCATCGCGAACCTTTGGATGTTCCATTACGCGAATGGCCGCCTCGACGCTGCGGAAAAGATTTCGGACGATCTCCTCAGAATCGCGCGCGAGCTGAATAGCCCTGAGGTGTTGCTCCAGGCGCACCACACCGCGTGGCCGGTGCGTTGGGGACGGGGTGCCTTGACCGATGCCGTTGAACATATCGATGCTGGATTGGCCCTCTATGACGAGGAGCGTCACGCCCATCATCGCTTCCTCTACCTTGGACACGATCCTGCGGTCTGCGGACTAGCGATAGCCTCGCAACTCTATTCGACACTAGGTTACCCAACGCGGGCGATAGACGCGGGCGATCGGGCGCTGGCGCTTGCGCGAAGGCTCCAGCACGAACCCACACTCGTCCATGGGCTTTGGTTCGTAGTTGAATCGCAGATGACACGTCACGATGTTGCGGGCATGACCGCGAGCACGGGAGAGCTCCTGAAACTCGCCGAGCAGTACGGGCTTCCCCAGCCGCGGGCAATGGGACTTATGTATCGCGGCTGGGCATTGGCATCATCCGGATACGCGGTGGAAGGTCTCGCGCTGGCAGAGGAAGGAATAACCTTGCTGGAGCGCTCCGGCACACGAATCGTTCTATCGCGGGCCTACGGCGCGATCGCCGAGGTCTATTTGATCGCAGGGCGATATGCCGATGGCCTGAGGCAGGTAGAGAAGGCGCTCCACATCGCATCGGAAATCGGGGAGTCGTTCTACCTGCCCCGGCTGTTCCAAGTTCATGCGAAGTTGATGCATGCATGCGGTCAGGCTGACGAAGCGACTGAAGCAAGTTTAAAACGATCCTTGGAGCTCGCGATTGTGCAAGGCGCTAAGGTACTCGAGCTGCGCGCCGCAATCGGGCTCGTCGACCTATGGCGCCGTCAAGGCAAGTGCAAGGAAGGGCGCCTTCTCCTAAGCCCGATCTGCGACTGGTTTACCGAAGGATGCGACACGCCCGAATTCAAGGAAGCAAGAGTGCTGCTTGATGATCTTGGGTCGTGAGAGAACGTTTCGTAGCTACGTATTCAGGTCGGCGATAATTTGGCACCAAACGGCCGTTCCAACTGCCACGAGCAATGTCCGCTCATCGGGGCAAACGGACCTGAGCCGTAAACGCGGATATGTCCAGTTTGACCCCGAGCCGACCTAGATATCGCAATGCAATGACAAAGCCGAGCATCAAGGTGCGCGCTCGCGGGTGCCGAGTTCAGGAAGCTTGAGAACGCGATAATGAGAATACGGATTGTTGCCGCGGCGGCCAAACAGCGAATCCGCGGTCGCGATGCCGTCGCCGTGATAGAGCCCGAAAAATGACACGGGCATTAGCGGGCGGGTCGGCAGCCGCACCCCCGGGCCGACCCGGCGCGAACGGTCAGGTCCGCCGTTTGCTATTGTAGATGGCTAGCATTTCTTTCTCGCCCCAGCTGATCGCCTGGTCGAGCGTCATCCGGCCGGTTGCGTACTGCGCGAACATGTCGGGGATGAGGTAGAGATCCCAGACCTGCTGCGAGGCCGCGGTGGTCGGCCCTGGCCAGGACGGTGGGACCGTGACCTTGGCCACGTCGGGAATGTGCCGGTACTGCGGGTCGCTCCTGTAGACCGGATGGTTGGTCAGGTTGTTCAAGAACGGCATATTGAAGCCGTGGCCGGCTTCCACCCACTTGGCTTGGTTCTCAGGCTGGAAGTGGAACCGCAGGAAGTCCTTGGCTAGCTCGACGTTTTTCGAGAAGTTCCAGATGCCGACGCAAAAGAAACCTGTTGTGGCCTTGCGGTCCTTCGGACCTCGCGGCGTGTTGATGTGGTCGATCACTTCGGCGATCGGCTGCTGCGTGCCAGGCACCAGGATCTTGTCTTTTTTCGCCGATTCGAACGCGCTGATCGGGTTGTGGATGGCGATGCATTTGCCGGCGTTGAGGCAGCGGTTGTTGCTGGCGTCGTCCCAGGCCAGCACCTCGGGGTCCATCGCCTCGATATAGAGTCGCTTCACGAACTCCATCGCCTCGCGCGCCTCAGGCGAGTTGATCGTCACCGTCTCGCCGTCCTTCGCCACGTAGGAGCCGCCGTAGGACCACAGGATCGACAGCAGCGTGGTATTGGCATCGGCGCTATGACCGAGCGCGGTGCCGAACGGATGCCCGATCGCCTTCCCCTTCTTGCCGATCCGCAGCCAGTCCTCCCAGGTGTCGGGGCTCTTCTCGCCGATCTGCTCGAGGAGGTCGGTGCGGATGGCCATCGGGAACGGTGGCAGCCACCATGGCAGCAGCGTCCACTTGCCGCGGATCAGATAGTCGTTCGGGCTGAGCCATCCACCGTTTTGCGGCGCGACGTCGGCGGAGACATCGCTGAGATCGGTGAGGTGGTCGAAGTAGAGGTCAGCGTCGCCGAGCCCGGGGCCGAGGGCCGTGAGGTCGTGCCCGGATCTCGCCTGGACCTCCGCAGCCTTCTTGGTTTGCAGCTGCAGGTGCGCGATGATGTCGAGCCTGACCTTCACCTTGTTTTTTGCGCCCCACTCCTCGAACTGGCGCTTCAGTTCCTTGTCGGTCTCCGGCACAAAGCTCGCAATGGTGAGGAAGGTGAGCTCGCGGGTCTGCGCATAGGCCGGCGGTTGGCGCAGGGCGAGTATGCTTGCAAGGCCTGCGGCGCCGCCCGCTGCCGTGCGCAGGAATTGCCGCCGTCCCGGGCAGCGCGGATTGGTGACGCTGGATTTCGCCATGTGGTTTCCTCCATGTGAGGCGCGGGCCGAATTGCTTCTGGCGCCGGCCTGCGCGCGGTTGCTGGCGCGGTTATTTGATTGCTCCGGCGGTCAAGCCGGAAACGTAGTAGTCGAGAAAGAACACGTAAGCGATCACGATCGGCAACGAGCCGATGCAGGCCCCCGCCATCAGCGAACCCCAGTAGTAGATGTCGCCACGGATGAGTTCGGAGAAAACGCCGACCGTCATCGTCTTGAGCTCGGCAGGCGAGACGAACACCAGGGAGTAAAGGAATTCGTTCCACGACAGCGTGAAGGCGAAAAGCGCCGCGCAGATCACGCCCGGTAGCGCGGCCGGCAGTAGGATTAGCAGCATGCTCTGCAACCGGCTGCACCCGTCGAGCATGGCGCATTCCTCGATTTCCTTGGGTACGGTGCGGAAGTACCCAATGAGGAGCCAGGTACAGAACGGGACAAGGAAGGTCGGGTAGATTACGATCAGCGCCCACAGGGTGTCCGAGAGGCCGAGCCAGTTCACCACGGTGCTGAGCGGCAGGAACAGGAGCGAGGGCGGCACCAGGTAGGTGACGAATATCGCAACCCCGAAGGAGTCGGCCCCCGCGAACCGGAGCCGCGCCAGCGGGTAGGCGGCGAGCACGCCCAAGGCGACCGAGATCACCGTCGACGCCAAGCTGACGATCAGGCTGTTGGCGAACCAGCTCCAGAACGGCGTATCCGTCGACAGGAGCCTGTAATGGTCGGCGGTGAGCCCGCGCGCGATCCAGAAGGGGACTGCGTTGACGTCGTAGAGCTCGGCGCTGCTCTTGAGCGAGGTCACCAGCATGAAGTAGAGCGGGAAGAGCGCGAACAGCACATAGGGCAGCACCGGCAGGTAGACCGTGAACAGCGGCCGGATGTTGCGCGCCCAGCGCGCCCTGCTTTTTCTACTCATAAAGCGCCGCCTTGCGTACGATGCGCAGTTGCACGAACACGACAGCGAGCAGGATCGGGAACAGGAACAGCGAGACCGCGGCGCCTTGCCCGATCTGCCCGCCCTGCAGGCCCAGCGCGAAGGAGTAGGTCGCGAAGAGGTGCGTCATGTTCATCGGCCCGCCCCTGGTCAGGACGTACACGATGTTGAAATCCGACAGGGTGAAGATCGTCGAGAACAGGATCACCACGGCGAGCACCGGCATCAGCAACGGCAGGGTGATGTACCAAAAGCGCGCGATGGGGCCGGCGCCATCCGATTGCGCCGCCTCGTAAAGCTCGCGCGGGATTGCTACCAAACCGGCGAGCAGCGTGATCGCAAAGAAGGGCAGGCCGCGCCAGACGTTGACCAGGATCACCGTAAACATCGCGAGGGAGGGGTCGGACAGCCACGGGATGTCGTGGTCGATGACGTGCAGACTCTTCAGCGTCCAGTTCACGACACTGTAGAGCGGCTCGAACATCCACCACCAAACCAGTGCGCTAAGCGCGGTGGGCACAATGAACGGTAACAGCACGGCGCCGCGGATCAGCCGCTTGAAGTGCACGACGCGGAAGAGAAGCAGCGCCAACCCCATACCGAACACCGTCTTGACAGCCAGGGCCGCCGCGGTGAACACGATGGTGTTCTGCAGCGTCTGCAGGAAGATCGAGCTCGAGAGCAAACGGCTGAAGTTGGTGAGCCCGACGAAGCTCCCGGTGTTGCCGACGCGGGCGTCGCTCAGGCTGAACCAGACCGAGAGCACGAACGGGTAGGCGACCAGGACCACGAGCAGGAAGAATGCCGGTGCGATAAACGCGTAGGCGACGTGCGAATCACGCCCTAGGAATTTGGGTCGCCGACGCGCCACCCGGGCCTCGCCCGCGATGCGCTGCTCCACGTTCAGGTAAGCCACCATCAGCGTGGTCCCGTCCGCCGGATGCGGAGCCAAAGACCCGAGGCAACGTCACCGCGACCGGTCAGATGCCAAGCATATCCGGTGAATGCGGGCTGAGACAAGAGGTAAGCAACGTAAGTGTAAGCAATGTACCTCTGACGATCATCGGCCGCCAATGCCTGGTTTGGCGCTCGCGGCTGACCGCGAGGCCAGGCGAGATCTCAAGGCCGGTGCCGGACAGCCGGCTCTCTTCTTTCGACGTTTGCGCAAAAGACGCGCAGCGCCACTGCGCCCTACATATAAGGTACTTTCAGTCAACGCTCTTCATCGGCGGAATGTTCTGCGCAATCTATAAAGCCTCGTTATCACTCGTCACCGGTACAGAGAGTGTCCTTAAAGCCCTGGATCTCGATACCCAGGTCCCTTGATCCATGTCGCTTGTTTTGACCCATATCGGAAGTCACGCCGTTGGACGGACGGCCGCGCTCATGTCGCGAAAATTTTGGCGTGGGCGCAAAAAACTGGCTTCCCTGAGCTATATTCCCAACGCCAGAAGGGCATCCATGGATGCAACGAACTGCAGTCAGCCAAGTTGATCATGGTCGGAAGTTGCGAATTGGAGGCATGTCATGTCTAAGCTCAAAATTCCTGCAGCGTTTCTTGTGATTGGTGCGATGTTGCTCGGCGTACCTGCTATCGCTGCCCCGGTCACTCCTTTGTCCGCAGCTGCCAAGCCGATGGCGCAGGAGAGTGAGCTGGTCCAAGTGCGATGGCACGGCTGGCGCAGGTGGCACCGCTGGGGCGGCTGGCATGGTGGACCCTATCGCTGCCATCCCTTCTGTCGTTGGGGAGGTTAGGACGTGAGGTCGCCTACAGCGCGCCCTTATGCGACCTGACCTGGGCCGCAGAATCGCATGCGCCTCCTGCCGACTAAAGAGGAGAGCTGCCGTGCCGCTCGGCTGCACCGCAGTGGCCCGCCCGGATTCCAGGACGCTATCGCCATGGGATCCCATACTTTTCCATCATACGGCCATTCTTTGGGCAAGACTGCGCGGAGTGTTGGCGGCTGGTCGACCTGATGGAGAGTCGACCACCACCTTCGGATGACATTGGACGGAAAAAGGAAACGCCAATGAACTCCACGCCCACTGCAATTGAACCCCGCGATGCCCTGGTCGCGCGCGCCGATAAACAATTCGCGCACGTCCACGAACAGATCGCGCGCGCGGATGAACAGCTCGCCCGGGTGACTGAACAGCTTGCAAAAATGGACAGCGATGTCCCGCGCCCACCTTCGGCCGGACCTGGCCCTTCGCCCGGACCTGGCCCTTCGGCCGGACCTCGCCCGCAATCACCGCCCAGAAGGCCGGCGCGCGGGGCCTTCGTCGGCTTGCCGCTGGCGGCGTGCATCGTTGTCGCCGGCCTGGTTTTGTATTCGTCCTATGGCAGCGGGGCCAAGCTGCTTGTGGCCCGTTGGGCGCCGCAGCCCGCTTTATCTACCGTTCAAGTGGCCGCTGCGGAGGCAGCACCACCGCAAGCAACGCTCCTGGCTCAGACCGCACCGCAAGACGCCGCGCCGACAGCTACCCCAGCTCTTCCCGATCCGACACAGTTGCTGCAAAAGATGGCGCGCGATCTCGCGAATCTGGAGCGAAACATCGAACAGCTCAAGGCGAACCAGCAACAAATGGCCGTCGACAATTCGAAAGCCATTGGGGAGCTCAAGGCCAGCCAGGAAGAGATAAAGCGCGTGCTCGCGAAGGTTTCCGAGCAGAACCCGCCCAGGACGTCACCGCCTCCGACGCAGCCGACTCCGACCTTGCGCAAGCCCGAACGGACGCTTCAGTCCCCGTACGCGAGAGCGCGGCCTCGAATCCCAAGGGAATGGATCGACGACGAATGGTAGCCGTCAAGGCGGTGAATCATCGAAGTCTTGTTCTGTAACAACGCCTCGATGCGATACATCTTCAAAAGGCGAGAAACCTGCCAATCTGCCAGCGCAGGCACCGACAAAGTACCAGCTGGCAATTAACCTCAGGACCGCCAAAGCACTCGGATTAACAGTTCCATCATCGCTGCTCGTGCGTGGCAACGAGGTGATCGAGTAGACTCCGATGATTTCCGAGTGACCCATTTCGGACCAGCGGCCCATTTCTGTCGCTCTTTCTTGTTGCGGCGCACAAAGCGCAGGCTCAACTTGATCTAAATCAAACGAAGGGGCCCTCCCGTAGCCAGCATTTGAACTTCTGCAAGTGGAGGGAGAAGGAAATGCTGACGCGCCTGCTGCAAATTCTCCTTTTAGCGACAATTGCTCTGCTTGCTTGCCGCCCGGCTTCGGGAGACGAATCCGCTTCGCCTCCAAGGATCGAGGAGGAGATGTGGGCACTGCCATTTCCTTTGCCGGTGCTTGCCTATGTGGTGCGGCCTCTCGGCGATGGACCGTTTCCGCT
>WNFQ01003378.1_pt1 | contig 11641 bp, 10 predicted proteins | sample 5400171 | NCBI WGS metagenome assembly WNFQ01 (sample SAMN13153356, study PRJNA577476) | soil metagenome | isolation source: 20 cm soil under Madrone tree | place: USA:California | collected 2016-06-14
CACGCCTGGTCAATCTGGTGATGCTGCAATCCTCGGTGGACGCCCCTACCCCGCGCATGCGGCAAAATTATCTGTCCGAACAGGTCTTCGAGTGGGCGGGAATCGGAGCCGTGCATGTCCGGGCCACCGTGTTCTACGAAAATCTCGCCTCCCTAGTCCGCTTGAGCCTGCCGGCGCAAGGGGCCGTCCGGTTGCCTTGGGGCAAGGAGCAGACCGTGCTTCCGCTCGTCGCCGGCGAGGATGTGGCGCGTGTGGCGCTCGGCCTGTTGACGAGCCCTTCGCTGATGCCCGGCACGGCCTATCCGGTGATCGGCAGCGTCATTTCGCTGAAGGACATCATCACGACTTTCGGGCGCGTTCTCGGCAAGGACGTGCGCTACGAAGAGATTTCGGACGAGCAGTGGCGCAGCGAGGCGCTTGCGCGAGGCCTCAACGCGCACGCGCTCGAACACCTTTCTTCGCTCTGGAAAGCGCTCCGCGCTGCCGGCCTCGATCCGGAGAGGGCCCGTTTCGCGGTGACCGATACGATCGAAAAACTCGGCGGCGCCAAGCCCAAAACCTTCGAGGCATTCGTGCGCGAGGGCCAAAGCGGGTTGATGGCGAAATCGGCCTGACCCGAGCTACAAATCGACGCTATAGGTGGCGTTCCTGGACCGCGGTAGTATTACCGCCGGTGCCGCGGCTTTGTTGAACGTCTTTGATTCGACGGGGTTCGCAAACACCTCGACGAGGGGAAAACATGAGCGAACCAACGCAACGAATCATCGAGAGCAACGGCATCCGTCTCAACATCGCCGAACAGGGCAAAGGGCCCCTGGTGCTGATGTGCCACGGCTTTCCCGAATCCTGGTATTCCTGGCGTCACCAGATCGATGCGCTCGCCGCGGCGGGCTTCCACTCGGTGGCGCCGGACATGCGCGGCTATGGCAAGAGCGACGCACCCGAGGGGATCGATCAGTATACGATCTTCCATCTGGTCGGTGACATGGTGGGCCTGCTCGATGCGCTCGAGGTTCCGACGGCAGTCGTCGTCGGCCATGACTGGGGCGCGGTCGTCGCCTGGCAAGCGGCGCGCTTGCACCCCGATCGCTTCCGCGCCATCGGCGCACTCAGCGTACCGTTCCGGCCGCGCAGCAAGGTGCGCCCGACCAGCGTCATGCCGCAGACCGCGGACGCCCAATTCTATCAGCTGTATTTTCAGGAACCCGGCGTCGCCGAGGCCGAGCTGGAGCGGGATCCGCGCGTGACAGTGCGCAACATGCTTTATGGCGCCTCGGGCGAAGGCGCCGCTGCAATCCGCGCAGCCGCGGCAAGCAGCGGGAGTGCCCCAAGCATTGGGATGGTGCCGCGCGGGGGTGGGATGTTGCGAGGTCCCGGGGCGCCGGCAATGCTGCCTGCGTGGATCAACGAGGCTGATATCGATTTCTACGCCGGCGAATTCAAGCGTAGCGGCTTCCGCGGCGGCCTGAATTATTATCGCAACGTCGACCGCAACTGGGAGCTGATGGCGCCGTTCGCGGGCGCGGCGGTGACGGTACCGGCGCTCTACATGGCGGGTGACCGCGACATGGTTTTAGCCGCTCCTGGCACTGAGCAGCTTCTCGCCAACATGAAACACGACGTCCCCGCGCTGCGTAGCGTCAAAATGCTTTCCGGCTGCGGCCACTGGACCCAGCAAGAACGACCAGCCGAGGTTAACGCCGCTATCATCGATTTTCTCTGCAGCCTGCCGGACTGAGGAAGGTGCTACTCCCGCCGTGTACGCCTCACTTTTAGGCCGCTTGCATTTACTTTGCGATCAGATATACTTTGCATCGCAAAGCTTGGGGGAGAGATGCGCGATCTCGACAAGGCGCTGGCCGACATCTTCGCCATTCGCAGCCAGATTGCCGCCGGCACGGCGTTCCGCGGCTACGGCCCTGCAACCATCGCCGCCACCGGCGGTTTGGCCCTGTTCACCGCGCTGCTTCAATTTCTGTGGCTTGACGATCCGACCGGTCATCCGGTGGTTTTCTTCTCCGGCTGGGCTGCGACCGCGCTGGTGTCCGGGGCAATGATCTGGATCGAGATGCGGGCTCGGTCGCGCCGGCATCATTCGGGTCTCGCCGACGCCATGGTGCATCAGGCCGTCGAGCAATTCCTGCCGCCCGGCGTTGCCGGCGCGTTGCTGGCGGTGATGCTTTGGAAGTTCGCGCCGGAGACGCTGTGGATGCTTCCCGGCCTGTGGCAGGTGCTTGTGAGCCTCGGGGTGTTCGCATCTGTGCGCTCGCTGCCTCGCACCGTCGCGTTGGGCGGTGCGTGGTATTTCCTGGCGGGTTTTGCGACGCTGTTGCTCGCAAGCCAGAGCCACGCCCTGTCGCCCTGGACCATGGGTTTGCCCTTCGTCCTCGGCCAGTTGCTGATGGCGGCGATCCTGCACTTTGCTTCCGGAGAAACCGATGTCGAAGACTGAAACCAACAGCGCACCTTTCTCCTATGACGGTCTCGATCGGGTGATTCACGAAAAGGCCAGGCTCGGGCTATTGACCTCGCTGATGGCCCATCCCAGGGGGTTGGCCTTCGCCGACCTCAAGCAGCTGTGCGGATTGACCGATGGCAATCTCAGCCGTCATCTTCAGGTGCTGCAGGAAGCAGGATTGGTCGAAGTCACCAAGGGCTACGAGGGCAACCGGCCTCATACCAGCTGTCGGCTTACAAAAATCGGCCGTCGCCGCTTTCTCGATTATCTCGCGGTGCTTGAGCGACTGGTCCGCGACGCGGCCAGGGCTGCAGGCAAGCAAGACGCCCGCGCAAGCAAGCTCGGTATCCTTTCGGCCTGATCTTCGCCCCTTTTTTGAAAGGAAGCTTTGTGGCGCAAAGCAATCTCTCATCCAGGCTCCAGTCCAAGCTCCATGTCGGCATCATTATGGATGGCAATGGCCGATGGGCGACGCGACGGGGGCTGTCGCGCCTGCGCGGCCACGAAGCCGGCGTCGAAGCGATCCGGCGCGTCGTGGAAGCCGCGCCACAGCAGGGCGTGGGAACGCTGACGCTCTACGCCTTCTCCAGCGACAATTGGCGCCGGCCGAGAGCGGAGGTCAAAGCGCTGATGGCGCTCTTGCGGTTCTATCTCGCGAGCGAAGTCGAAAGCCTTGTTCGCAACGGCGTTCGGCTCACGGTGATCGGCCGCCGCGACCGTCTCCCCGACGGCATCGCAACAGCAATCGGGCGCGCGGAAGGCGCCACCGCGCAAGGCGATGTCCTGAATCTGCGCATCGCCGTGGACTATTCGGCCCGCGATGCGATCCTCAATGCCGTGGCGAAGGCTGCAGGGATAGGCAATCTCAGCCGCGAGATATTTTCCGAGTTCGTCACCGGCGAAGCCGGGCTTCGAGACGTCGACCTCGTGATCCGGACCAGCGGCGAAAAGCGGTTGTCCGACTTCCTGCTTTGGGAGAGCGCCTACGCCGAATTGCATTTCACCGAGAGGATGTGGCCGGATTTTGGGCGCGAAGACCTCGCGGAAGCGCTGGCCTCGTTCCATCGGCGCGAACGCCGGTTCGGCGGCTTGCAACCGGTCAGTCCCGAACTGGCGCCCGAACCAGCGTGAGCCTTTAGCGAGCTGGTGATCTGTCGCGCGGTTCATCGGTGGCCTTTGCCCGCGAAGTTTTAAGATCGTTCTGTCGTAACCAGACGTTAGGAGAGCTCATCCTTCAAGAACGTCCGAACTTGCAGCGCAGGGAAGGGCCGCACACCAAAGTTCTTACTTCGTGTTCGCGGCGAGCCGAAGAACCAACTCTCCTCCCGTGCAATCGCGGCTACTTCGGGAAGAATCGAATCTTCCGTGGCGGGCACATAGGCCGCTGAGTATTCCACCTTCGGAACGTCAGGCTGTTCAATGAGTATCTTCAAGACACCCGACTCGAGGTCGCCGGCGAACAAATCCGGCGGCAGCAGACTGACCCCTACTCCGCGCCGTACCAGAAGAGCCACGACGCTGAAGCTGTTGCAACAGTGCACAAGGCTGGGAGTGACCTGCGCCTCTTCGAACCAGTTTATGATAGTATGATAAGCATTGGCCTCCTGCGGCATGCCGATGATCGGCAGTTCGGCGAGATCTGCGGCCTTCATCTCTCGATCCTTCGGCCACAGTTGCGGATGACCCAACCATTTCATGTCGCAATCGCCGAGCGACACGCGCACGACTCCCGGGAGTTGCACCGGGCCGGGCAGCAACGCGATATCGATCTGACGACGGGCAAGCTTGGTGAGCAATCGGTTCGATAAATCGACATCGATCTCCATCTGTACCTTGGGATAGCGTTCCTCGATCCGGGCAAGGAAATTTTGAAACCACGTCAGCGCGATACTTTCGACCACTCCGACGCGGATGGTCCCGACGGCCGCCTTGCCGCTCGCCACGACCCGCATGGTGGCGACTTCTGACAGGATGCGCTCAGCGCTGCCAAGGCAGGTCTGCCCGACCGGCGTGGGCACCACATTTCTTCCTTGGCGGCGCAGCACCTTGGCGCCGAGCTCTCGCTCAAGCTCCTGAATACGACGGGTCACCGCCGGCTGGGTGAGATTGAGATGTTGCGCTGCAGCCCCAATCCCGCCAAGCCTCGCTACCCACAACAATGTTTCCAAGTGCCGGGAATCCATTCCCATATAATGAATGCGCATGAATACGATGTCTATAATTCATTTGTAATGGCTCCAATCTCGGCGAAGTAATTTGGATCAGCCGGGCTACCCCAAAAGCGGAAACAAAATTCATGCGTGATCTTTATAAGTTTGCGCTGCCGGCTTCACTGCGCGGCGCTGCATGCCTGACATTCCTGGCCGTCTCGGCGTTGTGCGGCGCAAGAGCCGACGAGGCAGCCTGCGAACCGGCAAAGCTTGCAGCCAAGTATCCCGGCCTTGCCGGCAAAACGATCAAGATCGGCCAAGATGGCGAGAGCGTGCCGTTCAGCATGCGTGACCCCAAGGATTTTTCGAAGCTCATCGGATTGGATGCCGATCTTGCGCAGGCGACCTTTGCTTGCATTGGCGTGCCCATGCAGTTCGTGATCGGAACATGGGCGGGACTCATTCCGGCGGCGATGGCAGGCCAGATCGACGTCATGTGGGACACCCTGCTATACACGCCCGAGCGGGCCAAGAAGCTGGACTTCGTGGTCTATATGAATGCCGCCACCGGGATGCTGGTGGCCAAAGGCAATCCAAAGAACATCCATGCTCTCGGTGACCTGTGCGGCCTGACCGGGACCACGACGCTCGGCACCACCCAGGAAGCCATGCTTCGCGAGGCTAGCAGCAAGTGCGTCGCCGCGGGCAAGCCCGCGGTCAATATCATCACGTCCACCGACATGCCGAGCGGCTTGCGCCTCGTGCAGAACGAGCGTGCGGATCTGGTCGCGGTCAACAAGTTCGTTGGCGACAGCATGGTTGGAGCGAACCCGACCACGGTTGAGAGCGCGTTCGACGTGATCACCGGTGCCAAGATTGCGGTGGGCACCGCGAAGGGTAATCCGGATCTGGTGAAGGCGCTGCGCGACGGCCTCGCGGCGATACGCGCCAGCGGAGCCGAGAAAGCGATCTATGACCGGTACCATGTGGACTATAGCCTCACCACAGAGCCTACAATCTTGACCGAATGAACTGAATCCAGGTGATCGCACCAAACCAGATGACGCTGCGGCCATGACAGCGCACTGGGCCAGCCGTCGGCGGCACGTATCGGAGAAAAACCATGACCATCGAACTGTCCAGCGTGCAGGAGCACGTCGATGCCGCGCGCGTGCTCGAAGTAGAGCGGGCGTTGCTCCGCATTCCCAGTTCTGCCTTCCAGGAGCAACAGATCGCCGATCATCTCGCCGAGCGGATGAATGACATCGGTCTCGACGTGACCATGATGCATGTCGTGCATCCCTTTGATCCCACAATTACCAGTCGCCAGCCAATGGGCATTTTGCGTGGCACGGGGGACGGGCCGAGCCTGATGCTCAACGGGCATATGGATCCCGGAGTCGAAATGCCGGGATGGTCCGTGGACCCTTATGGCGCCAAATTCGAGGACGGCTGGGTTTGGGGGATGGGCGCCCACGATGACAAGGGCGGCATCGCCGCCGCCTTTTGCGGTTTGGAGGCAGTGATTCGTTCAGGCACACGGCTCAAAGGTGACGTCTTGTTGTGTCCGGTGATTGCGCACAAGCTGGGCGGTGCTGGTACTCGGGCGCTGCTGCGCGGCGGCGTGCGGGCAGACCTGTGCATCAACATGGAGCATTCCAACAACACCATCGCCAATGTCTGCGTTGGTATCGTGATGGTGCGTATCCGGGTCGAGGCTCCGGAACTGTTCTTCCGCTACAGTGCCGAAGCAAAGGCCTTGTATTGGAACCCCATCGAACAGCTTTGCGAGGTCATTCGCCGCATTGGGCCAAGCCTCGATCCGATTCCGGAAGCAAGCTGGATGAACTTTGTCTCTCACCCGGAGCTGCCAGGTTTTCCGACCCACACCTTCGATACTTTCCATAAAGAGCATTACTACCAGAAGAACCACACCGGGCTGCACAGCAAGCAGGCCGAGCTATTGCTGCAGTTCCGAACCGTTCCGGGACAAACGCTGCAAAGCGTGAGAGCGGATGTTTCCGACCTGCTGGAAGGCATCCGGCGAGACCATCCCGCGTTCAATTACAGCTTCGAAGTGCCGGCCAGCGGCACCGAGGAAGGATGGTGCCAAGACCCGATGGCTTGCGCGACGGATCATTCTTTGGTGGCCGCTTTGGCGGCGGGTCAGGAATTGGCATCGGGCTGTAGAGCTGTCGTTGGTGGCTGGGGACGGCTGGGCAACGTCGGCGACGGCAACATTATCGCTGCGCACGGCATTCCCACCGTACAGTATGGCCCGGGCGACATTCGCATCTACAAGGAATGGCCCACCGCCGATGAGCGCGTGCTGCTCTCGGATCTCGTCACCGCCGCGCGGGCGGTGGCATATGCAACCGCCAGATTGTGTGGCTGACCATGACCGAGTTAAGGACGGAAGGCGCGACTGCGGCAGGCACTGGCGGGTTGCCTAGACGTACCTTGTGGAGCGGTGGCGCTGCTCTCGTCATCGTGGTCGCCGCTGCCTTTGGCTGGCGATCCGGCTTGGTACCAGAGCCGCTCATCGAGGTTCTTGGCTACGCCTCTTCCTCCTTCCTGCTCGACGGTGCTCTGACCGCCCTGGAGATCGCCGCGCTCGCGATGGTGGGCGGCATTATGCTCGGTCTGGTGCTGGCTTTGATGCGCCTCTCCACACTGCCGCCGTTGAATGGAACGGCTTGGCTCTACATCTGGTTCATCCGTGGCACTCCCCTCATCCTGCAACTCGTCTTTCTATACGACGCGCTGCCGGTTGTCGGGATCAAGCTCGATAGTTTCACGACGGCCGTCGTCGGCTTCATGCTCAACGAGGCCGCCTTCAGCGCTGAGATCATCCGCGGCGGCATTCTTTCCGTGGATCGCAAGCAAAGCCTCGCCGCTGCCTCCTTCGGCATGGGACCTTTTCTGACGCTTCGGCGCATCATTCTGCCTCAAGCCATGCGGGCGATTCTCCCCGGCATGGCTAACCAGACGATCTCCATGATCAAAGGGACATCCATCGCATCGGTGATCTTCGTCAACGAACTCACTTTCCGCTCGCAACAGATCGTGGGTCAGAACTTCAAGTTCTTTACGGTATTTGCCGCTGCCGGCATCATCTACCTCGTTCTGACGAGCGCGGTAGCGCTAGCGCAATTCTACCTGGAAAAATATTACAGCCTCGAGGCTTCGAAAAAGCTGAGTGCCAAGGTCGTTCCGGCCGGCGAAATCGCCGCGGGAAACGGTTCAGGCGGGCCTGCATCGTCTCCCGCCGCCTGGATGGACGGTCTCCAGACCAACCGCACCGAAGGTTCGGCGCCCGATCAGCCCTTCGTGATCTGCCGAAACGTCCAAAAATCATATGGCGACAGGGGAATCCTTCGCGGCATCGATCTCTTCGTTCAACGTGGCGAAGTCGTCGTGCTTATGGGCCCGAGCGGTTCAGGCAAGAGCACCTTGCTCCGACTGATCAACCATTTGGAGCCGCTGGACTGGGGAGAAATCACGGTCGACGGCAAATATGTCGGCTACCAGAATCAGATCGGGCGCGGATTGAAGCCTATCCGGAACGTTGCCAAGGCTCGTGCCGATGCGCGCATCGGCATGGTGTTCCAGCATTTCAATTTGTTCGATCATCTCACGGCGCTGGAAAACATCATGGAAGCGCCGATCCATGTTTATGGCGAAGCAACCGAGAAGATGCGCGCGCTCGCCACAAATTTGCTGCGCATGGTGGGCCTTGCCAATCATGCCGACCATCTCCCGCACCGCCTGTCAGGCGGCCAGCAGCAGCGCGTGGCGATCGCTCGCGCGCTTGCGATCTCGCCTCGCCTGATGCTCTTCGACGAACCCACCTCGGCGCTCGACCCCGAGCTGGTGGGAGAAGTCCTCGCCGTGATCCGCCGCCTCGCAGAGGCCGGGATGACCATGATCGTGGTGACTCATGAAGTGCGGTTTGCACGCGAGGTCGCCGACCGCGTGATCTTCATGGACGACGGTCAAATCGTTGAACAAGGCCCCCCTGAAGACGTGTTGGACCGTCCCAAACATGAGCGAACCCAGCGTTTTCTCAGAATGGTCGAACAGCAAGCGAGCTAAATCCCGTCACGCTTGCGCCGCCCGTGAGCACCACTGAAACCCTAGCGTTGGAGAGTTGACAGACATGAAAGCAGATGTTTCCGATTTTGTGCAGACTGAACGCCTCGCTCAACAAATGGATGAACATGGCCTTGATGCCATCGTGGCGCGCGCCGGTATCAACTTCACTTATCTGTCCGGCCTGGTCTATCCGGGCACGCTGGCGCGCCACGTCGATCTCGCAGACTCCCCGAGAGGGGTCTATCTGGTTTGGCCACGCACCGGTGAACCACGCATGGTGGTTAATCCGATTGCCGAAGGGCTTGCGCGACGGGATTCATTCATCGAGAATTTCGACGTCTATGAGGGCTATTCCGAACCACCGGCCGAGCGGCTCGCCAAGGTCATCGCCGCCATGGGACTGGCCGAATCGAAAATCGGCTTCGAGACCAACTTCATCAGCGCCTCCGATTGGGACCTCCTGCGCGGCCGTCTGCCTCGAATGCGGCCGTCGGATTCCGTTCATCTGATGGATAGGGTGCGCGCGGTGAAAACTCCCGCTGAACTGACCCGTTTGAAACACGGTGCCGATCTTCTTGATGAAGCTTACTTGACTCATTTTCCAACCGTCCGGCCCGGCATGCGCGAGCGCGACCTGCACGCTGCGCTGGTCGCGCATTGCCTGGCTGGCGGGTCAGAATTCACCCACGGCATTCTCAACTCACACCGCAATACGGTCCCTTATGCTGGAGAGAGTGATTTTTCATTTGCGTCCGGGGATGCAATCCGCACTGACTACGTGGCCTACGTAAAGGGCTATCCCGGTCATCAATCGCGATGTGCCGTGGCAGGCACACCGAGCGCCGAGCAGCGTCGTCAATACGCGTTGATCCGCGACATCTATAAAGCAACCAACGATCAATTGGTGCCCGGTCGAACAGCGGGCCAGGTCTATCAATTCGTGGTGGAGCGCTTTGACGCGGCGGGTATCGCTTACAAGTCTATGCTGGCCGGCCACAGCGTCGGCGCGTGGTGGCACCAGCAGGAGCCGGTGATCTCACGCGATAACCCGCGGCGTCTGGAAGAGGGAATGGTGATTGCCATGGAGCCTCACGTCGACCATTGGCACATCCAGGATATGTTCGTGATCCGTGCTGATGGGCCGGAATTGATTTCAGACAAATTCCCCACAGAGGAGATTTTTGCCTGTGGTTAAGGAGACTACGTCTGCCACGTTCAGACAGAGGATGGATATCATGCTTCGTTCAATCCTCTCGATACTGCCAACATTGAATACCGCCAGAAAGCCAGTGATCGCATTCGCTACGCGCTGCAAGGGAGCTTTCAGGCCCACTCGCCCTTGCGGAACACGGGGACGCGTCTGCCGTCGGCGTGAATGCCGTCGATCTCGGTTTGATCCGAGCCGATCATCCAGTCGATATGGATCAGGCTCTTGTTGCCGCCTCGCGCTGCAATCTGCTCCGGCATCAGCCTGGCGCCGTCGACAAAGCATTTCGAATAGCATTGGCCGAGCGCGATGTGGCAGGCCGCGTTCTCGTCGAACAGCGTGTTGAAGAACAATAGACCGCTTTTCGAAATCGGCGATGAATGCGGCACCAGCGCAACTTCGCCGAGCCGGCGCGCCCCCTCATCCGTATCCAGCACCTTGTTGAGGACCTCTTCGCCGCGCGCGGCCTTTGCCGCGACGATGCATCCTTCCTCGAACCGCACCGCGATGCCGTCGATCAGCGAACCCTGGTACGACAGCGGCTTGGTGCTGACGACATGTCCGCTCACCCGCCTCGCATGCGGCGTGGTGAACACTTCCTCGGTCGGAATATTGGGGTTGCAGGTGATGCCGTTTTTCGCGGTAGAGGCGCCGCCTACCCATTCATGGCCCTCGGCGAGTCCGATCGTGAGATTCGTGCCCGGTCCGGAGTAGTGCAACGCGCCGAAGCGCTGCCCATTCAACCATTCGGTCCGGTTGCGCAGCGTGGCGTTGTGTTTCTCCCATGCTGCGACGGGGTCGTCGTTATCCACGCGCGAGGCAGCGAAGATCGCGTCCGCGAGTTTTGCAACCGCGACGTCCTCTTCGTCTTCGGGAAACACCAGCGTCGCCCATGACGGGCTCGGATAGGCAATGATGTTCCAGTTGACGTCGAAATTGACGATCTTTTCCAGCGCCGGTTGATACGCGACAGAATTGGCTTTGCTGGCGCGCGCGACTTTGACCGGGTCTTCGCCAGCAAGCAGCATGGGATTATCGCCGACGATGGCGAGCCGGGCGGTGTTGGCGGCAAACGCCTTCGACATCCCGTCATAGAGCCAGCCGGCAGCGCGATCGAAGCCATCGTCCGGCGCGTAGCGATAGCGCGCCAGCGTGACTGCCTCGTCAGACAGGATCGGGGTCACAAGACCTGCGCCGGCCCGGTAGGCATGTTCGGCGACCTTCCGCACCAAAGGCAGCGCCGCCGTGGGCGCCGTCACAAGCAGATCCTGTCCTGCCTTGAGCTGCAGCCCCACCTTGATGGCTAGTTCGGCGAGACGGTCCAGTTTTACCGGATCGATCGGTGCTGAAAGCTTGCGCTCGTGGACGGTCATGAGTTGGCCTGTTGTTCGTGGATTGCACGATTATAGAGTGTTTATTGCTGAACAGTTCAAGATAGCGATGCGTTGGTGAGCCATATTCGCCCGACCTTTTGTCCATTCCGTCCCGCGGGCTCAATGGAGAGATCGTCTGCTTCGCGCAATGCGAGCGAAAAAACGCTCCGAGTCCCCGACATTCCCCTTCGCATATGCGGCATGCACAGGGAAGCCTGCCGGTCGACCATATCCGCACTACTTCCTGCGTGTTTGGAGCCTCTTTGGGATGTCGACGGAAATAATTTCGGCGGATGGCGTGGCTGTGGCCGATGGCCTGCCGGCGGAACGCCAGGGGTGGGCCGCGGCCGCGATTTTC
>WNFQ01013435.1_pt1 | contig 11641 bp, 10 predicted proteins | sample 5400171 | NCBI WGS metagenome assembly WNFQ01 (sample SAMN13153356, study PRJNA577476) | soil metagenome | isolation source: 20 cm soil under Madrone tree | place: USA:California | collected 2016-06-14
TCCTATATAATGCCCACATCATACCAGCTTCCACAAAGACGAAAGCCGCATTTGCCGGAGGCGTTGCTGTCGTCGCTGTTCTTGCATTGCAAGCCGTCGAACGCTGGACAGTAGTGGACGCTGTGCTCGCCGGATTACGCGGAACCGGCCCCGTTGGGGCATTTCTCGCGCACATACTTATGTCTCGGTCAGTTCCTTTAGCACTAGCGATTGCGGCAATCTACCTCGGTTTAGTCGAGCGGACATCGGCAGCCGTCGCGTAGGCTCACACTCTGGAATGAAGCCTCGGTGTACGTCCGCAAAACGGACGGGCCGAAGGTTAAGGTATGGCCAAAAGACCGACGCCTGTTGCCCGATGCACGAATTGTGGTGCACCGTGGTACAACGCAACGTTGATTAATCAAGAATGCGGCAGCGGGAAAATGGCCGCCGGACGGTACGTACGGAAGGCGGACGTGGCTGTCGGATACGGTCTCGTCGAATCGCCCTGGTACGAAACGAAAGCCGAATTGTCAAGGCTGGCTAGCAAAGTTACTCGCGGCGGCCAGACAGGAATGGATGTTGCAAACGGACGGTCCGGCGAAATTCCTTGCTCAATTTGCTCTTGCCTTGATTTTCGCATGGGCGTAGATTTCAGGCGCTGAATGTCTTTTGAGCCTCAGGCAGCTTTCCGATTTCCCGCCAGGTCCGCGCGGCGCTCCGTGCTCTCGCCCGCTGTCTGACCAACTCTTCGGGAGGACTAGCATGCGGCGGAACATCTGTCTAATCGCAGTATCGTTGTTGTGTTTACTCACTTCACCCACCGCTCGGGCACAAGACACTGTTGTGCCAGCGGGCACTCTCCTTCGCTGTACCATGAGCGAACCCAATTTCTCTTCTGCCACCGCGGAGGTGGGCGACCCAGTGCTGTGCCATCTCGCCGCAGTGCAGGTGTTTGGCCACAACATTTTTCCGCGCGGGGCGTACATGGGCGGACACCTTGAGGCGGAAAAGGACCCGGGCCGCTTCTTCGGCAAGGGTTATTTGAAAATCGTTTTCGACCGCATCGCGGTCCCGAATTCCGAGTTTCCTCTCGACGCCAAGATAGTCGCGGCACGCGGCTACCATGTGGACAGGAAAGGCGACATCAAGGGTAATGGCCACGCCAAGCGCGACGTCATCGAATGGCTTTTTCCGCCGCTCTGGCCGTGGAAAGTGATTATGCTGCCTGCTCGCGGGCCACGCCCCACGCTTAAAGGAGAAGAAGTACTCACTTTAAGATTAATGGAGGACGTGACTGTGCCGAAGTTTGCCGCCACCTATAATTCGCGGGATTGGCGACCGCCTTACGCACAGAATATCCCGAAACCGGCAGCCCTTACGGTACGAGAAGTCACTCCTACTACGTCCGCTGTGGCGAACGCTAACTACGTTGTTTCGGTGGACCCAGCCTTCAAACATGAGTCGCAAACGTCACAAGGAAAACCGGAACAGCGCGTGGCTACCCTTACGCTACTGGCCCTTCGGAATGAAACCATCTATGCGGTCACTGACTACTGGCTCGACGGCGACCGTCTGGATTACCTGCTGCCCAGCGGTACTCGCGGCACCTGCGCTCTCAGTGACTTGGACCTCGCTCGCACAACACAACTCAACACAGAGCGCGGAATAAGCGTGAAGTTCCACGATTCGCCACCGGCTCGCCCAACGCACTGAATCGCGATTCATGGTCAGCCCTGCTGGTCCGGACCCCGGAAGGAATCAGGCGACGTACAGTGGAAGCATCAATCCGGCCGGTGACCTGCCGAGCACCTAATCCGTAATGCTGAATTTTGCAACTCTGGTCGCGCTGGCTCCGGCGAAGGAGTCAGTCGAGCGGACAGGCCCAGACTCTGGGGCGGATTAGTATTGTTCAGGCGGCATCGGATGACGAGAAACATTTGCCGAAACCAAGGCTTTCCACTTGATTGCCGGATTCTTTTTGCCACGTATCAACAACTGACATTTCAAGAGTGCCGTTAAATTTGGGGTTGGAATAACCTACCAAGGTCGTCTTCTGACTGTACGTAACAATTGCGGTATCTCCGAAAACGCTGACCTTGATGTCGCTGTACTCAAAAACGTCTTTGGCGTTCGGGTTTTCGGCGAGCGCTTTCGAGTATATTGCATCGATATTGTTCTTCGTAAATTCGATTAAGACTCCGTTCGGAGAGATGACCACTAGTTGTGGCCCCATGACAGCCTTAAAACAATCCGTACAAGGGATAGATTGACCGAAACGAAATGACCGGAAGGACGAGAGACAAGCCGCGTGTGTAAAACTCGCGAGCACGAGAGTCGAGATTGACGCAAGTTCGCACGCCGGTGTGCAAAAGAGTACCGCCTTGATGTTGAGAATGCGGCGGGAATTCAGGCTCGAAGCCCGTGTGCAAAAGTACGCTCTCAAACGCTGCGCGCTGGAATACCCTTCATCCGTAACCCTCGAAGATTATGTTCCTCCGAAAGGACATATATGTCCGTAGATAGGAATATAATTGACACGATGAAGGTTAGTCCTGTACACTTATGTCCGTATAGAGAACTATGACGCCTTGCTAGATGGAGTGGCTCTTGAATATCGCAAGGCAAACCACGAAATATGAAGAGAAAGGCTTTAGCCGAGAAAAGGCCGAAATAAATGCGCTCATGGAGAACGCAATATTGGCCATCTTTCGAGACTTTCCTGACGCATTCCTACTTTTCGGCGGCGCCACGTTAGTCCTATTTCACGAAAGCGTCAGACACTCTGCGGATCTCGATTTACTTCCACGGGGAACTTCGATACCGACACGCGACGAAATCATCAGTACCCTGAAACGCGAAGTCTCTCCTATCGCCGAAACTCTGCAATTAGGAGAACTTCAATTTGCGACGACAGGATCAGGTGGTGTAGAGGGAAGCATTTTCGTGTCGAGCAGCTCTGGACAGCGACTCTTCCGTGTCGACCTGACGAAGTTCGGTTCGGCGAGCGAAAGCGAAATTGAAACACATCCCATCGAGTCACCGTCGGGCGAATCGGTAGACATTAAGTCGCCGACAAAGGAGCTTCTCCTTCAGCAAAAGGCGGAAGCGTTCCTACTGAGACGCGTCGTCAAGGCGAGGGATGCCTACGACATCCATGTCCTCTTGCAGAAGGGTGCGGTGCTTAACCCCAATCTGAAGGCACATCTAGAAGATGCGATGCATGCTAATGAGGTTGACGGAGAGACCGTCTCGGAACGAATTGCGCTGATCGATATAGACCGGTGCAGTCTGGAACTCAAACCCATACTGCCTCCAGAGATTTACACGCCCCTTGAAGAAAGCGAATTCGAGAAATTGCGTGACGCCGTGAAAAAGCTCTTTGAGGAATGGCTATGAACAACACGAAGACAAACCGGCTCGATTGGACAAAGGTCTTGACGGATGAAGCGCGTCTTACAGACGTCGTCGTTGTGGATGAACTAGCCGCCAAATACAGCCTTGCACCTGATTCGGTCTGGAGAGCTGTTTCTCGATTGACGAAACGAGGGTTGCTCAGTCGCGTCTCGAATGGAGTGTACTTGAATAAATTGGTGCGTGATGCATCAGCGACTGATTTCTTGCACGTCCTGAATCCAAACTCGTACGTCTCGCTTGAATCGGCTCTAAATCATTGGGGGCTGAGCACCCAGAGCCCAGTGTCCTTGACTTGTGTGACGACCGGCAAGCCGAGGGAATATAGGACGCCAGAGCTCGCAATCACCTTGCGATCGATTTCCGAGCACCTATTCTGGGGATTCATCGAAAAGCAGACGCGCTATGCGAAGTATCGTATTGCTGAGGCAGAGAAAGCGTTGCTTGACTGGGTTTACCTCACGCTGCAAAGCGGACTAACACCACATCTTGATGAGATTGAACTGCGATCTTTAGACAAACAAAAACTCGTGAAATATGCGACCAAGTATCCGGGAACCGTTAGGAACGCACTGACAAATTCACTTGCATTCGAGCATTTTGCCGCGTGAACTACTAAAAAAAGTCTCGGAAGCCATCCGGAAATGCGGTTCTAGGAACTTTCCCTTTGATGTCTTGCAGCGCCGCGGCGGACGTCCGTGTACCTGGCGTGTACCCCGCTTGGTCCGAATTGGCGCGTTTAGACAACTCTGGCGATTCGAAGAATCAACAACTTGTGAAGTTTCAATATCGTTTTTAGTTCGACTCCCCCCGCCTCCACCACATCCGATAAGGATATGGTGTCCCGAGCGAAGTTCCCGTCGTTCTCAGCGGCGAGCGTTTTGCCTTGCCCGCTCCAGAAAGAAAGCATTCACCAACGCAGGCCCACAAATACCCTGGCACCTGCGAACCCTTCCTTTGTATGCCTTTAGCGGTTTCAAGCTACCGTTTCAGCTCGACGAGGATTAAGTCGATGGGCTGATCGCTCAGGTTCTCTGGCAAATGGCTTCCGGCGGGCGTGTAGAGCGTTTCGCCTGCGCGGAAACGGTGCTCTTCTGTTTTGCCATCCGGGAACGTAAATCTGCAGTGTGCATCCTTTTGAAAAATTGCCACGCTGTCGGGATGCGAGTGCATCTCCGATTTCTCGTGTGCACCGTAGTTAACTCGGAGCACACGCACTTGCTCGTTTTCGAGTTCAACCTTGTAATGTTTTGGGTCCACGTTAGCGGGGTCTTGACCTGCCATTTGGGGTTTCGGAGCTGTAGACATGACTTTCTCCTTACTTACGGTTTACCCGGGGGGAGACCGGAGGATAGTCCGCGGGACAGTAAGGGTCAAGTCGCTGTTAGCGGTCATAGCGGTCAGCGCTCGTCCCATTCGATGAAAACTCCAAGACGGCAGCGTTGAGTGGTGCGATTTACCTGCGGATGAGTCGTGCGGCATGACGCGTTTTTACGTTGACGGCAAAACCAAAATCGCGATTGATACGGGAAGAATACGACAGAAACCCCACGCGTCAGAGCTGCCGCGTATGCCGATTATGTTCTGTTGATTTTTTTCTGGCGTCGAGTGATGCCAGGAACCGACGATATCAGGATGTTTGCCTTCGAGTTTGCGGGAGCTGAGCGCTGAGTTCATTCTCAATTGCGCTGAGCAACGACGGAACGCCCTCTTCCTTGCCGACGACGCATCGGATTCCCATTAGGTTGGCGGCGTGTTCAAGCTCATCGCTCTTGAACAGTGTGAACATCACGATTGGAATATCCGGTAAGCTTTTAAATATGCCGTCTGCTGCCACCAGGCCGTCGGAGTCCGGCATTTTATAATCCAATATTATTACATCGGGGTGAAGTTCCTGAGCTTTCGCAATCGCCTCGTTCGCGTTCCCCGCCTCTCCGCAAATTGTCCATTCGGGATTTAGCGCGACGAAGGTCTTGAGCGCTCGCCGCATAGATTCGCGGTCGTCGGCAATTAGGATTCGGGCCAAGATAATACCCTCTGGCCAGCTAGCTTGAGGATTCAGTTCGCGCCACTACATACAGACAATGCCTTAATTTTTCGGGTGTTTCCCTGTAGCTCGTCGGGCGCAGGTCGCAAAAACGTGACCGACTAAATCGAACTCGCATCCCTTTGGTTCTCAAAAGGGTGCGGTTTTTCTCCGTATCTGTTCCGCCGCTCTGCTTCCGTTCGAACCGATTGTGCACTTACGGAAACAGGGGACACGCAATGAAAGAACCTCCTTCGTTAGTGGCTTCGCAGTGTTGAAAGATGGAGTTGTGTATTGCAGGAAGAGCACGGAGTTTGAAGCACAAGAGTATTTAGATGATTTGCGCAAGGCTGATGAAGCTTCGGAAGGCAAGCGGCCCACGGAAGGCTGTGCGTCCGCTTGGGTAGACAGACGAGACCCAGCACGTTTGTACAAGGCGGCGTCCGGGAATTTCTTGGTCGCCGGCCATGACACCTGGTGCTTGGCACACAGCCACTGTCGCAGCCGCTTGCGGGCTTGTCGGTCACGGGTTAGTCCGGCCTCGGTGGCCGATTCGTCAGGGTTGACCTTGGTGCGAAGAGTGCGATCGAGCGGCTCGTCTTCCGCTCGTTCGGGGAGGCTAGAAGTTAGCAAACCCACGCGCTTTTAAATATCACCGCCTCGGTTCTTTCCCTCACGTCGGGCAATGCGGAACACGGCGCGCATAATCCGTAAAGCAAGAATTCAAGTTTTCCTGTTTTCGATTTTCCGGACCACGAATCGTGTTCTAAACCCACAACCGCTACTGTCGACGCTCGCCCGCACAAAATACAGGTTGCAAACATCCCGCGTATTTCTTTGGCCGTCGTATGGCCATGTACCGCAAGTACCGAGATAAAATCCTCTGGGGGCAGGCCAGCGCGAAATCGCACGTTTGTATACGTCATTTCATTCTCGATTGAAATCGTTTGAGGTCCGAGGCATTAAACCCTCGACTCGAGGACTAACCGCCGATGACTAGGCGTCAACGTTAGATACTTACTCCAGCGCGAAACCAGAGTCAAGCTGGTCTTCGAAGTAAACCTTACGTCGCGCCAATCGGTCCACCAATTAGCTCACGAGGGGTCGAATTCGTGGTTGAGGACCATCGCTTCGGCGACGCGGCGTGCTTCTCCTAACGTCTCGGAAGTGCCGATTTCGCCCCGAGGTGGTTGAGAAATCAGCCTGTCGAGTTCTTCGTCGAACAGGGTACTTAACAGCTCCGGAGTGTGGACGACGGGACCGCCGGAATCATCCAGCACCGGCGTGACGCGCGAATGTTCCAGCCGCTGCGCCAGCATTAAGCGATAGATGCGATCGGTCGCAAGGTCCTCCATATATCCGTCGAGCAAGCTCGCGCCTTTTCCGTTCAGAACGCCGTTGCGATAGCGAATCACAGTGCGAATCGCGGCTCGCGTGCCCTCCAGCGTGCGTTTTCCAACGCCCGTGGGAACTGGCCGAAGATCCGGATGACGTTCGGCGGAAGCGCGCCGGGCATGCAACTGGTTTGGCGCGGGAAATTGCTCAAGCGCAATCTGATTCTGGTCTGGATGTCCGGTCCAGGCGCCGTCCATCAGCGAGTCGGCTTCGTTCTTTTTGTCTTTTTGCAGCACTGCCAACGCGCGGGCGTTCAACTCCGGATCCTGGCGGCTTGGATAGAGAGCAGTCATGCCGCCGATGGCCAGCGCTCCGTGCTTGTGACAAATTTCCGGTAACAGCTGGCGCAAATTCTGGAAGAACGGAACATCGTGCGGAATGGTATTGCGGTCCGGCAGCAACCACCGCGGATCATCCAAATTGAAATGGATCAGGCTGGCCATATAGTCCCAGCGACCGAGATTCAATCCCAAAATGTGATCGCGCAAGTTGTAGAGAAATTCCTCCATCTGATATGCAAGCGGATGCGCTTCCACCAGAGCCATGCACTTGATGTAATTTTTCGGCCAGCCACGGGCCTCCGCCAGGCTCTGAAAAATATCGCGCCACAAAAGCGCCTCTTCCGCGGATTCCGATTTGGGGATGTAAAACGAGAGCGGATGTTTCAACTCCGCTGGCTCGACGGCGAAGACGATTCGCGCAACGTCGAAAAGTGATGCGGAACACAATTCACCCTCGATCAGCCCGCCCTGATGCAGATGCAAACCCCGCGCGCGAATCCAAATCACGGTGTTGCTGGGCTTGATGCCCACCGCGCCGCCGCGCTTTGCGTCCTGGTAAATCAGCGAGCCACGAAGCGCCTGCAAAATGTTTTCGACACCCAGGCGCTGGTGGTCCCACTCATTCACTGTGGAATCCTCGAGGTCGAGCATCACGCCCGGGGCGCCGGAATTCAGCATCTTGACGACCAGTTCCGCGTCGTCGGCCGGCCCGGTCATCTGATTGCGCTGATCCGCGCACCACGCAGGCAGTTCGATGCGCCAATCTTCGCGCGTGGCTGGCGACGGCGGAAGATACGTGGGCTTGTTGCCGTGCAGCGACTGCTCAAGCGCCGCTCGCCTCGCTAACACCAGGGCGCGGTGACGCGCAGCAAACTTGCGATACAGCGGTGTGAAAAATTGCATAAATCCCGCGGGAAGTTCTCGTCGCGATGAACCCGCGGGAGCGTAGTTTGTGTGAAAACCTTTGATACTGGCTCGCGTCACCGCCATGATTTTCTCCCAATTTAGAGGGAGGCTGAGGCTCCCGTGACAGAGTTTAAAGCCTCCACCGGCTCCAGGAATTGCTTATTTTCGGTCGATCCTTCAAGCGCCTTGGTCGAGGCCGTCCCGCCGGTAATCACATGCTGCACATCATCAAAATATCCTGTGCCCACGAAGCGTTGGTGTTTGACAGCTTCGTACTGTTCGGTCTGCTCAGAACGGAACTCCCTTTCCTGGAGTTGCGAATATGCGGCCATCCCGTCGGTCTTGTCCCGCGAGGGTGATGAATTGGAATTTGTATCCCATAGCCGCGAGTTCGCTTTGGAAACTAGCAATCGTCGAATCCGAGAGATGCTTTTTCCAATTGAAGGACGGTGAGCAGTTATACGCGAGCAGTTTGCCAGGAAATTTGGCGTGCACGCCTTCAGCAAATTCTCTCGCTTCACGCAAATCCGGCTTTGACGTTTCACACCAGAGAAGATCGGCGTACGGCGCATAGGCGATGGCGCGCGCAATGGCGCACTTCAGTCCCGAGCGAATACCGAAAAAACCTTCGCTGGTGCGCTCGCCGGTGAGGAATTCGCGGTCCTGCGGATCGATATCGCTGGTGAGTAGCGCTGCGCTGTCGGCATCGGTGCGCGCCATGATCAGCGTGGGCACGCCCATGACGTCCGCCGCCAGACGGGCCGCGACAAGCTTCTGAATCGCTTCGCTGGTCGAAACCAATACTTTTCCGCCCAAGTGACCGCACTTCTTGGCAGATGAAAGCTGATCTTCAAAATGCACACAAGCTGCGCCCGCTTCAATCATCGCTTTCATTAATTCAAACGCATTCAAGTTGCCGCCAAAACCCGCTTCGGCGTCGGCGACCAGCGGTGCGAACCAATTGACGCCGTTTTTGCCCTCAGCGTGATGAGTCTGGTCCGCTCGCTGCAGCGCTTTGTTGATCCTTCTCACCAGGCTCGGCACGCTGTCGGCAGGATATAGACTCTGGTCCGGATACATTTCTCCGCTGAGGTTGGCATCGGCCGCCACTTGCCAGCCGCTGACGTAGATCGCTTTCAGGCCGGCGTGCACCTGCTGGATCGCCTGATTGCCCGTCATCGCGCCCAACGCGGCGACGTACGGCTCCTTGTGCATGAGGTTCCAGAGATTCTCTGCGCCCATGCGCGCGAGCGTGTGTTCGATGTAGACTGACCCACGGAGTCGTTCCACATCCATTGGACTGTATGGCCGGGTGATTCCCTTCCAGCGGCCGAGGGACTTTGCATCTATCTTGGCCATACCGAAATCAAAATTGTTTTTCATATGATCTCCTTCGCGCGGCCCACGCGTCTTGTCGCTTAAGCAGCTCACCAACTCTGCGAGAAGTTTGCAAAACATCCCTGTGGTCAGTCAAACTGATTGTAAATATCATGCTGATAGATTTTATTTATCAGCATGCATACATGAAACTATGTATAGGTGACTTGTGGAAATCGATCAGATTGAAACATTCCTGGCGGTTGCAACTTACGGTGGATTCCATCGAGCGGCACAAGCGCTTCGGCTGAGTCAGCCTGCCGTGAGCGCTCGCATACAGATGCTGGAGGAATCCGTGGGCGCCAAGCTGTTTATACGGACCAAAACGCAGGTCACGCTGTCTCTTGCCGGCAAAACGTTGCGCCCCCATGCTGAGAATCTTCTGCGAATGATTTCGCTGGCTCGGCAGGCAGTGCATGAGCAACAGCCGGCCAGCGCTTCTGGAGTTCTCTCGATTGCCGCCGGTCTGTCCATCAGTACCTATTTGCTCCCGGACATTTTAAAGAAGTATCAGTCACTGCATCCCGGCGTGATGGTGAGCGTGCGATCGGGAAATTCTCTGCAAGTGCTGAAGATGGTTTTGGACGGAGAAGTGGACCTTGGGCTGGCTCGTTCGCTGCAGCATCCTGAAGTCGAAACGCAGAGCTTGCGTGACGATCCCCTTTTATTCGTTGGCCAGCCCGGTCATCCTGCAATGAAGAAGAAAAAACTGAAGCTTTCAGAAGTAGAATCGCTGCCTTTGATTTTCTACGATCGCGGTTCGAGCGACTGGACGTTGACGAATGGACTGTTTCGCCGGGCGGGCCTATTGCCAAATGTAGTTCTGGAAGTGGAAGGCATCGAAACCTGCAAACGGATGGTTTTGCGCCGGCTGGGTCTGGCGTTTCTACCGCAACTGGCGGTAACCCGCGAGCTGAAGAGCGCGAAACTTCGCGCCATTCAAATCATCGACGCGGAGCCGCTCCATCGAAGCCTGGACGTGATTCGTTCGCGTCGCAAGCCGCTGGAAAAGACTGCACAACGTTTTCTCGATCTGTTGAGGCTGGCAACACGCAATACATGAGCAGCGATCAGACACAAATTCGCAATTTTCAGTTGGCAAATCTTGCCAGGTTCCGGGCTCTGGCCTTTGCAGCTTCTTCTTCCCTGCGTTTGGGAGGAGCGCTGGTTTCAAGCGAATGCACAAGACGCGCCGCGACAGCAGTGATTTCATCCACAGCTGACAGGAACGCAGTTTCATTCGCCTTCGATGGCTTGTTAAAGCCGCTGATTTTTCTCACAAACTGCAGCGAAGCCGCACGGATTTCTTCGGGCGTGACCGGCGGATCAAAGTTGAAGAGCGTTCTGATATTTCTGCACATTTTTCGGTGACCTCGAGCCGCCCTCGTAATCGGTCCGCTTGGCGATAATACAATTCTTCGCGGCGACTCTGGAAATGCTAAAACAGGGCGAGCTACGGAGCCAATATTATTTCCACTGTATCCTAGTAAAGCCACCGGCCGGCGCGCCGCCACTTCCCTCGTCACCGCTCGCAGCGTCCCAGGCTGCGCGCGCGATGGGATGAATGGCTTCCAATTTTTTCTGCGCCAGCGACTTATTTATCGCGGGAAGCTCTTTCGAAGCGAACGCATCAAACTCCGTGGAGACGTCCACGAGTTCTTTTTTCAACGAATCGATTCGCGCGGATTGATAGTCCGTCGGGCGGCCCTCATAGTTCAGGATGTCGCCGTAGAGCTCGGTTGTCTTTTCACGTATGCGTATTTCACCGGTAACCGCGCCTCCTTCCTTGGTGGACACGATTTTCTTACGCAGCTCGTCCATACCATCCGCGGCTTGCTGCAGCCGCTTGGTGAGGGACGCATCATTCTTGATCTTCGCGGCGCGCTCCAGCAGCGCGTCATGCATTGCGCTGATGCGGTCCGCATCAAAGCTCATGTCGCCCAGAAAGTTCGATAGATGCATGGAAGCGTCGAATTCCATTTGGCGGTCTTCGGGAGTAAATTTGGCCCGTGGATCCTGCTGGACGACAAGCTGCGTGGTGTAAGTTTCCGTACCGCGAGTCATCTTTACAGTGTACGTGCCGGGCACGACTCTGGGGCCTTGCGCGGCTTCAAAGGCAGCAGTGGCGGCAGGAGGCACGTGGGGCGCCTTTAGGCGCATCGTCCAATCTACCCGGCTGATGCCACGACGGCTGTTGGGGGGAAGCGTGTCTACCAGCTTGCCTTCCGAATCGAAAATTTCGATTTTCATTTTTCCAAAGATA
>WNFQ01011462.1_pt1 | contig 11640 bp, 8 predicted proteins | sample 5400171 | NCBI WGS metagenome assembly WNFQ01 (sample SAMN13153356, study PRJNA577476) | soil metagenome | isolation source: 20 cm soil under Madrone tree | place: USA:California | collected 2016-06-14
CGCGACGATAGCAAGGTTTACGATTAGCGAGATGACGGTGTAAAGAATTCCGACGCTGTCGATCAAAATCAGAAGTGCGGTCAGCAGTGCCGGTCCCGCGATAAGTGGCATGCCCAGCGGAACCACGCCGAACTCCTCACCCCCACCGCGATCCTGCGGACCGATCCCGACAATTTCCCGTACCGCCAGCACGAGTAAGATTAATCCGCCCGCAACCTGAAAATCGGCCACTGTGATCCCGAGCGCGGCGAAAATAATTTTGCCGAGAAAAATAAATCCGACCGCAACACAGAGGGCAGTGAAGATTCCGAGGAAAGCTTGATGTTTCCGGTTCTCCGGCGACGCGCTTGTGCCGAGTCCCATAAAAATCGCGATCAGCCCGATCGGATCGATCGCGACGAAAACGGGGATGAATGCAAAAAGAAATTTCTGGATCACTGGCGGCGTGTTTTGGCTTTACCGAACAATTCTTCTACACAATCATCCCCTGCCCGATCAATGAAACCTTTCCGTATGAAACACTTCTACCTGTCGACCTTCCGTCTTCCTCTTCCTCTTACTCTTGCTCTTACTCTGGTTGTCGATCTTGGGGCAGCCGAAACAAAATCGGTGGACGATTTTCGCGCCGCCGCCGCCAAGGCGAACGCCCTCCTCACGATTCCCGATTGGGCGCAGACGCCCGAGGCGGTCGAGTCTTCGATGAAGGATGCAATCGCGAAAGCGAACACCGCCCTCGATCAACTTGGCAAGCAGGATCTCAGTAAGGTCACCTTCAAAAGCACGGTCGTCGCGCTCGATGATCTCACTTATGAAGCTGGCCTGACCGCAAACAAGGCCAACCTCATCAAGGAATCCAACACGAACGCGGCCATGCGCACGGCCGGCGAAAACGCGGTGAAGGTCTTTCAGGATTGGGCGGTCGGCATCGATTACCGCGAGGACGTTTACAAAGCGATCAAGGCGTTCGCCGATAGCCATCCGAAACTTTCCGGTGAAGACGAGAAGCTTCTAGCCGAAACGATGCGGGATTATCGCCGGGCCGGCTTGGATCTACCGCCAGAAAAAAAGAAAGAAGTCGAGCAGTTGCGCAAAGATTTGTCGAAATTGGGGACCGATTTCGACAAGAACATCGTCGAGGCGAAAGCGCCGGTTGTGTTCACAAAGGCCGAGCTCGACGGCGTGCCCGATAGTTTCTTCGCTTCACCCGGAGTGAAGACCGGCGACGACGCCTACACAGTCACGGCCAACGTGACCTGGCAATACATGACGGTGGAGGAGAACGCGAAAAGCGAAGCCACACGCAAGAAGCTCTACGTCATTCACGATTCACTCGCTAAGGACACAAATGTCTCAGTGCTCAATCAGATGCTGGTCTTGCGCAACAAGATCGCGCTGCGGCTCGGCTACAAATCCTGGGACGATTATCAAACCGAAACGCGCATGGCGAAGACCGGCGCGAACGCGAAGAAATACATAAACGACCTCACCACCGGCATTCAGCCCAAGTTCGCCGCCGAAGTCGCGGAGATGCAAAAAATGAAAGCGGCCGACACTAAAGACCCAAACGCCAAGGTTGGCACGTGGGACTGGCGCTATTACCAGAACCAGGTCAACAAACAGAAATTCACCGTCGATAAGGAAGCGCTGCGCGTCTTTTTCCCATTCCAAAAAGTCCTCGATGGCATGTTCGCCATCTATCAAAACATTTTTGGGCTGAAGTTTGAGCAGATCGCGGCGCCGTATAAATGGATCGACGATCTGCAGCTTTATCTCGTGAGCGATGCGGCCACGGGCGAACCGCTTGGGATGTTTTACCTCGATATGTTCCCACGCGAAGGAAAGTTCAATCACTTCGCCGAGTTCGACATCATCAGCGGCAAGCTCTTACCGGACGGAAAATATCAGCGCCCGACCGTCGCGTTGCTTTGCAATTTTCCGCCGCCGAGCACGGACAAGCCCTCCCTGCTCAGCCATCAGGATGTCGAAACGCTCTTTCACGAATTCGGCCACGCCCTGCATTCGATCGTAACACGCGCGAATTACGGGCGCTTCGCCGGAACGCACGTGCCGACGGATTTCGTTGAGGCCCCATCGCAGATGTTACAAAACTGGGTGTGGGACAAAAGCGTCCTCGACACGTTCGCGGCAGATTATCGCGATCCTTCCAAGAAAATTCCGGGCGATATTATCAAGAAGATGAACGATTCGAAGCTCGCCACCGCTGGTGTCTTTTATCGCCGGCAGTTCGCATTCGCCACGCTTGATCTGGCGATGCACGATCAGCATCCAGAAAACCAACCATATGATTGCGTGGCGACTTCCAGTCCCATTCTGGAGAAGGTTTTTCTGCCGATCGATCCAAGCACAACCTTCGTTTCCTACTTCGGCCACATGAATGGCTATGATGCGGGATATTACGGCTATGCGTGGGCTGACGCGATCGCCGCCGATATGGCGACTGTCTTTGAAAAAGCGAAGGACCGTTACCTCGACAAACAAGCGGGGCTGCGTCTGCGCCACGAGGTTTATGAGCCGGGCGATTCGCGCGACGTCACCCTCTCGATCGAGAAGTTCCTCAGCCGCAAACAATCGGTTCAGCCGTTCTTGAAGAGGATCGGCATCGGAGGGGCGGACAAAAAGAAACCGCCGGTCATTCCGCCTGCCCCGGAGGCGCGATAAGATTGGGCATTTGGAATGACGAAATCCTAATGACAAATGACGAAGGAATAATCAAACACTCCGATGTTGATCACGTGGCAGCCTTTTGTCATTCGAACTTCGTTCATTGTTTCGTCATTTGTTATTCGAGCTTAGTCATTAGTTTGCGACGCTCATAGAGCGCCGCTACAGAAGAAAGTATGAAAACGACGCTTTGGTTAATCGCCGTGCTCGTCGCAAGCCTGATGTCGCTCTTGGCCGCCGGCAAAATCGAAGAGCAACTCAAGCCAGCTCTCGATGTCATCACCCCGGACAGTCTGCTCGCCCACATCAAGATTTTGGCATCGGATGAATTCGAAGGGCGCGCGCCCGGCACAAAAGGCGAGGAGCTTTCGGTCAATTACATCACGGAGCAATTTGCAAAAGTCGGACTGAAACCCGGTAACCCCAACGGTTCTTACGTGCAGGAAGTTCCCCTCGCCGGCATCGCGAGCGAGCCGATGATGTCGTTCACGATCGGCGATAAAAAGACCGACCTGAAATACCCCGACGACTACGTCGCTTCATCGGCGCGGTTGCAGGAGGACATCAAGATCGACAATGCCGATGTTGTGTTTGTTGGCTACGGCATCGTCGCGCCCGAGTACGGATGGGATGATTACAAGAACGTCGATGTAAAGGGCAAAACCATCCTGATGTTAATCAACGATCCGGCGATTCCCGATCCGAAAGATCCGAGCAAGCTCAATGAGAAAATGTTCAAGGGGAAAGCGATGACTTATTACGGGCGTTGGACCTACAAATACGAAATCGCCGCGCAAAAAGGCGCGGCCGCGGCCGTGATCATTCATGAGACCGAACCAGCGGCATATCCGTACTCGGTCGTGAAAACAAGTTGGGCCAAGGAAAATTTCGAGCTCGATCAACCGGACAAAAACATGGGCGCAGTTCAAGTGCGTTCGTGGATCACGCTCGATGTCGCGAAGAAACTGCTGGCTGATTCGGGTCAGGACTTTGATGCACTGAAAAAAGCGGCGCTCAGAAAGAATTTCCGGCCGGTCGCGTTGAAGGCGAAAGCAAACATCTCGATCAAACAAGCGGTGCGCTCCTTCAAGTCGCGCAACATCCTGGGCAAATTGGAGGGGAGCGATCCAAAGCTAAAAGATGAATGGGTGATTTACACGGCGCACTGGGACCATCTCGGACGGCATTTGGATTTGCCGGGCGATCAAATTTTCAACGGAGCGATCGACAATGCATCGGGCGTCGCCTCGATCATTCAACTTGGCGCCGCATTCGCGAAATTGAATCCGCCGCCAAGACGCTCCGTCTTGTTCATGGCCACGACTGCGGAAGAAGCCGGTCTGCTCGGCGCAAAGTTTTACGCGGAACATCCAATCTATCCGCTTGAGAAAACGCTCGCCGATATCAATATCGACACGGTCAATCCGTGGGGCAAAACGAAGGACCTCGAGGACCTGAGCAACGGCAACTCAACGCTCGACGACATGCTGGCCGCCGCCGCGAAACGAAATGGCCGGGAGATGAAACCGAACAGTCAGCCGGAGAAAGGCAGTTTTTATCGGGCCGATCAGTTTGAGTTTTCCAAAGTCGGCGTGCCGGCGCTCTACACTGGCGGCGGCAAAGAAGTCGTCGGCAAACCGCCGGATTTCGGGCAACAGAAAAAGAACGAGTACGTCGAGCACATTTATCATCAGGTCTCAGACCAGGTGAATCCGGAATGGGATCTCTCCGGGGCCGCGCAAGACATGCAATTGCTTCTCGAAGTCGGCTATCAGGTCGCGAACGGCGATAAATTTCCGGAATGGAAATCCGGCACCGAATTCAAAGCGAAGCGCGACGAGATATTGAAGAAGAAATAATGGGTCAGACAGGGAGCATCCAATGTCCGAACCGCCTCCATTACCGCGGCAAGAGTCTCGCGGCTGTGAACGAACGTTGACATTTGCGCTGATCGGCGCTGCCTCACTCGGTTTCATCGGCTTTGTTGCCGGTTTTGTTGGCCCAATTATCTTCACTCCCGAAGCGAACCAGGGACCGCTACTTGGCATTTTTATTACTGGCCCTCTCGGCTTCGTAGTTGGTGGATTGGTTGGGGCGCTCGTGGCACAATTCTATCGAAAGCCGAATAATTGAGGCTCCGGCCTATGCCACGAATGCAATCCTGCTGGTTACTAGTCCTCGAAGAGGCTAAAGAGAAGCGGCACGGCGCGTGGTCGACGGCCGCGGCAGAAAAGAAATAGGCGCAATGCATCCTTCCGTCCCAATCATCAGCGCGCTCATCGGCGTGGTCATTCTGTTGTTCGGTCGCAGATTGTTTTGGTTATGCGTGGCGGCGGTTGGATTTGCCGCCGGCGTCGAGTTTGCGCCGCATTTCGTGCACGAACCATCAACCTTGGTGCTGCTTACCGTAGCGATCGTACTCGGCTTCATCGGCGCGTTGCTCGCGCTCTTCCTGCAAAAGATCGCGATCGCCATCGCCGGTTTTCTCGCCGGCGGTAAACTCGCCATTGCGATGGCGGCGGCGTTTCGGGTGGAGGCGACGCGCCCGCTTGGGGCGTCGTTTGGGGCCGGCACCACGCCATCGAGAGAACATCTTCGGTAGTCGGCGCCTATCTGATCCTGGGCGCGATTGCCCTGCCGCCTTCGGGGACGAGTATCCTCTTCATCGCCCTGGTTGCTGTTGGTGTAATCGTGCAAGCGAGCTCGATGCGGCGGAGCAGAACGATTACGGCCGATTGATTCTTGCCGTAGCAACCGGCCTATGGCCGGTTACCACGTCGCATAGCGACGTGGTAACAGTTGCGTATTTTTAATGACAAAAGGAGCGCGGCCGGGGAAAATGTGCGCATGAGCTCACAAAGTCTTGGATTACGCGTTGCAGGTATACTTTTCGGGTTGATCTTTCTCGGCCATTTATGGCGATTGCTTAGACATAGTGCTGTCCAAATCGGCAGTCATTCCATCCCCATGTGGGTAAGCGTGGTAGGATTGATCGTGGCCGGCGGATTAAGCATCTGGATGTGGCGACTTTCATCGAGTCGCGGTGGCTGAGGAGATTCGGCCGGTAATAGAGAGTAGCGGCGTCTCAAATCGCCAATGAAAAACAGTTATCTCGCCCTCATTTGCGGGGTGCTATTGTTCGTTGTTCTCTCGATGGCGTGGTGCCGGCCCCAAACGACGCCCCAAGCGGGCGCGTCGCCTCCACCCGAAACGCCGCCGCCAACTCCGATAGCCACACCGTCTCCATCGCCCACCGTTTCCCCAAGCGCATCGCCGACCGAGAGTCAATCGGCCGAGCTTCGTAAAGCCGCGAGCAAGGCCGCACCCGCCGTGGTTCTGGTGAGTGTTTTCGATGCTTCAGGACAATTGCTGCGCACCGGCACCGGCTTTTTCGTTTCAAGTGACGGCAAATTTGTCACCAACCGGCATCTTATCGAAGCCGGTGTCAATGCCATCGCAAAAACAGCGGATGATAAAATTTACAATGTGGCGGGCGTGCTGGCCGAATCGTCCGATCTCGATCTTGCGCTGCTCAAAGCGGACACGAAGCAAGTCTCTTCCCTGCCCTTAAACAATGTGACAACGCCGGAAAGCGACGCGCGCGTCGCGGTCGTGGGAAATCCGCGGGCGCATCGCGAGGTAATAGAAACAAAAATCGCGGCGCGCAGATCCGATGACAAAGGCGAATGGCTCGAAGTCGACGTGCCGTTGTCAAACGACGCAAGCGGTTCGCCGGTTATAAATGAAAACGGCGTGATCGTGGGCATTATTACCTCCGATCGCGCAAAGAGTCCGCCCGCGAATCGTATTTTGTCCGCGAGCGCGATGCAGTCATTTGTGGCGAAGATCGAACCAAGTGCGACGGCACACTGGGCGGCGAGTGCAACTCAAGTTTCGCCGTCTCCCTCGGCCAGCAAACCGCCGGTAGTTCGCAGGAAAATTGTGTTTAATCCGCCGCCCGCTTTTCCTTCGGAAGCGCGCCGCGCCAATCCGACTGCCACGGGCTTGGGCAGTTATCGAATATATTTCGACGCGACCGGGCGAGCCAAGAACGTCCAGGTTGTCAAGTCAACCGGCGCAGCGCCACTTGACCGCGCTGCCATCACGGCGCTGCAACAATGGAAATCGGAGCCCGGCCAGGAATGGACAATTGTCGTGCCCGTGAGTTTTCAACCAAAGGGAGCAAGAAACTAATGCCGGAAATGGCGAATGCCGGTGAAAATCATTGCCATGTCGCGCTCGTTCGCGGCAGTGACGACTTCCTTGTCGCGGACTGAACCGCCCGGCTGAATCGCGCAAGTCGCGCCGGCATCGGCCGCGGCAATTAAGCCGTCGGGAAACGGAAAAAACGCATCGCTCGCGACGGCGCTACCCTTGAGCGAAAGCCCGGCTTCCTCGGCTTTCCACACCGCAATTCGAGACGCATCAACACGCGACATTTGTCCGGCCCCGATGCCGAGTGTGCGATCGCGCGCCGCATAAACAATCGCGTTTGATTTCACATGTTTGACCACGCGCCAGCCGAAGAGCATCGCTTCCAACTCCGCCTTGGTCGGTTTCCTGTTCGTCACGACATTTTGCGGGACCTGGTTTGCGCCGTCCGCGTCCTGCACGAGCAACCCGCCGGTGACCGAGCGGATGTCGATCTTGGGTCGAACTTCGGCAATTTCAGAGACGAGCCGAATTAGCCTCAGATTCTTTTTCTTCTGTAGAATCGTGCGCGCCTCCGCATCGAACTCCGGCGCAATGATCACTTCGCTGAAAATTTCGCTGATCGCGCGTGCCAATGGCTCGTCGATGGCGCGATTGCAAACAATAATTCCGCCGAACGGAGCCTGTTTATCAGTAGCAAAAGCCTTCTCCCACGCCTCGCGGAGGTTGACATCCGAACCGACGCCGCATGGGTTCGTATGTTTCAGAATCGCGACGGTTGGCATCGAGAATTCCGCAATCAGGTTGGTGGCCGCGCTGATGTCGAGAACGTTGTTAAAGGAAAGCTCTTTGCCGTGGAGCTTCTCGAAATGTTTGTCGAAGTCGCCGTAGAGCGCGGCAGTCTGGTGTGGATTTTCACCGTAGCGCAAGCGCATGGCGAGCGGCGCAGTCAGTGAAAATGACGCGTCGGTCGTCTGTTCCTTGTTTAGAAACGTTCCGATAGCGCGATCGTACGCCGACGTCTTTATGAACGCCTTAATGGCGAGACGCTCGCGCAACTTTAGCGTCGTCTCGCCATCATGATCGCGCATCGTCTCGAGCACGGTGTCGTAGTCAGCCGGATCGACCACCACCGTGACCGACTCGTAATTCTTCGCGGCACTCCGGATCATCGACGGTCCCCCGATGTCGATCTTCTCGATCGCTTCCTCCAGGGTCACATTCGGTTTGGCGATGGTCTCTTCGAACGGATAAAGATTTACCGCCACTAGATCGATCGGCTCGAAACCACATTCGCGCGCCTCCGCTTCGTGTTTCGGATTGCCGCGTTTATAGAGCAGACCACCGTGGACACGCGGGTGCAAAGTTTTCACGCGACCTTCAAGAACCTCGGGAAACGCCGTGAAACTCGAAATCTCGCGCACCGGCACGCCTTCCTTACGCAACAACTCGGCCGTGCCGCCGGTGGAAATAATATCGACACCCTGGCGTTCGAGCGCGCGCGCAAATTGCGCGATGCCAGTCTTATCGGATACCGAGATTAACGCGCGGGAGATTTTCACCGGATAGTTAAAAGAGTTAAAAAGGTTACAAAGTTAAAAGGGCGATTGTAACGATGTAACGCTTTTAACGATTTAACCCGATCGCCCTAGCGATCAAGAATCACATTCCGCGCCGCCGGATAAAGCACCGGGCAGCAGCCGATTGTTTCGCAAAATGCTTTGCTGAAATGGCTCAGGCTCGAATAGCCTACCTCCGTGGCCGCCTCCGTCACGTTGTAACGGCCGGTGCGCAACAGCTCGGCTGCGCGCTCCATCCGCAGATTGCGGAGATATTGCGGAATGGTCTGGCCAACTTCGCGCGAAAAAATCCGGCTCAAATAAAACTGACTGCAACCGACTTCCTGCCCGAGCGTCTCGAGCGTGGGCGGGCTAACGAGATCACGCCCAAGGAGTTCCTTGACGCGTTCAACGCGTTCGCGCGCGACGCGTTTCTGCCGCATGCAGAAAAATTCCGGATCCTTCGGCGCAAACAGGAAATGCGCCATAAGCTCAAGCGCTTTGCTCTGATACCAAAGAACCTGCGCCGCTTTCGCCACTGGCGGCTCGGCCAGACTCGCCACCACGCTGCGCTGCTGGATCGACATCGGTCGCACCGGCGCGACCACGCTCTCCTCTTTGTCGTCGAAAACGACGCGACGAATTTCCGGCTCGAGGTCGGCTTCGTTTTGCACGAACTGTTTGCGCAAATGTCCGCGTGAAAATTCGAGCGTGACGAATTGATGATGATCGTGCGCCTGGCGCGAGGCAGATAATGGTTCGTCAGCAATCGCGTAATAACCGGAATTTCCGGGCAAATAATCGCTGCGCCCGTTTCCCCTGGTTCCAACCGCGCCGCGACCTTCGAGGTTCAAACAAAACTCGAGACTGTGCGGATGAAAACTGCGTCCCCAGTCGAGCGCCCGCGTCGTCCGAAAATCATGCCATTCGACGTTCACACCCTGCCGATCAAAATCGCCGTAGAGCTGTTGCCAACCGGGCGCGACAGCACTCCAGGCGGCTTGCTCAGAGTGCGCTTGGTCAGACATGCAGAACGCAACTTACGAGTGTTGCGTGGCTGAAATCAAGCCAGGTTTCTTTTCTTCAAACGCGGCCCGGTCCCAATTCCCCAAGGTCGAGGCCGCGTCGTAGGTGCTCTGTGCAAACTCGAGCAGCGTTTCATCCGGTGATTTGGCCGTGCGAACTTCTTCGTACGGCAAAACAAATTCCTTGAACTGCACGTTATAAGCGGCAGCGGCGGGCTTCACTTTCGCGTCCCCGAAACCTTTCGGCTCCGGATATGCGTAAGAATAGAAAATTGCTTCGGGCATCATTTCGGCACCGGGCCAGAAACCAAGACTGCTCACTTCCTGCGAGTAGGCTTCACGCGTGATCGTGTCGGGCAAGTGCGGAAATCCACCAGGATGTGGCGGGGCGGCGCGGCCGGAAAAACGAGTGACCGCGAGGTCGGGCGCGCCCCAGAAAAAATGGACCGGACTGCATTTGCCGCAAAAGCGCGAACGAAAGTCTTTGAAGATGCGGTCGCACTGCACAAGCACGCGCCAGAAACGGTTTGCGTATTCGGGATCATACGCGCGATGTTTCTCATCGCGCTCAAACGGAATTGGATCGGCTATTTCGTTCGGCGTGGTGTAGATCGACACCGGTAGATCCAACTCACGCAAGATCGACATCGTCCTTTCGTAGAATTGCGCCACGCTTTGCGGTTCGAGCGTGAGTTCGCGTCCACTGCCGTCGCTTTTGAGAACTCGCAATTTGTGATCGACAAAATCAAAACGAATCTCAAACGTGTTGAATCCGTGCGGAATCGGCGAGGTCGTTAGTCCGCGCGCCGTGACGTAAAGAGTGACGTGCCAAGAATGGTTCGTCCACGGCGTTTGGACGAGACGAATTTTACCGACGATCTGCATCCACATGTGCAAAGTCGCGAGCGTGTCCTTCCATTCAGCGAACGGAAGCGACGGCCAGGGATTATCGCTATTCATTCACCTAATCCGCCAATCAGATGCGATTGATGAAGTCGACGAAAGAGCGCCGCGTTCGGTCAAACATGCCGCGCGCTTCGTCCTGGGCGCGCTGAAACATTCCTCGAATGCGACCCTGGATGGTGCCGTCGTTCTGACCCTTATTTTGATCGCGCTCGTCCACTACGTCTCCCATTTGCGCGCCGGCAAACATTCCCTCCGTTCGGGTCACGTTCCCTTTATTCGCGCCGATGTAGATCGTTCCCACCGGCCGGCCTCTTTCACTTTGCAACGTTACGATCCACATGGGATTGCCGCGCTCGTCCGTGCGCAATGTGTAACTGGCGGTCGTGAAGCGCGTGTTAGATTTGTCGGCCGTGTGGCTCGCCACCGCGAACGCACCACTGGAATCCAGATTCAGACGCGACGTGTTTATGGTCGCGCCTTCACTCGAACCGACGACCGAACGTGTCGGCGTTCGTTCCGAAGCGATTTCGCCGTTCCTGACTTCAACTTCACGAACGCCACCCCGCGCGCGCGAATCGTCGAGCAAGATTTTCCAGGTATCCGGTTGCGGATCACCCTCCACGCCGGTCACGGAAATGACGTGATTGACGTAATCGCGGTTCAATCGTTGGCCGACCGTGCGCAGCGCTTCATAAGCGGTGGCTCGCTCTTGCGCCAATGCGGGCGTGGCCGCAAGCAACAACATTCCTAGGATCTTCCACATGGGCAAAACTGAACAACCGGATGCCAAGCGTGTCCATTGCTTTTGCGAATAGCATGTTGCGACGCGCTTTTGTGGTGGATCGGCCGCTCCGTCGGGCGATGTTAAGTCAGCGGCTTCGCCGCATAATCTTTAGCATCGAGCAAGGGACTGCTCGATCCACCACGCACGGAGACAATATGTGTCGATCTTGCAAAAGTTTCGCCGCTTCCGCACTTGAATGAAGAGCAACCCGTGTCCAGCGTTCCTGAGGCGCGATGAATAGACAAAAGATCGAATTTAGCAGCCACACCGGCAATCTCGCCTTGATGCGCAAGTGGGTGCGCAATTTTTTGGATACCTATCCGCTTTCCGACAAAGAGCGCACGCTCATGGTCCTCGGCGTGGACGAGGCCTGCACCAACATCATTCGTCATGCCTACCAGTTGCGCGACGATCAACTCATCGCTTTGTCCCTGGAACGATTGCGCAAATGCGTCCGCATGCGTCTGCGCGATTACGGCGAGCAAGCAACCAAGAACCAAATGCGGGGGCGTTCGCATGATTTGATCAAACC
>WNFQ01003382.1_pt1 | contig 11633 bp, 9 predicted proteins | sample 5400171 | NCBI WGS metagenome assembly WNFQ01 (sample SAMN13153356, study PRJNA577476) | soil metagenome | isolation source: 20 cm soil under Madrone tree | place: USA:California | collected 2016-06-14
GATTCATATATTGAACGGGGGTGGCGTCGTTTTGCGCGAGGCTGTCGTCGAGTTCCTTTTTGATTTCCGCGACGTGGATCAGGATTGGCGCGTGATATTTCCGGGCCAACGCTTGCACATCACGGAGCGTCTTTTGCGAACAGAGATAGATTGAGTGAGGCGCAACCGCTGCGTGAATGAGAGGATCACCCCGCCAACGTTTCAGGAATTTTTCCGTGTAGGCAGCTGCTTCTGTTTCGTTCTTGTTGTCGGGGACCGGGAAGTCGATCCAGGTTTCGCCGAGGATGCCGCGCAGTCCGGCGGCTTTGGTCTCCTCGGCGATGGCATTCTCGAAGTAGTACATGTCCGCGAAGGTGGTCACGCCGCCGCGTATCATTTCGGCGGCAGCCAGACGTGTGCCCCAGCGGACGAAGTCTTGGGTGACGTTCTTGGCTTCGGCGGGGAAAATATAATTCTTCAGCCAGACGTCGAGGGTAACGTCGTCCTTAAGGCCGCGCAGGAGAGTCATAGGAACGTGGGTGTGGCCGTTGACGAAACCCGGCAAGACGAGGTGGCCAGTGGCATCGATGTGCGTCGCGGCAGAATACTTCGCCTCGATTTGAGCGCGCGGGCCCACGTCCAGGATTGCGTCGCCTCTTACGGCGACCGCGCTGTCTTCAAGGATGCGGCGCTTCGCATCCATGGTCACTACCGTGCCTCCGGCGATCACCAAGTCGGCCCGCTCTCTTTTCTCCTGCGCAATTGCTGAGGCAGCGAAGAGAGCGGCGCCCGCCACGAGAACACAGAAACAACAAACTTGCCTTTTCATCGAAATCGCTCCGTCACTTTGTGACTGAAAGAATATCAGAGGCTGGAAGAGTCAAAAGGCTTGGGAAAAAGATCGCTCATTTGGAGCACTTCCGCTTTGCCTTTGAGGTTAGAGAGAATGACGGGAACGTCGCCGCAAAATTCCCAGATGAGCTGGCGGCAAGCGCCGCAAGGTGAAGTAAGGGCGTCGGTATCGGTTACGACTGCGATGGCGTCGAAGCCTCGCTCGCCTTCGCTGATGGCTTTGAAAATGGCAACACGTTCGGCGCACACCGTGAGGCCGTACGTGGCGTTTTCGACGTTGCATCCGCCAAAAATTCTGCCGGAAGTCGCGCGGAGAGCGGCACCGACGCGAAAATTGGAGTAAGGCGCATGGGCATTCTCGCGTGCTTGCTTGGCCGCGACGATCAGATGATCATACTCACTCACGCTATGGCCTCCGAAATCCTTGGGATCACCGCGCGCAACAGGGCGATGAATTGCGATTTGACGCGCGCGGCGGCCTCCAGGACTTCCTCCTGGTTCAAGGGTGCGTCGGTGGTGCCGGCAGCCATGTTGGTTACGCAGGAGATTCCGAGGACGCGAATTCCACTGTGGCGAGCGGCGATGACCTCTGGAACCGTGGACATGCCGACAAGGTCTGCACCGATGGCGCGGAAAGCATAAATCTCCGCGGGAGTCTCGTAGCTCGGGCCCTGCACGGCGAGATAGACGCCATTGTGGATGCTCAGGGTGAGGTTTTTACCTTCTTCCGTTACGAAGCGCTGAAATTCGCGGTCGTAACCTTGGGTCATATCCGGAAAACGCAGACCGAAGCGTTCGTCGTTCGGCCCCCTGAGCGGGTTGAGGCCCTGAAAGTTGACGTGGTCGCGGATCGCGACGAGGCAACCTTGCGAATAGTTGCGGTTGATGCCGCCGGCGGCGTTGGTGACAATCATTGCCTTGATACCCATGCGGGCAAAGACGCGGATGGGGAAGGCGACTTCTTTCGGGGAATAACCTTCATATAGGTGGACGCGGCCTTGCATGCCGGCCACCGGGATAACGCCGACGTTGCCGATCACGAGACGTCCGGCGTGCCCTATGGCCGTGGATCGCGGGAAATTTGGAATCTTGGCGTATGGGATTTTTGTCGCGTTGGTGAAATCGTCGGCGAAATCGCCGAGGCCGGAGCCTAAAACCAAAGCGATGCGCGGGCGCAGCTTGGTTTTGCCGAGGATGAACTTGGCCGCGCGTTCGGCACGCAGGAACTCCACGCTGGGTTTCGATTTTGCTTTCGTTGCTTTCACGCTTTCCTTTGCGCTCATGAAAAAATTCCGACGATGGAGGCGGACATGAGATTCGCCATGGTGCCGGCCAGCATAGCGCGGATGCCGAATTTGGCGAGCTGGCTGCGCTGCTCGGGAGCAAGAGCGCCGATACCGCCAATCTGAATGCCGATGGAGCTGAAATTCGCGAAGCCGCACAAGGCAAAGGTGGCGATGGTGAAGGACCGGGGATCGAGGGCATCCTTCAGGGTGCCGAGCTGTGCGAAGGCGACGAATTCGTTGAGCACCATGCGCGTGCCCAGCAAATTACCGATCGTGGGAGCATCATGCCAGGGAATTCCGATGAGCCAAGCTACGGGAGCAAAGACCCAGCCAAACACTTGCTGCAAACTGTAGGGAAACCAGCCGATGTGCAAGTGTATCCATCCCATGATGGCGTTGACGAGGGCCAGCAGGGCGAGAAATGTAATGAGCATGGCAGCGACATTCAGCGCCAAGTGCAACCCGTCGACTGTGCCGCGGGCGATGGCTCCGAGGACGTTCGACTCCTTTTCCATGGGCGGCAGTTCTACGCGTCCCGCGGTAAGAGGCTGCTCGGTTTCAGGGACCAGCATTTTGGCCATCAGCAAGGTGCCGGGGGCGGTCATGATGACTGCGGTCAACAAGTGTTTGGCGTCCGCACCGCCGACGCGCATGTAGGCAGCCATCATTCCTCCGGAGATGTGCGCCATGCCGCTGGTCATCACGGTCATCAATTCTGATTTTGTGAGCTTGGGAAGAAAGGGCCGAATGGTCAGTGGCGCTTCGGTTTGGCCCATGAATATGCTGGCTGCAACGTTGAGAGACTCGGCGCCGCTCGCGCCCATGATAATGGTCATCAACCAAGCTGCGCCGCGAATAATGATTTGCATTACGCCCAAGTGGTAGAGAACCGCAAAAAATGCGGCGATAAAAATGATGGTCGGGAGGACCTGAAAGGCGAAGATCAAACCCAGCGAGGAATGGTTCGTACCCAGGTCGCCGAACACAAATGAAGAGCCCACATAGGAGAAGTCGAGGAGTTTTTTCGCTCCGTTGCCCAATTTTTGGAACAGCCACTCTCCCGACTTGACACGCAAAACGAAAAGTCCGAGTGCCAACTGAAGGCCCAGTCCCCAAGCGACAGTTTTCAGGCGGATGGATCGGCGACTTGTGGAAAAAAGGTAGGCGAGGCCCAGGATCGTGAGAATGCCGAGCACTCCTGTGAATCGTCCCATACGTTTCTCCTCTGCGCTTGCGCGCTGCGCTGACCCGCGGATGGCAAGCCTCTCCGCAGCAACGATTTTCCGGCCGCACGTTCCTACTTGCGCGCTCAGGCTCCCAGGATGCGCCGAATAAGGGGGCGCTCTTCCGTGGGAGATTCCTGGGCGATGAAATAGTTCTCAGCGATCAACGCTTTGGCTTCGGCGAGCCGTGCATCTGCATTGTAGTGGATGGTCGCAAGCGGCTCGCCTTTCTCGACACGATCGCCGATGCGTTTGTGAAATTGAAGACCAACAGCGTGATCGATGGCGTCTTCCTTCTTCTCGCGACCGCCGCCGAGGATAGCAAGCGCAATGCCGAATCGCTCGCAGTCGGCGCCGGAGATGTAGCCGGAGGCAGGACTGCCAACATCCACATGAAAGCGGGCTTTGGGCAAGCGATGCGGTTCATCGACAACGCGGTCGTCACCGCCTTGCAGGCGAAGGCCCTGCTTGAATTTTTGCTTGGCCTGCCCGCTCGCGATCATGGTCTCGGCCAGGTTGCGGCCCTCTTCGACGCTTTTGGTGCGCTCGCCGAGGTAGAGCATCCAGGCGGAGAGTTGCAAACTTAATTCGCGAAGATCAGCGGGGCCGCCGCCGCTCAGGACTTCAATGCACTCGGCGACTTCGTTGGCGTGGCCTGCGGCGCGGCCGAGCGGCTGGTCCATATCCGTGATGAGAGCAACGACTTGTTTGCCCATGCGCTTGCCGGTCTCGATCATTACTTCGGCAAGATTGGCAGCTTCTTCTTCGCGCTTCATGAAGGCGCCGGAGCCCACTTTGACATCGAGAACGAGAGCGTCGATGCCCTCCGCGAGTTTCTTGCTCATGATGGAAGCGCAGATCAGGCCGATGTTCTCGACGGTGCTGGTGGCGTCGCGCAACGCATAGATTTTCTTATCCGCAGGGGCGATTTCCTTGGTCTGGCCGATGAGGCCCATGCCGCATTCTTGCAGCACGCGACGGAATTGATCGAGCGAGAGATTCACATTGAAGCCCGGGATGGCTTCGAGCTTATCAAGGGTGCCCCCAGTGTGACCCAAACCGCGACCGCTGATCATGGGAACGGTGAGACCGGCGGCGGCGACGATGGGAGCGAGGATGAGCGAAGTCTTATCGCCGACACCCCCAGTGGAGTGTTTGTCGACCTTCTTCCCAGGAAGATCGGAGAAATTGAGCACCTCGCCGGAATACAGCATGGCTTCCGTTAGCGCGGCGATCTCGGACCGGGACATCCCGCGAAGCCAGACGGCCATGAGCCACGCGGCCATCTGGTAATCGGGAATGTCACCACGGGTGTAGCCGGCGACAAGGAAATCGATTTCGTCACGGGAGTGTTCCCCGGAATCGCGTTTTTTGCGGATCAAATCGACGGCGCGCATGCGTGTGTGAGCGGTGCCGCGGGAGCGTAGCACTTCTGGAAGCCGGAGGCCAGAGGTTCGAAGCCGGTTTCATCAAAGCATGCGAAGAAACTCTGCTTGATTACATTTTTTGGCGCTGCTCAGGCGTATATTGCCCTAAGTTGGGCGCTCCCCGGAAAGGATCAGGTATGAACTTCCGCGCTTGGGGGCTTTGCGGGGTGAACCTTCGGATCAGCGGAGCGATGAACTACGACTTGGCGCGCAAATAGAGTCCGTAGATCAACAAACCCAGGCCGCTCAGAAAGACAATGGGCGCCAAGTAGGTGGTGACCACGGGCGGGATAGAAACGGGCGGAGTCAGGCCACTATAGCCACCAGCGAAGTATTGAATGACTCCCGCCAGCAGCATGTACAGGAGAGCTCGACGAATCTGTTCGCGGCCTCCGATGCGGGTGCGCGATGCCGCTAGGCGAACCTGCGGGATATCCTCGCGGCAATGCGGACAGCGCGTCAGATGAGAGAGCATGGTCTTCCCACAGTACACGCATGTGCGCGACGCCACGGTTTGGCTCTGAAGCGAGACAGACATTCGGGTCGAGAAACCTCAAGAATAGCTTAGGTTTCAAGGACTTTGGCGTCAAGCAGGGCGGATACAGACAGTAAACAGAGCAGCACCGCGAGCCAAAATCTCTTCCCCTCTTCTGTTCGGAAGGCCGCGTGCGGGGTACACTCGACCGGCGGTCGCGGGCAAAAAACGTGTCGAACCCTTCCCACGAATATTCAGTGCGGCTCGAAAGATTTGCCGGAGCCGTCGGGGCTAAGCACCGCCACCACCTACTTGCCGGAAACACGAAGATAGCCGTAATAGCCGCCGCATTGCTCCTCGCCTGGTTCTCTCTTGCGAAGGACTGGGTCTCTCCATATTGGCTGGCGCTTCCGTCATGCGCTTATGCAGCGCTCGCGGTTCTCCACGAATATATCGTCCGCGCCCGCACTCGCGCTGAAACGGCTGCAGAGTTCTATCGCAAGGGTCTTGCACGGATTGAAGACCGTTGGGCGGGAACCGGCCACACCGGCGATCGATTTCGCAAGGAAGCGCATGTATACGCGGAGGACCTTGACCTTTTCGGCCGAGGCGGCCTTTTCGAACTGCTCTCAACCGCGCGCTTGCCAATGGGCGAAAACCAACTGGCGCACTGGCTTTGCGTCCCTTCGTCGAGAGAAGCCATTCTCGAGCGGCACAGTTTGATCCGCGAACTCCGAGACAAACTCGACTTGCGCGAGGATCTTGCGGTGACCGGCGAAGATCTGCGCACCCGGCTCAATCCCGAATCGCTCGTTGGATGGGCCGAAGGGCAGCGAGTTTTACCTAAATCTCGGTGGCGAACTGTCGCTGTTGCTCTCGCGCTTTGCTCTGTCGCGGCCATCCTCTACTACTTCGCGGGCGGACCCTATCGGATCGCGCTGATCTTTCTCGCTGTGGATGCTATTTTTTTGCGCGCTTTGAAAAAGCGAGCGCAGGCAGTCATTCACGGGGTCTCTTGTAATGCCGAAGGACTCCTTCTCTTTTCGCGGATCCTGCACCGACTCGAACGGGAGCCGCTTGCTTCGCCGCGGCTGCGAACCTTTTCGGCGGAACTGACGGCAGAAGGGCGGCGCGCTTCGCCCGCGATTCGAAAGTTGGCTCGGATCGTTTACTGGATCGATGCAGAACACAGCTTGCTCGCGCATCTGGCCGAGCTACCTTTGCTGTATACGATTCAATTGGCATTTGCGGCGGAGGCCTGGCGCAGCCGTTTCGGCCAGAGCATGCGCCGTTGGGTGGAGATTACCGGCGAGGTCGACGCATTGCTGTCGCTTGCGGCCTATGCATTCGAGCATCCCGCCGACGCGTTCCCGGACTTTGTGAATGCGGGGAATCCCGCGGCGACGTTTCACGCTGAGGAACTGGGCCATCCGCTGATTCCGGCGGCTCGCTGTGTACGCAATAACGTGCGGCTCGACCACGACACGCGAGTTCTCCTGGTGAGTGGTTCAAACATGTCGGGCAAGAGCACGCTCCTGCGCGCCGTCGGGATCAACGCGGTTTTGGCGATGGCCGGAGCTCCGGTGCGCGCAAAATCGCTGCGGCTGACGCCGCTGGCCATCGGAACGCGCATCCGCAGCACGGATTCCCTGCAGGAAGGCCGTTCCGGCTTTTACACCGAGATTCTGCACATCCGGGCGGTGTTCGACTTGGCCGACGGTGCTGACCTTCCGCTGCTGTTCTTGTTTGACGAATTGCTTGAAGGAACCAACTCCAAAGATCGCAGGATTGGCGCCGAGGGTTTGCTTCAGGCGCTGCTCGGGCGGGGAGCGATCGGCATTGTCACAACGCACGACCTGGCGTTGACCGAAATCGGGCAATCCCTGGGTCCGCGCCTGTGCAATATGCATTTTCAAGACTACGTCGAGAACGGCAAAATGCGTTTCGATTACACGCTGCGCGACGGTGTCGTCGCCAAGAGCAACGCCATCGAGCTGATGCGCCTCATCGGGCTGCAGGTGTGATGCAGCGCCTGTGACGGCCGTGCGTACTGGCCTCGCTTCCCTCCCGCTCCCGCCAAAGCGTTTCTATTGCTTTCCCATAGGAGTTGTGCGAGCATCGCTATGGGTAACCCATAGGAGATCGCATGGCCGAGAAAAAAGACGTCTGGCAGGGAACGCTGGCGTTAATGGTGCTGAAGACGCTGGATACGCTAGGGCCGCTGCACGGCTACGGCATCGCGAGACGCATCGAGCAGACCAGCGGCGATTTGCTGGCGGTGAATTACGGCACGCTGTATCCGGCACTCCTGAAGCTGGAGCAGGAAGGCTACATCCGCTCCGAATGGGGCCTCTCCGATAACAATCGGAAAGCAAAGTATTACAAACTGACGCGCGCCGGCAAAAAGCAGCTGGAGCGCGAAGCTCGGGACTGGGAGCAAACGACCTCCATCCTTGCGCGCTTTCTGGCACCAGGGGAGGAGCCGTCATGAGAAATTTGCGCGCGTGGTTGCTGCGAGTCGCCGACGTATTCCACAAGGAGCAGAAGGAGCAAGAGCTCGCGGAGGAAATGCGCTGTCATTTGCAGATGCACATTGATGACGATTTGCGCGCCGGCATGAGCATCGAACAAGCGCGGCGCGACGCGCAAATCAAGCTCGGCGGAGTCGAAGCCACCAAAGAGCTTTACCGCGAGCGTCGCGGATTACCGTTGCTAGAAACTTTTCTCCAGGATGTGCGCTTCGGCTTCCGCGTGCTGCGAAAGAATCCCGGATTGACCACTGTGGCCGTGCTTACCTTGGCGCTCGGCATTGGCGCGAATACTGCCATCTTCAGTGTGGTGAATGCGGTGCTCCTGCGTCCGCTTCCCTACAAAAATTCCGCGCGCATGATTGCGGTTCACACCAAAACCGCGATGTTCCCGCAGTTTGAGCTCGCCCCGTCCTGGCCGGCATTCCAGGCCATACGCGACGGGGCCGGCGCGCTGGAGAGTGCCGCCGCTTATTGGACGACGGAGCGAACGCTGACGGGCCAAGGCGAGCCGGCGGTCCTCCATGTTGCCGGCACTTCGGTTGACTTCTTTCAGCAGTTCGGAGCAGAAGCAGAAAAAGGTCGTTTGCTTACCGAGGACCATCAAAAACCAGGTGAAAATCTTGGCGCGGTTATCAGTGACCGCCTCTGGCGCACTCGCCTGGCCGCCGATCCGGCGATCCTCGGACGCACGCTGATTCTCGACAAGCAGATCTGCACTGTTGTGGGCGTCGCGCCCAAGAACTTTCGGTATCCGCGCCAGACCGACCTCTGGGTGCCGCTCTCGCTCACTCCCGATATTGAACAAAACCAAACGTTCTTTAGATTCCAGACGATTGGCACGCTGCGGAAGGGAGAAACGCAGGAGCGCTTGCAAGCGCAACTCGCGATCATCGCTCAGGAATTTCCCAAGCTGGCTCCCCAATTGGGCAAGAATTTTAAACTCATCGCTAAACCGTTGCTGGAAAATACCGTGGGCCATGCGCGTGAGACCTACTTCGCGCTGCTGGGCGCAACGACGTTCGTGCTGCTGATCGCGTGCGCAAATCTAACCAGCCTGTTGCTGGCGCGCGGTTGGGGACGGCACCGCGAAATGGCCATGCGTGCGGCCTTGGGTGCTTCGTCAGGGAGATTACAACGACAGTGCCTGGTGGAAAGTTGCCTGCTCGCGCTGCTTGGCGGAACAGCGGGGATTGGTGTCGCGGCCCTGGGCGTCCAGGCGTTTCGCGCGATGGCGCCCGTCGGCACGCCGCGATTGGATGAAATCACGACGGACTGGACGCTGTTGTGGTTCGCGCTCGGAAGCTCCCTGGTTGCCGGCCTTGTCTTTGGCCTTCTGCCGTCGCGCCATGCATCGCGAATCGCTCCGATTCAAATGTTAAAGGAAGGAGGCGCGGGAAGCCTCGGCAGCTCTTTCAAGATCGGCAATGCCCTGGTTGTGCTCGAAGTTGCATTGGCCTTCGTGCTTCTGGCTGGTTCGACGCTCATGCTCCAGACACTGGCGCATCTGCTGCGTCAGAATCCGGGCTTCCCGACGAACCGCTTGCTTACGTTTGACTTGCCTCAGTCGCCGATGCCGGCGCAAGGGAACCAGGACGCTCTTGTCGACCGGCAGAACCAGCAGCTAAAGGAAATTGCGGGGCAAGTGCGGGGCCTGCCGGGCGTCATCGAGGTCGCGGCTGCCGACCACGGGTTGCTCAGCGGAATGCGCTACGTGCACTCCGGATTGCAACTGGAAGATGCTCCTTCCGGTAAGGAGCCGTTGGAGCAGGACGTCATGGAACGTTATGTCTCGCCCAGTTATTTCCGAATTCTGGGTATCCCGCTGGTGCGCGGACGAGAATTCGATGAGCGCGATGTGCGCAACGCGCCGAAAGTCATCATCGTAAACGAATCGATGGCCCGCAAGTATTGGGGCACGCTCGACGTTCTGGGGAAACGCATCCGCATCTCCCGCAGTGGTCAGGGACCTCAGGAGTGGAATGAGATTGTTGGCGTTGCCGCGGACGTCCGCGACCTCGATATCCAAAGCAAAGCCGAACCGGAATTCTTCCAGGCCCTGTCGCAGCAGGGGGCGCGGTCGTATCACCTGTTTGTGCGCACGGAAAGGGACCCCGATGCGCTTGCGACTGTTATTTCCCGTCAAATTTGGGCCAAGTACCCCGATCAGCCGGTGACGCATGTCGCAACGTTGCGACGAACAATTTCGGACTCAATTGGCGACCAGCGCCTTTACACGGTGTTGCTCGGCACATTCGCGGCGATTGGCCTCTTCTTAGCATTGTTGGGCGTCTATGGCGTCATCTCGTACTCCGTGACCCGCCGCATGCAGGAAATTGGCGTGCGTGTGGCGTTAGGCGCGGGAGCTGCCGATGTGCTGCGCATGGTCATGGGTCAAGGGCTCGCGTTGATTGCAACCGGCGCCGTCATCGGGCTGGCTGCGGCCCTCGCCATGACGCGCCTAATCTCCGGTGAGCTGTACGGAGTGAAACGCAACGACCCCACAACGTTGTTCGCGGCTCTCTTATTGATTTTGCTGGTTGGAGGCATCGCCTGTTGGACTCCCGCTCGCCGCGCTATGCGCGTCGATCCTTTGGTCGCCCTACGCCACGAGTAGTACTTCTCAAAGCGGCAATGGTTAGAGCGGCTGCTCGAGATATGGGGGCAGCAAGGTTGTCTGCGCGGCAACCACGCGATAGCCTCCGGGCCCATACATATACACGTGCAGTACGCGCATTTGACTGCTCATTCGCTGTCCCTTCAGTATCCCCCGCATCGACCACGTGCTCGTGGCCACCGCGATGTCACGGTACAGCCTTACTTTAGTGTCGGAAGCCCGGAACGACTCATACTTGATCCCCGGTTCTTGCACCACCGCTATAAGGGACGCCTTATCAACGTTTTGGCCGCGTGACAGCACACCGCTAAAATCATCGCTGTACACCCGCCGGAAGAATGTCGCGTCTCCGAGCTCAATGGCATGCGCTGTCTCCCTTTCCAAAGCAATCACCTCCTGACGCTGCAGGTCCGCATTTGGACGCTCGCGCATGCACGCGCCCATGCACGCTTCTCGCTGGATTTGGCGTTCATCCTGCGGATGCAGGGGAGGGGCGAGAGCAAACCAAGTCGTCAGGACAATCGCAATCTTTTTCATGCGCTCGAGCCTCCCTCGGGAATAAAAAGGACGGTATGGAAGCTTGCTTTCCCTAAGTATAAGGAGTGCAAACGCAGACGCCTGGTTTACGAGGAGCGGTGTGTGCAATCAAAAACGGGCACAGCGCTTCAAAGGCCAACTCGCAGGCGCCAGGCTCTTCTAACATACGGCCGACCTTTCCCGCGATCGGACCGACCATCACGAAACTCTACGCCGAGTGGCAAGCGAAGTAGCCGCTGCCGCGGCTTAAGAAGGTTTCTTCACTGCTTTGCTTATGCAGTCCTGCTTCAGCTACTGCGAATCAAATCCAAAGATCAGTCCGAGGATGAGCAAATGCTGCGTCGGCGTCAGCGCAATCACGCCAGGCGAAACTTCAGCGCCCCGGAAGAAACCGCCGCCCTTTCCGCGTGAGTCGTCGAAGCGATATTCCAGCCGCGCGATGGTGGTGGTCTTCCGGTAGGACAGTTTGTATTCGAGCGTGCCTGTCACTGCCTTGACCAATTGAACCGAGCCGGTCCATCGCCCGTCGCGATCCCAGGCTACTTCCGGCCGCGCTGTCACGTTCCAGGGACCGTGCACGATTAGGTGAACGGGTACCTGTGCGGGCCAGCGACGCGATTCCTGCCCGCGTTCCGCTTTATCTAGAATTTGACAAGGATCGACAGGTTGATCCGGTTTTCGATTTTCTTCAAATCCGGCGTAAAGCCCG
>WNFQ01008586.1_pt1 | contig 11631 bp, 10 predicted proteins | sample 5400171 | NCBI WGS metagenome assembly WNFQ01 (sample SAMN13153356, study PRJNA577476) | soil metagenome | isolation source: 20 cm soil under Madrone tree | place: USA:California | collected 2016-06-14
TTGGGAAAAGCGTAAGTTCAACTGCAGTCTGCACCCTCGTCCGTTGTTTGATCGTCCGCGTCAGCTTTTTCAACGGGGGTCTTTTGTTTTCTTCTATAACGCTTTCGGCCATCGCTCTCATCTCTCTATACTCGTTTTTGCTTCTTGTAAAAACCAAGTTTGTTGTATCAGGAAGTTTCGGTGGTATGTCTCTGCCCGCGGTGATCACAATGCCGCATTTCTGACCGGTTTCAGACCTGGGCGGGACGCTTTATGGACCATGGATGCGCTACGCGATACTCACGTCTATCACAATCTCACAGATCGGCTTTGTCTCCGCATATACGATATTTGTCGCGGAGAACTTGCAGAGCTTTGTGTATGCTGCTTCGCGCTGCACGTCGTTCATCCCAGTCCAATATCTCATCCTCCTGCAACTCATTATATTCCTTCCTATGGCGCTTATCCGAAACTTGGCGAAGCTGAGCACCACAGCGCTTGTCGCAGATGTATTCATCCTTGCCGGTCTTGTCTACATCTTTGGTAGTGAATTCGGGTTTATCGCTCAACGTGGCATCGCGAAAGTTGACCTGTTTAACCCGAAGGACTTCCCATTGCTGATTGGGTACGTACCTTTGCGTTGAGCGGCCGTGTGTGCTCTTCTCATAGGATATCGTCTATAGCACGGCGGTATTCTCCTTCGAAGGTATAGGCTTGGTAAGGAAACATATCCCCCTCTGAATGTGAAAACCTGATTTGTCTTACAGGTCATTCCGATCACCGACTCCATGCGCGAACCGCACAAATTCCCTAGGGTACTCTCGGGCGTCATGATCTTTCTCCTTAGTAAGTTCGTTCAAACTCGGCGGCAAATCATCCTAAATACTCTTTTCAAGTCCTCTTTGGCGGTGCTGGCGCACTGTCCTATCTTACCTTTGGATCTGATATCAATACTGTCGTCCTTAAGAATCTGGACTCGTCGTCACGCCTTACGCAAGCCGTACAGTTCCTCTATTCGCTCGCGATCCTGCTTTCCGTGCCGCTCCAGCTGTTCCCTGCCGTGCGGATCATGGAAAATGGGCTGTTTACTCGAAGTGGGAAGTCGGATTGGAATGTCAAGTGGCAGAAGAATACGTTCAGGTTTCTTGTTGTCATGGGCTCCACGGTACTCAGCTGGGCTGGAGCGAAGGATCTTGATAAGTTTGTCGCGTTCGTAGGAAGCTTTGCTTGGTAAGTGTATCGCAGTTAGTGAAAATGGTCGCCCGCGGCTGACTGCCCTATGTTACTTTAGCGTGCCGCTTTGTTTTGTTTATCCGGCAATGCTTCATTACAAGGCATGCGCACACACATGGAGGCAGAAGGCCGCGGACATCGCTCTGGGTATATTTGGTACTGCCGCGGCCATCTACACGACCTTCCAAACCATAATTGTGAGTGTGGTAACTTCTTTCTCGGAGGGTGATAATATAATATTGCCGTTAACAGCTCATGGCACAACCGGAGGCACCTGCTTCACCTATTGGGAACTGTAATAATCGAGGTTTTTAATTTCGGGGGTTTTCAATCTATCGTAGTCTACACTGGTGAACATATAGAACGTAGAACGTTACTTTACACTAGCAACAAATGCGATTTGTATCGTGACACGTCATATGCATGTGATATGATTGCGCACCCGATATCCTTCGACTTCGACCCGAATTCACAGGCGCCTTCTTAGCGCTCGTCCTTCTACAAACTGCCATAATGTCCAGAGAACTCAAGGAGCTCACTAGAGAGGAGGTACAACAGGTAAGGATTCGTACGTGACTGCAGGTCGTTTGTTGACATGTCTTGCAGCACAATAAGAATGGTGACCTGGTTAGTATGCGACCGCTGTCACCCCACAGTCCGTTTACCATTCCCCTCACACGTCGCCCCATTCAACACTCTCCCCACCATAGTGGGTCATCATAGACGCAAAGGTCTACAATCTATCCCGCTTCGCCGACCTGCATCCCGGCGGGCGGGCGGTCCTCGTTGACAGCGCAGTTGCGGGCCAAGACGCGACAGAGGCGTTTTATGGTCTTCATCGACACGAGGTACTCGAACGATCGCAGTACGCGCGTCTCCAGATCGGAGTCCTCCGTGGCGAGCAGAGCGTCATCACTGGCCGTCTCGTCGGCGGACTCAGCAGTGTGCCATTCGCGGAACCTACCTACCTTACCAAAGGATTCCACAGTCCGTACTACACCGAGGTACGTGTTCTACTATACCTGCGGGTTTTTGGAACTTTTCGTCTCAGAGTGTTCATTATCGGGCATGTTGGGGGTGTGATAGAATCACAAGGCATTCCAGAAGGTCGTCAGAAAATTCTTCGATGAGGTGGTATATCCCGACGCGCAGGAGCGCGAACTTGACGGGAACCGACCTAGCCAGGAAGTTTTTGAAAAGATGGCGTAGGGTCGGCTTTGCCTAACCGATGCGATCAATTCTTACCCGAGTTTCTAGCGAAGTAAATCTCAATGCCATGCGGCTTGGCCCTGGGAAGCATCTCAAGGGCCTCTCCCTCTTTCATGGCTTTGTCAAGCCTGAAGAGGTCAGCCTCATCCTTTCTCCGCAGAAAGATCTCAGCTCAGTATTAAGCTCCTGCCGTTAGTTCGACTACTTCCATGAGGTATGTCGATGTCATTTCGGACCTTTTGCACGGTATTCTCATGGCGGGTGGTAGCTCATCATTACTCAAGAAATGATACGAACTGGGGCTCGGGGTTATGCCGATGGTACGGAGGTAGTCTCGTTCTGCTCCTAACTTTTCTCTGAGTAATCTGGGTTTTAGGCCTTCTTGGCGGTAAGGTTATCGGTCTACCACCGGTACTCAACTTCGGCAGCCCAGAGATAAAGGCCAAGGTAGCTATCAAATTCTTTATAGGCACTCGTGTTTATAGCTCACGTGACTAGGTCGTTCCGGAAGTGTTTGCAGCCAAAAAGTTCATCTGCCTTGCGATTTCGGAGGCACACGCAGGAAGCGATGTGCTAGGGATGAAAACCTTTGCTGAAAAAAGCGAGGATGGCAAATTCTGGATCATTAACGGTGAGAAGAAGTGGATCACAAACGGACAGTACGCTTCGAGTCCTCGGAGACCTGCCATATGAGATGACGATACCTTTACCATCTAGCTTTGCAGATTAGTAAGTGCGTACGAATTCTCTATTTGAATATGCCATGCTCACCAATGACAGCTTTACGACGGGTTGTAGAACTGAGGTGAGCTTTCAGCCTCATCTATGCTCCGACAGCCAAATCAAGTGCATGATGTTCGGGTAGAACGGTCTGACAGTCATTCTCATCCCCCGGCAAGAAGGCGTCACAACCAAACCTATAAAGACGTCCTACTCTCCAACTGCGGGCACAGCCTTTATCACTTTCGATAACGTCCGCGTTCCAGTTGAAAACACACTCGGTCCGGAGGGTGGCGGGATCTTCGTTATCCTAAGTAACTTCAACCACGAGCGTTGGTTGATGGTTTGCGCAAATGCTCGCGCGCAAAGGATGATCGTCGAGGAATGCCTCAAATGGGTCTCGCAGCGCAAGGCATTTGGCAAGCCGCTCAGCTCGCAGGCTGTCGTCCGCGCGAAACTGGCTGCGATGATCGCGCGCGCAGAAGCCCTACAAGCCTGGCTTGAGAATGTTACATACCAGATGTGCAATATGGTAAGGAAAACTTTTGCTAGCTATCCGAGTCCGTGTGAATGACATGCATTTATATTTCAGTCGTACACAGAGCAAGCTACCAACCTTGCCGGTCAGATCGCTTTCTTGAAGATGTACAGCACGCGATGTGCGCAGGATACAGCAAGGGATGCGGTGCAGATCTTTGGGGGCCGCGGTATTACGCAGACGGGAATGGGCCGTTTCATCGAACATGCGAGTCGTCTCTTGGTTTTGGCATGCTGCGCTTGCTAAACTATCTCTGTTGTGCTCAGTATCATCGGACGGTCCATTTCGATTCAATTCTAGGAGGAGGTAGACTGTCTATGTTGTTCATGCCTTTGTTGAGTTTTGCTGATCCAAGTTCTGCAGCGGAGGACGTACTGGGTGATCTCGGCGTCCGGCAAGCCATACGCGCCATGCCCAAGAACGCACGCCTTTAGCGTTCGAATTTCATATCGTAACTGTGATCCTTTATTGGTGTATAATATATACTTGTAACTCAGGGTTGTACGGTACGGATTTGAGTTCAAGCCATCCCATGAGTGGCCTACCAACCCAAACACGTCTCAATAAAAGTTGAAGCCAAGCTCAGGGACTCAATCTAGTCGAGTGACATACCATTGTGGGGATTTTTCTTCATCTTGTCGACCTATCAGAAACATACCAATGATGTACCTCGAGACGATTTCCAAAAAAAGAGGAAGAGAATGAGAGCGCCATAATCGGGGATGAGTCTCTATTATCGGCGATGTGATATCGGAACTTGAAAGCACGTCACGTCATACTGCCTTCCATGAATCCTGCTCTGATGAGAAGGCGTGCACGTGCCCAGCATGCACAGCAGCAATTTCTTCCCCACGTCTGAATCGATCCCCTCATTCTCATCCCACCAAATCTACATTTTCCTCGAGTTCCAATCCAAACATGTCTGTGCAATTCCCTGAACTTTTTGAGGCTGCCCTAAATGAATACATGGAGAAGACAAAATTTGACATCAAGACAGATCCGCTTTTCGCCAAGCTCCAAGACTGTAACTCTTCTGATGCAGTACTGAAAGTTCTTGAAGAACAAGCTCTCGCTTTCGGACAGTTTCGGGAGGGAGATAGGAAGGTTCAGCTCATGAGACGGCTCGAGCCAACCCTTGATGTCCTTCTTCGGCTTTCTACCAATAATAAGCTAAAAGAGGGCGCTGCGTCGGTATGGCTAATGAGATCAGTTTTTCCTTTGTGGGTGTTCATCATTCACCCTGCAGATATTTCCACCAGCGAAGGCGATATTTACCGGTATTGGTCTTCTACTCAAAGTATGTATGCCTTTCCTCCCGTCTTTTATTTGCAATCCTGACACCCAAACCTTAAGGCTGCTAAGGGAGTCAGCGACGATTACGATGCACTTATCGAACTCTTCGAGTATTTCGAACGTTACCTTCGCCGCCTCAACGTCTTGACAAAGATCCCCTCCGCTTTGGGAGAAATATCGGTCGAAATAATGGTTGAACTACTTGGGGTGCTTGCCCTGACAACGCAGCAAATTAAACAGGGTCGATTTGGTGAGTTAGTGCTCACTAATACATCTCACTCAGCTTAGAACGACGCAGTGAAATTTGCAAAAAGGCTGTTTCGGGGAGAGAACGATGTTGAAGAGGCGCTGCAGCGATTAGACCGATTGACTGAGGAAGAATTGCGGATGACTGCAACGCAGACCTTGGAAGTCGTCAATGGCCTGTTCAAGGACATGAAGGCGGTCATCGGTGGTATGGAAACGTTGCTTGACGTCTTCACAGTGTGCTGAAGGATTGTCCTTAGGTGGAGAAGCATCAATGAACAATATTCGAGAGGCTCTTGGTACGATAAGCTCTGACTCGGAACTACTATAGCTGACTGCCGGTGGCAGTAACCATGCAAACAACGATATCGGCTGACTTGAATAACATGAGCCGTTCGTCTTTTGGTGGTATTGCGATTAAGGAAGCTAAGCTTTAGGTTGCAGGTGATCAAGTTCGAAAAATGATTCAGGAGTGGCTTTCACCTCCGGACCCATCGACTAATCACAACAAAGCGTGTAAAGTTCACCACAAGGTTACCGCAGAATGGTTTCTTGAAGGGTCTATTTACAATAAATGGAAGGCGAAAGGCCCTCTTCTATGGACCCACGGCAAACGTACGTTTTCATTCTTTCCCCACTCCGGCCACTCATGGTAGTTTCTCGTTTTGTAGCGGGATGTGGCAAGAGTATTCTCTGGTGGGTGATACCTTGGCCGACTTCGTCGACGTAGCTTACATCGGCAATCAGTTCGTCGATCATAGAGGACATCAAACTCAGAAGTGAAGCCGGATTGGATTCACTCGCATACTATTACTTTGATTTTAATGACATGGGAAAGCGGGACTTCCAGGGATTTCTCTCGTCTCTTCTCATACAGCTTTGCACTCGATCCCACCATGGTTACGCCATCCTATTAGAATTGTTTGTGGCAAAGGCCGAGGGTTCGGAACAACCTAGCGAGGGCGACTTGATCAAATACCTCAAAAAGGTGCTCAAACTCCTTAGTCATGGTACAGTGTACATCATAGTGGACGCCTTGGACGAAACTTCCAACACTGGAATGCCCTCTCCCCGCGAAAACGTTCTTGGGCTCATAAAGGAGCTCGTTGACCCACGCCATCTGCAGGGTAACATCCGGCTTTGTATAACAAGTCGTTATGAGGTGAACATCCGAAAGGACCTTGAGCCTTTGGCATTTCACAGTCTTTCCTTTCATGACAAGGCAGACCAAAGGGAAGATATTAACAATTACATCAAGCGGGTCGTTGAGACAGACGAGGTAATGCGAGCATGGAGGCAAGACGTCAAGCAACGGGTGTTCGAATTTCTGTCGAAAAACGCTAACGGCATGTAAGGCATTGTCTCTACGATTTTGTACCTTGACGACTCACAAAATGGCGTAGGTTCCGGTGGGCTTTCTGTCAACTGGATACACTGCGGCGTTGTTTTCAGGCGGACATCGAGCAAACCCTGAATACGTTGCCGATGGATCTGGACGAAACATACGAGCGGATATTGCTGAGCATTGACAGGGAGAAGCGTAAACGTTCCATCCGCCTTCTCCAATGCCTGGCGTTTTCTCGTCGGCCACTCCGTGTCAAAGAGCTAGCAGAGGTGCTTGCAATTCGATTCGATGCAGGACAAATTCCAAGATTACACGTGGATGAGCGATCAGAAAAGCCTGACGAAGACGTGCTTTTGGCGGGTTCCACTCTGATTACTACTATCAAGCCCGATGATCACGATGACGACGACAGCGACACACGAGTTGTTCAATTTTCTCATTACTCCGTAATAGAGTTCTTGACCTCGGAGCGTCTCGCCGGCTCCAAAAATGGGGACCTTTCCCAGTATTACATTCCTCCGGATTCTGCCCACACGACCCTCGCACAATGTTGCATCGGCACTTTACTCCAATTGGATAGTCACATTGGAAACATCGTCCATAGCTTCCCCCTTGCCAAATATGCGGCTGAAAACTGGCACCATCATGCTCAGCACAAGGACGTGGCCCCCCGTGTACAAAATGGGATAAACTGTCTCTTTCACCCGGACACAAAATATTTTGCAGCATGGGTCTCGATGCACAATATAGATCCCGTTCCCTCCTATTCTCGGCTCACCGAACCTCCGAGGTCATCTGAACCATCTCCCCTTTATTACGCAACCCTTTATGGTTATCTTGATGTCGTGGAATATCTCATCAAGACATATCAGCAGGATCCGAACAAAAGTCGTGGTGGCCGCGGTACCCCTTTGCAAGCGGCAGTGGTTTTGGGACATATTGAAATTGCAAATTTTTTACTGGAGCACAATGCGGACGTGAATGCTCGGGACAAGTACATCCCGACTCCACTACATATAGCCGTGGAAAGCGGAAATCGTAGCATGATACAACTGTTGATCAACCATCGTGCAGACATGAATGCCCTCGAACAGGGATTCTCTCCATTACACATGGCATTACGATCTAAAAAATTCGACGTTGCGGAGCTCCTAGTCAAGGGTGGTGCTGACGTGAATGTCCGGGACAAGTTTAACTTGACACCACTCTACAATACTCTGGAAATTGGAAAACTCGAAACCGCACAGCTGCTACTCGACCATGGCGCTGACGTAAATGCCCTCGATCACCTCGGAGATGCTCTACTACACAAAGCATTACGATTCCAAAAATTCGACATTGTAGAGTTCCTAGTCAAGGGCGGTGCCGACGTGAACCTCCGGGACAGGTCCAACTCTACTCCGCTCCATGATGCTTCAGGAATTGGAAACCTGGACGTCGCGCAGTTGCTGCTCAGCCATCGTGCAGATGTAAATGCCGTTGATCACCGGGGAGGCCGTCCACTGCACAAGGCTTTACGATTCCAAAAATTCGATGTTGTAGAGCTTCTTGTCAAGAGCGGCGCTGACGTGAATGTCCGTGACAAGTCTAACTCCACTCCACTCCATGATGCTTCAGGAATTGGAAGTCGAGACATCGCACAATTGCTGCTCAGCCACCATGCAGATGTAAATGCTGTCGATCACTGGGGAGACTGTCCACTGCACAAGGCTTTACGATTCCAAAAATTCGATGTTATAGAGCTTCTAGTCAAGAGCGGTGCTGACGTGAATGTCCGGGACAAGTCTAACTCGACTCCACTCCACGATGCTTTAGGGATTGGTAATTTCGACATCATCCTGTCGCTGCTCAACCACCGTGCAGACGTAAATGCCCTCAATTACCAAGGACACTCTCCACTGTACAAGGCCGTACAATTCCAAAAATTTGACGTTATAGAGCTCCTGATCATGTGCGGTGCTGACTTGATTGTTCGGAACAAGTCTTTGACTCCACTCCACGAGGCTTCAAGACTGAGAAATCACGACCTGACCCAGCTCGAGCTTAGTTCAAATGTAAATGAGCGGGGATGGCGCCACAATACTTTGCTATACTTGACACCGTTTAAGAAACCCTCCGACCAATCACGGTTATCAATCACTCATGAAGCGGATGTCGATGCTCAAAATGACGAGGACCGGACCCCAATGCTGGCAAGAGCCCCCCGCGAGCTTACACAATTCCCGTTGAACAATGACGTCCCGGATAAAAATATTGCAGGTACGCCCTGCATCAAACCGTCCGTCTGTATACGGAAAAGTTGACATTATTGCAAGTAGAGTGTTCCAGTCTTGCCTGTGTGGCAGGAGTGGCCGTGGCGGTAGTTGTGGTGGTGGCAGTCATGTTGAACCACTTTCTCTGAGCGCTTCTGGAAACTTCCAACTTCAACCCAGAACGTCATACCGCACATACCATGGTGCTTCGCCGCCAACCCAATCCGCCTCAGCCCTTGGTGCTCATTGTTCAGGTGCTTACCTCGGTACGATTTAATCCCACACTCGTATAATTTTTGTCTCCAGCTCCTTACCTTCTTTCACTAATACCTTTTCTTAACGCTACTATTTACGCTGGCGTTGTCACCCTCTTTACCAACTTTATTTACTCACTTAAATTCTTTGAATTTTGAATCTCCTTCGCGATTTTCGGTTCCGACCGACATTCGTAGTAGCTAGTACAAGCGCACTTATGTAAAAAGTCCCGATGTAATGTTACCTGCTGCATCGTGGAACGTTCTATATCTTATGTGTCTGTTCAGGCTGTCCCGCAATATAACATCCCATTCTACAGATAAAAAAACCGTTACATTCCCCGGCAGCCTCTAAGCTGTGCTATATCCAATAATCTAAATTCAAAGTGACGATCAGACATCGTACTGGGGCCATAAAAGGATCTCGTCGAACCTTTATCTGTCCGCACCCATACCCACACTGCGGAGTAAATCTGCAATCTCTCGATTTCCTGTTTGCAGAGATACTTGGTATGGTGTTTCGCCGTCGTGATTCACTGCATGTACGTCCCCGCCATATTCAAGTAACAGTTTCACAACTCCGAGGTGTCCATTGGCCGCTGAGAGGTGTACTGGAGTTCCATGATCCTGCTTCCTTGCGTTCACGTTTGCGCCGTGATCGACGAGCAACCGCGAGACTTCGAGGTGTCCGAATCGTGATGCAAGGTGCAGCGGCGTCCAACCCCTCATGTCTCTCGAATCCACCTCCGCACCTCGCTCGATGAGCAGACGTACAACATCGATATGTCCCTTGCGCGCTGCACCGCTTAACGGAGTCTGATAACTTGCATCACGGCCGTTGATGTCTACTCCGCGCTCGAGCAACGATTTAACGATGCCAACCTCCCCCTCTTCGGCGGCGTGCAACAAAGCCTCTGCCTCGTCCTTCCCATCTTCATCGGCACCGGACTGAACTGTGTCCAATGCGGTTGAGCGTATTTTGGTTCGAATATTCATGTCAGTTTTGAACTCGGAAATGAACCTTGCAACCTCGGCTCTGCCATTCTCCGAGGCCAATTCAGCAACAGTTTTATTGGCCTTATCGAGTACGTCGATATCAGCACCCCGCCGAAGTAGCAGCTTTACAACAATGAGGTGCCCACGTTGCGATGCGGCGTGCAACAGGGTCCAGCCATTGCTGTCTGCAGTATGCAGGTTCGCTCCGAGGTTGATAAGGATGCGCGCGGTCGCGACTTGCCCATTCCATACTGCAAGGTAAAGTGGAGTTCGTTGCTTGTCATTGAGCAGGTCGACCCTCGCGCCTCGCTGTACCAGAAACTCGGTAACCTTCAAGTGGCTGTTGGTCGATGCCAGGTGTAACGGGGTCAAGAGGTTATTGCCCTGGATGTTCACATCAGCGCCATGGTCTAGCAACAGCCGTGCCATGTCAAGATGCCCATGTCGCGAGGCGAAGTGTAATGGAACCCAGCATTCATTATCCCGCGCATTTATGTCAGCTCCCCGCTCAATCAGAAAGCGCCCAACCTCAATTTCACCCTTTCCTGATGCCAAGGCCAAAGGGGTCTTTTGGGACCCGTTCCGAATGTCGACAGGAAAGCCACTGTTGATCAACAGTTGCACGACATCAAGATGTCCGTTATGTGATGCGATGTGCAATAAATCCCAGTTGTTGTTATCTCTAACGTGGATATTTGCACCTTGCTCGATCAGGAAACGGACGACGTCGAGCTTCCCAGTGCTAGATGCCAGGAATAGTGACGTCTCATCGTTTCCGTTCCACATGTCGAAATCGACGCCACACTCCATTAAGAACTTCACGACGTGAAGGTGCCCACGATATGATGCAGCGTGGAATGGGGTCCAGCCTTTCTCGCCTCGGGCAGACACGGCCGCGCCATGTTCGATCAAGACACGTATGATCTCGAGATACCCGATCCATGATGCCAGGTCTAAGGACGTCTCCTCCTGGTCGTTCAGGCTGTCGACATTTGCGCCATGACTGATCAGCAACTTTACGATTTCGAGGTGCCCATTGACCGACGCAAGATGTAGCGCAGTCCAGCGTTCTTCGTCGTGCGCATCCATATCAGCGCCGCAGTTTATCAAGAGCTGTGCGAAGTCAAGGTATCCATATCGCGATGCATGGTGTAGGGGAGTCCAGTGATCGGTCCCGCGTACATTCACATCAGCGCCGCGGTCTATCAAGAGCTGTGCGAGGTCAAGGTATCCATTTCGCGATGCATAATGTAGGGGAGTCCAATGATTTGCCTGGCGCGCATTCACATCGGAACCGCAGTCAAGCAATTGCCGTGCAGCTTCAACGTGTCCAAATCGTGACGCCGTGTGTAATGGAATCAAGCCATCACCGTCCCGAGAGTTGATGTCTGAGCCTCGATCTATAAGAAAGCGCGAAACGTCAAGTTTCCCACTACCACAGGCCACGTGCAGCGGGGTCTGTTGATTCTCATTCCGAACATCGAGACTTGCGCCAGATTCAACTAACAGTTCCGCAATGTCACGATACCCAGATCGTGCTGCCGCATGCAGTGGAGTACCGCGACC
>WNFQ01013143.1_pt1 | contig 11629 bp, 10 predicted proteins | sample 5400171 | NCBI WGS metagenome assembly WNFQ01 (sample SAMN13153356, study PRJNA577476) | soil metagenome | isolation source: 20 cm soil under Madrone tree | place: USA:California | collected 2016-06-14
CCGGTTGACTCCCAGAACTGCAGAGAGTCGCCGTTACTGCTATTGCTATTCATAAACCACTTGGTGGTTCCGTTAACCGACATGGCAAGGGTGGGGTTATAGCTGGCGGCGGCATCGATAATGATCCCTCCATTCGTGGCGTCAGTTTTCTTAAATCGGGCGGCCCACTGAGCGTTAACCAAGACGTCAAGACGGTAGCCTGGCGTGGCGGTACCCACGCCGACATTGCCTGTGTTGGCGTTCGAGATGTCGTTACCGTTCGTGTTCCACTGCTGGCCCAGCGCCGTCCGCGGACTGGCAGTCAGGAGTATCAACGCAAGGCCGGCGGCTGCGCCCAGCCAAGTCTTTCTGTTTGTCTTTGGTGAGTTTGTCGTCATCGTCATACCTCTTTTTTCAAATGAACTTTGCAGGCTAAGCCATATCGGAATCACATCAGAACCCGTTCGCGATTGGATTAAGTGCGTTACAGAGCCGCTCGATAGTCAGGTGCTTGACCAACTTTCAAATGCTACCTGATGGAAGCCGGGAATCAGGGAGTTGCTAAGAGACCATACGCGAGCCTACGATCTTTGTATGTTCAATATTGGACAATCTTGAAGAGAGATTCTGCGATGGGACCATCAACCGAAGCCGGTGATCTAGTCTAGCCTGACCGAGCAAGATATTCCGACAGCTTCCTTTCCTTGACCATCAGAAAGTGATCGGAAGTGATTTCAATCAAGCCAAGCGCGCGAAACTCTCGCATGAATTTCGTAATGCGTGGCCTGGTGGTGCCGACCATCATAGCCAACTCGTCGTGAGTGATCTTCAATTCAATCCGCGTGCTGCGAGAGTCGCGCCGGCCGAGTTTGTGCGCCAGAGACAACAAGGTCCTTCCCAGCCGATGTTCGCTATCGACTGTGATCAAATTAGCGATTGCGAATTGTTGATCAGCTACGCGAGCGGCAAGGTAATCTACAAAGCCCTCAACCAGGGCGTTTCGGCTCAAATGGCGAAAGAAGCTCGAGAAGGGGACGCGTTTCAGCGTGGTAACTTCCATTGCCATCGCGGTCTCCTGCCGTAGACCTACTCCCGTCAGGCATAACTCCCCGAATATGTCGCCCGACGTATAGATCGCGAGTAGGCATTCTTTGCCTTCCGGTGAGAGCATCAGCAATTTGACTCGTCCTGATTCAATGAAGTAGACCATCTCAGCTGCATCACCACACATATACACAGGCTGATTTTTGGCGACGCGACGAATGGCTGGAAGAGCCAACCTCTCGCGTTCTAACGATGCGTGGAGCCGCTCTTTGAAGACATCCGTTGGGAGAGCTTGCTGGATCATGAGGTGCCCTGCGTGACAACTTGCGCAGTTTGTTGGGCGTCTTCTTTAAGGCTGAATGGGAAGCCGTACTTAACGGGAGGCCGATCTGACTATCGCCATTTATCGCGTGAGAGCGTCAGGAAAAGAAGAGCCAAGTAATCATTCCGGGATGAGGACGCTTTTATCGCATGAGGACTTGGGCTGATCTCGTGATGTCTCAGCACCGCCTGTTCGAAGACCCGCTGTTTTACACGAACTTTTTACGCTTGCCATTCCGTCCTGTCAAGAGTCACTCTCATCGCCCAAAAACCTTGGTCTGATTCTTCCAATGTGGGCCGGGTTGTAATCCCGGAAATGCAACTATCTGACACTGCCTTGCCGCGCTGACAGCGCAACCTCTGCCCGCGAGCTTGTGTGGCGTTCGCGTTGGATCGTTCTTCGTGGATGAGATGAGTTCCGCTTGATGAAAGAGGGTTTTATCGATCTCTAGTAGGTTGGCCTTTCTTGTATCACTCTCGCATCACTACCAGTCGAGATACACCCGAATTTAGTCGATCACACGCAAACTCGGAAATTTCGAAAGCCCTAACAAAAATGGACACAAGCAAACGAGGCTGAACTTGCGCGAAAAGCTGCGCCAAGACTGCAAAACCTTTATTCATCGGTTCGATTCCGATCGCCGCCTCCAATAAAAATCAATACCAAAGGAATGGGCTTATACAGTCTTTTCTTTGCCATGTCGGGAGCGGTATTTTCCATATCCATTGGGTGATTCCATGAATGAAATAGCTCCCTCGTTGCTATTGCGATTCCTGACTGTGGTATCGTGATATTTCAGGCCTGCGGATAGAAAATCGTTTCAGTTGATCAATAAATGAATAGAATGAAAAAGGAATTGTCACCAAAACAACGTGAAGAACTACTCAACACATTAAAAGCCCGTTTTGAGAAGAACATGAACCGCCATAAAGGTCTTGAATGGGCCAAAGTACAAGCAAGGCTGGAAGCTCATACTAAAAAACTTTGGTCGCTCAATGAAATGGAAAGAAGCGGTGGTGAACCGGATGTTGTTGGTCATGATAAAAAGACGGGCGAATACATTTTTTATGATGGTTCAGCGGAAAGTCCTAAGGGCCGCAGAAGTGTTTGTTACGACCGAGAGGCGTTGGAGTCAAGGAAAGAACATAAACCAAAAAATAGCGCTATTGATATGGCAACTGCCATGGGCATTGAACTCTTATCGGAAGAGCAATATCGGGAGCTGCAGAGACTTGGAGAATTCGATACGAAAACATCGAGCTGGGTAAAAACTCCTTCTGATATTAGAAAACTTGGTGGTGCCATCTTTTGTGATCGCCGCTACAACCATGTCTTCGTCTATCACAACGGTGCGGAGTCTTACTATGGCGTCAGGGCGTTCCGTGGCTCGCTAACGGTCTAAATTTTGCACAGACAGCGAAGTGTGGTTCTCCTTGTTAGACGTTTCAGAAAAGTGAATTTCACGAAGTCGCAAATGGCCTTGGCGTGGAAGTCATCGTTTGGCCAAAATAGCTATTTCAATTTTTGGGTCACTGTGGGGTCACTACCAATCGCAACGTAAATGCACGTGTGAACATTGAGGCGATCTTGCGCAAAGAGCTTCGCCGAGGCTGCAAAACCTTTATTCATCGGTTCGATTCCGATCGCCGCCTCCAAAAATAACCCAACGCCCACAGGCACTTAGAAAGCCAAAAGTGGGCACGCCTTCTCCCGTCATTTCCAACTAGCAGTGGACGAGTAGGGTATTGTAATCAGGCTAGCAAAATCGTTGCCATTAACAGCCACTTTTCTGCTATTGACAGCAACACGAGTCCGGCGTAGAGTGGCTGCTCAACTTCCCGGTAATTCCTCGTTCACGGGCAAAGCACCTCGCTTACGGCAACTGTTGTTGGAAGTGCTATTTGCTTAGGTGACCATTTGTAACACTTCACCTCTGGCAGGCCTGAATGAGCACCCAATTACCTTAATCCTTTTCCAGAGGAAAAAAACCATGACGAAATATGAACAGGATTCCCTAAGTGAATCCGTCGTTAAGGCAATGCAGGGAGACTTCAGAGTCGTCTATTCCGAACTCAACGGCGAGATGACTCCAGTTCAGGAGTTCTCGAACATTGTGGTCACGCACAAGGGCAACAATTTCATCGTGAAGAAGAATGATAAAGTCGTACATGAGGGCACCTTTACCATTAGAGTTTCCGTCATGCCCCATCAAATTGTCTTGAGGTATTCAAAGTCAGTCTTCGAAGGCAATCTCGGAGGCCCGCGAGTTGGTATCGCGCAACTTGTAGGCGACACTCTGAGGACCAATTTGCCAGGAGTTGGGTACCCTCCGCCTTCAGACTTCATAACCTACCCCGATTCAGATCTGGTATTGGCAGTCCACCAGAGAGTCGGCAGCGAGAAAGGAAGGGGGCTTACTACATCGAAGACTGCAGCGGTCGCGGTGTGGTAACACGCTCATGTCGAAGGTGCTGAGTAAGATGCTGTACCTCGTCGACTTGTAGGCGCCGTGGAGGGCGTTCGGTCTTGCGCTTTTCGGAATGCCGCCGCCCTCCCTGATAATTTCAATCGCTGCCCGCCTATTTTTCCGCTCTTTGGAAGCAGGACAATATGTTTGACCTGAAACTGATACCTCAACACGGGTCGTTCTCTTTCAACCGACAGGTGCCGATTTTCAATTGGTACTACCCATTCGACCTACATCCAGCCTTCGAACTAAATCCGGTTCTTCCTTTTCTCGAGCTTGAAAGACATCCGACCCGGCGCTGCGCGGTTTATTTGCACGTGCCGTTCTGTGACACTATTTGCAGCTTCTGTCCGTTCACTCGAGGCAAATATGATCGCGAGCAAGATATTCAAAACTACGTCGAAGCATTAATAAGGGAAATAGAAATCAAGCGTACCCTCGTCGGCCGCATTGCTGTAGATGCGATATTCGTAGGCGGGGGCACCCCTTCGGTGCTGAGTCCCGCGCAGATCGAATTGCTGGGGAACGCGATTGAGACAAACCTGGATACCAGGAATCTGGTCGAGTTCACGTTTGAACTCGAAGTAAAGAGTGTCACGCGTGAGAAGCTGGAAGCGATGCGGCGCATCGGAGCGAATCGGACTAGCTTTGGCGCCCAAACATTCTCGGCTCAACACCGAGAGCTCTTCTCACTCGACGCCACTCTGGGTCAGATCCGTGAAACAGCACAGATGGCAAACGAGATGTTCGACTACACGAACATCGACATGATCTATGGAATGGCCGGACAGAGTCCGGAAGATTTGAACCACGACATCAACGAGGCGCTTAGTCTGAAGACCACTACAATTGACTTTTATCCGCTAAACAACCTTGCCGCTCAAGTTCGGTTGCACCGGAATGTGCATGACTCTGGGCTTCAACATCTCTCTGCATCTCAAAGAATACAGTACCGGCGTATTATCAATCAGCGTTTGCGCGAGCGTGACTACTGCGCGATTAATGGTTATAGCTACGCGAAAACTAATGGATCGAGTCGGGCTCTGATTCAGCATCATCCGAAGTTCCAGTACCACGACATAATCTATGGTTATCACGACGATGCCATGGTGGGATACGGATCTTCCGCCTGGACCCAGGTGCCCGGGTATAACGTTTACAACCACCCTGATCGCGCCGAATACATTTCTCGAGTCAATGCCGGCACGCTGCCGTGGGAAGCTCACGAAGCAGGTGATTGCACTGAAAAGGGTGTCGTGACGTTCCCGTATCGCGGTGTCTTGGAAAAATCAAGAATACCCTGGGATCGTGTGCCTTCCCAGACGCTCGCCGCACTAGAAGAGGTAGTGCAAGCCGGCTTGATAATCGATGCGAACGACAATTACGAAGTAACCGATCAAGGGTGGCTCTTCTACGTGAATCTTATGTATTATCTGATGCCGGCCAAGGGAAAGAGATGGATCTCGGACAAGATCTCCTCCCAAATCGCCAGTGGGCGCCAATGTGAGGAAACAAACCTCGAAGATGAGATTCCGCAAAATGTCCAACACTCCGGCATCAGGCCTCAAGCAGCCGCCCTGCATACCCTGCTCCCTGTCCGCTGACTCCTCCTGATTTACACGGCAGCGACCACGGAGAAGCCGAGCAACGAGTGACTGAGTCTAGTCGGTCTAGCGGAGACAAAGGCTAATCGTTTCCTGGGTCACTGTTGGGTCACTACCAGTCAACGCACGACCAAATGTACGCGACCACACCCGAACAGCAAGCGCCGAGACGCTAATTGAAAATGCACGCGCGAATACAGTCACGATGTTGAGCGAAAAGCTTCTCCAAGACTGCAAAACCTTTATTCATCGGTTCGATTCCGATCGCCGCCGTCAAACAACTCCAAAGCAGCAAGCACTTCGACGCCAGTATCTCGGCTCTTTAACCGCCCGATGGAGGTACAAACGTGACGCAATATGATGAGCGCTACCGGGTAACGAAGGCTCTATTAGGGACGCTGCTGGCCGTCATGGCCTTCACGGGCTGTGCGGCCGCACAGAACGATCCTACCTGGACCGAACCCTTTCCGCCGTTCCACATCGCCGGAAATTTGTACTATGTTGGCAGCAAGGGCCTCGCGAACTATTTGATCACCACTCAGCAGGGGCACATCCTCATCAACAGCGATCTCGAAGCCAACGTTCCCATGATTCGGTCAAGATTATTCTGATCAGCCATGCGCACTGGGACCACGATGGCGGCAGCGCCATGATCAAGCAGATCACTGGAGCCAGGTATATGGTGATGGACGCCGATGTACCCGTTGTCGAATCGGGCGGCAAGAGTGATTTTCAGTACGGGAACGCGCCGGCCAATCTGTATCCGCCCACCAAAGTTGATCGCGTCCTACACGATGGTGATGAGGTAAAGCTCGGGGATGCAGTGCTGGTCGCGCATCTGACACCCGGGCATACGAAGGGCTGCACAACCTGGACGATGAGAGTGCGAGAAGACGGGCAGACCCGCCACGTTGTAATCGTTGGCAGTCCTAACGTAAATCCCGGATACAAACTCGTCGGCAACACTCTCTATCCCCGAATCGCCGAAGACTATGAACGCACGTTCCAAGTTTTGAAATCATTGCCTTGTGACTACTTTCTCGGCGCCCATGGCAATTACTTCGACATGGAAACCAAATATTCCCGTTTCAAGGCGGGCTTCACCAGAGCTTTCATCGATCCCGACGGTTACCAGAAGTATGTCGCTGAAAGGGAGCAAGCTTTTCGAACTGAGTTGGCGGGGCAAAAAACGATTACCGTTCCGTAAGCTGTGAGTACTCCTCCGCTCGGTGGGCCGGCCATCCCACGAGAGGCTGGTTCCACCGCACCTCCTTAATCATTTTCATCCCGTAACCACCACCTTTGGGTTGTGGCTATTCGTAACGGCCCTTCGGGACTAACTACTCTGCTATGCTTGTCACGTCAAAGACTTCAGCCGGTAAGGAGGCGAAATGAAGCGAATCTATATCTTGATACTTGTTCTACTCGTGGCGGGATTTGTGCGCGGCGATGCGGGAGTTACACGCGCGCAAGACCCCCTTGCAGTAAACTCAAAGAGCATTGCCCTGAAACTCGAAAACTCTCGCGTACGTGTTCTCGAGGCGACTCTTGAACCAGGAGTTAAGGAAAAGATGCATTCGCATCCCGCCTATGTCATCTATGTCATCGCGGGCGGAAAGTTTCGCAACCACAGTGCAGACGGTACGGTCACTGAAGCCGAGTTCCGAACCGGCGACGTTATATATCGTGATCCGATCACGCACTGGGCCGAGAACATTGGCAGTACAACAATCCGCCTTGAGCTTGTGGAACTTAAGAACTAGGTAATAGCCAATTCAAATCATCGCGCTGAAAGCGGGATAGAAGTAGCCGCGCCGGGGTCCTGCGCTAGCATCTCGCGGGCTCGGAATCTTTAGGGATGTGATCCCCGGGGTTACGCTCACGGCGCTCGCTCACTCAGGGCTACCACATCGAGGAAAATTCTTATCTCCCTCTCCCATTGGGAGAGGGTTGGGGTGAGGGCTTACTGGGCGTCGACCAAACTGATGTTTTTGTCTTTGAATGCCACTCGCCGTTCACGGAGCACAAAAAAAGAAAATAGCTTCCTTGGTCTCGCAGGCTCTCATCCCCAGCCCTTCTCCGAAAAGGGAGAAGGGAGAAAGACTCCTAGTTCATTCATTGATTCATTGACTTAATGAGTCGATAAAGAAAGGGTAACTTAACTTTCAAGCGCCGAGTCTCGCTCGAAATCAAGGAGCTGGTCAGGTCGACAGCGTATCACGCGGCGAAGCCAAAGCGGCTCAGCGAACATCTGCTCGAGCCCGCGCACGATTGCATATCTGGGTTCATCAGCGATCCGGGTCGACAGCCGGGTCTGGTGCTTTACATAATTATTCAACCCGCTGAGCAAGGCCCCGCCACCCGTTAGAATGATCCCGCGATCATATATGTCTGCGGCTACTTCGGCCGGAAGCTCGGTGAGGGTTGTAGATATGATGTCGACTGTCTTGCGAACGACTTCGTGAGCGACGGGATAGACTTCCCCGGCTGTGATTTCGATTGCCCCCGGACTGCTGGTCAGGACGTCGCGACCCTTGATCGTGATCTGTTGTGCCAGGTCGTCCGGCAAAGTCGCTGAAACCAGTTCAAGTTTAAGCCGCTCCGCCGTTTGCTCGCCAATGACGAGTCCGCGGTGGCGGCGCACATGATCAATAAGCGCTGCGTTAATGTCCCAGCTTCCGATTCGCTCGGTTCGCGCGTGCACCATGGCGCCGTTCGCGACCACGGCTACACTGGTAGTCGACTCACCGAGGTCGACGACCGCGGAGGCGCGAGTGTCGTCCATTTTGACGCCGCCACCCAGGGCCGCGGCCAGGCCATTTTCTATCATGCAAACGCGGCCAATGCCCGCTTGTTCAGCGGCAGTGAATAGAGCTCTCTGCTCAACTTGCGTGACGCCGGACAAGACACTCATGATCGCGCGCCGGCTGAAATGGGAAATACCGCTGCGAGCCTTACGCACAAAATGCGCCAGCATCACCTTGGTTCTTTCAAAGTCCGCGACTACGCCGTCCAGCAAAGGCGCAATCACCGTCACATCGCGGGCCTCTCTGCCGTACATCTGTTGTGCTTCCAGCCCGATGGCGATTACTTCACCGGTGGTGGTGCTAACGGCAACCAGCGATGGCTCGTCGACAACCACGCCACGCCCGCGCACATCGATGATAGTTGCCCCGGACCCCATGTCGATGGCCATCGAATCCGAAACCAGACTGCGCAAAGCGCCGAGCCCGGTGAACGCCGCTGTTTTATTCATTAATGACATATGACTTAATCAGGCGTCTCCAGTTTATATGATGCAGCGAGGAGTGTGAAATTCGTGCTTGCGGAATTCTCCTCGGACCGGGGTTAGTCATAAAGCCCAGGGCGTAAGCCCCAGGATCAAAACACCAACAACGATCGAGCTCGCGATGCGGGCGACAGAGGTACAGAACCCCATCAAGCGGTAGTAAGGAGATCCAACACGCAACCTGAGCCAATGAATCGATTTCCCCCCGTATATCTTCGGCTGTCGCCCGCTTCCGAGCCGACCCGGAAAGATTGTCAAGGCAGTGTCGATTTGTACTCATACCCTTCACCATAACCGGCTCAGTCTTTCCGTAAGAAGCAAAACCTGACTGCCTCTAACGAATTTCCGCGCCACGCAAGAAAGCCGAAATGAAATTTTCATATGGACTGAATCATTCAGGGCCCGGGATGCGATAAGAATACATGCGACCCCTTTTCTTTTTTTCCTGTTAATTCCGAAACGGTACGAGCGGTCAGAGCACTCGGCGGCATGGTTGACTTCTCAGACATCTATTTATTCCGTGCTGCTGAGAACTGTCCGTTTCATGCGCACTTCAGGATATTTCAATGATTTCGCCGGAGGAGAACCGATGAGCCACCTTAAAATATTTTTCGTCACCATGGCAATCTTGTGTTTCGTAGGAAGCTCGATAAATCCCAGGACGGGCGCACAATCAAATTCCGTTTCTGAAAATGAATTTGAGTTTGTAGGCCGAATTATGAATTTGCCTAACACGACAGGCTTTATTGGAGACTGGACAGTAGGGAGTCGCATAGTGCACGTCACTACGGCTACCGGAATCGACCAGGAAGATGGAGCAGTTGCAGTGGGGGCGCTGGTCGAAGCCAAAGGCACCTTGCGTGCGGATGGCTCGGTGGATGCCACGCGCATCGAAGTCAAACAAGCGGCAACTCAGTGCTTTGAGTTCAGAGGCATTATTCAAAGTTTGCCTAGTACAGCCGGCTTCATTGGTGACTGGATGGTGGCCGGCACTGTCATTCATGTAACGTCAGCAACGCTTATCAACACTGAGGAGGGAGCCGTTGCCGTCGGTAAGCTGGTGCAGATTGAAGGTTGCCGCCGCGTCGATGGCACCATCGATGCTGCTGGAATTGAAGTAGAAGAGGCCCAGCGCCCTGACTGTCTTGAGTTTGAAGGTGTGATCGAAAGCTTACCGCCGTCCGGTTTGATTGGTGACTGGAAAGTTAGCGGCCGAATAATTCACGTTACCGCTGACACTTTAATCAAGATCGAATCAGGAGCGGTGGTGCCCGGCGCCTTTGTCGAGATTGAGGGCTGCCCGCGGACGGATGGCTCGATCGACGCCGGCAAGATTGGGGTCGAACGTGAAGAGGAAGCCACACCGCTATTTCCATTCGTCATTTTCTTCGGGACGGTTCAGACTCTGCCGCCGTCGCCTTTCACCGGTGATTGGTTTGTCAATGGAAGGAAAGTGCATGTTAACGGAAGCACGCAAATTGATAAACCTACTTTGTTGAGCGCGGGTTCGTTTGTGCGTGTCTTTGGCGGGCTTCGTAGCGACGGCTCGGTCGATGCCGTGAGGATTGAGGTGCAGCAGCCGAATGACTTCAACAACAAGAATAACTTCTTCGAGTTATTTGGCGTGGTGCAGAGCATGCCTCCGAGCGGCGTTGTCGGAGACTGGGTGATCAGTAACATCACGGTACATGTGAGCTCCGCGACGCAATTCAATGCTGAACACGGTCACCGAATCTCGATTGGTTCCAAAGTGGTCGTTGTCGGAACGCAACGAACAGATCTCTCGTTGGACGCTATCAGAATTCATCGGCGGCTCGAAGTCGATGACGCGGAAGACTTCATGACCCAGCAGTACCATGATTTTCTCAATCGCGAGCCTGATGAAGAGGGATTGCAGTTCTACCTGAATATCTTGAGCGGCTGTTACGCGGGCGATACCGAGTGCACCAAGTACACGCGCGGCGCTCTCTCAGGTAACTTTTTCCGCTCGCCTGAATTCCAGCAGAAGGGTTCTTTCGTGATGTATCTCTACATGGTCAGTTTGGGCCAAAGACCGGCGACGGTGGGCGAACTCAGCGATGCCACGAAGGTCGAACGGCCGCACTACGCAGAATTCCTGACCGATTTGCAGAGCATCTCCGATCCAACCGACAATAAAGCGGCCGTGTCAGCCAGGAAGGATGCACTGACCATAGCCTGGCTGCAACGGAGAGAGATACAGCAAAGGTTGCCCGACAGCTTAACCAACGATCAGTTTGTTAAGAAACTGGAGAGCACTTCGGGCGTAGACTTAGCGAACGAGAAGGCGCTAATTGCCAGTCTGAACGATGGAAGTCGGACTCGCGCTCAGGTATTGCGGGCCTTCGTAGAAAGTTCCGAGGTTAACAAGAAGTTCTACAAGCAAGGTTTCGTGACGATGGAATACTTTGGCTACTTGCGCCGCGATCCAGAGACCTGCACTGGCAGCAGCGATCCAGCTAATTGCGGGTTCATCTTTCACAATAACCGCTTTAACCTGGATGCTGATCCTGATCTCATCCAGAACTTTATCGTTCGTGGCTTTATTGAGTCACCTGAATATCGAGGGCGATTCGGTCCGAATTGATTAGGCGGAGCGCACGCATCCCAGAGTGCGTGAACATCCCCCCTCCCATTGGTGAGAGGGGCCAAGGGAAAGGGACCGGGAGAGGGTGCGCAGCATACGTCCACCCTCTTCTTTTTTTTATAGTCCGCGGAGCGGACGTCAGCATAAAGCCGGGGGCGTAGGCCGCAGGATCAAGTCACGAATAACATGCGGCTGATTCAATTCAATGAGGCGTGCGCAAAATCAGACGGCTTCAGGGCCATTGCCGAGGGCGGAAGACTGGCCGGGTCCGAACCCAGTTCTTCATTGGGCGTGTTGCCCATTTGCAGTTCAAGCGTGC
>WNFQ01003384.1_pt1 | contig 11628 bp, 9 predicted proteins | sample 5400171 | NCBI WGS metagenome assembly WNFQ01 (sample SAMN13153356, study PRJNA577476) | soil metagenome | isolation source: 20 cm soil under Madrone tree | place: USA:California | collected 2016-06-14
TAGGCCTCCTATCCGCTTCTGGTTCATCGGCTCGCGTGTTTGCTCCGCGCTTCCTTCAGACCCGGCCTCACGGCGACGTCCTTGCCCTTCGCTAGCACTTCACCCTCATCAGGTTGTGAACAGGACTCTCCCCTCCAAGCGATCGATCATGGCGTACCAAAAAAGGCGGGACAGCTTTCGCTGCCCCGCCAATTCCCTCCAAATGCGCTTACGCGGCAATGTGCGATTTCTCCCCCGCCGGGATCCAGCCCTCCGGCTTCACCGCCAAGTTCAGGAAGTAGGCTACGACGCCCGCTCCCATCAGGATCGTCCCGAAGGCGAACGAACTCATGCCGAAGATGGTTTCGTGCTGGCTGCGGACCACCGAAAAACCGAGCAGCAGCATCGGAGCAAGACCGATCGCCACCGCTCCAAACATCCCGCCCGGAACCCGGAACGGCCGCGGCAGTTCCGGTTCGCGGACTCGCAGACAAATAAGTGCTACGAATTCCAGCAACACGCTGGCGCCGTACACCAGGATGTCGATCGTCACCAGCCGCTCGAAGCCCAGGCCGAGGCAGCAGGCCCAGCCTATAGCCAGAACGATGATCGCCACCCACGGTGCGCGGGTTCTCGGATGCACTTTTGCGAAGACCTGGGGGAGCATACCGTCCTGCGCCATGGCCAGCGGCAACCGGGAGTAGCTCATGACCAGCGCGTTGAACATCCCGAAGGCGCTGATCATCCCGCCCAGTACCAAGCCGATGCGCAGCAACGGGCCGCCCACCATACTCGCGATTTCCGCCCAGGAACCGGTTTCCCACACGCTGGGCGCCAGACCCGTCATCCACATGGCACCGACCGGAACGATGTAGGTCAGCGAAACCAGCGCCACCGCCGCCAGCATCGCACGCGGGTAGGTCCGCTGCGGACGTTCCACTTCAGTAGCAATGGTCGAAGCGTTATCCCATCCCATGTAGTTCCACATGGCAATGAGCAGGCCGCCAATTAGATCGACGGTCGAGGTCGTGGGCTTAGTCACGGCGCCCACCAGCGCGCCAAGTTTGAAGGGCGCCAAGGCGACAATCACGATGAACGGCGTCGACAGCGCAAAGAACAGCCACAGCGAGGTGGTCGAGACCACCTTCACCCCGGCGATGTTGAGGATCACACACGTAACCACTAGCGCCAGGCCGACGAGCACCCCGCGATGTCCCTCCTGGAACCAGGGAAACATGCGAGTCAGGTAGGCCACGAACAGCGTGGGATAGATCGCCATATCGAAAATCGACGCAGCCAGCGAGAGCCAAGCCTCCTGGAATCCCCAGAAATTCCCCATGGCGCGATGCACCCAGGCGTAGTACCCGCCTTCCTGCGGCAGGGTACTCGAGAGTTCGCCAATCATGAACGCGGTGGGCAGACTCCACAGGATGGGAGTCAGCAGCAGAAACAGAATCGCTCGACCGTAGCCGGCTCCGTGCACGATGTCTTCCGTGCCATAGGTACCGCCCGACACCATAAAGAAGGTGGCGGCGACTAGGGGCCACAAGGTGAGCCTGCCGAATTTTCTGTTCTGGGGGACAACGGAGAGTTGCGGTGAAGTTTGGGCTGGGGCGCTAGCTGTTGCCAATTTCTATGGCTTCCTCCTCGGGCGACTCACTCTCACCACCCCGTCTCCCTTGTTGCGGGGCTCGCGGTGTACAGCGATTCCGCGGATTCGGTGAAGTTAGTTCGCAGCACAGAGAATACGGCAATTTAGATGCTGCGCAATAGAAAAATCAGAATCTTTTTCGACGGAAGGCGCGGCACGGAGGTAATCGGGAAACCGCGATTCGCTGCTGCAGTTCAACTACATCAACCGGGCGGACAATACTAGCAAGAAGTAGATCAGGCAAACCCCTGAAAGCACAAGAGACACGAAGAAGCACGAAGGGGTCCAAGGGCCCAGAGCCTTCCTCGTGTTCCTTTGTGTCCTCTATGGTTAAAGCCTTTGACCTTGACTCAGACTTCTTTCCAAAGCTCCGCCCGCGGATCTTCCGGGTTCAGCTGCGCCAACTCGCGGAGGAGTTCCTTGGTCCGCTCGTCCCGCGGCATTGGCACCGTGACTTTGACCTCGACGATCTCATCCCCGCGCACGCCGTCCTTGGTGGCCGAAGGCACGCCCTTCTCCCGCAATCGAAGCTTCTGCCCCGACTGCGTGCCGGGGGGGATCTTGAGAAGGGTCTTCCCGTCGATCGTCGGCACCTCGATCTTGGCGCCCAGTGCCGCCTCGGTAGCACTTACCGGGACGGTGAGGCGGATGTCGTCGCCTTCCCGGTGAAAGATCGGGTGGTTGTCCGTCTTAATGATTACGTACAGGTCGCCGGGGGGACCTCCTCGCAATCCGGCATTGCCTTTGCTGGCAATACGGATGCGTTGCCCATCCCGGGTTCCCGCCTTGATCCGAATTTCGAGCGGCTCAGTCCGCTCGACGGTGCCCTGCCCATGGCAGGTCGGGCAGGTCGAGACGTTCTTACCCGTCCCATGGCAGCGCGGACACTGGACGTTGAACTTCATGCGTCCGCCAGTCTGCTCGATGGTTCCCTTGCCCTTGCACTGCGGGCACGTCCCTGGCGACTCGACAAATCCCGAACCCGCGCAAGTCGGGCACGCGTCCCGCCGAGTGATATTCAGGCGCATCACCCCGCCCCGGATGGCCGTCCAAAACGGCACATTGACCTGGTATTCGAGATCGGAGCCCGGTTCCGGACTCTCGTCTCCCCCCGCCCCGGCCCGGTCAAACATACTGGAGAAAATATCGCGGAACCCGCCGCCTCCGGCGGAAGCCTTCTTCCCCCGCCCGCTACCGCCTTCGAACAGATCTGAGAAGTCGAAACCGCCAAAGTCGAAATGCACGCCGCCCGCGCCGGCTGACCCGGCGTTGCCTGGCTGTCCGCCGGGAAAACCGCCCGGCCCGCCGCCCTGACGAGCGTAGGCCTCGGCGGTTGCCGGGTCGATGTTGTCAGAATAAAAACCGAGCTGGTCGTAAATTTTGCGCTTCTTCGGGTCGCTGAGGACCTCGTTCGCTTCGGAGAGAGTCTTGAACTTCTCCTCTGCGGTCTTGTCCCCCGGATTGACGTCTGGATGGTACTTGCGCGCAAGCTTGCGGAAGGCCTTCTTGATCTCGTCCGTCGAGGCCGATTTCTTAACGCCCAGCGCCGCGTAGTAGTCTTTGTTTTGGTTAGCCATTGTCAGCTACTAGCTCTCAGCTCCTGGCTCTTTAGCGAACCACTTCAGTGCACAATCCGCTTCTTTTCTTCGTCTGGCGCGAACGCAAAGTTCTCGAACGGTGCGGCGTCCATGGCCACCGGAATCTTGATGATTCCGTCTTCCGTTGGCGAGAAGACGTACCACCTTCCCTCGTCCGGAACAAAATTCAAAAAGTAAGTCTGATTCTCAATCTCGAATTGCAATTTCGTTTCCCCCATTCCTTCGATGCAATAAGGGGCGCCGAAGCGCCCCTCGAGCCTTAAGCTACTAGCACAAAGCTGATCCCTCGCTACGCTCGGGACGATTGCGGCGGGGCTCGGACGCCCCGCTAGAGGCAATCACTTCTTGTCTTCAACGTCTACATACTCTGCATCGATCACGCCTTCGTCTTTCTCGGCCTGACCGTTACCGCCTTGCGCCGGACCCGCGCCTGCCGTTGGACCGGCTCCTGGCGCGCCCTGCGTACCGGCCGCTTTGTACATCTGCTCGGCCACCTTGTGCGAAGCTTGGGTCAGTGTTTCGCGTGCGCGATCCATGCTCGCCTTGTCGCCCGACTCCAACGCCTTCTTCGCGTCAGCGATCGCGTTTTCCACCTCCGCGCGCTCGCTGCCCGAGATCTTGTCACCCGACTCGCCCAGCATCTTCTCCATCTGGTACACCATGGAATCGAGCTGGTTCTTGGCTTCGATCTCTTCGCGCTTGGCCTTGTCCTCGGCCGAGTGGGCGTCGGCTTCTTTCGCCATCCGCTCCACTTCTTCCTTCGACAAGCCGGAAGACGACGTGATCGTAATCTTCTGGTCCTTGCCCGTAGCCATGTCCTTCGCGGTCACGTTCAAGATGCCGTTGGCATCGATGTCAAACGTAACCTCGATCTGGGGCATGCCACGTGGAGCCGGCGGCAACCCCGTCAGGTGGAACTTGCCCAGCGTACGATTCTGGGCGGCCATCGGGCGCTCACCCTGCAACACGTGCACTTCAACCGAGGTCTGGTTGTCGGCCGCAGTCGAGAACGTCTCCGTCTTCTTGGTCGGAATCGTCGTGTTGCGCGGAATCATCGGTGTAGCCACGCCACCCAGCGTCTCAATCGCCAGCGACAGCGGGGTCACATCGAGCAGGAGCAGGTCTTTCACCTCGCCCTTGAGCACGCCGCCCTGGATCGCCGCACCCACCGCCACGACTTCGTCCGGGTTGACGCCCTTGTGGGGCTCCTTGCCGAACAACTCTTTCACCAAGGCCTGGATCCGAGGCATGCGCGTCTGTCCGCCGACCAGCACGACTTCGTTGATCTTGCTGTTGTCGACGCCCGCGTCCTTCATGCACTGCTTGCACGGACCCACCGACCGCTGAATCAGGTCTTCGACCATCGACTCGAGCTTCGCTCGAGTTAACTTCTTGACCAAGTGCTTCGGCCCGGTCGCATCCGCCGTGATGAACGGCAGATTGATCTCTGTCTCCATCGTGGTCGAAAGCTCGATCTTGGCGCGCTCAGCCGCATCCCGCAGACGCTGCAGGGCCATCTCGTTCCCCTTACCACGCAGGTCGAGTCCTTCATCTTTCTTGAACTCGTCAATCAACCAGTCCACCACGCGTTGGTCGAGATTGTCGCCGCCCAGGTGCGTATCGCCGTTGGTCGCCTTCACCTCGATCACGCCTTCGCCGACTTCCAGGATCGAGATGTCGAACGTACCGCCGCCGAAGTCGTATACGGCGATGGTCTCGTCCTTGCCCTTATCGAGCCCGTAGGCGAGCGCTGCCGCCGTCGGCTCGTTGATGATGCGCTTCACGTCGAGCCCGGCGATTTTGCCGGCGTCCTTGGTCGCCTGTCGCTGCGCATCGTTGAAGTACGCAGGCACAGTGATGACGGCTTCCGTCACCTTCTCGCCCAGATAGTCTTCCGCGGCCTTCTTCAGCTTCTGAAGAATCATCGCGGAGATCTCCGGCGGAGTGTACTTCTTCCCCTGCGCGATCACGGCGACGTGGTCCCCGTCGCGCTCCACCTTGTAGGGCACCATCTTCATTTCTTCATTCACTTCGTCGAAACGGCGTCCCATGAAGCGCTTAATCGAATAAACTGTATTCTCGGGATTGGTGATGGCCTGCCGCTTAGCCACCTGTCCGACCAGCCGCTCACCAGTCTTGGTAAACCCGACGACGGACGGAGTAGTGCGTCCACCCTCTTCGTTCGCAATAACCTTGGGTTCGCCACCTTCCATGACGGCTACCACCGAGTTGGTCGTGCCAAGGTCAATTCCAATAATCTTGCCCATAACCTCTCCTCCTGAAACCTATAAGTGCCTTATAATCAGTATATTTAGCTACCACCAGCAGCGCCATAATAGGACTTGAGTGTAACGTTGTCAAGGTTTAGATGCCGCAAACTGGAACAAGGGTGCAGATATTGACGGCTGGCCAGTTATCTGTATTACACTTAGAATCAATGATTTAGAATTGATTTCGTTCCCGTCTCGTCAACTCCCGGGGTGGATGGCTCAAGACACGGCGGTCGCGGTTCGGCGCTACTTCAAGGTCTCTCGATACAAGTCGCAAAAGGCTCCGCGCTGGTTCTCCCGCACTACCACTTCGGCGCCCGTGTTGAACTCCACATACTTCCGCGCTGCCCCGTCCAATCGTGGCCATTCCGGAACACCCGGCCCGTTCGGATCTCCCGTCTTAGCAAAGTTGGTCCAGTAAGTTTGCATCGTGGCAGAGAGTTTCCGGTCCGCCTCCATGTAATTCCCGGCCTGACTTCCCTTCGAATACAGATTGCCAAACACAGGAGGCAAGTCCGCCGAGTGCGCGGTCTTCGTCTTAGGCGGCATCGCGCGATCGAACTGGTATTGCCGTCGGATTTCCCGCTACACTGTGCCGCTTACCTGCGATCACGGCCGGGCAGCGCAGACTGTCGCTTCCCCCCTGATCGCCCACGTCTCCATACGCAGGATCATTCACGCTCTCCCGTGCGAGTCCATACAACTCCAACGCCCTGGAAGCAAGACCACCGTACACGTCTTCGACTCGCCTCCTCAGTTCATCGGACGAACCCAGTGCGGGGAACTCAATTGCATTGCTGCCGAGAATCAGCGGCACGCGTTGTTCGTTTCCGGCCGCGAACACCTCCGGTGGCGCTGCAGGAAACACCCAACCATCTGCACTGATTCCGCTCACTCCGGTCATGACGCGGTCCCACGATTTCAACCAATCCTCCGCTGGCAAATTGCGCAAATACCACACCGCACCGTCTGCGGGAGCTTTCATCTTCTCAGCCGTGTGCACGCCCGCCTGCTCCGCCGTCGCGAGAGTCGCTTTGTTTCCGCCCGAAACCAGCGCGCCACTTTCGCCAATCGCACGCTGAAAAAGCCCTTGCGCGAGCGGGGAAGCCATCAGCGCCAGCACATCGATCGACCCGGCCGAGTGTCCAAAAATCGTGACACTGCCTGGATCGCCGCCGAACTTCGCGATGTTGTCGTGCACCCACTGCAGCCCCGCGATCTGATCGAGAATCCGGTAGTTTCCCGAAGTATGATGTACAGACTCCCGCGTCAGTTCTGGATACGCGAAGAACCCGAAGATCCCCACCCAGTACCAACGACCACCAGCACCACGTCGTGCGCGATGAGCGCCTTGCCGTCATAAAGAGGATCAGGCCCGCCCGCACCCGCCACGTTTCCTCCGCCATGCAGCCAGAGCATCACGGCTTTTGTTGACTTGGGCGGACATTGCGGCGTCCACACATCCAGATAGAGACAATCTTCCTGGCTGGCGACGGCGAACTTTTCATTCCATCCAAACGAAGCCTGCGCGCACGGAGGCCCCGGCTCCACTGTTTCGCGCACACCGCTCCAAGCCTTCACAGTCTGCGGTTCGCGCCCACGCAACTCGCCCACGGGAGACTGCGCAAATGGCACGCCCCTGAACGCCGCACCGCTGCCGTTGGGGAGCAGCCTTCCACGAATCGCTCCGCCCGACACTGACACTGTAGGACCCGATTCGGCCGCCGCTCTGGACATCAGCGCGATCGAGACCAGCGCGAGACTGGCTGCGCGAACAAGAAAACTCATCATCACCGCCTCTCGCAAAGTGGCGCGCCATTCTACCTCGCCGGTGCACGACATCTTGCGAGGAGTTCACAACGCTTTTTGACATCTCCATCCTTCCCTCATAAGATTCCCCCACTCCCCCGTCGCGCCTGACATGATTGGCCAAACCATCTCGCACTATCGCATCGTGGAGAAGCTCGGCGGTGGCGGGATGGGTGTCGTCTACAAGGCCGAAGACATCAAGCTCGGACGCTTCGTCGCCCTCAAATTCCTTCCCGAAGACGTCGCCGCGAACGCCCAGGCACTCGAACGTTTCCAGCGCGAGGCCCGTGCCGCCTCTGCCTTGAATCACCCCAACATCTGCACGATCCACGAAATCGACGAGGAGAACGGTCACGCTTTCATCGTCATGGAGTACCTCGAAGGCCTCACGCTGAAGCACCGCATCGCCGGGGCGCCGCTTGAGATTGACCTCCTTCTCCAACTCGCGATCGAGATGGCCGACGCGCTCGACGCGGCCCACGCCGAAGGCATCGTCCATCGCGACATTAAGCCGGCCAATATCTTCATCACCAAGCGTGGTCACGCCAAGATTCTCGACTTCGGCCTCGCCAAGCTCGTTCCGTCGTCGCGCGTAGCCGCGGAAGCCGGGACCGTGGGCCAACCCACCGCTGTGGATGAAGCCTTCCTGACCAGCCCTGGGACCGCCGTCGGCACCATCGCCTACATGTCTCCCGAGCAAGCCCGGGGTAAGGAATTAGACGCCCGCACCGACCTCTTTTCGTTCGGCGCCGTGCTCTACGAGATGACGACGGGCGCTGTGCCATTTCGCGGGGATACGTCCGCTACAATTTTCGAAGCTATCCTGAGCCGCTCCCCCCTCCCACCCGTCCGCCTTAATCCCGACGTGCCTCCGCGTCTCGAAGAGATCATCGGTAAGGCCCTGGAGAAAGACCGCGACCTCCGCTACCAGCACGCCTCTGAAATTCGTAGCGACCTGAAGCGCCTGCAGCGCGACAGCAGTTCCGGGCAAAGCGCAGTGCCTTCAGGAGCCCTCTCCGCCATCGACAGACAGGCGACAACCACGTCGGCGTCAGCCAGTACTTCCGCCGGCAGTAGCCCCGTGTCCCCGGCCAGCACCAGCAGTTCCAGCGTGACGGCAGTCGCGCGTGAGCATCGTGTAGGAACCATCGTGGCGGTCTTCGTTGTCCTCGCCCTGATCGGCGCCGCCGGCTTCGGCATCTATTCATTTCTCTCGCGTTCCGGCCCTGTGCCGTTTCAGAATTTCACTATCACCCAGGTGACGAACACCGGCAAGGCGGACCAGGCCGCCGTTTCGCCCGACGGCCGCTACGTCCTGAATGTCCAAAACGACAACGGCCGGCAAAGCCTCTGGCTCCGCAACGTCCCCACCGGCAGCGACACACAAGTCATTCCGGCAGCGGCGGAGTACTATCGCAATCTGGCTTTTTCGCCGGACGGCAATTACATCTTTTTTCGGAAAGCCGCAAACTCGCAGGGCACGCAGTTTGATCTGTATCGGGCGCCCGTGCTGGGCGGCACTCCCAGAGCTATCGTCCGCGACATCGATAGTGACCTCGCCATTTCTCCTGACGGGCGGCGCATCGCCTACGTGCGTGCCAACAACCCCGACCCGGGAAGGTATCGTTTGCTGTCGGCGAATGCAGACGGCAGCGACGAAACCAGCCTGCGGATCACGCAGTCCACCCGCGGCGCCGATCCTACCCATCTCAGTTGGTCTCCCGATGGCAAGCAGATTGTCTATTCCTTCGCGTCCGCCGGTGAAGCGCTCGGGTACATCGAGACCTTCGATCTCGCCAGTAAACAAGTGGCCACTCTGGCCGTCTTTAAGGACGACCGGATTTCTGAGTTGAAGTGGCTGGCCCGTGGGCGTTCGTTGCTCGCCGTCTTCTCCGAGAAAGGGCCCAACTTCGAACGGTCGCAGATTGGCCTGATTTCCAGCAAGGGAGAATTGCAACCGATTACGCGCGACGTCAATCGTTACGTGACCTTGACCCTTTCCGCCGACGGCAAAAGCGCTTCGAGCGTGCAAGTGAAGACCAACCGCACGCTCCTACGGATGGACGGAAACAGTTCTCCCAAGAAGCCCTCTGAACCGCTAGCGGTGTCGCAGGTCGCCGACCCACGCCAGATTGATTGGACCCCAGGCGGAAAGTTGCTGGTTTCAGATGGCGCAAGCCTCACCCGCATGGATCCCGACGGGCAGAATGCGGCGGTGTTGCTGGGCGACCCAGGGGCCGCCCTTTTGAGTATTTCCTCGTGCGGAGAACGCTACGTGGTGCTCTCCTGGGCCGGTCATGCCGGCACGAGCGCAGGCCGCATCTGGCGAGCCAACGCGGACGGGTCCGCCCCCAAGCAACTGAGTTCGGGTGTTTTTGACACCAGCCCGTTCTGTTCCCCCGACGGCAAGTGGGTGTATTACATCGATCGACCTGGGATCTCACACCTCATGCGGGTTCCGATCGACGGTGGAAAAACTGAACCGGTTCCCGGCGCCGAAATTCCCCACCAGTTCGGAATCGAGGGTGTTGCCTACGTGTCACCGGACAGCAAGAATCTTTCCTTGATCGTCGACGTCGTTGACCCGGTCACCAGCCTGGCCCAAACCAAGCTCGCAGTGCTTGCCCTGGACGGCAGCTCGAGCCCGCGTTTGTTGGAACTGGACCCTCGCATCGGAAGCGCTCGCAATCTCAGTCCCGTAGTTCAACCGCTCCAGCGCAGCAATGCGGTGGTCTATCCCATCACCCAGGACGGAGTCAGCAACCTCTGGGTGCAGCCGCTTGACGGATCCCCCGGTCACCAGTTCACCCACTTCCCTTCCGAAGTGATCACCGACTTCCACTGGTCCCCCGACGGCAACACGCTCGCCGTGATTCGCGAGCACGACGTAGCTGATGTGGTCATGCTGCGGGACGGGAATCAGTAACGAATCATCTGACGGAAATCGGAAGGCAGTCGCCAATGTCTCGGGAGGGTTGTGTGAAGTGGCCAGAACTTAACAAGTGAATACCGCTCGCGGCAACACTGCCGACGCTAATTGTACGGTTGACGATTGCATCCGGAGCGCAGACTACTTATTCCATCCGGCGACTGCGTCCCGCGCGCGCTTCTTTCACTGGCACGCGCGGAGGCATCAACCGTCGAGGGCAGGTGGCGGGTAGTTTCATCCGCGACGGATCGTCGTAGGCCTACATCCGGAGCCACGGCTCCTTCCGGCTGCTCGGCAAGGGCGTGGCCAACGGTATCAACAGCCTTGGCCAAGTCGTGGGCGTTTCGAGTGTCACGAATCAGGCCACGTTATGGAAGGACGGTCATGCCCTCGACCTTGGAACCCTGAGCGGAGATAGGGCGGTGGCACTGGTATCAATCGCCACCGAGTTGTGGTCGGTTACGACCGCAAAACTCCTCGGGCAACACTCACGCGGTTCCAATGGGAGGCGCGCACGGGGATGGTTCAGGTGCCCGACTTTGGTGGGTTGCGCACTCAGGATACCGGCATAAATTCGCACGGTACGATCGTGGGCTGGTCCGATGATCCGCCTCCCGGCACGACGCGGCGCACAGTCCCCTGGAAGAACACCGCACTTACTCAGTTCTTTGTGCTGGAGACCTATCAGTCCACCCCGAACAAAATCAACAATAGCGACCAGGTGCTCGTGCAATCCGTGAATTCAGGGGTCAATCGGGCAATTGAGGAACAGATCGCTAGCGCCGGATTCAGCGTGAATCTCTTGCCCAATTTCACGAGCAACGTTGCCACAGACATCAACAATCCGGGTACGGTTGTCGGTTACGACTTGGACGCTCAGGGAAACGCCAGACCGTTTGTAGGCTCGGCTTTCGTGAGGCGTTCGATCTCAATACTATGATCCCCACCCGCCGCCCAGAAGCGATGGGTCCTGCAGGTAGCTCAATTCAGCAATGATCGCGGTCAAATCGTCGGATTTGGCACGTTTGAAGGCATCCCCAGTGCCTTCCTCTTGACTCCTTCCAATCGGATTTCAAGTCCGTCATGCTCCTGAAGGGCGGCGCTGTGACATTTCCCCGAATCGCATTCCAGGTGGAGGTCAAACGTTCAGTCGCGCACTGTTCGCGGCCGCATACAAACGACGCTCACCGGAGTGCAGCCACCACTCGACGGCAAGGGTATTGATGGAGAATCCAATCCAGAAAGCCCAGCCGAAGAATTGTCTTGGTTCAAGGTGGGTCAGGCGGCTGGTGGCAAAGAAAAGGCCCATCACCGGACGGGTGGTGGCGATACCAAGCAGGATCGCAACCGCCCGCAGCATCCATCGCCGTTGCAAAAGCACCTCGCCAGTCC
>WNFQ01003388.1_pt1 | contig 11624 bp, 11 predicted proteins | sample 5400171 | NCBI WGS metagenome assembly WNFQ01 (sample SAMN13153356, study PRJNA577476) | soil metagenome | isolation source: 20 cm soil under Madrone tree | place: USA:California | collected 2016-06-14
AACGTTCGCCGGATGCCGTGACGCGAGTCACGCTTTGCCGCCACGTCTGCACCCGCCGAACGCGCGCCATCGCCGCGGTAGACCTTCAGCGTGGCGCCCCTCACGAGTTTGGCAGAGAGCATGGCGGGTCGGCGATGGGTACGTAAACGATCAGTTCGATACGCCCACTCAGATTGGTTGGGCCTGACGCAACGCGCTTCGGACCCGATACACAGTTGCGATTAGGCCAGAAGCCTGGGAGGCAATCTATTGGACCATGGTATCGATCACACTTCGAATAGCTTCACAAATCGAGGACGACATCGCTGTTCGGTTGCGAGCAGCAAACGAGAACGTTCCCGTCGGCCGGCTCGTCGAGTGGCTCAGGTCCATAGGCGACCGCTCCCGACACCAAACCGCTCTCACAGCTGTGACAAACACCCGTCCGGCACGACCAGCGGACGGGCACGTCGCACGCCTCGGCCAACTCCAAAATGCTCTGGTAGGAAGGCTTCCAATGCGCGGCGATGCCGCTGCGTGCGAACGAGACCAGCGGACCGGTGCTGCCGTCGTCCGTGGGCGGATGAGGAGGTCGCGTCGCCGCGCCGACGACACCCGGGGTCTTCGGCGCACTGCCGTTGAAGATTTCGACGTGAATCCGCTCCGGCGCAACGCCCAACGTTGCGAGCGTCTCCTTCATCTCTGCCATGAAGCGAACCGGCCCGCAGAGGTAGACATCCGCCTCTCGTGGGACGCCGACCTCGTCGAAGACCGATCGCGACAGGTGACCGGTGGCGTCGAAATCCTCACCCACCTTGTCGCCCGACCCCGGCCTGCTGTAACAAACATAGCTGCGGGCGTGCGTGAGCGCGAGCATGAGCCGGCGGATTTCGGCGCCAAATGGATGATGCTGCCGATCGCGAGTCGCGTGTAGCCACAAGACCTGCCGTGTCGAGCGGGCCTCTGCAAGCGTATACAGCATCGCCAGAACAGGCGTCGCTCCGATTCCCGCGCTGAGCAGCACGAGCGGCCGCTCTCCGGACTGCAGAATGAAGCTTCCGCGCGGTGAGCTGACGTCGAGAGCATCGCCTACCCGGACGTGCTGCTGCAGGTAGGTTCCAGCCGCCCCATTCGGCTCGACCTTCACGCTGATTCGATAGCGCTCCGTCGAGACGGGCCCCGAGAGCGAGTAGCTGCGAAAAAGTGACGGGCCGCCGGCGGTCGGCTGAAGACGCAAGACGACGTACTGGCCGGGCAGAGCTGTTTGCAGCGGCTGACCCTCCGGGCTCTGCATCGTCAGCGAGAGCACGTCCGCGGACTCCTGAGCGATCGCTGCCACCGCAAGCGGCCGAAATCCTGGGGCAGCCGGATGCGCACCCGCTTCCGGCACGAGCCCCGCATTACCGCTCGTGTGGCTCTGCAGTAAGGCCTCGAACGACGAGCGCCATCCGGGCGAAAGCGCCTCGATCTGCAATGCGCGCTCCAGTCGATCGCGCGCATGATCGGGCGAATAAAGGAGCGCGTTGATCTCCGCGACGGTCATTCGCTCCTTCGCCTCTCCCACCTTTAGTATTTCGTCGCCGGGGCCGACCTCGCCTTCCTGCAGCACGCGGAAGTAGAACCCGGGCCGTCCGCTGGATGTCAGCAATGCCGGCATCCGGGACTCGTTCATCCGAATGCCGACGCGATAGCAGGTAACGCGAGGTTGCGTGACCTCGAACAGCGCGCTGCCGATCTGATAGCGGTCGCCGATGCACACGGCATCGTCGGGTAATCCTTCGATCGTGAAGTTCTCGCCGAACTGTCCGTGGACGAAGTCGGTCCTCTTGAGCTGCTCCTGCCAATGGCGATACGATTCGATCTGGTAGACGAAGACGGCGCGCTGCTCGCCCCCGTGCCCGGCCAGGTCGCCTTGACCGTCTCCGTAGAGATTCAACCGGGCAACGCGGCAGCGGCCGCGCACGGGATCCTTCCATATCCCGGTGTGCACTGTGCGACCCTTCCACTCGATGTCGCGTGGAAGTCCGACGTTCACCGATAGCAATTGAGCCAATTTTTCAGGCTGTGTCCATGTTCCAGATATCCACGCGCCGGCGCCAGGCGCCATCCTCCTGCTTCCAGACCACGACGTACCTCGGCGACACTCGCTGGCCGCCGGCAAGTGTTAGCGTGGCGCGTCCGATCTCGTATGCACCATCGCCCAGCGGCTGCAGGTCGAGCGTGGACAGCTCCACCCGCCGGACGCCCATCTGCGGCGCGGCCGCAGCTGCGGCCCAGTACTCGGCGATCCCATCCCGGCCATCCACCATCGCGGCCCCGGGTGGCAGGATGCGAGCATCCCGCGTGTAGAGCTGCCGCGCCGCACCGGCGGCGTCGCCGCGGTTGAACGCGTCCTCGAAGCGACGGTGGGTCTCGTCGATCCCGTGCCGCATCGCTGTGCCGTCCTGCACGAATGTAGTCGACATGTTACTTCCTTGAAAAGCCTGCATGGGCTAGTAGGGGCCGTGTGTGGCCTCCTACGGTTGCTGGCGACGCGCGAATGACATCGCGTAGGCGCTCGTTCGCAGGGCGGGCAACGGGTCGTCGGACAGCTCGATTCCGTCCGTCAAGGCCGTCGGAAAGAACACCAGTGCCTTTTGCGCCGCATCGCTGTCGGCGACTATGGATGTGACGCTGATCGTGCCCATCTCGACGGTTCTGCGATCGTTGGGCCAGACGAGCGATGGATCGTTGGTCGGGTCGCCGGTGTTGGCAAGCTGCACGACCAGGCGGAACTTGACCGGTCCATTCGCGAGGCGCGTCCTCAGCTCTTCGGAGAGGAAATTCGGCGACATGGCCTTCGCCTCGTCATCGCTCAGGTCGCGCCGCCCGGCAACGGGAAGGAACTGGTAACGCCCGGCCTGTTTCACGCCATCCTTGTTTACGAAGACGAAAGCGTTGTTGGAAAAGTACGCTGCGGTGCCGTAGCTCGCGGGAGCCACGGCGTTGTCCTGCACGAACTTCATCGCGCGGGGATGCGCGGCGAGGAACGCTTCGATCGGCCACGGATGCGGCTGGCTTGGATCGGTCGCGTGGGCCGCCTTGAGGAGCGCGAGAAACTCTTCACCCGTGCCGACGGCGAAGCCGTTGTGCGCCTGCCCTTCGACGTCGGTCAGTCCGCCGCCCGGCAGCTTGAATCGAACCGCCATCCCGCGCGGACCAGCGTCGTGCGAGTTGTCCGGGACGAAGGGGTCGGCCGAGCCGTCCGAGAACCGGATCGTCACCGGAACGGAGTCACGCTGGAAATGTGCGGCCTTCGAGAGCTTCGCCGCGCCGGCCGATGGCGCGAACGTTCCCTCGCACACGATTCCCTTCGCATGAGCCACCCGATAACCCGGCTTTGTTCCTGGGTCCTGCGCCATGGCCTCGAAGATCTGCTGCGCGAGGCTCTTGTCCCCGGTGTCTGCTCCCAGCGCCGTTGCAGCCCATAGCGCGCCCACGGCGAGGAATGCGGCGCCCGTTGCAATCCGGCCAAGTACTATCGATGAAGAGTTCACGGTGTATCTCCTTTCAGAATTCATGAAATCGCCAACCAGCTGCGCGATTCGGTCCGCCGCTGTATCGAGCGCGAAATGACCCGCATCGAGGACGTGGACTTCGACCTTGCCACTGTCGCCAGTTTCGCTGCTTTCGATTGGCATGGTGGACTCCATGTTGAAGAACTGTCCGTCGCGCATACCCGGGTTCAATTGGATGCGATGTATCGAATGCGATACACAGATGCAATCAGACCAGACGCGTAAAGACGAATCCATTGGACAATGGTATCGATCGATACCATCGTCCAATAGATTCACCTCCACGCTTGCGGCATGATCGACCGTGTTCTGTGTTCGCGATTCGCACGGCACGAGGGCGCGCACCACGACGCTGAAGCCGTTTCGCATGCGAATGCGAGAACCGTCAGACAACGCTCACGCAACGCTACCGGGAAAGGAAAGAAACTCATGCCACTGATTCGAATTGATGTCATACGGGGGCGGGATCCATCCCAGCTTCGTGCTCTAGCGGACACCGTGCACGAAGTGCTGGTAGAGACCTTCGCGGCCCCACCCCGCGACCGATACCAAATCATCTCCCAACATGAAGCTGGCGAGATGACCTTGCTCGACACGGGACTTGGATTCGAACGCAGTACCGACGGGGTCGTGGTCATCCAAGTGACTGAGCAAGGCCGGACGCGGGATCAGAAAGAGGCCCTGTATTCCGCGCTCGCTGCGCGCCTCGCCGATCGCGAACTGGTCGCCCCTGCTGATCTCATCATATCAATCAGTGAGAACACGCGCGCCGACTGGTCGTTTGGTTTCGGCAAAGCGCAGTTCTTGACCGGCGATCTATAGCCGCGGATTAGCAATGAAGTAGACCGCCTGAAAGTCAATGTAGGAGCCCGGCTTTGCATCCCGCGCAGATGAGCGCAGTCGTGCTCGAATCGGTGCCAACCTGCCCGCGTTGTGGTCTTGCTAGGAAGGAAGCCATGCCCACTGACGCGGGCGCGCAGCTTCAGAGGATCGCGTCCACAATGCCGCGACGACCGTCGACACGAGCACGACACTTTCTCTCAGCCACTGTGCGGCGGTCCCAGATAAGGGAACTCCGCGAGCAAGTCGCTGTGGGGTCCCACCTTGTCCTCTGTGATCTTCCGATTAGTGAGGACCGCTAGGAAGACATCGGCCGCGTCGTCGGTAAGTGTCCGACCGTTGTCCGGGAACGACGCTGGGCGAGTGGGATCATAGGTCAGGATCTCCGGCAGCATCGTCCGGGCTACCAGCGTTGCTTCCTCCGGCGCATATGCACCCGTGTGCTCGAGCGCGTGCGCAAAGCCTGCAACGAAACGACCATCGTCCTTCGGCTCACCTGTGAGGTAGGCGTTTCGTTCGTCGTCGCCAAAAGCTAGGATAAGGAAGGTTTGCAGCGGCATGGCACCACGCTCCGCCTGGACCCAGTTTCCATCCGCCCCATGCGCGCGAACGACCGTGCGTTGCCATAGACCGAATTTCTTTGTGGCTAGCGCAGAGTTCGGAACTTCCAGTACGATGCTGCAGACGTTCTTGTCGGCGAAAAAATCATCGCCCGTAAAGCGCAGGTTGTTCACGGCGCCGCGTCGGTCGAAGAAAAACGGATCGCTGCGCCAGCCTGCGAAGAAACGATAGTGGCCTACCTGCGTCACCAGCGCTTCACGACCTGTCGAGACCGGCGCCCCCTCGACGATCGTCTGGCCGTCATCGCCCATTCCGGCGGCCTGCTTACCCTCAGCGCGGCGTAGCGTCGCGCTCTGTGCTCCGCCTGCGGTGGACGAGAAGCACACCCGGTACGCGATATCGGCGACTGCATCGCCGTCCGTGTCGATCTTGAACTCATACACGGCCTCCGTCGCGAAGGGCTCGGTGGTCGTGGGCGCCAGTGGGTCGCCGTCAAGGAAATCACGGACGGACGGATGCACGTTCATGATCAGGATCGACTTGTCTGCGTCCCCCGGCTTGGGAAAGACATACAGATCGGCCAGGTCCAGGCGCGCATCCCCATAAGGAAACCCCCAATTGGGACCGGAGTAATGGTGTGACATGGATCTTCTCCTTTGCTCCAGATACGCATCGTGACTAGACGCGGGAGCCATTCAAGCGCATCAATGAGATTTAGAGCATCTGGCGCATTTCTCACTTCGGCGTCCAATTCGGGTGCCCAGTGAGTAGCCCGTTTAGCAGAAGTATCTGAAATGCGACAAGGCAACCAAAGGCCATGCTGAGCACTCCGGACATCAGCGCGAACCTTCGTGACCATTGTCCACTGCCGATTCCGAACACGCGGAGAGCTGAGGCCATGCTCACCGTGATCAGCACCATCCCGGCGACGGTACCGATTCCAAACAACAGCAGGTAGGCGAGAGCCCAGCGAGGATCGCGGATCGTAGCGAGCGCCAGCAGAGCTATCGCCGCTGAGCCCGCCATTCCATGCACCAAGCCCACCATCAGCGGACGCACGTAGACGTAGATCCCGAGCCCCGCGAACGTGCGGTCGAGGCAAGGCAGCGCCCCCCGACCGGCAGCTCCCGCCGACGAATGAGAGTGGAAGTAACCTCCGCGTTCGTGAGCATTTGCGATCACTGCCGGCACGTCGCCGCCGGGAAGAGCGATCGGCTTCGGCATGGAAGTCACGAAACTGCGCACGTTGATGAAGCCAAGCACCATGAGCATCACGCCGACGGAAAGCTCCATGCTGAGCCCTACTCGTACTGGGATCACCAGCTCGAAAGCAATGACGGCGACCCCCAAAGAAACGATCGTGAGCGTATGCCCGATGCCCCAACAGATCCCGATCAAGGCCGCGCGATAAATCGTTCTCTGCCGGGTGATGATAGTGGCAATCGCGATGACGTGATCTGGATCAGTGGCGTGGCGAATTCCGAGAACAAAACCAACTGCGACGATGGAGATTATGCTGAGCACGTTTCTCTCCGAACCAGGCTGACTTTCGCGCGTATGGTCAGAACGCCAATGCGCCAGCCGTTGCGACAGCGTGGTCCTGGTCGCCGCTGCCACCGCTGACGCCGATCGCGCCTACGACTTTGCCATCCCGTTTCAGAGGAATACCGCCAGCGAAGATCATGATCTTGCCGTCGTTCGACGCATGAATACCGAAGAACTGGCCTCCTGACTGAGAAGACTTGGCCAAATCCTTCGTCTCGATATCGAATGCGCGCGACGTGTACGCCTTCTTCATCGAGATATCAATGCTGCCGATCCAGGCGTTATCCATACGAACGTGCGCGACGATGTTTCCGCCTTCGTCAGCCACCGCGATGTTCATGGGCTGGCCAATTTCCTTGGCTTTCTTCTCCGCTGCGCTGATCACGCGGCGGGCATCTTCGAGCTTCACGGACATGGATCCTCCTTACATTTGGTGTTATGCGGCGGCCCCAGGTATGGGAATTCGGTTAGCAGATCGTGGTGAGGGCCGACCTCGGTTAGGCTTGACCGCGGGCGAAAGCTAGAGGCCCAGATCACTCAGCCCCGGATGATCGTCGGGACGGCGGCCGAGCGGCCAGCGATACTTGCGCTCCGACTCGGCGATCGGTAGGTCATTGATCGATGCGAACCGTCGCGCCATGAGGCCGTCCTCGTTGAACTCCCAATTCTCATTCCCATACGAGCGGTACCAGTGACCCGAGTCGTCGTGCCATTCGTAAGCGAAACGCACCGCGACGCGGTTCCCGCTGAACGCCCACAGTTCCTTGATAAGCCTGTAGTCCAACTCCTTGGACCACTTGCGAGAGAGGAGAGCAACGATTTCGTTCCGTCCGTTGACGAATTCCGAGCGGTTCCTCCACCGTGAATCGATCGCGTAGGCCAGAGCTACTTTCCCCGGGTCGCGAGTGTTCCACCCATCCTCGGCGAGGCGCACTTTTTGAATCGCACTCTCGCGCGTGAACGGAGGCAAAGGGGGGCGGGTTGTGATCGTTGCAGTTGCCATCGTTTCTGGAGGTGATGGTCGGCTACTGATGAGGCTGACGCGTCAGATCAGCTTGGCGTCCAATGTGATCGCGGCGTTGAACACCTTGGAGACTGGGCAATTCTTCTCGGCATCGCTTGCCATTCGAGCAAACGCAGCTTCGTCCAGGCTCGGCACTTCGGCGCGCAGGGTCAGAGCGGACCGACTGATGCGGAATCCCTGGCCCTCTGGCTCGAGAGTGACCGCCGCCTCGGTAGTGAGCTCCGTGGGCGTATAGCCGGCGGCCTGAAGCCGAAAGGCCAGTGCCATGGTGAAGCAGCCGGCATGGGCGGCAGCGATCAACTCTTCGGGATTGGTGCCCTTCTCGTTCTCGAAACGCGTTCTGAACGAATACGGAGTCTCAGCGAGCACGCCGGAATCGGTGGAAAGATTGCCGTTGCCGGTGCGACCAGTGCCGCGCCAAATCGCTTTCGCCTTGCGGATCATGTAACGTCTCCTTGCTATGGTGTCTTCCGAACTTTCTCGCATTTCATTTCAAGCTTGGTACGCATCCTGACGGTGGTCGCTCACACCGACTGCTTCAACGCTGCAGTGTCGACCGGCGGCTTTCGCAGCCGCTTACCGGTTGCCGCGAAGATGGCGTTGGTCACTGCGGGAACGATCGCGCAAGTCCCGGCCTCGCCCATTCCTCCCGGCGGCTCGGTGCTGTTCACGATGTAAACCTCGATGGCCGGCACCTCGTTCATCCGCAGCATCTGACAATCGTGGAAATTGCTTTGCTCGACGCGGCCATCCTTGAGCGTGATCTCTCCATGCAGCGCTGCCGTGATGCCGAAGACGATCGCGCTCTGGATCTGTGCCTGGACAGTATCGGGATTAACGACGGTGCCACAATCCACCGCACAAACGACGCGCCGGACGCGAACCGCTCCGTCCTTGGACACCTCGACTTCTGCAACCTGCGCCAGATAGGTCGCGAACACGAACTGGAGGGAGACGCCACGGCCGATCCTTTCCGGCACAGGCTGTCCCCAGCCGGCCTTTTCCGCCGCGAGATCGAGGACCGCCTTGGCGCGCGGCGTCTTGTCGAGAAGCGCACGCCGATAGGCAACCGGATCCTGCTTCGCTGCGGCCGCCAGTTCGTCGATGAAGCTTTCGGTCACGAAGACATTGTGCGACGGCCCGACACTGCGCCAGAACGCCGTCGGAATACCCGGAGGCTCCACCCTCAGATACTCGACGTGCAGGTTCGGGAACGCATAGACCAGATCGATCGCGCCTTCGGTCGTGTCGGGGTCGAGACCCTTGTTGAACGCTGGCGGGAGATAGCGCGCAATGACCGAGGAGCCCGCGAAACGATGGTTCCAGGCGACCGGCTTTCCCTTGTCGTCGAGACCGGCAGACATCCGATCGAAAAAATAGGGCCGATACATATCGTGCTGAATATCTTCCTCGCGGGTCCATACCACCTTGACGGGGCCTTCTACATGCTGCGCGATCTGGACGGCGCGCTCGACACCATCGGACTCCAGTCGTCGGCCGAAGCCACCGCCGATCAGATGATTGTGGAGCACGACCTTGTCCAACGGCAGGCCGGTGATCTTCGCCGCCGCCGCTTGGCAGCGTGCGATGGCCTGGTTGCCGACCCAGATTTCGCAGCCGTCCTTGCGGACATGAACCGTGCAGTTCATCGGCTCCAGCGCCGCGTGCGCGAGAAATGGCACCTGGTAGGTCGCCTCGACCTTGGTGACAGCGCCCGCCATCGCCTTGTCGACGTCCCCGATGTTTTGCGCCACCGCCCCCGAATTGAGCGTCGCCTTTTCGAGTTCGGCTGCGATGTCGTTCGTGTTGAGCTTGGCGTGCGGCCCGTCGTCCCATTCGATCACCAGCGCCGCCAGCCCTTTCTTGGCGGCCCCCATATGGTCGGCCACGACGGCGACGGCGTCGTCGAGCCGCACGACCTGACGCACGCCCTTGACGGCTTTGGCCGCCGCATCGTCGACGCTCTTCACCCGACCACCGAAGACGGGCGATTGCGCCAGTGTCGCGATCTTCACGCCCGGCGGCCGAGCGTCGATGCCGTAGACGGCCGTTCCGTTGACCTTCGACGGCGTGTCGAGGCGCTTCGCCGACGTGCCGATGAGTTTGAAATCCTCACGTCGCTTGAGCGCGACGTTTTCCGGGACCGGCATGCGAGCGGCATCGGCGGCGAGCTCGCCGTACTTGAAACGTTTCCCCGTCGGCGGGTGACGCACCTCGCCGCTTTGCGCGCGGCAGGATGCTGGATCGACATTCCAGCGCTTCGCCGCCGCTGCCACGAGCATGGTTCTCGCGGTCGCCCCGGCCTGGCGCAGGGGCTGCCATGCACCGCGTATCGCATTCGAGTTGCCCGTTGCCTGCACCCCAAGCAAGGGATTTGCATAGAGTTTTTCGTTGGGCGGAGCGTGTTCGAGGTGTACCTGTTTCAAGTCCACCTCCAGCTCTTCGGCGATCAGCATCGGGATGGACGTATAGGTGCCCTGGCCCATCTCGACGTAAGGCATGATCAGCGTGACCTGACCGTTCGGATCGATGCGGATGAATGCGTTCGGCGTAAACGGCTCACTCACGACTTTTTCGGCAGCACCGGCCACGCTGATTGAACGACCGGCGGTGAACCCGAGCAGCATGCCGCCGCCCAACGCCGCGCTCGCGCTCAGGAAGCGGCGCCGGGAGCGATCCAGGCTGTCGCGTTCGACGAGGCCGATAGCTCGATTGGAAGTCATGTCAGGCTCCTTTCTTGTCGCTCGTCGCAGCCCGCGCCGCGTGCTTGATCCCGTCACGTATGCGCATATAGGTCCCGCAGCGGCAGATGTTTCCGGACATCGCAGCGTCGATGTCGGCGTCGTTTGGCTTCGGGTTGGCGGCAAGCAATGCCGTCGCAGACATGATCTGGCCGGACTGGCAATAGCCGCATTGGGGCACCTCGAGATCGATCCAGGCCTGCTGAATCTTCTTGCCGGCAGCCGTGGCGCCAATGGCCTCGATCGTCGTAATGCGCTTGCCGGTCACGGCGGAGACCGGCGTTATGCATGAACGCACCGGTTTGCCGTCGACATGGATCGTGCACGCGCCGCACAACGCACGACCGCAACCGAACTTGGTGCCGGTCATACCGAGGACGTCGCGCACCACCCACAGCATCGGCGTGTCGTCGTCGACATCGACGCTGTGTGTCTTCCCATTGACTGTGATGGTGAACGCCATGACGGTCCCTCCCTTTCTGCCCACGACACAAGAAACGCAGATGGGATCAGACCAGAAAGGCGAAGGTGAATCTATTGGACGATGGTATCGGTCGGTACGTCGGTGTCAGTCGGCGAGGCAATCGTGCTGTGCGCGGCGCCCGGCGACACCAAGGTATGATGGACGCTCGCCTGCGGAGTGGCGCATCGTCAGTAGATGGCGTCATGGCGAAGTGGCTTGGGACGGACTGACAGATGAACCGACGTCACGCGTTTGAATTTGCCGTAAAGGTCAACAACGCAGGCGATCTCTAGGGGCCTCTGAGTGAGTCCACATGACCCCATCGTTTTCATCGTCGATGACGACCGCCGGATCTGCGAAGCGTTATCCGAGCTTCTTTCGACCTTCGATTTGAACGTGGTCACGTTCGGTTCGGCGGCTGAGTACATCGCATACCCGAAGCCCGACGTGCCGGCTTGCCTGATTCTGGATGTGGAACTTCCGGACATCAACGGACTGGATCTCCAAAGCCAGACCAGGCAGGAAAATCACCCGCAAATCGTCTTCATCACGGGCCATGGCGACATTCCCACTTCCGTGCGAGCGATCAAGGCGGGCGCGGTCGACTTCCTGACCAAACCGTTCAAGGAGGCAGATCTGATGCGAGCAATCCATGCTGCCATCGCCCAGGATCGCGACGCCAGGTGGAAGAGAGCCGAGTTGGGCGAGTTGCGTCAGCGCCTTTCGTCCCTGACACCACGCGAGCGCGAGGTTCTTCCTCTAATCGTGAGCGGTCTTCTCAACAAACAGGCTGCGTCCAAGCTAGGCATCAGCGAGGTCACGATCCAGATTCATCGCAGCAAGATCATGAAGAAGATGGGCGCCGGATCGCTTGCCGAGCTGGTAAGAATGGCTGGGATGCTCGAGATACCGAT
>WNFQ01003390.1_pt1 | contig 11624 bp, 6 predicted proteins | sample 5400171 | NCBI WGS metagenome assembly WNFQ01 (sample SAMN13153356, study PRJNA577476) | soil metagenome | isolation source: 20 cm soil under Madrone tree | place: USA:California | collected 2016-06-14
CCCGCTGAAATGGTGCGGCTGTAATATTCGCGCTGAATCGGGTAGCGCTCACTGCCGTTATAGAAGCCAAACACTTCATTGTTCAGGTTCAGCATTGAGACGATCGCCTGCAGCCCATGCGAGCGAGGAATCTCATAACTAACTTGCGCGTCGACCTGGGTGTGCGGGTAGAGGTAGGTATCTCCGTTGGGATCCGAGGTGGCGTTGTTGCCGGCATAGGACCATATATATCCGTCGTTATGCGTCAGTCCCATGCGCGCGGAGACGCCCTTTTTGTCGTAAGTCACATCAACGTTCCAGTTGTTGGGTGCGGTGCGCAGAAGAGTAGGGTGATCGGTGCGTCCGAAGCCATTGGGAAAAGTGGCGCGCGATGCCGTGTGACTGTAGTTTGCACTTACTCCCATACCGTTGAGCAGACCCGGTAAGAACCGCAATTGCTGCTGCCAGCTCATTTCGATCCCCTCGATGTGAGCGTGGGGACCATTGATCAATGTACTCTCGGTAAGGCCCTCATACGGAGCGGTCGTGCGTACAATTGTGTCTCCGTAAATGGGATCGGTCAGATACTTGTAGAACGCTCCGAACTGAATGATGCCAACCGGCTTCAGATAATGCTCTAAAAGAATGTCGAAGTTTTGGCCATGGGTTGGTTTTAGCGCGGGGTTGCCGGCCGACACGGGAACATTGGGATTGGTTGGATCGTCGGTCAGATACGGCGACATATCGTAAAAGTTCGGCCGCGCGATACCCATGCCGTAGGAACCACGGAGGATTGTGTCAGACCCAATACGATACTGGGCTTGCACGCTGGGGAACACGTTGGTGTAGCTGTTGTGGGCGGGCAGGGGCGAAGATGAGACAAAATTCCCGTTAGTGTCAAGATTCACAACAGTTCCCAGCAGCGAGTCCTTGGTCGCTTCGATTCGCAGGCCGGTCTGCAAACGGAGGCGCCCCAGGCTGATCGTGTTCATGACATAGCCGGCATAGATGCGCTCGCTGTCATCAAAATCGTTGGGGAGCGAACGTACCTGGTCAAAGCCTCCCGAAAACTGGCTTGGGTTGCCATTGAAATACGCCAAGATCTTCTTGTAATCGGTTGTGGGCCCGTACCGGTAACGCCCCATGTAATAGTCGCTGTTGGTAAAGGAGCTGAGAAACGAACTCATCAGCAGGCTACCATTCGGACCGAACGATGAGTCGGTGAAAATCTGGCTCTTGCGAGCGTCCCAGGTCTTGAAACCGACTTCGAAGGAGCTGTAGTGGCTGCCGGCGCGGTACTGTTTGTTCAGCGAGATGTCGCCGACCACGTCGCGCTCGAAAGTGCTGTCATGTTGGAAGGAGAGATAGGCGAGGCTGTACTGCGTGGGGTCGTAGATGTTCACGCCATTCAAGACCGTAAATCGCGGCGTAAACGGGTTGCTGACGTCCATTCCAAACTGAACATTGTTGATGGGGCTGTCGGGAGCGACCGGCCCAAAACCAGCGCGGGGATAGGAAGCCAGAGCCTTGGCCTGCGATAAAGCAAGTTCGTAGTTCAGAACGGTGCTTCCGAACAAGTGCCGGGCGCCCGCTTGAATGCTGAATATTTGTTGCTCCGGCCTGCGGAAGACATTGGTAAAGAACATATTTCCGGTGTTATCCGAGGTTGTGGGAGTAAGAATAGCGCCCAATTGGGGAGAGTAAATCCAATCCTCTCCGTGGTCATTGAAGCGGGAATACAACCCCTTGAGATAAATGGACGACATGTCTCCGAGCTTGTAGTCGACTCCGCCCCCGAACCCATAGCGGGTGCGGTCGTAGTGATATTCACGCAGGTCCATGGTGTTGGGACCGGCATAAATGCCGCCATTTGCTGCGGGGAACAATCCGGGCACCGGTTCTACGTCATCAATGCCGCGGGCGTTGAAGTCGTAGCTTCCACCGAAAATAATCCCGAAGCGCTTCTCCCTCCCGAAGCGATTGCCCGCAGTTCCGGCAAATTGGTCAAGCCGGCGGCCTCCCGCGATCGGCGTATAGCCGCCCATCCCGAGAAGAGTCAGATAGGGACGATCGGCGGCGGTCTTTGTCAGCAGGTTTACCGATCCGCCGATGGCGTCCGCGTCCTGATTCGCGGACAGCGTTTTGCTTAACTCGATGGAGTCGATGAGATCGACGGGGATGGCGTCAAGCTTTACATTACGGACGTTTTCCGGCGAGGGTACGTGAATTCCATTGATGGTGACATTGCTGAGGCGCGGCTCGGTACCACGAATCTGGATGTATTTGCCCTCGCCCTCGTCGCGCTCGAGCGAGACGCTTGGCAGCCGCCCAACGGAGTCGGCGATGTTCGTGTTCGGCAGACTGGTGATGACACTGGCTGGAAGGACTTGGAGAATGTTGTCAGCGACTCTTTCGCGGTTTAGGGCTTCCAGTTCACCGAACTGGCGGTCGGCGATGACGAGAACCTCTTCACTTGTTTTTGCAACCTGCAGGACGGCGTTCACGCTGACAGTCTGTCCGGAAGCAACCGTTACATCCACCGAAAACGGCGCGAACCCAATGTACGACACGGTTAGCGTGTAGTGGCCGCGGGCAACGGCAGTGATGGTGAACTCCCCCTGGCTGTTGGAGACCGCCGCCTGACCGTCCGGATGGAGCTCGACACGCGCCCCCTGCAGTACTCCCTGGGTATTGTCTTTCACATTGCCGGTGATGGAGCCGCTGCGGTCCTGCGCTTGAACCGGCATGATTCCCCAAACCAACCCTAGCAACAAAACGACAAATCGCTTAAAAATCGGCGTTGACATAGCGAATCTCCTCGAACGATTTTTAATTCCCCTGCTCTTTTTTCTCGCCCCGCGACGAAAACGGGAGACAGCTCATGCTGTCCCGGCAAATCGGGAATCAGAAAAACGACATATCAAAGTTCGGAACTGGTGACGATAGCAAGAAAACGTGAATACACTGTTACAGCACGTTTGCTAAAAGGTTAAAGTATTCGATGTTGTCCCAGAGTCATATTTGGGAAATTGGAATCACACTACGGTTGTGAACTCTCACCGTCTCAGATGGAACAGGCTCCGCGAATCCGCATCGGGACTGCCGGCTGGTCGTATAAAGACTGGGACGGGATTCTGTATCCGCCGGAAGTGACGCGAAAGAAAATTCATCCTGTCGAATTTCTGGCGCGATTCTTCGACGTCATCGAAATCAACACTTCGTTTTATGGACACATACGGCCGGAACTGGGGCGTCTGTGGTCGCGAAAAGCAGCCGCGGTCAATCCAAATTTTCTTTTTACCGCGAAGCTGCACCGGTCGTTCACACATTCTCCGCTGGCGGTGATGGAACCAACCTCGGCGGCCAGCATCCGGCCGAATGACCAGGATGAACGACTTGCCAGAGAAGGTCTGGACTCGCTGGCCTCGGAAGGCAAGTTGGGCGCGCTGCTGATTCAGTTCCCCGTCTCATTCAAGAACACCAGTCTCAACCGCGAGTATCTGGAGCAGTTGTTGCGGCAGTTCATTGAGTATCCGCGAGTGGTCGAGGTGCGGCACGAGAGTTGGGATAATCCGGAGACGATCGCCGAATTCATGCGTCACAACATCGGTTTCTGCAACATCGATCAGCCGCTGCTGGGGCGTTCTTTGGCGCCGACAGAGCATGTTACGTCGGGCGTCGGATACGTCCGCCTGCATGGCCGCAACTACGAGCATTGGTTTGAGGGCGGGTTCGACAGCGATAACCGCAATCGTGATGATCGTTACAACTATCTCTATAAGCCTGCGGAATTGGAGAAGTGGAAAGAAAAAGTCGAGAGCATCGCGCGCCGCGCCGAATCGACATACGTGATTGCGAACAATCACTTTCAGGCGAAGGCGGCGGTGAATGCGTTGGAGTTAAGACATCTGCTGGACGGAAAGAAAGTTCGCGCCCCGGAGACGCTGGTAAAACATTATCCCGAACTGAAAGAGATGGTTGAGAGGGAAGACGCAAGCGGGGAATACTCACTGCTGGGGTGAAAAACAATGCGGAGTTTGATGTAGCGGTGATACGACAAACGCCGTATAGAATTCCTGGTGCGACTATAGCACTGTCAAGCTATCTCCTCCCGCCACATGGATAAATTACCACCCACTAAGTGTAACGCAAGCGATATTCTGCTAGACTCTCCGCTAAGACCGAGGGCAGGTTGCTGACTCGGACAAGTTAATGGGGGCCATCTTAAGGAAAGTCTTTCGAAAGGCCCCTGGAAATAATCTTGGGGCAGTCGCTGGAATTTGATCTGGCCGATCACAACTACGTAGGTAAAATTCCAAGCGGCTCGCCCATGGGGTGAGCCATGGCATTGCACCCTGCTAAGCGCCACGTTCCGGAAGAATTGCCAGTCGCGTGGGACCCGATCCGGCGGGCCCTGGAAGAAAACGAAGACTGGTATCGCGATCTAGTTGACCATAGCCAAGACCTTTTGTGCGTCCACGACCTTCAAGGCCGATTCCTGTCGGTCAATCCCGGTCCAGCGCGTCTGCTGGGTTACAGCGTAGAAGAAATGCTGCAGAAGCCGATGCGGGATTTTCTTGACCCGCAATTCCGGAGTCAGTTTGAGGACTACCTGCGCGAGATCGAACGCACGGGGGAGGCTCGCGGGCTGATGGCGGTGTTGACGCGATCGGGAGAGCAGCGGATCTGGGAATATCACAACACTCTGCGAACCGAGGGAGTGGCAACGCCGATTGTCCGAGGGCTCGCGCATGACATCACGGAACGGGTGCGGGCGGAGAAGGCGCTGCGCGCGACCAACGAAGAGCTGCTCAAGACGGCACGGGAGCGGGAGCGGATGCTGCAGGAGCTCATGCTGTTCCGGACGCTGCTGGACCAATCGAACGATAGCATTGAGGTAATCGATCCGGAGACCATGGGTTTCCTCGATGTGAATGAGAGGGCGTGCGTAGAACTGGGATACAGCCGGGAAGAGCTCTTGTCGATGACGGTTTTTGACATCGCCCCGGACACCGACGAAAGTTCGCGAGCGCAGGTGGAGCAACAGTTGCGGGAGCCGGGATTCGCAATCATAGAGAGAGTGCACCGACGGAAAGATGGAACTACGTTTCCGGTGGAAGTGAATTTGCGAAAGGTGCGATTGGACCGGGAGTATGTCGTGGCCGTTTCGCGCGACATCACGGCACGGAAGCGGTCGGAGGAGAGGCTGCGAGAGTTCGGAAGGGTAGTAGAGAATCTTGAAGAGCAGGTCGCGGTGGTGGACCGGGAGTATCGGTACGTGATCGCGAACCGGGCATACCTGAGCTATCGGGGCGCGACGAAAGAACAAGTTGTAGGGCGCTTGGTACCGGAGGTATTGAAGCCAGAGGTGTTTGAGTCAGCGGTAAAACACAAACTGGATGAGTGTTTGCTGGGGAAGGTCGTCAGCTACGAGATCAGGTATAGCTATCCAGAGATAGGGGAGAGGGACATATCGGCCACGTATTTTCCGTTAGAAGGTTCGACAGGGACTAGTCACGTGGTGTGCGTTCTCCGCGACATCACGGAGCGGAAGCGGGCGGAGGAGGCGTTACGCGAGAGTGAGGCGCGGGAGCGGGTAAGAGCGAAGGAGTTGGAGACAGTGCTGGAAGCGGTGCCCGTACCCGTTTACATCTCGCATGACGCCGAGTGCAGACGGATTACAGGAAATCGGTCGGCATATGAACAGCTCCGTATCGCGGGAGGCAAAAACTTTTCGAAGAGCGCGTCACCGGAGGAGCAGCCCGGTTTCCGCGTGATGCAAGATGGAGTGGAGATTCCAGCGGATCTATTGCCGATGCAGCAGGCGGCAGCTACGGGGGAGCCGGTGTATGGACGCGCATTGACGATGGTATTTGAGGATGGCGCCGAGCGGGAGACCGTGATGAATGCGGTTCCGCTGCTGGATGAGACCCGCAAGCCTCGGGGAGCGGTAGGGGCATCGATCGACGTGACAGAACTGAAGCAGGCGGAGAAAGCCTTGCGGGAAAGCGAGATGCGATTCCGGACGGTGTACGAGCGATCTCCGGTTGGCATTACTCTGGTGGATTCGCACACCGGGCGATTCCTGCAAGCCAATCCGAAGTTCTGCGAAATCGCCGGACGCAGCGAAGAAGAGCTATTGCGGATCGACGTGGGGAGCATGACTCATCCCGATGATGTTGAGCACGGCAGTGAATACCTGCAGCAACTCGCCGAGGAAAAACTGGCCAATTACGAGATGGACAAAAGGTATCTTCGCCCGGATGGATCGGTGCGCTGGGTGAGGATTCTGGTGGTGCCAATGTGGAGTAAAGGAGAAAAGCGCCGATGGCACATGGCTCTCGTGCAGGACATCACCGAGCGTCGGCAGGCGGAGGAGCGGCGCGAACGCACCGAGGAGGCCTTGCGGCAAAGCGAGGAACAATTACGCGAAGCCAAGAAAAAGCTTACGGAAGAAAAACTTTATCTGGAGCAGGAAATCGATACAGAACTTGGGTTTGGCGAAATTATCGGACAGAGCAAGGCCCTGCAAGCCGTCATGGAGCAGGTGGGGAAAGTGGCCGCCAGCAACGCCACCGTGCTGCTGCTCGGTGAAACGGGAACAGGTAAGGAACTGGTGGCGCGGGCGATCCACCGGTTGAGCCAGCGCGCCAATAATAGTTTCATCAAATTGAATTGCGCGGCGATTCCGTCGGGGTTGCTGGAGAGCGAGTTATTCGGTAATGAGAAGGGCGCCTTCACTGGAGCGGTAAGCAGGAAAATAGGACGACTCGAATTGGCCGACAAGGGCACGTTGTTTCTCGACGAGATCGGGGAGATTTCGCTGGCGTTGCAGCCAAAGCTGCTGCGGGTTTTGCAGGATCAGGAGTTCGAGCGGCTGGGTGGAACGCAAACGCTGAAGGTCGACTTTCGTTTGATTGCAGCCACGAACCGAGATTTGGCTGATGTCGTGCGGCAAAACGAGTTTCGGAGCGATTTATATTACCGGTTGAGCGTGTTCCCGATCCGCCTGCCACCGCTACGGGAACGGCGCGAGGACATCCGGTTGCTGGTGGAACACTTTGTGCAGAAGTGCTCCCAGCGAATGAACAAATTGATCACGAGCATCCCAAAGAAAACCATGGAAGCGCTGATGGAGTGGGAGTGGCCGGGGAATGTGCGCGAGTTGGAGAATTTTATCGAGCGGTCGGTGATCCTGACTCAAGGTTCGGTGTTGGTGGCGCCGTTGAGTGAACTGGCCCTGATTGGCACGGAGGACAAAAGCGTGGATGAAACGCTGGAGGCGACGGAACGCGAGCACATTCTCCGCGCTTTGCGGGAGAGCCACGGGCAGATTGGCGGGCCGAGAGGGGCGGCGGCGCGGTTGGGGTTAAAACGAACAACCCTGCAATCTAAGCTGAAGCATCTTGGCATCAATCCGCGGGGTGGACCGATCAAGCACTAGTTCACTGCGGTTCAACTGCTTCCATACGTCTCTGAACTTCATTTTGCTCTTCTCAATGACCTTCTTTTTGATCTTTGGGAGTTGGCACACGCGGGCCGGAGCACCCGTTCAAAACGGGTAGATGCCGAAGGTCGGGCGGTTCGGTTACAATCCTCGCGCGCATGAACCGCGAATATAACAAACAATATAGCCATGAATTGGGGCGCGACATGGAGTCGCTGGCGTTCGGGCACGCAGGGCAGCCGATCCTCGTTTTTCCGACATCCAGGGGACGTTTTTTTGAGTATGAAGATGCAGGGATGATCCCCGCGCTGGCCGGGAAGCTGGATGGGGGCGCGATCCAGGTATTCTGCGTCGATAGCGTCGACGGCGAGAGTTGGTACAACAAGGGCGCTCATCCGGGAGCGAGGGTTGGGCGGCACGTGCAGTACGAGCGCTATGTGATCAATGAGTTTCTACCGTATTTGAAGTGGAAAAACTGGTCTCCGCAAATCGCGGTGACGGGGTGCAGTTTTGGCGGTTATCACGCGCTGAATTTTTCCCTGCGGCATCCGGATGTGGTTTCTTCTTGCGTGACCATGAGCGGATCCTTTGACATCAAGAGCTTCCTCGACGGCTATTACGATGACAATGTCTATTTCAATAATCCGGCGGATTACCTGCCGAACTCGGGCGATGAGTGGTTCCTGAACCGGTACCGCCAGATGAAGATTGTGCTGGGAACATCCGATTGGGATATGTGCCTGGATGCGAATGTGAAGATGGCAGGGATTCTGCAGGGTAAGGGGATTCCGCATTGGTTGGATATCTACGGGGATAACAGCAAGCATGATTGGCCGCTGTGGCAGCGGATGGCGGGAAAGTATTTTTAGGAACTGGTCGTTGGTCGCTAGTCGTTAGCACGGGGCGGGCTTCGCCCAAAGGACGGACGAATGCGTCCGTCCCTACGTGGGTCGAGATCTTGGTCTGACGAGGACTTAAATTTATGGCTGATAAGAAAATCGGGATTCTTTTTGGGATGGAGAATACGTTTCCGCCGGCATTGGTCGAGAAGATCAACTCCATGAAGGCCGAGGGCGTTACCGCCGAATTTGTGAAGATTGGCGGCATCCGGATGGATGAGCCGAAGAAGTACGACGTCATCATTGACCGGATTTCGCAGGACATTCCTTTCTACCGGGCATATTTGAAGAACGCGATGCTGCAGGGAACGATTGTGATTAACAATCCGTTCTGGTGGACGGCGGACGACAAGTTTTTTAATTATGCGCTGGCGCACAAAATGGGCGTGGCCATTCCACCTACGGTGATTTTGCCGCATCACCAGCATCCCCCGGATACTACCGATAAATCCATGCGGAATTTGATGTATCCGTTGAATTGGGAAGAGGTGTTTGCCTATGTTGAGTTTCCCGCGTTCTTGAAGCCTTATTCGGGCGGCGGCTGGAAGCACGTATATAAGGTGCATTCTCCGGAGGAGTTCTTCCACAACTACAACCGGACGGGCGACCTTTGCATGACGTTGCAACATGGCGTGGAGTTTGAGGATTATTACCGCTGTTACGCGGTGGGGCAGGAGAAAGTGCACATCATGAGGTACGATCCGAGAGCGCCGCATCATGAGCGCTATGTGACGGGGAATCCGCAGCCGGGAACGAAGTTGAAGGAGCGGATCGAGAAAGATGCGCTGGCGTTGTGCCGCGCGTTGGGGTACGACCTGAACACCGTGGAGTTTGCGGTGGAGGACGGCGTCCCGTATGCGATTGACTTCATGAATCCCGCTCCGGATGCAGAGGTTACGTCGGTGGGGCAGCAGAATTTTGAGTGGATAGTGGACGCGGTGGCGGAGATGGCGGTGAGTAAGGCGCTAAGCGGTCAGAATCCGGTAGAGGAATTGCGCTGGGCGGCGTTCTTGAATGGTCCGAAGCGGGAGGAGATCCGTGCGACGAAGGCGCGGAAGAAGGCGTAGACGTGGACGAGGGCAGTTTCCCGTCCGCGTAAAAGCCAGGCTAGCTTCTCGCCGCCCGTCGCTGTTCCACCAATTCCTCGATTCGATCGAGAACTTCGTCCTCGCTCATGTTTGTCGAGTCGAGCACCACGGCGTCTTCGGCGGCCACCAACGGAGACGCCGTACGCGTGCGGTCCCGCCGGTCGCGCTCGCGAAGTTCCGCTGCCATCGTCTGTGCCGGCGCGCCTTTCACCTTCTGCTGGTCCAGCCGTCGTTGCTCGCGAATCACGGGATCGGCGTCGAGAAAAATCTTTAAGTCGGCATCAGGAAAAACTTTGGTTCCAATGTCACGGCCCTCCATAACGACACCGCCGCCGATGCCCATCTCGCGCTGCCGCTCCACCATCCACTCTCGCACCTTGGGATGCACCGACACGCGCGATGCCGCCTCGGTCACATCGCGCTCGCGAATGCGCGCGGAAACATCTTTTCCATTGAGAAGGACGCGATGGCCGCCGATGGAGCGCTCGAGAGTAATGCTCGAATCCTGCGCCATCTTCAGCAGCGCAGCTTCGTCGTCGAACGAAGCGTCCCCCTCGATCGCCTTGAGCGCCAGCGCTCGATACATCGCCCCGCTCTCCAGGTTCACGTAGCCGAGTTTGCGCGCCAGGCGGGAAGCGATCGTGCTCTTGCCCGCTCCGGCCGGGCCGTCAATGGCGATGATAAGTTTGCGTTGGGATGGATCGGTCATCGTGGGAATGTGCGATTCTACACGGCGCGCGCGTGGAAAACCACGGGACCGTGATGGGACTTTGATCGTGTGGGGACGGGCGCCCTCGCCCGTCCAAGCCGAGCAAAGCTCGGCAAGCTCTTTGCCGGCGTGACCCGTCATTCACCGGAGAGCCAAGCCTTAGAATTACGAGCCCTCGTCTCTTTGCTGTTCAGCTGACGCGCTCGGGGCGGCGATTCTTGGGGACGTACACCTGCTTCGGCGGAGTCACCTGCAGCAGCGACTTGCTCCCCACATGAACAAAGCTCAATTCCCGTGCCGAAAGCAAGGCGTGGATTGCTTCTTTAACTCGCGTCCGCGGAACGAAGTTCGCCAGGAAGTTCTCGACCTCTCCCTCATCCACCGCGATCACGCAATCCAGATATTTCGAAACCAGCGCCGAGAGCGCTTCCGGGACCGAAATCCCCACGCCCTCGCGCACCACATCCGGCGCCCAGCGCGACAATTCGTCCCATACCGAGCCTTCCTCCACCGTGTAATCCACGCGCGTTATGCGAAGCTTGGCCCACAGTTCGCTCAGCCCGCGATCGAGGCCGGCGTTCGAAACCGCTCCGCCCAGCATCTCGCCGAGTTTCGTTTTTGAAATCGGTCCACGGCGGCGGATGATTTCAAAAGCGTCACAGGCCAGCGGCGAATAAGGAGACCGTGGCCCGATCGTAGGCGGCTGCCTTGGATTGCGCTCGCCCACCAGCGAATAAAAGTACGGAAACACGGAGGGCGCCAGCAGAAACGCGTTGTTCTCGTCGATAAGTGGAGCCTCATAAGCTGCTTTATCGCGCAGCACGCGCACCATCAGTTCGGTCGCTTCTTTCGCTCGCGGATCGTTGTAGGCGTGCTGCCGCGCAGGCAACTTGTTATCCGCACCCACCCAGGCTCCGATGAAAGTCGGCACCAGAATCGCAGGCCGCATCGGATACATCAGACAAAATCCCACCGACTCGAGGAAAGTGCGCGCGTCATCCAGAGTGCGCACGGGCTGGCCGTCGAGGCGCCATTTTTGCATGCGAGCCTGCAGAAGTTCCGGGTCGGTCATGATTTCGATTAGAACACAGACTGGCTCTCAGCTCTTAGCTGTCAGCTCTCAGCCGTCAGGTCGCTCGTGAATCTATAAAGAACGAACTGACAGCTGAAAGCTGACAGCTAGATCCTCTTGAATGCCTTCTGAATATCCTGCATGGAATAGCGCAGCACCACCGGCCTGCCGTGCGGGCATGTCATGGGATGCTCGGTTTTTGCCAACTCCACGAGCAGCCACTCCATCTTGTTTTGTTCGAGTGGCATATTGACTTTGATCGCGGCGTGGCATGCGATCGAAGCCGCAATGCGCGTCCGCACCGCTTCCAGATTGATCGCTTGGTCCTCGCGCGTGAGCTGTTCGAAGATTTCGTTCAGCATGTGTTCGATCTGCGCCGCATCCACGCCTGCCGGTGCGACCTTTACCGCGACGCTGCGCGCGCCGAAGG
>WNFQ01007071.1_pt1 | contig 11624 bp, 12 predicted proteins | sample 5400171 | NCBI WGS metagenome assembly WNFQ01 (sample SAMN13153356, study PRJNA577476) | soil metagenome | isolation source: 20 cm soil under Madrone tree | place: USA:California | collected 2016-06-14
GGGCATACCGGGCGCTGCCGCACCACCGCCCCGCTGGCATCGAAGCGGGTGGCGACGATCTTCTCGGGCGCTACGCCTTCTTCGACCCACTTGATCACGGCGCTCACGACATGGTGCTCGGCATTGCGAAACGCCGCGGTTGGTTCCGGCGCGCCGCCGCCGATGGAGCTGGGCCCGGTGCCGCCGCCACAGTGACTGACCGCCGGCAGCATGAAGAGGCGGTGGTATTCCTGCACCTTCTTGCCGAACGCCTGTGCCGTCGCGGCGACGACCTGGGGCGAGAGCTTGTCGATGTGCTCGTCGAAGACGCGCTTGGGCACGTGCTGCAGCTTCTCGAACTGAGTCAGCGCATGCAAGTAGGCGATCGATCCATCCGGAGGCACTACGGAGTCGTTCCAGCCGTGGTAGTGGATGATCTTGCCGCCGCGGCTTGTGAACGCCCTGATGTCCGGGCTCGGCGCCGCAGTGATCGGCGAGAGCGCGGCCTTCGCTTGGTCGTAAACCGTCGACCAGTTGATGTCGCGGCGCCATTCGTACGGCGGTGACAACAGCGAATACACGTAGTGCCCGATAAACGGGCCGTAGCCGCCGGCGTACATCGCCTTGACGGTCGCGAGTTCCTGCGCGGTGAGGACCTTGTCGTCGCCGGAAGGGCCGAGCGTGTCGATGTCGAAGCTGCACGCGCGCGGATTGGTGATCTGCCCGTCGACCAGGCCGTCGATCGCATCGCATTTCGCGAGCACGCGCTTGGTGATCTCGCCTGCCTTCGTGGCGCTCAGGGCGGGCGGTTGCCCGAGGACGGGCGTCAGGTTCTTGCCCGTCCAGAGAAGCCAGAACAGGATGTCCGGGTAGAACATCGAGGGCGCACCGGCGGCGATGCCGTCGAAGAGCTCCGGATAGTTTTGCGCCATCATCATCGCCTGGCGCCCGCCGTTCGAGCAGCCTTCGAAATAGGAGTGAGCCACCGGCTGGTTGTAGAACGCGAGGCTCAGCGTCTTGGCTGCGGTGGCCACGTAGTAATGCGCGCGCAAGCCCCAGTCCTTGACCTTTTCCGGGTGACCCAGCGTCCAGCTCGCCGACTCGCCGCCGTCGTGGCCCATGTTGCTGCCGGCGGTGATGAAGCCGTCACCGATATCCTGCGCGAGCCGCGCGTACGGCGTAGCGCCGGCGTAGCCGCCCGTGCCGTTCACTTTCATCCGCCCCGTCCAGGCCGCAGCGGTGGCTGGCAGCCACACCTCGAACTTGATCTCCGAGTCGAACGACGGCCTCGCGACGCCTTGCACCCGGCAAAGCGGGACGGTGACCGTGTTCCCGTTGATCGTCGCTGGCGGAGTTACTAGCGCCGCCGACGTGATCGTGGATGCTTCCGGCGTCACCGATGTCAACTGGGCTCGTCACTTGCATGATTTCCCCTGTGGTTGTTTGATGGGCCCACTCCGCTGGTGCCTCCGTGCAACATAGCAGTACATCGCTGCCGATTGATTTGAGGTGCTGATCAGTCGATGTACATCTCTCATGAATACGAGGCTGCACCAATTTGGACGAGACGGGTCGGAGCCGCGTCAGCCTCTAAAGCGCAGCGCATCCACCAGCAGTGCAAAGGCCGGTGAGGATTGGCGGCGGCTCGCGTAATAGAGGTGATATCCCGGGTAAGGCGGGCACCAATCCTCGAGCACTCGCTTGAGAAGATCTTTATCGAGATGAGGCCGTGCCAGGTCCTCCGGCACATAAGCCAAGCCGAGTCCGGCGAGCGCCGCATCGAGCATCTGGCTGGTGCCGTTGAGGACGAGCTGTCCTTCGACGCGCACCTTTAGCTCTCGGTTGCCTTTTTCGAACTCCCAGGCATACAAGCCGCCATAGGTCGGCAGGCGAAGATTGATGCAGTTGTGCTCGGTCAGGTCCTGCGGCTTCTTTGGTAGGGACCGATTGGCAAAATACGACGGCGCCCCGACGACCGCCATGCGCATATCCGGTGCGATACGGACTGCGATCATGTCCTTCGCTACTTGCTCGCCGGATCGCACGCCGGCGTCATAACGTTGGGCAACGATGTCGATCAGGCTATGGTCGACGCTGATCTCAACCTTGATGTCCGGATAGCGCGGGAGGAACTTCATCAAGGCGGGCAGGAGGATCGAATTGACCGCATGCTCGCCTGCCGTAATGCGGATGGTGCCGGCGGGCTTGTCGCGAAGCTCGCTTAGCGCTTCGAGCTCGGCCGAGATCTCCTCGAAACGATGGCCGACCGTCTGGAGCAGGCGTTCTCCCGCCTCGGTCGGCGAGACGCTCCGTGTCGTGCGCGTCAGCAATCGAAGGCCGAGTCTTGCCTCCAGTCCTCGAATAGTGTGACTCAATGCCGACTGGGAGACGCCCAGCTTTGCAGCCGCCTTCGTGAAGCTTCGCTCTCGGGCTACGGCGAGAAAGGCGAGCAGGTCGTTGACGTTTTCGCGGCGCATTCATGAATCCATTTCATGAGCCCATGCGAATTGTCCCATCTAATCAGCAGCCCTCCCAGTTGCTACCTTGTCCGCATGGAAATGGACACTCACCGAAACGTACACGGCTCGGTCACGCGCCTCCTCCCCATCATGGGGGTGGTGTTCATGGCGTTTCTCATCATCGGCCTCGCGATGCCGGTGCTACCGCTGCATGTGCACCAAGGCCTTGGTCTGAGCACGTTCGTCGTCGGCCTCGTGGCTGGGAGCCAGTTCGCAGCGTCGCTCGTCTCTCGTGTGTGGGCCGGCCGGCACGCAGACATCCGGGGCGCCAAGCATGCTGTCGTAACCGGCCTGCTCGTCGCCGCCGCGGCCGGGTTTCTCTACCTGTTATCGCTGAGATTCGTCAGCGAGCCGGAGATCTCCGTGACCGTCCTGCTGCTGGGCCGGGCGCTTCTCGGCGTGGGGGAGAGCTTCATCATCACAGGAGCCCAGACTTGGGGGTTGGCGCTCGCCGGGCCGCAGAACACCGGCAAGGTCTTGGCCTGGATGGGGACCGCGATGTACGCCGCCTTCGCCCTCGGCGCACCGGCTGGCACGACGCTATACGCCGGCCACGGCTTTACGGCGATTGCGCTCGCGACGACGCTTGTCCCGCTTGCCGCTCTGCTGCTGGCCGCGCCCGTCCGGCGCGTGGCGCCGACGGCGCGCGTCCACCCAGCGTTCTCGAAGGTAATCGCGGCCGTATGGGTGCCCGGGGTCGGGTTGGCACTGAGCAGTGTCGGCTTTGGCGCAATCACCGCGTTCGTCTCGCTGCTCTTCGTCGCGCACGGGTGGACGGTGTGGCCTGCCTTTACCTCGTTCGCAGTCGCCTTCATCTTGGCGCGAGTGTTCTTAGGTCATCTCTCAGACAAGGTAGGCGGCGCCAAGATCGCGCTGATCTTCGTGCTGATCGAAGCCGCTGGCCAGGGGTTGATCTGGCTGGCGTCCTCTTCGGCGATCGCGTTGATCGGGGCCGCACTCACCGGCTTCGGCTACTCGCTGGTTTATCCCGGGTTTGGCGTCGAAGCGGTTCGGCGTGCGCCGCCGCAGAGCCGAGGCCTTGCCATGGGGGCTTACACCGCATTTCTCGACGTGACGCTCGCGCTCGCGAGTCCGGCGCTCGGGCTGCTCGCCAGTCTCGCCGGTCTGGGGATGGTGTTCCTCGCCAGCATGTTGCTCGTGCTGTCAGCCGCGTTCATCGCAATGCGGCTCCTGCATGCACCGCAAATCAAAGGAGATCGAAATGAAGGCTCTCGTCGCGACGATCGCGTCGCTCTTCGCAATCGCAGCGGCATCGAGTCAGGCGGAGCAGACAAAGCCCGTTACAGGAGCGAAGCCAATGCTGCCGCTTGACGATATCCGGATGGTCGCGCCGGCCCTCGAGAAGTACACGCAAGGTCGTCTTCTCGGCGACGTATGGAAACGACCTGGCCTTGCGCCACGCGATCGCAGCATCGTTACGCTCGCGGTCCTCATCACCCGCAATCAAGCGATCGACATGCCGTACTACGTGGCGCTTGCGCTCGATAGCGGCGTCAAGCCGCGTGAGATCTCCGAAATCATCACGCATCTCGCGTTCTATTCCGGGTGGGGCAATGCGATGTCAGCAGTCGCAGTCGCGAAAGACGTCTTTGCTCAGCGCGGAATCAAGGCCGATCAGCTCGCCGCGGCCTCACCGCAGCTTCTTCCGCTCAACGAGGCCGCCGAGGCGCAGCGCGCGTCCAGAAACGAGCAGCAGTTCGGTGCCGTGGCGCCTGGAGTTCTGCAGTACACGACCGACCTTCTGTTTCGCGACCTGTGGCTGCGTCCGGATCTTGCGCCTCGCGATCGCAGCCTGGTGACGGTCAGCGCCCTGGTCGCGTCGGGTCAGGTCGCGCAGATGCCTTACCACCTGAACCGCGCGATGGATAACGGTCTCACCCGGGCGGAGGCTTCTGAGGTCTTTACGCAGCTCGCCTTCTACGCCGGTTGGCCCAACGTTTTCTCGGCCCTGCCGGTTGCAAAGGACGTCTTCGAGAAACGGTCTCGCTGATCCAAACGCAAAAAGGACCCTGCAAATGGAGCTAAAACGAAACGGTTCACAGCCCTCCGCGAGAGGACCGGCCGAGTATTTCACCGGTACTGTACGCATCGACCAGCTTTTCAAGGCGCCCGCGCCGGCGCGTGCGAGCGGCGCGTATGTGACCTTCGAGCCGTGCGCACGGAGCAACTGGCACACCCATCCTCTTGGCCAAACCCTGATCGTTACGTCAGGGTGCGGTTTGGTGCAAAGCTGGGGTGGTCCGATCAAGGTGATTCGACCGGGTGACGTAATCTCGTGCCCACCGGGGGAAAAGCATTGGCATGGCGCATCGCCCACCACGGCCATGACCCATATCGCCATCCAGGAGGAGCTGAACGGCAAGGTCGTCGACTGGATGGAGAAGGTCGCGGACGACCAGTACAGCGGACCACGGGAGGAATGAAATGAAAGGCGCTGTTCTCCACGGCCCGCGCGATGTCCGTTACGAGGACCGCGCGGAGCCGAAAATCGTCCGGCCGACCGATGCGATCATCAGGATGTCGGCGACGTGCGTATGCGGGTCCGACCTGTGGCCGTATCGTGGCTTCAACCCGGCAGCAGAGCCGAGCCCGATGGGGCACGAGTACTGCGGCATTGTCGAAGAGGTCGGCCGCGAGGTCACCTCGGTCAAGCCCGGCCAGTTCGTCATCGGTTCGTTCTTCGCCTCCGATAACAGCTGTCCGATTTGCAAAGCAGGCTACCAGTCTTCCTGCCAGCACGCGGAGTTCGTCGGCGGTGCGCAGGCACCCCTGCTGCGCGTCCCGCTCGCGGACGGCACGCTCGTGGCGACGCCGGGCGCTCCCTCCACGGACATGATCCCGAGCTTGCTGGCGACTTCCGACGTCTTCGGCACAGGCTGGTTCGCCGCCGACGCGGCGAACGTGAAGCCCGGCATGACCGTCGCGGTCGTCGGTGACGGCGCGGTCGGCCTGCTCGGCGTGCTGTCCGCCAAACGGATGGGCGCCGAGCGCATCGTCGCGATGAGTCGTCACGAGGCGCGTCAGAAGCTCGCGCGCGAGTTCGGTGCGACCGACATCGTGACCGAACGCGGCGAGGAAGGCGTGGCTCGCATCAAGGATCTGACCAACGGAATCGGCGCTGATGCGGTGCTCGAGTGCGTCGGGACCCAGGAGTCGATGAAGCAGGCGATCGGGTCTGCACGCAAAGGCGGGTACGTCTCCTACGTCGGCGTACCGCACGGCGTGCAGCTTGAGGGGCAGGAATTGTTCTTCGCGCACGTCCACCTCCATGGCGGCCCGGCCCCGGTGCGGCGCTTCCTGCCAAAGCTGATTGACCTTGTGTTGAACGGCAAAGTCGACCCCGGAAAGGTCTTCGACCTCGCGCTGCCGCTCGATCAGGTCGCGGAGGGCTACCGCGCGATGGACGAGCGCCGCGCCATCAAGACGCTTCTACAGCCGTAGACGAGACCAAGGAGAAAGCAATGCCTCATGTGATCGTCAAACTGTGGCCAGGGAAATCGGAAGCGCAGAAAACTCGGCTTGCCGAGGCCATCGTGAAGGACGTCATGTCCGCGCTGCATTACGGCGAAGAGTCCGTTTCGCTCGCAATGGAGGAGGTCAATCCAAAAGATTGGGCAGAAAAGGTCTATAAGCCCGACATTGAAGGGCAGTGGGACAAGCTCTATAAGAAGCCAGGCTACGACCTATCCGATCTTTAGCCGTCGCCTTCGCCATGAGCGAGCCTGAGGACGTGGACGTGAACGAGATCCTGGCGTACCGATTCGAGCGGTTTGGAAAGTAGGCACCGAAGGGCTTAGCCGGGCATTCCCGCCAGTCGCAGGCATTCTGCGAGGTGGCGGCTATCGCCGGCATCCTTGAACGGCATCCTGGCGACCAGCTTGTCGACGGTGGCGCCGGGCTGGACCGCCAGGCACTGCGCCACCACCTCCCGCGCGCGTTCCGATTGCCCGAGCTTCGCGTGGCACGCCGCCAGCATCGCGAGCGCCCGGAGCGAGTTGCTCGTCACTCCTCGCTCGAAATCCGGCAAGGCATCGGCGTAGCGGCGCAACACGAATTGGGCGGTGCCCAGACCGCGCCAGTACCAGCCAGGCACGAAATACGGGTCCGCGCGCCGCGCGTCCCGCAGCATCTCGAGCCCCTCTTCTGCGCGGCCGATGTGGGAGAGAACGATGCCGAAATCGGCCCGGTTCCATTGGTTGGCGGGGTTCATCTCGACGCCGCGCGCCGCGTGGTGCAGGGCAAGATCGAACAATCGCTGCTCCAGGCAGAACTGTCCCAGGATCGTGTGGCAGGTGCTTTCGTCTTCGGCCAGCTCAACGGCGCGCTGCGCCAATGCGAATGCGCGATCGAGGGTTTCGCGTGGCGCCGACAGGTCGTTCTCCCAGTCCCGGCCGACCAGCGCTGCCAGCAGGCTGTGAGGGAGTCCATATCCGGGGTCGATCTCGATCGCGCGCTCGAATGCGCGCTTCGCCTCGGCTGCCGATGCAGGGTCGTCCCACGGCAGCGCGTTGCCGCGCAGCACATGATCGTAAGCGTCCAGGCTGGACGGGGGCTTGCGGCGAGTGCGCTCGGCTCCGCTCGCCTGCACGCGGCCCACCAAGGTTCCGACGATCGTGTGCACGACCTGGTCCTGCACCGCGAAGAGTTCTGCCAGCGGACGATCGAAGCGCTCGCCCCAGACATGATTGCCGGACTCGGCATCGATGAGCTGCGCGGTGATCCGGATGCGTTCCCCCATCCGGCGGACGCTGCCCTCGACCAGGAAGCGAACGCCCAGCTCGCGCCCGAGCCGCTGCATGTCGACGGACTTGCCCTTGAACCGGAAGGTCGAGTTGCGCGAAGTCACCGCCAGCGACCGCCATCGCGACAGCTCGGTGATGACGTCCTCGGTGATGCCGTCGGCGAAATAGTCCTTCTCCGGATCGCCTCCCATGTTGAGGAACGGCAATACCGCGATTGACGGCGCTTCGCGGCTGGAAGCGGCCGCTGCGAAGGCTGCCGCGGGCAGCGCTTTGTCCGCAGCGAGTACCGCGGCGAACCGATACCCTCGCCCGGGAATGGTGGCTATCGATTGCGGTCCGAGGATCTTGCGCAGGGCGCTGATCTGCACCTGAAGGTTGTTCTCCTCCACCACCAGGCCGGGCCAGACCAGCTCAAGCAACTCCTCCTTGGTGACCAGGCGCTCGCGCCGCTCGATCAAGGCGAGCAGGACGTCCAGCGCCCGCGCCCCCAGCGCTACCGGCAGCCCTTCCGCGAGCAATTGCCGGGTAACCGGATTGAGCTCGAACCCGCCGAAGCGGTATGGGTTGTTCACCCGCGGAAATCTACCCCAATGGCTGCCGCTTCAGAAGGTTTCAGCCACGCTTCAGCCGCCTAAAGGACTGAATCGGCCCGGCAGCGAGACCCTACGCACTGCAATGCCGTCCAACCGGTTCAACTTTAGGGGATTCGCCATGAACACATCGACCCAGACTGTAGCCACCGCAACCCTGGCCGCGGTCATCGCCATGACTATTCTGTGGGCCGTCGTCACCCTCTTCCAGAGCAGGGGTGCGCCGATGGAACGGCTCGCTGCCGCCGAGCGTGCCTGCGCCCAGCATGCCTACCAATCGGAGCGTGCGGCCTGCATGAATGAATGGCTTGCCGCATCGCAGCCGAGGACCATCGCCCGTCGATAGTGAAGACGAGCCAATCGTTTCATGACGCTTCGCGGAATTACTTTGGGGGCTGAGGCATGGCCGACGAATGGTGATCCACGATCATCCAGTTGTTCCCCTTGTTGACGTAGGTGAAACTGTATCGGGCAGGCAAGGTCCTGGCTTCGCCATCTCTGACGAAGGAAAAGCTGTAGTACCCGGTATTGATCGCAGTGCTGCCGTAAATTCTGATCAACTGCTCCCCGAATGCAACTTTCAGCCCGGGAAGCGCTTTGAAGGCATTGACAAAATAGTCGCGCAGAGACGCCGGATTGGATCGCACCGTCGGAGAAAGCGTTCCCCAAAGCACGGCATCCTGTGCGTAGAGGGGAAGCATTTTGTCGGGATCGTTTTCTGCCAGCGCGGCTGCCCATTTCGTTGCGGCGGCAGCGACATCCTCCTGCGGTCCGGCCAGGGCGATTCCGCCCATCAGAAGCTGGCAGACGATGAGACTGGCGAGACACCTGCCTAGGAATGTTCTAATCATGGTCCCTCCCTGCGATGCCGCTACGCGCTATAGATAGGTTTCATCGACATAACACCACGCCCACTTGCTGTCCGGGAACGTCTTCATGACCGGATGCCCGGTCTGACGGAAGTGGGCAGTGGCATGTCGACCTGGCGTTGAATCGCAGCAGCCTACGTGGCCGCAGCTCTGGCAGATTCGCAACTCGACCCATTTCTGCCCCGCCTTGAGGCATTTCTCGCAGGCGTTACCGCTCGGCGTCGGGGCGTTCGCCAGGAGATTGCGGTGCGAGCATTCAGTTGCCATGAGGCAGCCTAACGCGCCTCCGATGGTAGTGGCAACATTTCAGGTTGTAGTTCTTTCGTGCCCCAAGGGTATAGTTGCTCGATGGCTACCCGACGGGCCTTCATGGCAGGCGCGCTCGCAGTCATCGCTGCGCCGCTCGCGGCTCAGGAGAAGAAGGCCGGGCGGGTCTACCGCATCGGCGTGCTCGATTCGATCTCCCTGTCCGACAATGCGGCGAACATCGATGAATTTCGGAAGGGGCTGCGGGAGCTTGGTTATGTCGAGGGTCAAAACCTGCTCATCGAGTATCGCTCGGCAGAGGGCCGCGTTGCCCGCTACCCGAATCTCACCGCCCCGGTGGAGACCGGACTGGTAGCCAGCCTTGCGCGCCCGGGCGGCAACGTCACGGGCCTTGCCCTGCTGGTGAGTGAGCTGGAGACCAAGCGGGTCGATCTGCTGCGCGCCCTCGCTCCTCGCACGAAGCGGGTTGCGGCTCTCATGAACATGGGCAATCCGGCACTCGCCACCGTGTGGAAAGCCATAGACGAGGCGGCGCGATCCATGGGACTGCAGGCGCTGCTGGTCGACGTGCGAAGGTTCGCTCAAATCGCGCCCGCCTTCCAAACCGCAAAGGCCCAGGCCGCCGATGCCCTCGTCGTGCGACTTGGACCGCTTACGGAAGCCCGCCGCCGAGCGCTCGTCGAGCTTGCGGCGCAGCATCGGCTGCCGGCGATCTATGAGTCCCGGCTGTTTGTGGACGCCGGCGGACTGGTTTCCTACGGCGCCAGCTCACCGCCGATGTATTACCGCGCAGCCGCGTTTGTCGACAAGATTTTCAAGGGCGCGAACCCGGCCGAGCTGCCCATGGAGCGGCCCACGAAGTTCGAGCTGATCATCAACCGCAAAGCCGTGAAGGCGCTCGATCTGGTCGTGCCGCCGGATCTGCTGCTGCGCTCGAACGAGATGGTTTAATCGACCGTCACGTTGTATCGGGTCACGAGGCGCGACCAGCGCTCGATTTCTTCGTGCAGGAACTCGATGTGCCGCTCGGGCGGGATCGCCAGCACCCGGCCGCCGTCGCGCTCCACCCGGCCGGCAAACTCGGCATCGCGGTTGATCGCGGCGAGCGCGCTGCGCAGGGTGGCGAGGACCGGGCCCGGGGTGCCGGCCGGCGCGAACAGCGCGAACCAGCTCTCGCCCTCGAAGCTGAGCAGGCCGGTCTCGTTGAGGGTTGGTACGCTATCGAGCTGCGGCGAGCGGCTCGCCGACGAAACGGCGAGCGCTTTCAGGCGGCCTGCCTGGACGTGGTGCTTGGCGGCGGAGAGGTTGTCCAGCATCACGTCGAGCCGGCCGGCGAGCATTTCCTGATGCGCGGCGGGCGCGCCCTTGAACGGCACGTGGACCATGTCCAGGCCAAGGCTCCTGAACAGGATCGTTCCCCAGACGTGTTGCAGCGTGCCGAGGCCCGCCGAGCCATAAGTGAGCTTCCCGGGCCTTTCTTTCGCGTACTGCACGAATTCCTGCAGGCTGGAGCCGGGCAAATCGGCACGCGCCACCAGCACGAATGGATAGGCGGAGATGTAGCCGAGCGGCACGAAGTCGCGCAGCGGCTCATAGGGCAGGTTCTTGAGCAGCGCGCGGTTCATGACCATGTTGAAGATGCCGCCGACGAGCAGGGTGTATCCGTCGGGCGCGGCTTTGGCGACATACTCGGTGCCGATCAGCGAGCCCGCGCCGGGACGGTTCTCGACGATCGCTGCCTGGCGGAGCCGCTCGCCCAGCTTCTGCGCGACATGGCGCGCTAGGATATCGGTGCCGCCTCCCGCACCGATCGGCACGATCAGGCGAATCGGGCGAGCAGGGTACTCCTGCGCCAGGGCGGTGATGCCGAACAGCCAGATCAGGACGCAGCCGGCATGACGCAAGAAGGAGCCCATCCGGCCTGGAACTTTACACCGCGTGTGTCGGTTTCCTCGCGGTTGGCCTAGACTTCTCCAGGGAGATCGGACCGCGATGCTCAAAGAAGGAAAAGTCTATCGACTCACCGAAGAAGGCCGCAAGGCCTGGGAGAGCCAGGACGTGGCGATCCCGGCCGAGTACCGGCGCATTCTCTGGCTGATCGAGACCGAGGCGCACGTCGACGTCGTGCGCGGCTGCTTGCGCGAGTATCCGGACGAGCTGCTCGACGAGTGGCTGGGCGAGCTCGAGGAGCTCGATTTACTTCGCTCGAAGCAGACCGTGGTCGAGTACGACCTGGATCTTTCCGCGGCGGACGCAAAGGCGCGTGCCCTGGTGGAAGAAGACACGGTGCGCCTGGACCGGGACGCCCTGGAGATCGGCAGCAGGCTGGCGCGCGACGGGGTCTATATCGCCGAGGAGCGCTTGATGAACCGCGCCGGCGCCGAGAAGCCGCGCGCCGAGACGGTGGTCCTCGTCGTCGAGGATGACCCCGACCAGCTGGCGCTCGCCGATCTCAGGGTAACGATGGCCGGATACGTGGTGCGCATCGCGGACTCGGTGAATGCGCTTCTGCATTCGCTGCTGGACCACGGCACGCCCGATATCCTGGTTCTCGACGTCATGCTGCCCGACGGCGATGGCTTCGACGTCCTGGCGAAGATGCGCCGGCACCCGATCTACGCCATGCTGCCGATCGTG
>WNFQ01015564.1_pt1 | contig 11624 bp, 9 predicted proteins | sample 5400171 | NCBI WGS metagenome assembly WNFQ01 (sample SAMN13153356, study PRJNA577476) | soil metagenome | isolation source: 20 cm soil under Madrone tree | place: USA:California | collected 2016-06-14
CACGACCTCGAGAATCTCTACCTCGTCCGCGATCAAAGCCTCCATCCAGGTAGCCACGACCCTGTCCAAGCCCACGCCCACGATGTTTTCTTCCGGCCATGATTATTCGTTTGAGTAACCACGGTTTATTCAACTGGGACAAAAAGTGGCTGAGGGCGGGCAAGCTAGTGCAGCTTGATGATGAGGGGATAGAAGAAGTTGGCCATTTCACCTGCCGGTCAAACCGGTCCGGCCCACCGCAGCTTGCTGCGGACAGCTCTTCCCCTAGGCCTAACTTAGTTCTGGATGATCATGCAACCAAATTACGGCGTATCTTCGCATGGAAGGATATATTTCTTCAGCTTGTACGGTGATATGGAAATAACGATGTAGAAGTTGTTTGCGAAGATGATCTCGAGTCGTAACGACAAACTTGGTCAATGAGGCAGTAGACAGCTCCGAGTCACAGGTGGGATGGCACACCGGACAAACTGATGCATCCACGCAGTAGTACTGTGTTATCGTCCTTTTTTTTTGAAAGTGCCTTTCCATGGAAAGTGATATGTTTAACCGTTCGGACTAACTATTAAATATGTGCAGTAAGTAGTGAGTGAATACGTAGCGCGCCATAGCAAGGTCGGCGGGGGCGGGTCCCGCCGCGGCGACTGGGGGCTGTGTACATCGTCCACGACGTCCAGTGCACGGAGACCACGTGCCTGACCTTCTCTCACTCAATGAACACGCTGGAGCAAATTCTTCATGACCGCGTCAACCTCGTCCGTCTCGTACGACGCCTCGACAAGTCAGTTAACGAATTTGACTGGGGCTCTGAGAAAAGCACATCACTTTGGTTCAGGGCAGAAGGATTACTGCAAGTGGGCCCATCCATTCTTTTCATCCGGCCTGGTTATTCAATGACGGCTACTCACTGAGTTCTCCCTCTATCTAGCAATTGAAGTACGCAAGGAAGTTGTTGAGCAACGTAGAGTCTTACAATGAGTCACAGCCCTCGACGTAGGTTCTCTCCCACTTTTAAAGTAACATCAGAACTGATTGGTAGACTGTAGAAAGCTCAGGCAACGTCTCACTGACATCCATGGCCTACTTGACAAGTTGGACTCTTTCATGTCATCAGTGAACAAGGTATGATAGTTATGGCCCGCTCCTCCTCTATGCTTACCTGTAGATGACTACTTAGAGGGTCATCCCCGAGCCTCCGCGTGCAGAGCCCATACTTCCAACTTTGCCACTCCCACCCCCATCTACCCGAAGAGTCACCCGGTCAGTAGTCCAGCGTCTGGCTCCGCTATCGGACATCACTTCAGGGCCTTTCGAGGGGGTCAAACCGACCGCAGCAGATGTAGACCTGCTTCTGGGTTCTGCAGAGGAAAGTTCGCGTCTTTTTTTGGAGCCCGCCATAGATGCTGCTGCTGCGTCCTCGACCCTTCTTCCTACCAGAATTCCCTCGCCCCCTTTAACATCTGCGGCTGATGCCGCACCGGCACAAGGGTTATTGCAGCACGGCACGGCACTGCAAGAAGAGCTTTCTGCGCAGCTCGCGCAAATGGCAGGCCAGCTCCGGCGCAACGCCGAGCATTTCTCAACCGCGCTCGCTACGGACCAAGCGGTGCTTCATAACGCAGAAGAGAAGATAGGCGCAAACTATGATGTGATGAAGCGGGAACGCCTGCGGTTACGCGATCACCGAGGAAAGAGCCTTGGAACAACATGTTGGACAATAACAAGTGTCCTTGTGGTTGCCGTTGCGTTTTTAGTCATGTTCTTTGTTCTTCGGTTCACATGAGCGATTCAATTGATGTGCAATGTCTAGCTTTGGGGCTATACCCAGAAGCAGAGATTGGACACGTCCAAGAAGTCCTCCCGAGTTTCGAGGCGTCGAAATACCTCAATACGATCATTCTCAGCTGACTCGAGCGACAACGGGCTGTGTACACATCATGAGTCAGATTTATTTATTTGAATATATGGCAGCGTCAAGAAACTTGATGAAAGGCATCAACGTGAACAGCAATCTGTTCGAATCATTCGTGAATATAACCATTGCCACGCTGAACAGAGACCGGAAAGGGGAATGTGTGATTATATAAACTGAGGGGGTGTGGCACGCATGCCTGCTGATTAATACACAAACCTTGCCCTCAACCCCCGTAAACCCCAAACCTTCCTCTGAGATTTTCGTCCCTTTCACTATCCTCACGCCGGAGAACGTTAAACATCAATCACAATATGTTATTCGGTGTATACTTTCTCCTCCTCGCGGGTAGTAGTATTGGTATGTACCTCCATTCAGGTGTAGCACGCCTGTTTGGCCCTCGCTGATCGACATTTCGTAGCCGCTCCCAATCCTGTTAAGCTCACGATATCTACCACCGATGTCTCAGCAATCCGCCTAGGACACGCTGCGGCCAATGCAGGACCGCCTGTCGGCCCAGACACCCGACCTGCCAGGATGCGTTATATTTGCAAAAACATGCAAAAGGCCGTCCAGAATACCGCCACACGCCTGCTCACTATAATCGGTATTAGTGGGCCTTCGCTGTCCAATACCGTTCCTGTTTCCGAGGGCCGCCTGAGCCGCATTCATTTTACTTATCACAAGATCATCCCTGTCCCTGTGAACCATCCTGCTTTAGCATTGGATGCGGGAGATTCTCAGGGTGGGCCTCAATCCGACGACACTGTAATGCGCTACCATGAGGTGCACAACTTCCATAAGGATGGTCCTAAGGGCTCGTTCTTGCACCGTGTCCATCGTGCGCTGATGTCGCTCGGATCTTGGGAGGGCCGTATAGTGGCGTTTGTTCTCGGTGCGACCGTTATTTTCTCCGCAGGGTTGATTTGATGCTTAGGGCTAACAACTGTTGATGGTAGGCTGTGGGATTGGTGTTCTCCTCCGCATGGTCTGGGTCTTGGCCGTGTTGCTCGTCCGCGGCGTCCGCGGCATTCCCGAGCGCGAGGAAACTATCTTTGTGTGCGCCGAGGAGGTCGCCCCTCCTTACATGGAAGTCGATGAGAAGAAAGCTATAAACAATGAAGAGGATTGAGTAAAACACCCTGTCGTCGATTGCCAGGTCTTTGCTATAACCCATCCTAATTCACTTCCCCGGAAGGGTTATTACTCTTGTCGCGAACGACCCATAGTTCTTCTACGCCATGGTATATATATTGATTGTAGTTGCATACCGTCGCCTGTCTAAACTGTTGAATAATGTACAAATACACGTGATCACCAGTTGTGTCTACACGCCTCGTCAGTCCGGCCGGTCCCACTGCACTGCACTTCTCGGATAAGTTTTTTTGTCTCTTTACACCTTGATTGATCCCTTGCTCAAGACTTTGGGCCTCACGGTATGTGAACATATTGTGAACGTGGTGACTGCTCATCTGCCATCTTGCACAGCCCCATTTCAAGTCGCCCCGTGTCATTCGGTCTTGGTGTGGCAGAATAGAAAAAAGGGAAAAGAGATCCCAACCGTCACCGCGCTTACTTCTCCTACAATACACTCCCCTCAGCATCACTTTTTTTCAATCTTAAACACGTCGTCCCTCGCAACTTTCGTCTAGCGGTATCGTCTACCCTGCGCCCAACAGTCCCCATACTACATCTTGTCCTACTTTTTCTGGCTTGGCTACAAATTTTTTGCATCAGGAATGCAGCACCCCCAACAGGTTCAGTTCTTCCCTGATCCTTCCCTCCCCCCAGGTCAGGGCGACCTCGAGGCTCTCGAGCGCCTCAAGAATATCATAAAGAACAATCAACACGAGATCTTCCGTGCGACACCACAGCCAGCTGTTCTTGCCAGTTTGTACAGGGGCTCCCTACCTTCCTCGGTCCCTCCGCATCCGGAACCGATCCCTGGCAACACAAAGGAAAAGCCTACGACTGCGCCGTCCAGCCTGAGCTTCGAGACACCATCACCATCTACCTTTATCAGTGATCCCCACAGTGCTCACGTTGTATCTGCTGTTCAGAGAGCTGTGAGACCGTCCATCTCTAATGACACCGTACGTACTCTACTACGCCTACATCGTTGTCACCCACTGATTTGTGACCCACTTCGTAGCTTCCTTCCAATACGGTGAATCCGCGGGATCAGAGTCGTCTCTTGACTAATGGCCACCCGACTTCTCAGCAAAATGCCGAAGACTCTCTTCACCCAATTACCTCTCAGCTCAGGGCCGCTTCTGCTGAACAGGTCATAGAAGCCAACGGTAGTAGTGTAACTGTCAGCTTGGATACCAGTCCTCTTCCACGGCCTCTCAGAGACTCCGTTTTTTCTCCGCGAGGCACCCTACGCCGAGATGTTCCGACGGATACGCGGCGGATGCAGCCGCAGTCGCTTTCTTCTCCAGAGAGGCATAATCCCGGTCCTGACATCAACCCGTCTGCCCGTCCTTCTGTCTACACGTCGGGTAGAGATCAGCCACCACTCCGCGAAATGCGGCCGTATGATCACGAACGGGATTTCAACAGAGTGCACGAGACACATGAGCAAGACCGCGAGAGGATGCGAGAGCGGCGCTGGAGCTTGACTGACCATCGACGCTTCGACCATGATCGACGATCTTTTGATAATGACCGGCGCTTTCCTCCAGACGGTCACCGACGTCCGAGCTACGATAGGCGTCCACCACAGAACGATGATAGACGTCCTCCTCACTTTGAAGATAAACAACACCCTAGTTTTGCAGACCGACGCATGTTTGATGATCGTCGCTTCCCTGATCATGAGCATCGTCCACTGTCAGAAGAAGTTCACTCTGGGAATGCTCCGTCGCAAGGTCGTCCACTGGAAGCTTTCTTAGGGAATGAGGGGCATGTTGGTCCGGTTCAGGCTATGAAGACTCGAGTGCCATTGCTTTCTTCTGTCCTTCCCACTAACGTTGCTGCTGTTAGTATTGCTCCTGATTCTGCGGATCCTGTTGCAGAGGGTGCTACGACCGGTGACCATCGACCCTCAGTCAGTTCCTCTATACCAATCGTTGTCGATGATCAGGGCAATTCTGCTTCACCCTTTGCGCCGCCTTTAGAGGGATGTTCAAGTCAAGTGCCTTCTCTGCATGAACGCATCTCCGGTACATATTCCCAGGGACCACGGGCGGAATCTGCACAGCCTGAGCCATTTCTCGAGGAGCGGCTGACAGAACCTCTAGAAAACCCAGGCGCCACCCCCTCTTCACTGCCGGGTTCGAACGAACCGGTCAATGATCTGCTGTACACCCGTGTTTCGGAGCCTTCGCATGCCACAAACTCGCGCGCGGGCTTAAAAGACGATCAGGAGCACTATTCAATTCCTACTGAGGACAATCAGACACGCTCTATATCTGCTGCCTATCCCCGTGCGCTTTCTGTTGGGCGAGATGAACCAAGGCCTCAGCCACCACCGCCGCCACTTAGTTCCTCCGCTCATTCAGCATTCTCTTCTACGCAACCGTCACCGTCGCTCCGTGCTCGTGAGCCATCGCGTGAAAGACCATCCAACTTACGGCCGTACTTTCGCTCTGAGTTTAGCCGTCCTCTAGAGGATACTCGTCGCCCGATACGGGGATAGGCGCGGTTATCGTGATCACTACGACCGTGATCGCCCTTATTGGGACAAAGACCGGGCTCGTGTCTTGCCTACGCCGCCTGAACCAATGCCTCAGTCTTACTGGGATCGCGAGCGCACACGGTACCCTGAGCCCTCGTACACTGGTGCCGGCCTAGACAGACGGTTTGAGGACCGCAACCAAGGAAATCGTGACAGGTGGTATCCACCTTCATACGATAACTCATCAAGGCGGCAATTTGACAAACCTGCGCCGCGCGGGCGTCCACGCAGCCCTGGCTCACCGTCTCGCGAGGCAACCGAGCTGCGGCCTCCTCCTCCGAAGAGGGTGCGTGACGACGCCTTCGTCGGGGGTCACAGTGCGACGGGAGATGACTATTACAGTACTAGTCATCCTCAGGCTCATCATCCGCCGCCGGGATTCTCAATGAACAGGGAGCCGTTGCCACCGCGACCACCATCTGGACCGATACCAGTACCAATACCGACTTCCCGTCCTACTCCCCTGCCACCACCGCAACCGAGGTATAGTCATAATCGCACATCGCAGTATGAAACCTATGGAGGACCATACGGGGGATATGAACGTGATGGAGGGCGTGGGCTAGCGGGTTCTAGTTACTCAAGGGAGGGTCCTCGGTGAAATGTGAGTTTTCAAGCTGACGATGATAGTGCTGTGTGTTGCACTGCTGTGCTCGGACTGATCTATTTGTGCGGGGGGATAGTTTGATTACGCTGTTTTCTTGTTTTCTTTTTCTTTTTTGCAATATCTTCATTCCTCATTCCTATTGGTTACAATTTCACGAATCTTATTCAATTTGAGCGATTCATTCTAGACTTCGAAAGCGTGTGCAAAATTCTCCTCCATGGATGATATGATGACAGTGCATCAGACTGCAGCAAAGAAGCGTCCTCGGAATGTAGTCTATGATAACGGCAGTTCTGATTCTCATCGAGTCATGGCCCTGTTCGAAGAAAGGTCGAGGGCTGAAGACCAAATGTGGCACCGCGGGTCCAACACCATCGTCATCAGCGGTGCTGACTAGTCGTAATATCGAACGTCAAGGACTCTTCTACAATATGATATACGGTAAAGTTACCCAATGAGTTTCCCCATCTTTGTGATGATGGACCTCGAAGACTGCGACGATCCTCGATCTCGATGTGGTGGTGACACAGGTGGCTTCAAAGGGCCCTGAGCGTGTGCGCCAAACAGAAGAATATTCTTTTTTACGGCCAATGTACAAGCGTCGCGCCAATAAATGAGGGTAGTGACAGTAATGGGGTCCAGAATTGCATTCTGATTGTCCATGAGGTCTGAGGCTTGTATGAAGCATCAGTCTAAAGCATGTTATTTCAAGCTAAACTAAATTATCCACCTCCACCGCTCTGTCACAAGATGGAAAGGGGCCGCATTGCGTGTGAACCCCGCTCGTGGAAAACTGGAATTTCTTTTTGCTTGGACTGGCCCCCGGAATTTCGAAGATGATGATGGAAATGACCTCATGCGTGTCAAGGCCTGCCAGTGGAACGGCGGCTAGCAGTACTCACTGAATGACCGTTAGACCGGACTTGGAGGCCAAAAGGGCCCCCAACACAGATCCGACCTCAGGCCGAGCGCTGAGCGCTGAGATTTGATCTAATTGAGCGCTAAGGCCTGAAGCTGAGCACGAGATGGATAAGGCTTGTCATCTTGAAAAATCGCTAGTTGTATTGTGTCCTTGCTCGTTAGAACCGGGGAGTATGAAAAAGTAGTTCGGCCGACGTGCGGCCTCACGGACGACTCGGACTCGGGAAGCCCAAGCCGTCAACCAGGCACCGAGTCGACAACATTGCAGCCCCATCACCCTGTCATTTTGGCGTATGTTCTGGGGGGAAAAAGAGAGACATCATGCCCCGTCCCACACTAGACGACAGTACTGCCGTATGACCAACCGAAAAAAAGACCCTCAATTCCCACTTACGTGTTTACCGCCTGATCATTTTCTCTCAGAATTTGACGATACTCCGTTGGTGTGGGGAAGGGGTGAGGGGCCGCAATGCGTCACAGCGCGTCACCTCTTTCATATAAACTTTTGGCCAATGGATCGGGGGTGACCAACATCGCCGGTTGGTTGGGTGCACAATGGTGGCGAGAAGGGAACGTGTGGAATTTCAACCACCCTTCTTCTCTCTTTTGATGGCGTCACACGACCACGGCTGCTGCATGAAAAAAAAAGAGCATGTTGAGCTTACGCAATTGGGAGAACGAATGTCAGATGTCAATGTCAGATGGTGCAAACGCCCGGGTGAAACGCCCGGGTGATTATTCGATTACTAGTCACACGTGCCCGTGTGACCGGTCAGCCGACTCGACTCAATGAATCGATCGCTGGCACATCAAAGCCAGTCTGTTTGGTGTGACGGTGCGATAGTGTCTGAGTCCAGAGGCACCGCGTGATGTGCGATTGTAGTAGAGTAGAGTCCGCAAAAATGGGCGCGATCTGTAACGTAATATTACTGGGTACTACCCAGTAACAAGTTGGTCCGAGTCTGTCATATTCAAGTTATTCATAAACGAGCGCTCAGTACACTTTACTGTACATGTTGTGCGCAAAACAACGAAGTACTACAACTCATGCCGCAATCTCACGATCAAAGGACGTGCGTCCGAGACGGAACTTTGACCACCTCTTTGCGTAGTCAGCTGATGCACACCTTCACCTCGTTCCCGCTCCACACGTCGTTCCTGTGCGATCACGATTATTTTGCTAGTGTCATTTGTCGGTGACTTGGGGTGTGCGGCGTGCACACGTCACCCATGATGTTAGAACGTATGGAGAAGTGCAAAAAAAAAAAATCAGGGCAAGGGATCGGAGGCTGGTAGTACGTACCTGACAGACAGACAGACGTGGGACTCTTAAAAAGTGTGGCCCTTTGGCCAAGCTGACGGGCATGCCCGGGAGCAGTTCGGTTGAGATGAGCAATTGTAGTGCGGGAAGTGCTATACCATGGCACCGGCCTCGGAATAACGATACTACGGTCATTCGCGGCTCATCCTTTCGCCCATCTCGCCATCTCGCTAGTACGCCCCCTGGACCTGAGCACTCGATGCTGCGGAACGATACGGCAACTATGGGAAGCTCGCTTGTTGTGCTCCCGATGATCGATAGTAAAAGACGATGCCCATGATTGTTGTAAAACTGAAACACCCACCTGATTCGGAAACCGCTCGGCCAGCTTTGTGGTCAGTACTTGCACGTTGCCAGTGATCGTCTGCGAAATCTCTTGTACACAGATACTACAGTAGTATGTCTCTATCCTCAATTTGATTCGTTAAAGTGGCCATAGAGGGGACAGTGTTGGGGTATATCAAGAGCGCGCGAACCAGTTGCGGTGGGTCGAGTCTGGGATCGTAGAATCGTCTAGAACAGAATACAGCTGTACCGAAAAGGACCTACGTACTGTATGTGAGATTTTGAGTGAAGCGCCTTTCGTCACATGCTGCGGTCACAGTGGTGACCTCATTCTAGACCAGTCGCAAGATCAAAGATCAATAGACAATTAGTTGGAATTGGAGAGAGCGCAAGCCGGTGAACAATTGTGGTGAGAAGCCAATTTACTGTAAGCGCCCACTCGCGGGCCAACTCCGGGGTAAATCAAGATCCATTGTGATTGTCCCTCTCGATACGATGGCACAAGCGCACAAAGTTGGGACTGCTATAAGGTCGGCAATGGCGTTACATGTTCTTATCAAGATCCCCGGCCAGGGAAGCGTAAACAATCATCATAAGAGTCTCAGGCAAAGTTGAGAAATATTTATTCTTATTGCGCACCCCAAGGCCATAAGGAAGTAGTATCAGTCACACCCATATGAAGACGGGTTCGAGAACAATCCATTCTGCGTCCTAGTGCTCCATACGATAGTGGTGGATAACAAAGCACCGCATCTTTCACACAGATATCACGTGTATGTCACGGCGCTATCCACATGTCATGTCAGAGGCTTATCGGGGCGGTTATCGAGCGGAAATACAGTACCAGAGGGGTCTGCTTGGACAAAAACCTCCCGTTGGAAGCGTCCTGAGAGTGGGGCGGGGTACTGCGATTCGGCATGTTATCCGATAACATACCCAATCCCAGTACCCCGCCATGGTGTCTGCGGGGGTTTAAAATACCTGAAAAAACCCCAAAGAAAGTGAAAATCCACTGAGACCCCTGGCACATCCAGCACCAAGCGCACGTACTGGAACAGGAAAAAGCAGTCCAAGCCTAATCATTTGGACAGTAGTAGGTGCGATGATGCATGGAACTCGTAGAGTGGAGTAGGAAGAGAAAGGTTTCATTCAATAGTAATCTCGGAAACAAGAAGGGGTGGCAACAGCGGAGCAGAGCACTTCCAGGCGAACAGGCATCCGACGGGGATCCAGTGTTTGGCATGTGGCAGTCCTCCGGGTTGCATCTCTGCTCGATCGATCCGCATGGGCGAGTGAAGTGATCAGGGAAAGAAAGAGAAGAGAAAAGAAGGCCTACTATTACCGGGCAAACTTCGAACGGGGCTGTGTGTTAGGTGATATGGTGATGTAAATATAAAATGGCAAAATTCGCGCAACACGGCGATGGGGAATGGCGAAAACTACGCAGTTACTACAGGAGGCGATAAGAATACTTGCCTTGGTAGAACACAGTTGGGATTGCCTGTTTACTCCTCATTGCAGCTTCCGGGCAGATGATGGTCCGTCCGAAGGTTGTCCACATCGCGCTGTTAAACTGGGCATCAGATCGTTTCCATTCTCTGAGTCGTGCGCGCGGGCGCAAACGGTTTCAATAACTCACCAAAACTGGCACCCTCTCGCGGAAGTCCCGCGAGTTTGAGAGCGTGCGCCCGTTGCGCACTGAACGGGGGAAAAAGACACCCAAAACACTGGTACGGAGTGCGTCATCGCTGCGGTTTGGGAGATGGTATCATTTTCAAAACGAGGCGTCGGGACGGTCCTTCGAGATAAACAAACAAATGGAAGATGGTAATTGATGGAATGTCAAGACGTCAGCGAAGGAGTTGGAAGATCACTGAGGAAGTAAAAGACAGTCGGCGCAATAGGAGACCATAAATGAGGGGAAAGTGACCTCACTGAAATTTCGTTTGGATTGGCAATGACGATAGTATATCCAGAGATTACAACATTATGTGATGGGCTCATCTTGTGACAAGATGAACTCTCAGAAATGTAAGTGTCCTTGGAGCCGCTTGGGATCGTGAGCCCGAATTTGAGGTCTCGAACCGCCGATAACGAAACTGTCCTGCGAACATGACGGAACCTGTTGAAGAGTCGAGGCAGCGGTGAAATTTTCGATTCGGTATTGGGCAAACGGACCACGCAACTGCAAGGCATTGAGGGACATTGTCGTAAGGGTCTGCTGATGATGCAATGAGCGCCAAATCACTCAAGTTAGGGACAACCTATGTCAAAATACTCACACCCTGACTTCCGTGTTTCAGTCCACATTACACGTTCGTAGTGCCTCACGCTTCTGGATGCGCGCCACGGATATCAGGGCATTTAAAAAAATTAGATTGGACGCATGAGACACGCTGGATAGAGACATCGTGATCATCGCTCGCGAGACACCATGGTACGGAGAAAGAATGTACCGGCCTGGACCGTGTTCCCCCTCCCCCCTTGAGCGAAGGCGTTCGAAATTGGGGGCACACGCCTGAGATCCGGTGCAGTTGCCACTATCCGCAAGAGCCCTCAATATAAGTCTGTGAATAAGTTATGAGACTTGATGGACGATGAAGAGGTCTTAAAGCCTAGATGCTGGATGGCACAGCAAGCGATGACATCGACGAGGAATGCAAGGGCATCGGATGCCGGGACGCGGCTAGGGGTAGGGTAAGCGAAGTATGGACCCGATGGACGCGGGGCCTTCCCGTGAACGATGAAAATAAGTCGGGCAGTCCTCGGTTCGGATCCCACCAACCTTGCATTGGCGATGGGTGGTTGGGGTATGGTATGCGGATGAGGACAAGGGGGGTGCGTTGTTGCCGTGCGGCGCCTCGGAACGGTGCGGGTGTGGGTAAAGTCGGAGCCGATG